>PJUF01000948.1_pt1 | contig 16966 bp, 18 predicted proteins | sample 1512191 | NCBI WGS metagenome assembly PJUF01 (sample SAMN08177673, study PRJNA422409) | Feces metagenome, whole genome shotgun sequencing project. | isolation source: Chicken feces (3) enriched on wood chips | host: Gallus gallus | place: USA: Madison | collected 2015-01-15 | reverse complement strand
CAAGGAACACAGCAAGGTGCATGACGATGCGCTGGGCGAAGTCGCCCGCGGCATCGACTGCGTCGACTTCGCCTGCGGCATCCCGCATCTATTGAAGGGCGAATTCTCCCGCAATGTCGGGCCGAACATCGATAGCTATTCGGATCGTCAGCCACTTGGCGTTGTGGCCGGCATCACCCCGTTCAACTTCCCGGCCATGGTGCCGATGTGGATGTATCCGGCCGCCATCGCCTGTGGCAATGCCTTCATCCTCAAGCCCTCCGAGCGCGATCCGTCCGCGCCCATGCTGGCCTGGAACCTCTTCATGGAAGCCGGGCTCCCCGAGGGCATCCTCAACGTCGTTCATGGCGACAAGGAAATGGTCGACGGCATTCTCGACCATCCCGACATCAAGGCCGTGAGCTTTGTCGGCTCCACCCCGATCGCTGAATATGTCTATCAGCGCGGCACCAAGGCCGGAAAACGAGTCCAGGCTCTGGGCGGCGCCAAGAACCACATGATCATCATGCCGGACGCCGATCTCGACCAGGCGGCTGATGCCTTGATGGGCGCTGGTTACGGCTCGGCCGGCGAGCGCTGCATGGCCATTTCCGTGGCTGTGCCGGTGGGCAAGGACACCGCCGACGCCCTGGTCGCCAAATTGAAGCCGCGCGTCGAGTCGCTGAAAATCGGTCCGGCCACGGACAAGGACGCCGAAATGGGTCCGGTGGTCACGAAAATGCACCGCGACAAGATCATGGGCTATATCGACTCGGGCGTCGAGGAAGGCGCCTCCCTCGTCGTCGATGGCCGCGGCTTCAAGCTCCAGGGCTATGAGAACGGCTATTATGTCGGCGGCACGCTGTTCGACAATGTCGAGCCGAACATGAAGATCTACCGCGAGGAAATCTTCGGACCCGTCCTTTCGGTGGTCCGCCGTGACAGCTTCAACGAAGCTGTCGATCTCATCCACGGCCACGAATATGCCAATGGCACGGCCATCTTCACCCGCGACGGCGATGCCGCCCGCGAATTTGCCGACAAGATCGAAGTGGGCATGGTGGGCATCAACGTGCCCATCCCGGTTCCCGTCGCCTATCACAGCTTCGGCGGCTGGAAACGCTCGCTCTTTGGCGATCACTCCATTTACGGGCCCGAGGGCATCCATTTCTATACCCGCCTCAAGACCGTCACCACCCGCTGGCCCGCTGGCATCAAGGGCGGCGCCGAATTCAGCTTCCCGAGCGTGAAGTAGGGGCACAATGGTCGGCGTATTGCAGACATCGCTGACCGCCCCGCGCCTCTCCGGCTTGCGAGAGGATACTCACCAGTTCGGCCCTGCCGTCGCACTTAGCGATGGCAGGGCCTTTTGTTTGACCAGCAACATCCTGAGATAGACTCATGACCTCTCCCGGCGAAAATCTCCGTATCAATGGTGACCGGCTCTGGGAGAGCCTGATGGAGATGGCCAAGATCGGGCCGGGGGTGGCGGGCGGCAACAATCGCCAGACCCTGACCGACGACGACAAGAAGGGCCGCGAACTGTTTCAGCGCTGGTGCGAAGAGGCCGGCCTCACCATGGGCGTCGATCAGATGGGCACCATGTTCATGACCCGCCCCGGCACCGATCCCGATGCCCTGCCGGTCTATGTCGGCTCCCACCTCGATACCCAGCCCACGGGCGGCAAATATGATGGGGTGCTCGGCGTCCTGGCTGGCCTCGAAGTCGTGCGCTCGATGAACGATCTCGGCATCAGGACAAAGCATCCCATCGTCGTCACCAACTGGACTAATGAGGAAGGCGCGCGCTTCGCCCCGGCCATGCTTGCGTCCGGCGTCTTTGCCGGTGTCATCCCCATCGAACACGCCTATGCCCGCACCGACATGGACGGCAAGACTTTCGGCGACGAACTGAAACGCATCGGCTGGGTTGGCGACGAAGCGGTGGGCGCGCGCAAGATGCACGCCTATTTCGAATATCACATCGAACAGGGCCCGATCCTCGAGGCCGAGAACAGGCAAATCGGCGTCGTTACCCATTGCCAGGGCCTGTGGTGGCTCGAATTTACCCTCACCGGCAAGGAAGCCCATACCGGCTCGACGCCCATGACCATGCGCGTCAATGCCGGCCTTGCCATGGCGCGCATCATCGAGATGGTGCAGGAGGTGGCCATGGCCGCCCAGCCCGGCGCCGTCGGTGGCGTGGGCCAGGTCAAGTTCACCCCGAACTCGCGAAACGTGCTTCCGGCCAAGGTCGTCTTCACCGTCGATATCCGCTCGCCCGACATCGAAAAGCTCAATCGCATGCGCGCTGAAATCGAAAAGCGCGCGTCGGAGATCTGCTCCGAAATCGGCGTCGGCTGCGCGGTCGAGGCGATTGGACATTTCGATCCCGTCACCTTCGATCCGACCCTCGTCGGTCGCGTCCGGTCCGCTGCGGAAAAGCTCGGCTACAGCCACATGAACATCATTTCCGGCGCCGGCCATGATGCCTGCTGGGCCGCCAAGGTGGCGCCCGCCACCATGATCATGTGCCCCTGCGTCGACGGCCTTTCGCACAACGAAGCCGAAGAGATTTCCAAGGACTGGGCCACCGCTGGCGCCGACGTTCTGTTCCACGCCGTGGTGGAAACGGCGGGGGTGGTCAACTAACTCCAATCTGTCGGCGGCGCTCAGGAGAAGGCGCTGCGGCTTAGAACTACAGGGAACGCATCATGAGCACAGTTATCAAGAACGGCACCGTCGTCACTGCCGATCTTTCCTATGAGGCCGATGTCCGGATCGAAGACGGTGTGATCGTCGAGATCGGCAAGAACCTCACGGGCGACGAGACCCTCGACGCCACGGGCTGCCTCGTCATGCCCGGCGGCATCGATCCGCATACCCATCTCGAAATGCCTTTCATGGGCACTTATTCGGCCGACGATTTCGAAAGCGGTACGCGCGCGGCATTGGCCGGCGGCACCACAATGGTGGTCGATTTCTGCCTGCCCAACCCGGACCAGAGCCTGCTCGAGGCGCTGAAAATGTGGGACAACAAGACAGGCAAGGCCTCCACCGATTACAGCTTCCACATGGCGATCACCTGGTGGGGCGAACAGGTCTTCAACGAAATGGCCGATGTCGTTGATCGCGGCATCACCTCGTTCAAGCACTTCATGGCCTATAAGGGCAGCCTGATGGTGAATGACGACGAGATGTTCGCCAGCTTCCAGCGCTGCGCCGCGCTCGGCGCCCTGCCTTTGGTCCATGCCGAAAACGGCGACGTCGTTGCCGCCATGACCCAAAGGCTTCTCGCCGAAGGCAATAACGGCCCGGAAGGCCACGCCTATTCCCGTCCCCCCGAAGTCGAAGGCGAAGCCACCAATCGCGCCATCATGATTGCCGACATGGCCGGCGTACCGCTCTATGTGGTGCATGTCTCGTGCGAAGAGGCGCATGAAGCCATCCGCCGCGCCCGGCAGAAGGGCATGCGCGTCTATGGTGAACCCCTGGTGCAGCATCTGACGCTGGATGAAAGCGAATATTTCAACCCCGATTGGGATCACGCTGCCCGCCGCGTCATGTCCCCGCCCTTCCGCAACAAGCAGCATCAGGACTCGCTCTGGGCCGGGCTGCAGTCGGGCTCGCTGTCCTGCGTCGCCACCGACCATTGCGCCTTCACCACCGCGCAGAAGCGCAACGGTATCGGCAATTTCGCCAAGATCCCCAACGGCACCGGTGGCCTCGAAGATCGCCTGCCGGTGCTCTGGACCGCCGGCGTCAATACCGGTCGCCTCACGCCAAACGAATTCGTCGCGGTCACCTCGACCAATATCGCCAAGATTCTCAATCTCTATCCCAAGAAGGGTGCCGTCATGGTCGGCGCCGATGCCGATCTCGTGGTCTGGGATCCCAAACGCACCAAGACCATTACGGCCAAAAACCAGCAGTCGGTCATCGACTACAATGTCTTTGAGGGTTTTGAAGTCACCGGCCTGCCGCGCTTCGTGCTCAGCCGCGGCAAGGTCTCCATCGTCGAAAACGAGGTCAAGGCCGAGCCCGGCCACGGCAAGTTCGTAGCCCGCGAGGCGAAGAACCCTGTGAATAGGGCCCTGAGCCAGTGGAAGGAACTTGTCGCGCCCCGCAAGGTGGAACGCGCGGGTATTCCAGCGACGGGGGTTTGATGAATTCGGTGGCGAGCGTCTTGAAGCAGCCAGTTGCGTCGCACAGCGACACCTTTCCCTTTGGGGGAAAGGTCGGCCGCGGGCCGGGTGAGGGGGCCTTTCGATGAGCGTCGTCTCCGCCCGGAATCTCGGCCTGACATTCCCCACCGGCGATGGTGACGTCGTCGCGCTCAGCGACGTCAATCTCACCATCGAAAAGGGCGATTTCGTTTCCTTCATCGGCCCTTCGGGCTGCGGCAAGACCACCTTTCTGCGCGCCATTGCCGATCTCGAAAAGCCTACCTCCGGCACCTTGACCGTCAACGGCATGAGCGCCGAAGAGGCGCGCAGGGCGCGGGCCTATGGCTATGTCTTCCAAGCCGCCGCGCTTTATCCCTGGCGCACCATCGAGAAGAATGTCGCCCTGCCGCTCGAAATCATGGGCTATAGCGCCGCCCAGCAGGCCGAGCGCATCAAGCGCACCATGGATCTGGTCAATCTTTCGGGCTTCGAGAAGAAATATCCCTGGCAGCTCTCGGGCGGCATGCAGCAGCGCGCCTCAATTGCCCGCGCCCTCGCCTTCGATGCCGACCTGTTGTTGATGGACGAACCCTTCGGCGCTCTCGACGAGATCGTTCGCGACCACCTCAATTCCGAACTCCTCAAACTTTGGGCCCGGACGGAAAAGACCATCTGCTTCGTCACCCATTCCATTCCCGAAGCGGTCTATCTCTCCACCCGCATCGTCGTCATGTCACCACGCCCGGGGCGGGTCACCGACGTCATCGAGAGCACGCTCCCCAGGGAGCGTCCGCTCGACATCCGCGAAACCCCCGAATTCCTGGAGATCGCCGCCCGCGTCCGCGATGGGTTGAGGGCCGGGCATAGTTACGACGAGGAGCAAGTGTAGTGGGTGTTGCGGCTAGTCAACAGGGCCCCCACCCAGCCTCCCCCGTAAGGCGGGGGAGGGGCGTGCCGGTGTTTGGATTGGGCTCTCGGCATACTCGATGGACTCCTCCCCCTTCTTCAGGGGGAGGTTGGGTGGGGGTGTTGCATCCATGAACCGCATCCTCCCCGTCCTCACCATTCTCCTTGCCATTCTCCTCTTCTGGTACGCCATGGCCGTGCACATGAACGCGCCCTGGCAGACCACGCTCAATACCCGCGCCGGTCTCGAAAACGTGCCTTTTACCACCTTCGCGCAGCAGACCTGGGCGCAGGACAAGCCGGTGCTGCCGGCGCCCCATCAGGTCATCTCCGAAATCTGGAACGCCACCGTGGCGCTCGAATTCACCTCGCGCCGCTCGCTCGCCTATCACGGCTGGATTACGCTCTCGGCGACGCTGCTCGGCTTTGCCTTCGGCACGGCGTTGGGCGTCGTCCTTGCCGTGGCCATCATCCACAACGATGCGTCCGATCGCTCGCTCATGCCCTGGATCATCGCCAGCCAGACCATTCCAATCCTGGCCGTGGCGCCCATGGTCGTGGTGGGTCTGGGGGCCGTGGGGCTGACCGGCCTCGTGCCCAAGGCGCTGATCTCGATGTATCTCTCGTTCTTCCCGGTCGTCGTCGGCATGGTCAAGGGCCTGCGCTCGCCCGAAAACATCCAGCTCGATTTGATGCGCACCTATGATGCCAATCCCTGGCAGGTCTTCTGGAAACTGCGCTGGCCGGCCGCGATGCCCTTTCTTTTCGCCTCGATGAAAGTGGGCATCGCCATTTCGCTGATCGGCGCGGTCGTCGCAGAACTCTCCAATGCCTCGGGCGGTGGTCTCGGCGTGCGCCTGCTGACCGGCTCCTACAATGGCCAGACGGTGCAGATCTGGGCCGCGCTCTTTATCGCCGCCGGTCTTGCCGCCGTGCTCGTCGCCATCGTCGGCGGCGCCGAAAAATGGGTCAATGCCCGCATGGGGGTGAGGGCATGATCCGCCAGTTGAGCAATCTGCAACTCTATCTCGCGCTGGTCGCCGGCGGCACCGGGCTTCTGGGGCTTATTGCCAACCTGCCCACATTCGGCACCGCGCCGCTGCTTGGCCTCTTTTTTGCGCTCGCAGCACTCACGCTGCTGCGCCTTGTCCTGCCGGTCAATCTCTGGCTCGATGGCGCGCTGGCCGTGTTCGGCGCCGTGGCGCTGATCGCCGCGCTCCCCCGGGGATCGGCCATGCCGCTCCATTACTGGCTGGCGCTGTTTTCCGCCTGGGCCTTCGCCTGGCTCTTCGTCGAGCGCCTGTCCGCCGCCATCCGCGCTGGAAAACTACCAGAAACCGGCACCGGTCTCGTCATCCCGGTGATTTTCGGCCTGGCGCTGCTGGTCATGTGGGAAGTGGTGACGCGCGGCGCCGATGTGCCGCCGGTGCTGCTGCCGGCGCCCTCGGCCATCTGGGCTCGCCTCACCGCCGAAATCCCCACGCTCTGGGCCGATTTCGTCCAGACCTTCATCAAGTCGGTGATCCCCGGCTATGTCATCGGCTGCCTTGCGGGGCTGGGCGTCGCCATCCTTGTCGATCGCTCGCCCTTCTTGAAGGCCGGCATCATGCCGATCGGCAACTTCATGTCGGCTCTGCCGATCATCGGCATCGCCCCGATCATGGTCATGTGGTTCGGTTTCGACTGGCAATCCAAGGCCGCCGTCGTCGTCGCCATGACCTTCTTTCCCATGCTGGTCAACACTGTAGCCGGGCTCAATGCCGCCTCGGCTATCGAGCGCGACCTCATGACCACCTATGCCGCGAGCTATTGGCAGACCCTTCTTAAACTGCGCCTGCCTGCTGCCGGGCCGTTTATCTTCAACGCCCTCAAGATCAACTCGACTTTGGCCCTGATCGGCGCAATCGTAGCGGAATTCTTCGGGACGCCCGTCGTGGGAATGGGCTTCCGGATATCGACCGGGGTGGGGCGTCTCGCCATCGACCTGGTCTGGGCGGAGATCGCTGTTGCGGCGGTCGCGGGGTCCGCCTTCTACGGGGTGATCGCCCTCATCGAAAGGGGCGTCACCTTCTGGCATCCGTCCGTCCGTGGTGGACGGGCGTAACAGGGAATGGGAACGGAAATGAAAAAACTGATTGGTGGGCTTCTGGCCGGTGCAATGATGCTGGGCGTAGCCCCTGCCTTCGCGCAGGACGCGCTGACGCTGCAATTGAAGTGGGTCACCCAGGCGCAGTTCGCCGGCTACCTCGTCGCCGAGAGCAAGGGCTTTTACGACGAGGAAAATCTCGACGTCACCATCCTGCCGGGCGGCCCCAATATCGCCCCCGAACAGGTGATCGCCGGCGGCGGCGCCGACATTATCGTCACCTGGATGGCCGCAGGCCTTTCCGCCCGCGATAATGGCGTGCCGCTGGTCAATATCGCCCAGCCCTTCAAGCGCTCGGGCCTGATGATGATCTGCCCGACCGAAACCGGCATCACCCAGGTGTCGGACTTCCCCGGCCACACGCTGGGCGTCTGGTTCTTCGGCAATGAATATCCGTTCTTTGCCTGGATGAACAAGGAGGGCATCCCCACCGACGGCTCCGAAGGCGGCGTCACGGTTCTCCAGCAGAGCTTTGACATCCAGCCCATGATCCAGGGCCAGGCCGATTGCATCTCGGTCATGACCTATAACGAATATGGTCAGGCGCTCGACGCGGGCTATGGCCCGGATAACCTCACCATCTTCAACTATACCGAGATGGGCAATGACCTCCTGGAAGACGGCCTCTATGTCATGGAGGATAGTCTCGATGATCCGGCCAAGGTCGACGCTTATACGCGCTTCGTCAGGGCCTCGATGAAGGGCTGGCAATACGCGCTCGACAATCCCGACGAAGCCGCCGAGATCGTGGTCGAGATGGACGATACCGGTGCCGCCGAATTCGACCACCAGCGCTATATGGTCGAGGAAGTGTCCAAGCTCGTCGACCCGACCGACGCCGCGCTCGACATGGCCACCTATGACCGCACGGTCAAGGCGCTGATCGACCAGTCCATCATCAAGGCCCAGCCCGAAGGCGCTTACACGACTGTCGTCACCGACGCGCTGAAGTAATCGGCGTTACAGCGCTTTCATGGCAACGGGCGGGGAGCCATCCCCGCCCGTTCTGTCTCTCTTCGAGACACTTTTGCTGTTCGAACAAGGCTTGGCGCTGCGCTGCTGCCCCATTCGGAACAAAATCCGCCCTCGTGCCGTTGCTGGACCACTAGCGTCACAAAAGAGGGCTTTGCTATGAACTCCATCATCTACATCGTCGGCCTCATCGTCATCGTCATGGCCATCCTGTCCTTCATCGGTCTCGCTTGAGCCAGACCCTAGGAGGGCAACGATATGACTATTGATGCACCCGGCGGCATTGCCGTCGTCGAAACCACGGCCGGATCCGAGCGCGAAAATGCCAGCTATGTCGACTGGGCGGCGATTATCGCCGGCGTCGTCATTGCTTCCGCCATTTCGCTGGTTCTCATCACCTTTGGCTCTGCAATCGGCCTCAACTTTCTCGATTTCAATGCCCGTGAAGGCGCCCCTGCATTCCTGATCGGTATTGGTGCAGCCAGCTGGTTCCTCTGGGTCCAGATTTCGAGCTTCATGGCTGGTGGCTACCTCACCGGCCGTCTGCGTCGTCGTCACTTCGACGCCACTGAAGACGAAAGCGATATGCGCGATGGTGCCCATGGCCTCCTGGTTTGGGGCGGTGCGATGATCATCGGCGCGGTCCTGGCTGTTAGCGGCATCGGTGCTGCCGCCAATGCCGTGGGCGGTGCAGCGGCAACCGCAACGATCGCTGCGTCCAACACGGCTGAAGGCGCTGCGGACAATCTTGATCCGAACGCCTACTTCATCGACACCCTGTTCCGTGGCAACACGGCTCCGGATGCCGAAGGCTCGCGTGCCGAAGCCGGCCGCATCTTCGCCCAGGCTGCGCTTGGCGATGGCACCCTCGCCGCCGACGATCGCACCTACCTGGCCAATGTCGTGTCTGCCAATACCGGCCTGTCGCCGGAAGAGGCCCAGGCCCGCGTCGATCAGGTCGCTGCCAATATTGAAACCGCCCGTCAGGAAGCCATCGAGGCTGCCCGTGTTGCCCGCAACACGGCCATCATCGCCGCCTTCCTCCTCGCTGCCTCGTCGCTGGCCTCGGCCATCGGTGCTTATTGGGCAGCCCAGAAGGGTGGCAATCACCGCGACAAGAACACCGTCTTCGCCGACGTGTTCCGGCGGTTCTGATCGAGCATAAGGAGAAAAGCGATGTTTAAAGGTCTCGCACTTTGGCTGCTCGGCGTGCCGATCTGGCTCATCATCATCATCTTCCTGGTCACCTGACCGGAAGCGCAAAGGCGGGGGAAACCCCGCCTTTTCTTTTGTTTCCTCCGCGGAGCCAACACCAATTCCGTTTTCGTCGCATCGCTGCGAGGGAGGCGCACCACTGACGCGCCTGAACTCGGTTCCCCCTTCTCTCCTCGTGGAAGAAGGTGCCCGAAGAGCGGATGAGGGGGCCTGTTCCTACCTTCTCAAGCCCCGGATTACTGCCGCCATCGCCGCCCTGTACGCATCGAGCTCCGCCTTCGGCGCCAGCGCCGCCCGATCAAACAGCGCGCCAAGCAATTGTGCCGTCGGTTCTACATCCATTGGGCGCAGCACGCCGGCATCAACTGCGCATTGCACGCCTTCGGTCAGCGTCTTTTGCCCATAGCGCTGGTTGATGGCGTCGAGCGCCTCGCGACCAAGCACGGCCGGGGCATCGATCAGCATGATGCGCCGCCGCCCCTCATCCTGCATTGCGGCGAGAAATCCCTCGCCCCCGGCCACCAGGGCATCGATCATGTCCGGCGGCGCCTCCGCGCCATCCGCCATGGCCGTGATGGCCTCGGCCACGGCACGGTGCTCTTCCTCCACTACCGCCTCGAACAAGGCCAGCTTGTCGGCGAAGTGATGATAGAGCGCCCCCCGCGTCACCCCTGCAGCAGCAACGATCTCAGGCGTGCCGGTCGCCGCATATCCCTTTTCCGCAAACAGGGTGCGCGCCGCCGCCATCAGCGCCGTGCGCGTCGCATCCCGGCGCTCTTCCTGCGAACGTCTTGCTTGTTGCATACATACTGCCTGTATGTTATTAGGTTGATACATGCAGTATGTATCTATCTTTAAAGCAAGGCAAGGAGCCGAAAATGAAGTTCACCAGCATGTTTCCATTGATCCACGTGCGTGACGTTGCCGCCAGCGCGGACTTCTACACCCGCCATTTCGGCTTCACGCCCGTCTTTGCCAGCGATTGGTACATGCACCTGCGCGGCGACGCCGAAGGCCTTTTCGAGATGGCACTGATCGACTTCACCCACGACTCCATCCCCGAGGCCGGCCGCAAGCCGACCACCGGCTTCATCCTCAGCTTCTATGTGGATGATGCGGCTGCCGAAGCCCGGCGCCTGAAGGACGAAGGCGTCACCATCGCCCAGCCCTTGCGCGACGAAGTCTTCGGCCAGCGCCATGTCATCGTCGCCGATCCCAATGGTATTCTCATCGACGTCATTACCGCCATCGATCCCGATCCGGCCTGGCTCGCTGCCCAGCAACCCTGAGAACGAGCGCCGCATTGCTGCCGGGCCGATCTGTGCTAGCTCTGGGTGTCCGCACCCGGAGCCTTTTCATGACCAACACCCTTTCCGACTTCTCCGCCAACCGTCTCGATGGCACGTCGCAATCCTTGGCCGACTATGCCGATAAGGTTGTCCTGGTGGTCAATGTCGCCAGCAAATGCGGTCTCACCCCTCAATATGAGGGCCTCGAAGCGCTCTACCGGCAATACGGCGAGCGTGGTCTCGTCATCCTGGGCTTTCCCTGCAACCAGTTCGCCGAGCAGGAACCGGGCACGAGCGCAGAGATCGCCCAGTTCTGTTCGCTCAACTATGGCGTCAGCTTCCCGCTGTTCGAGCGCATCGACGTCAACGGTCCCGCCGCACATCCGCTCTTTGTCTGGCTCAAGGCCTCGGCTCCGGGCATATTCGGCACCGAGGACATCAAGTGGAACTTCACCAAGTTCCTGCTCGGCCGCGATGGACAGGTCGCACATCGCTACGCTCCGACGACCGAACCCGGCGCCATCGCCCCCGATATCGATGCCCTGCTGTAGCCCCAGGGTCACACGTGCCATCACATTCCTTCCCCCGCGGAACGCTTGCGCCCCATGGCCGTTCATCTGGCCAAGGGGCGGAGATGAGCCCGCCGGCCCCGGCAGGCTCTCCGTGAGAACGGTGACAGAGACGTCGCCAGCAAAAGGAATGAAACCCATGAAGAAGACACTTCTGGCCTCCGTGGCCGTGCTTTCGCTTGCCCTTGCCGTGCCGGCCATGGCCCAGGATGCGGGTGTTGTGAACCCCGAAGCCGGTGCTGCAATCGGCGCTACCGGCGGTGCAGCCGGCGGCGCGACGCTCGGCTTCCTGGCCGGCGGCCCGATCGGCGCCATCATCGGCGGCTTTGCCGGTGCCGTTATCGGCGCTGAAGCGGGCATTTCCACCTCGACCATCGAATATGCCGGCAACAATCCGGTCGAGCCCATCGTCATCGATGGCGCCGTAGATGTCGGCGCCACCGTGCCAGCAGGCGTTACCGTCTACCCGGTCGAGGGTGACCCGGCCTATGGCTACCTCTATGCCAATGGTCGCGTCTGGATCGTCGATATCGCCAGCAACACGCTGGTCTATTCGCCCGGCTACCTCGTCAACCAGTCGGCTGCCGATTTCGCCGTCGCCAATCCGGTCGATCCCATCACCGCCGAAGGTGACGTCGTCGTCGGCTATGTCCTGCCCGATGGCACCACTGTCACCCCGCTGCCGGAAGATCCGTACTACGGCTATGTCTATATCAACGGCCGCCCGGCTCTGGTCGAGAACAGCTCCCGCACCGTGGTGTGGCTGCAGTAATCGGTCCATCGTCCCCACAAGCCGCCCGGATCCTGTCCGGGCGGCTTTGCTTTGCCCCGCCGATGCTCTAGCCTTTGTTAGCGCATCACGAGGCGACCCCATGACCGACAAGCCAGCTGTCACCATCGCCTACTGCACCCAGTGCAACTGGCTTTTGCGCGCCGGCTGGATGGCGCAGGAACTGCTCTCCACCTTTTCGACCGATCTGGGCCAGGTGACTCTCATCCCGGGCACCGGCGGCATTTTCGAAATCCGGCTCGATGGCGAGCTGATCTGGGAGCGCAAGCGCGACGGCGGTTTTCCCGATATCCGCATCCTCAAGCAGCGGGTGCGCGACCATATCGATCCCGAGCGTGACCTTGGTCACGTGGATCGCGTGGCGAGCGACTGACGCCTCGTACCATCCGCCCCATTCCCAAAGCCGATCACCTTGGTCTAGTCTTCCGGCGATCATTTCCGGGAGACGCCGACATCATGACCATCAAGATTGCCCTGCTGGCTGGAGCCGCTCTGCTGGCCGCAGCTCTGCCTTCCGCCGCCCAGGACCTGCCGGACCTCGGCGGACGCACCATTCATGCAGTGACCGAAAATGCCTATTACCCGCTCAATTTCGCCGGGCCGGACGGGAAGGGCATCGGCCTCGAATACGATGTCATCAACGAGATTGCCAAGCGCCTCAACGCCACGGTCGAATGGGACCTGACCGCCTGGGATGTGATGATCGAAAGCGTCCGCTCCGGCCAGTTCGACATCGGCGCCGATGGCATCACCATCAGCGCCGAGCGCGCCGAGCAGGTCGATTTCACCGAGCCCTTCATCACCGTCGAGCAGTATTTCCTCGTGCGGGGCGACGAGGAGCGGATCACCGGACCGGAAAGCTTCAGCGAGAACACCGACCTGCTGTTCGGCGCACAGGCCGGCACCTCGGCCTTCTATACCGCTGTCTATGATGTGCTCGATGGCGACGAGGCCAATCCCCGCATCAAGACCTTCGACACCTTCGGCGCTTCGGTGCAGGCGCTCAAGGCCGGCGACGTCGATGCGGTGATCGCCGACCAGGCGGCTTCGGCCGGCTATATCGGCGCCGATCCGGGTGCCTTCAAGCAGGTGGGCGAGCCGATCAAGGCCGATCCGCTCGGCTTCATCCTGACGCCCGGCTCCGACCTCGTCGAACCCTTCAATGCCGCCCTGGCCCAGCTCGATCAGGAAGGCTGGCTCGACGAACGCATCAATTACTGGTTCTTCGAATACGGCGAGGAGTAAACTGCTCAGCGAGCGCACTCCTGGCCTCACCCGAGATGTTCATCGTCTCCCTCCCCTCAAAAAGGGGAGGGACTGCGGGTGGGGTGACCCGGCCCATCCCCTAGCACTGGCCGCCTCATGCCTGCACACCGTCGCCCCTCCCTCTTCGCCCGCTTGCCCTATTGGCTGCTGGCCATCCTACTCCTCTTCGTCATCGGCCTGTGGGCCATTACCACCGACACCACCTATGCCGGCATCTTTGCGACGCTCTCGGGCGGCGTGCTGACCACGCTCTGGGTCACGATCATCGCCTTTGTTGCCGCCACCATACTGGGCCTCCTCGTCGCCCTGGCCCGCACCTCCCAGCTGCGCATCCTGCGCGAACTCGCCACCTTTTATGTCGAGATCATCCGCGGCGTGCCGGTACTGGTCTTTCTGTTCTACATCGCCTTCGTCGCCGCGCCGGCCATGGTCAGCGGCTTCAACTGGCTGACGAGCCCCTTGATCGAATGGGGCTGGATCGCTCCCGCCACGGTGCGCGGCTTTGACTTTGTGTGGCGCGCCATCTTCGCGCTCACCATCTGCTACTCGGCCTTCATTGCCGAAATCTTCCGCGCCGGCATCGAGGCTGTCGGCCGAGGCCAGATCGAGGCGGCCCGCTCGCTCGGCCTCGGTCGCTGGCACTGTTTCCGCCACATCGTCTTCCCCCAGGCCCTGCGCACCATCCTGCCGCCCCTGGGCAACGACTTCGTCTCCATGGTCAAGGACTCGGCCCTGGTCTCGGCCCTTGGCGTCCAGGACATCACCCAGCTCGGCAAGCTCTCGGCCTCCTCGAGCTTCCTGTTCTTCGAGACCTACAATGTCGTCGCCTTCCTTTATCTCACCATGACCATCTCCCTCTCCCTGCTCGTCCGCTGGCTCGAGCGCGCCATGGACCAAAGGGTCGGGCATCGGTGAGCACGCCACCGGCCTCCTCTTGAAATGGGAGGAACCGGTTAAGTGTGCCGGGATGCCGGCCAGGCGCACAAATGTGCTCCTCCCTCTTCTTCAGGGGGAGGGGTGGGGGTTATCGATGCACCGATCTTGCGTACTGCCCGGCTACCCCCCATCTTCTCTCCGTCACCCCGGAGGATTTCCATGCATCCCATCGCCCGCCTTGCCGTCGTCGCCATCGCGGCCGTCTCCCTTGCCGCCTGCGGCAATCGCAACGAGGTGGGCAATGTCGGGGTCGACTGGACCGGCAATGATATTTCCATCGAGGCCGTCGCCGACCCCGATGTCGATGGCGTCGTGTGTCACCTCTCCTTTTTCAATCGCTCGTTCATCGATCGCATGAGCCAGGGCAACTGGTTCGAGGACCCGTCCTATTCGGCGCTCGATTGCTCGGCCGTCGGCCCGATCACCGTGGGCGATATTGCCACCCGCCCCGGCGGCGAGGAAATCTTCCAGCAGGGCCGCTCCCTGATCTGGAAGTCGCTGCGCGTCACCCGCATTTACGACGCGGCCAACAATGCGCTGATCTATCTCGCCCATGCCCGGCAGATCCAGCAGGGCTCGGGCAAGATGAGCCTCTCGGTCGTGCCCCTCAACGGACTCGACGTCACCTGGACCAATGGCGCCCCGGCCACCCAGCCGATGCAGGGCTCGGTCATGGTGCAATAGCGCCCGTTCCGGCACGTAGCCTGCCCACGAAAACGCCTTGCCCGGATTGGCCCAAACAAGGCAAAAGCGTTCCGCTGCCTACCGCTTCAAGCGCGTGGTATCAGCACGATATTCTCCTGCTAGACAGAACGACCGCCCGCCGTGCCGCGGGGAAAGGAAGACGACCATGGCAATCCTGATTGGCGACACCGCCCCGGACTTCACCCTCGAGTCCACCGAGGGCACCATTCACTTCCACGACTATATCGACGGCTCCTGGGCGGTGCTGTTCAGCCATCCCAAGAACTTCACCCCGGTCTGCACGACCGAACTGGGTTACACGGCCAAGCTCAAGGATGAATTCGCCAAGCGCGGCGTCAAGGTCCTGGGTCTTTCGGTCGACAAGCTCGAGGATCATGCGGGCTGGGCCCGCGACATCGAGGAAACCCAGGGCACTGCCCTCAATTTCCCGCTCCTGGCCGATACCGAGGGCGAGGTCGCGCGCAAATACGACATGATCCATCCCAATGCAGACAATACGCTGACCGTGCGTTCGCTCTTCGTCATCGGGCCGGACAAGAAGGTCAAGCTCAAGATCGAATATCCCGCCTCCACCGGGCGCAACTTCGACGAGATCCTGCGCGTCATCGACAGCCTGCAATTGACCGCCAAGCATCAGGTCGCGACCCCGGTGAACTGGAAGAACGGCGAAGACGTCATTATCGTCCCGGCCGTCACCAACGAGGCGGCCAAGGCCAAGTACCCCGAGGGCTGGAAGGAACTGAAGCCCTATCTGCGCATTGTCCCACAGCCGCAGAACTGAGTTCCGCGGCCCCCTGTTTTCTCCCTGACCAACTGGGCGATGGCGCTGCCATCGCCCTTTTTCTTTGCCCAAATTCAGGCGCCGACGGTTCCGCACCTGCCACATTTGCGGCCAGAACCGGCTTCTGCCGGCCATTTTTCCCCAGCGGAACCCGCCAGTTTCAACTTTTCGGGCAATCGTGATGAAACCGTTGCGCTGCGGCCACAGTGCACAAACTGGTTCCACCCGAAACCTGATTCAGGCGCCTCATCCTGATTGATTCGCTGGCGCGCTAGATTCCCATTCTATGGTTTCCAAGTGGGTATCTTGTTTGGTTAACACTTATCGACAGAAAACCTGCGGCAAACCCGCAACACTAGGGTCAGCCCTGAGGCATGGCCCTATTTCCCCACATTGTGGCCGCGTCCGCCCGATACTCAGCCAGGCATCGACAATTACAGCGAGCCTCTGGACCATTGAATAAGTCAGCCGTTATCGCCGCCGCATCCGTTGCAGCTCTCCTTTCCCTTTCGTCTGCAGCCTATGCCCAATGTGGCGGCGCGTCTTGGTACGGTCCCGGATTCAACGGCAAGGTTGCCGCTTCCGGGCAGGTCTTCGACCAGAACGCCATGACCGCGGCGCACCGGACCCTTCCCTTCGGCACCAAGGTCGAAGTGACCGACCAGAACACCGGTAAGACCGTGGAGGTCACGATCAACGATCGCGGCCCCTTCCACGGCAAGCGCATCATCGATCTGTCCAAGGGCGCTGCGGCGGCCCTGGGCTTCCAGAACCGGGGCGTCACCTCGGTCTGCATCGCGCAGAAATAATCCCGCCTCCTCCCGAGACGGAAAAAGGCCGCTCCCATGTGGGGGCGGCCTTTTGTCTGCGCCGGCATCCATGTGACCGCAATGCAATCGTTGCAGTAAACCGGTTCTGCCATGCGCTGTGCCTATTCTCACGCCGGTCGAAATGGCCTAGCGTGCCGCCGTCGACCCTTCTTGAGCACTTTTCCAAATGCGATTCGGCCTTGCGCTGCCGCCCCAGATCAAGGTCTTCGGGGCCTTTTTTGTTTATTCCTTCTGCATGGGCTCCATCTTCCCGCGCCTGCCGGCCATTCAGGAAGCCATGGGCGTCGGGGAAGGCGCATTGGGCATGGCCCTGATCGGTTCGGCCGTCGGCACCCTCATTTCGTTGACCTTTGCCGGTCACTTCGTCGAGGCGGTGGGCTATCGCCGCGTGCTGTTGTTCGCCATTCCGCTGCTAT
>PJUF01000947.1_pt1 | contig 16984 bp, 10 predicted proteins | sample 1512191 | NCBI WGS metagenome assembly PJUF01 (sample SAMN08177673, study PRJNA422409) | Feces metagenome, whole genome shotgun sequencing project. | isolation source: Chicken feces (3) enriched on wood chips | host: Gallus gallus | place: USA: Madison | collected 2015-01-15 | reverse complement strand
CCCGGTGTCGATCACCAATCGTGGTGTGGTCACGGCAGTGGGCGGCCGCGGGCTTTATGCCGATGGCGGTTCGGCCAGCCTCACCCCGGTGACGGTCGAGGTCACCAATCTCGGCAGCGCCTTGGCGACGCAGGCGGGCATTCGCGTCATCAACTACAATGGTACGGCAACGATAGACAATCAGGGCCTGGTGCGCTCGGCCACAATGCAGGGCCTGATCGCCTGGTCCGCCAATGGCGGCGCGGAGATCACCAATAGCGGCTCCGTGCTCGCAGATCACTACAACGCGATCGTTGCCGTCGGTACCGGCGGTGATGTGACCGTCAGCAACAGCGGCAGCGTCACCGCCCAACGCAACCCGTCGCTCGTCCAGGTCAGCCCCAATTTTCACGGCATCGATGCCTATACCGATGGTGCGGGCAATGTCACCGTCACCAATCTTGCGAGCGGCACGATCGTTGCCGCGGCCGATGCGGGCGCCAGCGCCACGACCGCTTCAGGCACCGCAACGCTGCGCAATGCCGGGACGATCGATGCCCGCATTGGCCTATTGGCGAATGCCAGCAACGGACAGGTTGATGTCGAGAATAAGGGCACACTGACGACGAGCCAAAGCGGCATCGCTGTCACCGCTGCCACAGGCGGTACCGTCGTGAACCGTGGCATCATCAACAGCACGGCCAGCGCCTTCCAGAGCAGCGCCGGCGTGACGCTGAACATGGAGAACGCCGCGGGCGCCAAGGCCACCGGCAGCCTGCAGCTGAGTGCGGCGACCTCCTTGCTCAATGCCGGCACGCTGAGCCTGCGGCATGGCGCGAATTTCGTCTCGCCTGGCGGATCCGGGACAATTGTCGCCAGCACCATTGGCGGCGACTTCGTGCAGACATCGACCGGCACGCTCGATATTCTGGTCAATGACGCGACAGCGTTCAGTACGCTGACGGTGGGCGGGTCGGCGACCCTGGCCGGTACGATCAATCTCGACATTCGCCCCGGCTATGCCGGCGGCACGCTGGCTGGCGTGATCACGACCGGCACCGGCATTCTCGACAATGGCATCACCGTTTCCGATACGCTGTTGCGCTACAATTTCACCCCGGTTCTCAATGGCAATGCGCTCGACATCGTGGTCACCGACACCGGACTGACGACGATCGCTGCGGCCACCGCCATGCAGCGGCGCTCCGCAACCAGCCGGGCCGAGGCGCTGGACACGATCCTCGCCGCTGGCACGACGTCGCCGGAGCTGAGCAGGTTGCTTGGACTGATCACGCAAAGCGCCACGGCAAGCGAGGTCGCCGCCATCGTGGCGGAAACCGGCACACTCTTTGACGGTCAGTTGCTGGGCGCCATCGCGGACATGTACGGCCGCTTCGGCCCCGCATCGCGGCCGGGCACCGACGATGCCGGTCAGGGTGTGTGGATCAGGCCTTTCGTTTCGGGCACGCAGCAGAATTCGGGCGACGAGCGCGTCGGCTATGATGGAGCAGCCACCGGCTTTTCGGCCGGCGCATACGGGCAGCTTGCTGCCGGAAGCGAACTCGGCTTTGCCTTTGCGCTGGCCGACATGAATTTCAGCGGTGCTGCGGAAACGGCAAGCGTCAGGCTTTATGAGGTGAGCCTGCATGGCCGGCACGCTCTGGATCAGGCCAGCGATGTGCTCTTCGACCTGGGCGCCGGCAAGGTGCATGTCAGCGGCGAGCGGACCATCTCGGCCCTGGGCCTGGTGGCCGGATCGGACATTGACGGTATCCTCACCCATGCAGGAATTGCGATCGACCGCGACTTCGCCCTTGGTCCCGTGACGCAGTTCACGCCCGTGCTCCGGCTCGACTACAGCCGCATCGCCACCGGCGGCTATTCGGAAACCGGTGCTGGCGGCGTCGGGCTCATCGTCGGCGACCAGGCCTGGGACGCGCTTGTCCTCAGTCTCGATGGAACTCTGCGACACGCGGTGACGGACATGGTCTCCCTCGAGGGAACGCTCGGCGTAAGCTACGACCTGCATCAGGGTTTCAGCGGTGGCGAGGCGGCGTTTTCAGGGGCACCGCAGACGCCCTTTTCGACGCAAGGGTCGGCGCGGTCGCCCTTCGAGGTTCGCGCGGGCCTTGCGGCAGCCATCGACACCCCCGCCGGTTTTGAAGCCCGCGGCAGTCTCGACCTGTCCTATCGGGACGGCACGTTCGGGCAGTCGGTCCAGCTTACTCTGGGCGGCCGCTTCTAGATCGGGTAAGAGGATGCCTCTACGCTGCCCTTTTGTTTTGCGGGGCACTCCGCTATTGCAGCGCGAAGTGGTATCTTTCTTTCCAGACCAGTGAATCGGGGGACCCTCATGGCCCGCAGATATTTCGGCACCGACGGTATTCGTGGCCTCGCCAATGGCGACAAGCTGACCCCCGAACTGGCGCTCAAGATCGGCATGGCGGCCGGCGCCAAATTCGTGCGCGGCGATCATCGCAACCGCGTCGTCATCGGCAAGGACACGCGCCGCTCCGGCTACATGATCGAGAGCGCGCTCGGGGCCGGTTTCACCGCGGTCGGCATGGACGTCTATTTCCTCGGGCCGATGCCGACCCCGGCCGTGGCCATGCTCACCCGCTCGCTGCGCGCCGATCTCGGCGTCATGATCTCGGCCTCGCACAATCCTTATGACGACAACGGCATCAAGCTGTTCCGGCCCGACGGCTACAAGCTCAGCGACGAGATCGAGATGGAAATCGAGGCGCTGATCGACAGCGACATGACCCGCCATCTCGCCCGGGGCCGCGACATCGGCCGCGCTCATCGCGACGAGGAAGCGCGCACCCGCTATATCGAATATGCCAAGCGCACCCTGCCCCGGAACATCGACCTCGCCGGCCTGCGCGTCGTGCTCGATTGCGCCAACGGTGCCGCCTACAAGGTGGCCCCGATCGCGCTTTGGGAACTGGGCGCGGAAGTCTTCACCATCGGTGCCGAGCCCGATGGCTTCAACATCAATCACAAGGTCGGCTCCACTGCGCCCGAGGCGGTCGCCGCCAAGGTCAAGGAAGTGCGCGCCGATATCGGCATCGCGCTCGACGGCGACGCCGACCGCGTCATCATCGTCGACGAAAAGGGCCATGTGGTCGATGGCGACCAGTTCATGGCGGTGATCGCCGAAAGCTGGATGGAGCGCCAGATGCTGGTGGGCGGCGGGATCGTCGCCACCATCATGTCCAATCTGGGCCTCGAACGGCATCTGGGCCGTCTCGGCCTGACGCTGGAACGCACCCAGGTGGGCGATCGCTACGTGCTCGAAGCCATGCGCAACAAGGGTTTCAATGTCGGGGGCGAACAGTCGGGCCACATCATCCTCTCCGACTTCACCACCACCGGCGATGGCCTCGTGGCAGCCCTGCAGTTGCTGGCCGTGCTGAAGCAGCAGGAACGTCCGATCTCGGAAATCTGCGCCCGCTTCGAAAAGGTGCCGCAGCTCCTGCGCAGCGTGAAGTTCAAGTCCGGCAAGCCGCTCGAGCACAAGCAGGTCATCCAGGCCATTGCCGATGGTCAGGCCATGCTGGGCAGCGGCGGACGGCTGGTCGTGCGCGCTTCGGGCACCGAGCCAGTGATCCGCGTCATGGGCGAAGCAGACGATGCCGCGCTGGTGGAAACCGTGGTCGGCCAGATCGAGGCAGCGATCAAGCAGGTCGCCTGAGCGGAAGCAAGTATTGGCCGGCGCCCAATTGCATCGGCACAGTCATACTTTGTAAACTACTCGGGTTGACCAGGCATTAGGGTTAAATTTTTAGGTTAAGCGCGTTTTAAGAAGTTTGCCGGATATTGGTCGCAATCGACTTGGTGTCGTGGCAACCAAAGGACCTTCTTGATGCGTAAGTTCAGCGCTGCAGTGCTGGTGGCAGGAGCCACCATGATTGCCGGGCAAGCCATTGCGGCCGACATGCCCTATTATCCTCCGGTCATCGAAATTCCCGATGTCGACTATGGCTATGCCGGCTCCTTCTATCTGCGCGGCAGCGCGGCCCTCAATCTGATGTGGACGCCCTATGTCAACCATCCGGACGCCGCATCGGCCGACAAGAACTTCGCCATCACCGAATTCGGCTATGGTTATTCGGTCGGCGCCGGCGCCGGTTACGAATTCGGCAATGGCTTCCGCGTTGACGCTACCCTCGACTACCTCGCCAACGAAAACATGACCGCCTATATCGACGACGGTTCGGGCGGCGCTGTCCTCACCGTCGGCGACCACAAGCTTTCGCTGCGCTCCACCGTGCTGCTCGCCAATGCCTATTACGATTTCGGCCTGGGCGATGGCTATGGCGCGGCAGGCGGCACATTCGGCTATGTCGGTGCCGGCGCCGGCCTTGCTTTCAACGACTTCGTCACGACCGGTTCGGCCCTGCCCGATACCCGCGACCAGAATACCAGCCTGGCTGCGGCCGGCATGGTGGGTGTGGGCTACGATTTCGGCCAGGTGGTTGCCGATGTCGGCTACCGCGCCCTCTATATCAACCGCCTTGAGAATGATGCGGCGACCAATCCCTATACGCTCGACAACAACTGGGTGCACGAAGTGCGCGGCACCGTCCGCTACCGCTTCAACTAAGGCTTTCGTGGCGGCACGCCACGACCGCCACCAGAGTTGCAAGGCCGGTGTCGCAAGACGCCGGCCTTTGCTTTTCCAGGCTGGACGGCGACCCCGCGGCAATGCTCAATGGGATGAGCAGCCAGGGAGGATCGGCTTGCATATTCTCATAATCGGTGCCGCCGGCATGGTCGGCCGCAAGCTTACCGACGCGCTCGTGGCGCGCGGCCAGATCGGGGGCCGGACGATCTCTGCCCTGACACTCGCCGATATTGTCGCACCAGCAAAGCCCGCAGCGCCGTTTCCGGTGACGGCGAGCGCGGCAGACCTGTCGCAACCGGGCGCAGCGGAAGCGCTGATCGCCTCGCGGCCCGATATCATCTTTCATCTGGCTGCCATCGTTTCGGGCGAGGCGGAGGCCGATTTCGACAAGGGCTATGCCATCAATCTCGACGGCACCCGCCTGCTCCTCGACGCGATCCGCCGGGCCGGCGCAATCGGGCCCTGGTGTCCGCGGCTCGTCTTCACCTCCTCGATTGCCGTCTTCGGCGAACCTTTGCCTCCGGCCATTCCCGACGACATGGGCCATACCCCGCTCACGAGTTACGGCACGCAAAAGGCCATCTGCGAACTGCTGCTGGCCGACTATTCGCGGCGCGGTTTCGTCGATGGCATCGGCATCCGCCTGCCCACGATCGTGGTGCGGCCCGGCAAGCCCAACAAGGCCGCCTCGGGCTTCTTCTCCGGCATTATCCGCGAGCCGCTCAACGGGGTGGAAGCCGTGCTGCCGGTCGAGGACAGCATACGGCACTGGTTTGCCTCGCCCCGCTCGGCGGTCGGTTTCCTGCTCCATGCTGCCGGTCTCGACACGTCCGCGCTCGGGCAGCGGCGCAATCTCACCATGCCTGGTCTTTCGGCGACGGTGGCCGAAGAGCTGGCTGCGCTCGAACAGTTCGGCGGCAGGCGGGCGACGACTTTGGTCCGGCGCGTGCCCGATCCGACCATTGCCGGCATCGTGGCCGGCTGGCCGCAGAATTTCGATGCCCGCCGCGCCACCGCCCTGGGCTTCCGCGCCGAAACCAGCTTTGCCGAGATCGTGCGCGCCCATATCGAGGACGAACTGGGCGGGGTGGTGCCCAATGGCTGATCACGCGCAGACGATGCGTGCGGTCATCGCCCGCATCTTTCCGGCCGACGGACCATATGGCGACGGCAATGCCTTGGGCGCGGAAGCTTTCCTCGCCCGGCATTTTCGCGACTATCCCCGGCATCGCGAGGCGATTGCCGAGGGACTGAAAATCCTTGAGGACAGTGGCTTTGCCGATCTCGGCATCGACGGTCAGGATGCGGCACTGGCCGTATACGAGCACGAATTGTGGTTTCGGCATCTGTGCGAACTGGTGGCCGAAGGCGTTTATGCCGACCCCGACAATGGCGGTAATCCTGGCGCGGCCTCGTGGACCATGCTGGGCTATCGCCACAATCTTCCCGAGGGGCAGTCCGGTCCGCCGGCGCAGCCGACGCCGCCGGCGCGGAGCCATTCGGGCACGCTCGACTATGACACGATCATCGTCGGCGCCGGTGCCGGCGGCGGCGTAGCGGCATCGGTACTGACCGCGGCGGGCCACCATGTGCTCCTCCTCGAGCGCGGTGTCGAACGCACCTATGCCGACAGCGGCCATCGCGACCATTTGCGGAACCACCGGCTCTCGCTCTATGGGCACAATACCGGCCCCGACCTTGTCGGCAATCCGCGGCTCTTTACCGATCTCGCAGGACGCGACCATGTCGTGGCGCCCCATGAGCCGGGCTACAACAACCTCGCCTCCGCCGTTGGCAGCGGTACTTTTCTTTATGGCGCCATGGCCTGGCGCTTCCACCGCGACGACTTCCGCATGGCCAGCCTTTATGGCGTGCCAGAGGGCTCCTCGCTGGTGGACTGGCCGATCGATGCCGAAGCGCTGGCGCCCTGGTACGATCGCGTCGAAACCGAACTGGGCATCAGCGGCGATGCCAGCCGCCACACTCACGAGGCTGGCCGCGGCCGGGCCTATGCCATGCCGCCTTTGCCTGCCGCACCCCAGACCGAAACCCTGGCGCGCGGGGCGGCGGCGCTCGGTCTTTCCACGCTGGCGCCACCGCTGGCCATCAACAGCTTGCCCCATGACGGGCGCGGCGCCTGCATCGGATGCGGCTCCTGCGTCGGCTTCCCCTGCCCGAGCAATGCCAAGAACGGCACGCCCAACACTTTCATCGCCCGGGCCCGGGCCACCGGCCGATGCGAACTGGTGACCGGCGCCATGGTTACCCATATCGACAGCGATGGCGCCGGCCGCGTCACCGGCGTCAGCTTCGCCGATGCTGACGGATACATCCGCGCCGTGCGCGCCCGCAATGTGGTGCTGGCGGCCGGCGCCATCGAAACCGCCCGGCTGCTGCTCAATTCACCTTCATCGCGCGAACCCGACGGAATGGGAAATAATGCCGACCAGGTGGGCCGGCATCTGCAGGGCCATGTCTATCCACAGGCCTATGGCCTTTTCGACCTCGTGGTGCATGGCAGCGCCGGACCGGGGGTTACCATCGGCACGACCCAGTTCAGCCACGGCAATCCCGGGATCGTGGGCGGAGGCCTCATCGCCGACGACTTCGTGCTGCCCCCTATCCTGTTCTGGAAAACCTGCCTGCCGCCCGAGCTGCCGCATTGGGGCCATGCCGCGACGCGCTTCATGCGCGAGAATTTCCGCCGCGTGCTGCGCCTGACGGGACCCATTCACGAAATCCCCAATCCGCAATCGCGGGTGAAGGTAGCCCGCCAACTCACCGACCGCTGGGGCCTGCCGGTCGCGCATCTGTCGGGCAGCATCCATCCTGAAAGTCTTCGCACCGCGCTCTTTGTTCAGCAGCGCGCCTTCGACTGGCTCGACGCCTCGGGCGCGACACGGCATTGGGGTCCGGAGCCGAGCATGGCCCTGTCAGCGGGTCAGCATCAGGCAGGCACCTGCCGCATGGGCACCGATCCTACGCGGTCAGTCACCGATACCTCGGGCCGCGTCTGGGGCCATGACAATCTCTTTGTCTGCGATGGCGCGGTGCATCCCACCAATGGCGGCTTCAACCCGTTCCTGACTATCATGGCCATGAGTTATCGCACCGCTGCGGGTATCGGGCGGGCATGAAAAAGCCGTGGCCCCAGGGCCACGGCTGAACGCTGTCCGCAAGGTATCAGGCGCCGGTGACGCGCCAGATGACATCGCCCACGTCGTCGGCCATCAGCACGGCACCATCGCTGGCAATGGCGACGCCCACCGGGCGGCCATAAGAATATTTCTCGTCGGCCGAGAGGAAATCCTTGAGGATTTCGCGCGGCATCCCGACCGGCTTGCCGTTCTGGAACTCCACGAAGGCGAGCTTGTAGCCCGAAAGCTTGGAGCGGTTCCACGAGCCATGCTGGCCAATGGCCATGCCGGCCGGAAAGCCCGGCAGCGTGCCCTCGGGCAGCCAGCAGAGGCCGAGCGAGGCAGTGTGACCACCCAGCGCATAATCGGGCTGCAGCGCCGAGGCAACCTTGGCCGCATCCTGCGGCACGCGATCGTCGACGACGCGGTCCCAGTAGCAATAGGGCCAGCCGTAAAAGCCGCCATCGACCACCGAGGTCAGGTAGTCGGGCGGGGTCTCGTCGCCGAGGCCATCGCGCTCGTTGACCACGGTCCACAAATGTCCGCCGACCGGCTCCCAGGCCATGCCGACCGGATTGCGCAGACCCGATCCGAAGATGCGCGACGTGCCGGTCGCAAGGTCCAATTCGTGGATGCAGGCGCGGTTTTCCTCCGCTGCCATGCCCTGGTCACCGATATTGCTCAGCGACCCGACCGCCACATAGAGCTTGGTGCCGTCCTTGGAGGCGATGAGATTGCGCGTCCAGTGGCCGCCGGGGATGAGGTCCATCAGCTTCTTGCCGGGCGTGGTGATCTTGTTCGCGCCAGCGACATAGGGATAGGCCAGGACGGCGTCGGAGGCGCCGACATAGAGCGTATCGCCGATCAAGGCGATGCCGAAGGGCTGGCGGACATTTTCGATATAGGCATGGCGCTCTTCCGCCACCCCATCGCCATCGGCATCGCGCAACAGCATGACCCGGTTGGGGCTGGTGCCGGAGGCCTTGGCGCGCTCCATGGTGGCGTGCATGGCATGGTCGAACAGCGAGCGCGGCCCGCCCCCGCTTTCGCCCATGGATTCGGCGACCAGTACATCGCCATTGGGCAGGACATGCATGTTGCGCGGATGGCTGAGGTCGCGCGCAAAGGCATTGACCTTGAGGCCCGGTGCCGGGGTCGGCTTGTGATCGCCTTCCCAACCCTTGGCCGTGGGCATTTTGAGGGTCGGGATCTTGCCCTGCGGCTTGGGATCGGGAATGGCCGGCGCCGTGCCATAGGCCGGCGGACGCGGGCCATCGCCGGAATGACGGACAGCGACGGCGGCGGCGCCAACAAGGGCGACGAAACGGGCGAAAAGGCTGGTCTGGGCCATGGATGGTCTCGAACACGCGCGAAAAGGATTGGAAGCTCGCGCAACGCTAATGCCTTTGCCGGATGAGGGCCAGCCCGGCGCGGCAATAATCACACATATCCCGTGGCCACAGCTCACATCTTTCCTGCGGCTTGACGCCGGTCAACCCTCGCGCGGCGGCAGCGCCTAAGGATGGCGACGACGATCGGAGTATCCGCCATGACCCTCAATCGCTTCCTGCTGTTCTGCGGCATTCTGGGTGCCGCCCTCTTTGTCGGCATGGACTGGATCGCATCCTTCCGGCTTTATCCCGGATACGATTTCACTGCTCAGCAGGTAAGCGAACTGTCCGCCATCGGCGCGCCCTCGCGTCCGATCTGGATCGTGATGAGTATCCCCCAGGCGGCGTTGTCCATCGCCTTTGCCTGGGGCGTGTGGCGCACCAGTGCCGGCCGGTTCAACCTCAGCCTCAGCGCCATGCTGATGGCGCTGTTTTCGCTCCTGTCCTTCCTCTGGGCCTTGATCGCGCCCATGCATATGCGCGGCGTCGCCTTTTCGGCCACCGATGCCATGCATATCGTCTTCACCGTCATCGCCGTGGTGCTGATGGTGGCCTATATGGGCATTGGCGCCACCGCCTTCGGCCGGGGCTTCGGGCGCTTCACCACGCTGACTATCCTCGCCATGCTCGTTGCCGGCGCGATCGTCGGTACACAGGTCCCCGCTATTGCCCAGGGCCAGCCCACGCCGTGGATGGGCCTTGTCGAGCGCATCAGCGTCTATGCGCCCTTCCTCTGGAACACCATTCTGGCGCTGGCGCTGATCCGACAGGAGGCCGCGGCAATGCCCGGGCGTGGTAGCTTCGTCCGCGCCTGAACAGGTCGACTTCAAAATCCCCATTGACGACGGACCGCGAGCGGGCGTATTCCCGGCCTCAGGACATCTCGCCCTAACGCGAGACGCATAGGCCTGGGAGGGCCGCTTGATATGGCTGAAATGCCCCAAACCGCACCGGCGGTCAAACCGGCTAATCCGAATTTTTCGTCGGGCCCCTGTGCCAAGCGTCCTGGTTGGACGGTGGACGTGCTCGCCAACGCGCTGACCGGCCGCTCGCACCGCGCCAAGGTCGCCAAGGCTCGCATCCAGGAAGCCATCGACCTCACTCGCACCCTGCTCGAAGTGCCGGCTGACTACCGCATCGGCATCGTCCCCGCCTCCGATACCGGCGCGGTGGAAATGTTCCTCTGGAGTGCCCTGGGCGCCCGTGGCGTCGACATGCTGGCCTGGGAAAGCTTTGGCGCCGGCTGGGTCACCGACGTGCAGAAGCAACTCAAGCTCGCCGATGCCCGCGTGCTCGAAGCCCCCTATGGCGAACTGCCCGACCTCAACCAGGTCGACTTCGACCGCGACGTCGTCTTCACCTGGAACGGCACCACTTCGGGCGTCCGCGTGCCCAATGCCGACTGGATTCCCGCCGATCGCCAGGGTCTCACCATCTGCGACGCGACCTCCGGCGCCTTCGCCCAGAAGCTCGACTTTGCCAAGCTCGACGTCGTCACCTTCTCCTGGCAGAAGGCGCTGGGCGGCGAGGCCGCGCATGGCATCCTGATCCTCTCGCCCCGCGCCGTCGAACGGCTTGAAACCTACAAACCCGACCGTCCGCTGCCCAAGATCTTCCGCCTCACCAAGGGCGGCAAGCTGATCGAGGGCATCTTCAAGGCCGAGACCATCAACACTGTCTCGATGCTGTGCATCGAGGATGCGATCGACGCCATGAAATGGGGTATCGAGATCGGCGGCTTGCCGGCCATGCAGGCCCGTGCGGACGCCAATTTCAAGGTCCTGGCCGACTGGGTCGAAAAGACCGCCTGGGTCGAATTCCTCGCCAAGGTGCCCGAGCAGCGCTCCAACACTTCGGTGTGCCTCTCGATCGTCGACCCCGATATCGTCGCGCTCGACGCCGACGCACAGGCTGCCTTTGCCAAGGCCATCGTCGCCCGTCTCGACAAGCTCGGCGTCGGCTACGACTTCGGCTCCTACAAGGACGCCCCCTCGGGCCTGCGCATCTGGGCCGGCTCGACCGTTGAAGCCTCCGATCTTGAGGCCCTGACCCCTTGGCTCGACTGGGCATTCGCCCAGGAAAAGGCCGCGCTCAAGGCCGCTGCCTAAGGTTTTCGACTCCGCGATGCCATCGCGCCTTCGTCATTGCCCGGCTTGACCGGACAATCCATGGACCACCCGGTCGAGCCGGGTGGTGACGGGGCGGAGATAGCCGAGCAGACCACTCCATTCATGCGAGGTTGCAGCTTCAATCCTGCTCCCGCACCCAAATCCAGGGACCACCCCCAAATGCCCAAAGTTCTCGTTTCCGACAAGCTGAGCCCCACCGCCGTCCAGATCTTCAAGGACAATGGCGTGGAGGTCGATTACCTGCCCGATCTGGGCAAGGACAAGGACAAGCTGTTCGAGGTGATCGGCCAGTATGATGGCCTGGCCATCCGCTCGGCCACCAAGGTGACCGAAAAGATCCTTTCGGCCGCGACCAATCTCAAGGTCATCGGCCGCGCCGGCATCGGCGTCGACAATGTCGACATTCCGGCCGCGACCAAGAAGGGCATCATCGTGATGAACACGCCCTTCGGCAATTCGATCACCACGGCCGAGCACGCCATCGCTATGATGTTTGCCCTCGCCCGCCAGTTGCCCGAGGCCGATGCCTCGACCCGCGCCTCCAAGTGGGAAAAGAATCGCTTCATGGGCGTCGAGGTTACCAACAAGACGCTGGGCCTCATCGGCGCTGGCAATATCGGCTCGATCGTCGCCGACCGCGCCGTCGGCCTCAAGATGAAGGTCGTCGCCTTCGACCCCTTCCTGACCCCTGAACGCGCCCAGACCATGGGCGTCGAAAAGGTCGAGCTCGACGAGCTCCTGGCCCGCGCAGATTTCATCACTATCCACACCCCGCTGATCGACGCGACCCGCAATATCCTCAATGCCGAAACCCTGAGCAAAACCAAGAAGGGCGTGCGCATCATCAACTGCGCCCGTGGCGGCCTGATCGACGAAGCCGCGCTCTACGACGCGCTCAAGTCCGGCCAGGTCGCAGGCGCGGCGCTCGACGTGTTCCTCGTCGAGCCGGCCGAGAACAATCCGCTGTTCGAGCTGCCCAATGTCATCTGCACGCCCCATCTTGGCGCCTCGACCACCGAGGCGCAGGAGAACGTCGCGCTCCAGGTCGCCGAGCAGATTTCGGCCTACCTGATGACCGGCGAGATCACCAATGCGCTGAACTTCCCCTCGATCTCGGCCGAGGAAGCCCCGATCATCACGCCCTGGGTCAAGCTCGCCGAGACCCTGGGCTCCTTTGCCGGCCAGCTCACCGAGACCGCCATCTCGGGCATCAGGATCGAGTTCGAAGGCACCCCGGCCGGGCTCAACACCCGCCCCATGGTCGCTGCCGCCATCAATGGCGTGCTGAAGCCCTCGCTGGGCGATATCAACATGGTTTCGGCCCCGCAGATCGCCAAGGACCGCGGCATTACCGTGGAAACCACGACCCGCGACCAGCAGGGCGCCTATGAGGGCTATATCCGCCTGACGGTGACCCCCGAGCGCCAGACCCGGGCGATTGCCGGCACGCTCTTTGCCAATGGCAAGCCGCGCATCATCCAGGTCAAGGACATCAACATGGAAGCGGAAGTCACCCCGCACATGCTCTATGTCACCAACGAGGACAAGCCGGGCCATATCGGGCGCCTCGGCACCCTGCTCGGCACGCTGGGCATCAACATCGCCAACTTCAATCTCGGCCGTGCCGATGTCGGCGGAGACGCCATCGCGCTCGTCTCCATCGACGGCACCCTGACCGAAGACCAGCTCGGCCAGATCGCCAAGCTCGAAGGCGTCAAGCAGGCCAAAGCGCTCAATTTCTGAGCGGATTAAAAGATTATCTTGAAGGCGGCCTCGAGGCCGCCTTTTTCATGTCCGCCGCGCCGCCCATTCGGCCAGCACGATGCCGGAGACGATGATGGCGGCGGCGAGGAAATGATAGGGCTGCAGGGCCTCGCCCAGGATGATGACCGAGCCCAGCGTCCCGAAGACGGGAATGAGATTGTGGCTGGGCGCGGCACGGTTGGCGCCCACCAGTTCGACGCCGCGGGCATAGGCGACCTGGCTGAACATGGAAGGAAAGATCGCCACATAGGCGATGACCGCCCAGACCGTGAGCGAGGCATCGGACAGCGTCGCCACTTGCCCGATACCCCCTCCGAACAGGGCCAGCATGACGATCGAAGCGAGCGCCGCCCCGAGGAATGACACGGCCATGAAGCTCATGATGTGCACCTGCGGCCGGAAGCGCAGGGCCAGCGTATAGGTCGTGTAGGCAAGGCACGCGAGAATGACGAAACCGTCGCCGATATTGATGTCGAGCGTCAGGAGGCGCGACGGATCGCCGTGCGTGGCGGTAAGGATCACGCCCGTGATCGCCAGGATGACGCCCACGATCTGCACCGGCCGCGCCCGCACGCGGAAGACGATGAAATTGGCGCCCAGGATCAACATTGGCAGCGAGGCCTGCTCGATCGCTGAGTTCACCGCCGTCGTAAACTTGAGCCCGACATAGAGGAAGGCGTTGAACAGCGCGTAGCCGACAATGCCGTAGAGCATCAGGATCGGCCAGGCGCGACGCACCACGACCCAGTCGGCCCGCAGGCTCGACCAGGCAAAGGGCATGATGAAACTGGTGGCCAGAACGCAGCGGCAGGCCAGGAGCAGGAAGGGGTCGATTTCGCCCACGACCAGCTTGGCAGCCACCACATTTCCGCCCCAGAATAGGGGCGCCAGCACCAGCAGCAGATAGGGTTGATCGAGAATGCGGGTAAAAAAGCCGCTGCTTTGCTGTTCTTGCGGCTTTGTCATCGTCGCCCGGGTGATGTAAGGACATTCGGACTTAGCAGTTATTCGGCCGCAATCAAACCCGACAAAGCCGGCCGGGGGGACGTCACGTCCGATCATCATGGGACCGGCTTTTCGGGGCCGTCGTCCCGTTTCTTGTGCCTGTTTGGGGAAGACTGAAATATGGCGAATGTGGTTGTCGTCGGCTCGCAATGGGGCGACGAGGGCAAGGGCAAGATCGTGGACTGGCTTTCGGAGCGCGCCGACGTCGTCGTGCGCTTCCATGGCGGCCACAATGCCGGCCATACCCTGGTCATCGATGGCGTGAGCTACAAGCTGGCGCTGCTGCCATCGGGGCTCGTGCAGGGCAAGCTTTCCGTGATCGGCAATGGCGTGGTCGTCGACCCGCATCACTTCGTGGCTGAAATGGCCAAGCTGCGCGGCCAGGGCGTCACCATCACCCCCGAAGTGCTGCGCATTGCCGACAATGCGCCGCTGATCTTGTCGCTGCATCGCGAACTCGACGGTATCCGCGAGGATGCCAATTCGGGCCTCAAGATCGGCACGACCCGTCGCGGCATCGGCCCGGCCTATGAGGACAAGGTGGGTCGCCGCGCCATTCGCCTGGTCGATCTTTCCGAGCCCGATACGCTCATGCCCAAGATCGAGCGGCTGCTGACCCACCACAACGCGCTGCGCCGCGGCATGGGCCTCAATGAGATCGCGGCCGAGACGATCTATGACGAGCTGACCTCGATCGCTGCCGAAATCCTGCCCTTCATGGACCAGGTCTGGCGCGTGCTCGAAGACAAGCGCAAGGCCGGCGCCCGCATCCTGTTCGAGGGTGCGCAGGGCGCACTGCTCGACAATGATCACGGCACCTATCCGTTCGTGACCTCGTCCAATACCGTCGCCGGCCAGGCAGCAGCCGGTTCGGGCCTCGGGCCCACCGCCATCGGCTATGTGCTGGGCATCACCAAGGCCTATACGACGCGCGTCGGCGAGGGCCCCTTCCCTTGCGAACTCGACGACGAGATCGGTCATCACCTGGCCACCGTCGGGCGCGAAGTGGGCGTCAATACCGGCCGTCCGCGCCGCTGCGGCTGGTTCGATGCGGTGCTGGTGCGCCAGACGGTCAAGACCAGCGGCATTACCGGCATCGCGCTGACCAAGCTCGACGTGCTCGATGGGCTCAAGGAGATCAAGGTGTGCGTCGGCTACGAGCTCGATGGATCACGCATTGATTATTTGCCTGCCTCAATGGGAGCACAGGCCCGCGTTAAGCCGATCTACGAAACCCTCGAAGGCTGGTCGGACACTACGGCCGGTGCTCGTTCCTGGGCGGAATTGCCGGCCCAGGCCGTTAAATATGTGCGTTACATCGAAGAATTGATCGGTGCGCCGGTCGCCCTCTTGTCCACCAGCCCCGAACGGGCCGATACCATCCTTGTGGTTGACCCATTCCAAGACTGAGAAATTTTGCTAAAAGACTGCGCTGTCACAGTGAGTACCAAGTAGCCAATGGCGGATTACAAGGAGCTGTTGCGTCGGGCGATCTCGGCGCTGCCGGAGAATAACGGGGCCGCCCGTCGCGCGGTCTATGAGAAGGCGCGTTCGGCCCTGGTGGGCCAGTTGCGCGCCATCCAGCCCCCGCTTCCGGCGCGCGATATCACCCAGCATCGCCTGCAGCTCGAGGACTGTATCCGTCAGGTCGAACAGGAAGCCAGCGAGGCCGTGATCAGTCTCGGCCGCGATGCAGCTTTGGGCGCCCGTGTTGCAGCGCCGGCTTCGCGGCCCGCACCGGCGGCACCGACGCCGGTGGCCCCGACGCCAATGCCCACCGCGGCACCTGCGCCCGAGCCGAAGCCGGTCATGGACCTGCCGCCACAGTCGGCGGTGCCCGAGCCACGGTTCGAGCCACGCCAGCCCGAGCCGGAACCGGAGCCAGAGCCGGAACCAGAGACAGCGCAGGAAACGATCGCCGAGGAGCCCGACGCAGCGCCCGAGCCCGTCGCGCCGCCTCCGCCGACCTCGATAGAAGACATCATTTCTGAAGCCGCCCAGACCAGCGGCGTCAGCCTTGCGCCCACACTGAAAGTTGGTCCGGATGCGGCGGTGACCGAGCCGCCGGCGACATCCTGGCCCGCTTCGATCCTGCCGGGACCGGCAAAGACCGGCGCTGGCGGAGCGAGCCCGTCGCGCCCGTCACCCTTCGTACCCCGCAGCGAGCCCAAGGCGCCCGCCGGAAACGGCGCCGCCGCGCTGGCCGCGGCCCTGGCGCCGCGCGTCGAGCCCGTCATGGGCAGCACGGCACTTGCCAGCCAGCCGGTCGTCACCGAACCAGTGCTGATCGAACCGGCCCTGCCCGTCGATACCGCCCTCTCCAGCGTCCGCGAAGTGGATGTCGAGGACGATGCTCGCGAGGCTGAAGGCGCCATCGAACGCGCCATCGAGACGCTGGATCGGGAGGCGCGCGGCGAGGCTGCGGCGCCACTGGTCGCTTCCAGCATTGCCGATGCCAAGTCCGCCGCTGCGCAGGACGAGGATGCCGGTTTCGCCCCGGCCGGCGCCGAACGCCGTTCAGGCGCGGGCCTGACCATTTTCCTCATCGTCTTTGCCGTGCTTCTGGCCGGCGTCGGCGGCGCCGGCTTCTGGGCCTGGCGCGAAGGCTATGTCGATCTCGACCAGATGTTCGGCGGCGCCCAGACCGTGGTCACCCAGAATACGCCGACGCAAGAGCAGCCGACCATCCCCACGATGGACAGCACGCCCACCGCCCCGGGCGAGGAAAGCGCGGCAGGCCCCGGCAACACCGCCACCACGGCCGCGACCGAGCCGACGAGCGCACTCGAGGCCACCGAAGACCGGCTCGAGCCGACGCCGGAGGCGGTTACTCCGAACGGCACCGAAACCGTGCTGCCTTCGATCAATGGCGAGGCCAAGACCGAAGAGCGCCTGTCCGGCGCCGACACTTCGATCGCCACCTCCGACGATCCGGCGGCCAGCGTCGAT
>PJUF01000942.1_pt1 | contig 17050 bp, 15 predicted proteins | sample 1512191 | NCBI WGS metagenome assembly PJUF01 (sample SAMN08177673, study PRJNA422409) | Feces metagenome, whole genome shotgun sequencing project. | isolation source: Chicken feces (3) enriched on wood chips | host: Gallus gallus | place: USA: Madison | collected 2015-01-15 | reverse complement strand
TTTCTCCTTGATGAGAAAGTAACCAAAGAATCAAGGCTGGCAGAATCTAAGCTAAAAACCAAGCTTCGTTCGCTAAACAAAATGAAACGCTGCGCTCAAACAGCATTTTGTTTTTAACGCTCACATACGTTGGTTTTATTAACGCTTATTTTCTGAGGCCGTTTGGCGCTCTTAGCAAAGGTTCTGCTATATTGAAAATATGCTGTCAGCCGCGGCTCTTTTGGTCCTTTTCCAGCTGAAGGGAAAAGGACTAGCTTGGCTGGCAATGAAGCCGGAGAGGTTTTGTGAGGTTGTTATAGTGGTTCCGATTTCACCTTCTTCCTCTAGGAGAAGATTCCAAACGGGCGAATGAGGGCGTTTATATTTGCGAAGGACGAAAAACGAAGGACGACCAACAAGCAACGCGATGAAAAACCAAAACCACCGTATTTTAAAACTATATACTTCCCAGTTCAATAAATTATAATATTTTTACGCCTCAATTTAAAAACCACTCTTCCCAAAATGGGACTGAGGAGGCGAAGCTATGGATTAGTAGCTGGCTCGTCTTTTGTTATTAGCTGTTCGTTTCTCGTTGTTCGCTAAGTTTATTAAGTTCATGAGCAAGAGCTTTATACCAGGATTTCCCAGGCCCTTTCTACTTGATACTTACCTCCTATTCCACTTTTAATTTACTATGTGCCGTATAGCCGGAATTATTAGCTCTAAATTTAGTCCTTCTGCTTTGAATGAGCACATACTTGCTATGATGGAACTTCAACGGCATGGGGGGCCTGACGGGGAAGGCAAGTTCATTGATTCGGAACAACATCTGGCATTGGGACATCGGAGGCTATCCTTACTGGACTTAAGTGAGGCTGGTAGTCAGCCATTCAGGTCGGCAGATGGCAAATACCATATTGTATTTAACGGCGAAGTCTATAATTTCATTGCGCTACGGGAGCAACTCCAAAAGGAGGGCTTTGTTTTTAATAGTAGAACCGATACCGAAGTAATTCTCAATGCCTATATCAAATGGGGTATCCAAAGTTTCGGGATGCTGCGGGGGATGTTCGCATTCGCTATTTACGATACCGAAAACTCAGAACTGATACTTGCCAGAGATAGCCAGGGCATCAAACCCCTTTATTACTATCAGGAAAACGGCGATTTGCTTTTTGCTTCGGAAGTAAAAGCCTTCAAGCAGATTCCCGTAAAGCTAAGTACACACCCAGACTGGCCGGTATATTTCCTCAGTTTCGGGCATTTACCAGAACCTATAACTACCTATAGCGAAGTAAAGATGCTCCCTAAGGGACATTTTTTACGCTTTTCGGTAAGAGATAAAAAAGTCATTAGCCAAGCTTCTTTTGCCAAGGCCACATCGCCAAGCCTAGCAATCAAAGATTACGCAGTAGCACAGCAACTGGTAAATGATACATTAGACAAGGCTATTCAGCGGCAATTGATTGCAGATGCTCCTATAGGCGTTTTTCTGAGTGGCGGAATAGACAGCTCCTTACTAGCTTTACAGGCAGCTAAATATCAGCAGGAAAAACTGATTACCATCTCCTTGCATTTTCCGGAAGCCCGCTTTTCTGAAAAACCTTATCAGCAGATTGTTAGCCAGAGACTTCCGGGAGCGCACATTAGCAAGGAAGTTACACATAAAGATTTTGAGCAATATTTTGAACAGATTATTGCAAATATGGATCAGCCCAGTGTGGATGGTATCAACTCCTGGTTTGTTTCCAAAGCAGCCAAAGAAAGTGGCATAAAGGCGGTTTTATCAGGCATTGGTGCCGATGAGCTGTTTGGCGGCTACCCTTCTTTCCGCAGAATGCGCTATATACCGGTGGCCGGAAAGCTGAAGTCGCTGGTTGCTGTACTGTCCAGATTTCGACAGCAGGATGCGCTGGAACGTTTTTCTTTTTTAAGAAAAAACAGTAATCCGGCTTATGAATACCTTTTCCTAAGGGGATTTTTTCCGCCCCGGCAGCTAGAAGAAATGTTTGCTATAGATACCCAAAGGCTATTGAACAGCTTAGATCAGTTAGCCCCGCCGGCGTACGACTTGCCCGAAAGCTACGACGGGAAAAGAGCGTCGTGGTATGAGCAGCATTACTTTATGCAAAATCAGCTGCTGAAAGATGCTGATGCCATGAGTATGCAACATGGATTGGAAATCAGGGTTCCATTTTTAGATGAAGATGTAGTTGCTGCTGCACAAGCTATTGATGCTAAGGTTCTTTTCGACCGTTCGCGGCCTGCCAAGCATTTGTTGATAAATTCATTTGACAAACTGCTGCCCGAAGCGGTTTGGAACAGACCTAAAATGGGTTTTACTTTTCCCTTTCAGCAATGGATCAAAAAGCATCCTGAATACCAAGACCTGAAGAATAAAGATCACAGTATTGTTAAAAAAGATTTCTTCCATCAATTTGAGAAAGACCAGATACATTGGTCTAAAGTGATGAGTTTACTGGTTTTAGAAAAATTTAATGGCCACTAAACGCAGGATAGCATATTTGGGTTTTGGTGCTTTTTCGCAATATGGCGGCATAGAGCAAGTGAATAAATCCTGGCTGCATGCCCTAGGCAATATGGCCGATTCTGGAAAGATTGAGCTTAATGCTCATCTGATGCAGGATACGGAAGCCGATGAGCGCTATATTTCAAAAGCTTATTTTAGGGGATTTAAATCCAATAAGATTCGCTTTTTTCTCCAAAGTCTGGTGCTGGCACTTCGTTCTGATGTTATTGTTGCCAGCCATATACATTTAGCCCCTTTGCTTTATTTATTTTTAGGTTCAAAATCAAAAAAGATAAGCTTGCAGGTACATGGGATTGAGGTATGGAAAGAGTTAAGCTTCTTTCAGAAAGCTTTATTAAAAAAGGCCAACCAGATTATTGCGGTTAGTGAGTATACTAAAAATTCGATTGTCAAACTACATCAGGTAAATCCTGAAAAAATAAGGGTGCTTAATAATTGTCTGGACCCATTTTTTAAATCTCCTAGAAAGTTTGATAAGCCCCATACGCTTTTAGTCAAACATCAGTTAAACTCCAATCAGCTTGTTTTATTTAGTTTGTCCCGTATGGCTTTTGGCGAACAATACAAAGGCTACGACAAAGTGATTGATGTATTAGCTAATTTAAAAAAGAGCTTCCCTGGTATCCGCTATTTGATTGGTGGAAAAGGCGACCACATGGAGATTGAACGCATACAGAACAAGATTAACCAACTTCAATTAGATAATCATGTAGAATTGATCGGGTTCATTCCGGAAGAAAATCTACAACAATACTTTTTATTAAGCGATGCTTTCGTGATGCCTAGTTTGGGCGAAGGATTTGGTATTGCGTTTATAGAAGCTGCTGCCAACGGTTGTCAGGTATTAGCTGGAAATCAGGATGGCAGTGTTGATGCTTTACGCAATGGAGAGTTGGGCGTTTTGGTAAATCCAAATAATCAACAAGAAATTTTGCAGGGACTTAAACAAGTAATGGAAAAACCTATAGATAAAGAGAGACAGCGTGAATTGGCTTTGAAATATTTTTCTTTTGAGCAATATATGGAGCAGATTGAAAGGTTGTTAATTGGAGAGGTCCTTCGACTCCGCTCAGGATGACAACAAAGGGCGGCAATCGTTTGTCGTCCATCGAGTTTCGTTTGTCGTCTTTCAGGCAACGAATAACGGGCAACGAACAACGGCCAACCACTAACGAATAACGAGCAACAAACAACGAGAAACAAACAATGAAAGAATACGACTGGAGCATAGAGCCACAGAATAAACTATTTGATTTAAAGCTTAAAGATACCTGGCACTATCGCGACTTACTGATGCTACTGGTGAGAAGAGATTTCGTCTCCTTTTACAAGCAAACGATATTAGGTCCGCTTTGGTTTTTTATACAGCCTTTGCTAACCACCGTGATGTTTACCTTTATCTTTGGTAATCTGGCAGGAATTAGTACAGATGGCTTACCGCAGCCTTTATTCTATATGGCAGGTATTACGGCCTGGAATTATTTTGCCGACTGCCTGACCAAGACTTCTACTGTATTTAAAGACAATGCCAATATATTTGGTAAGGTCTATTTCCCTCGCCTGATTATGCCTTTAAGCATCGTGGTGTCTAATCTGGTAAAGTTTGCTGTACAATTCGCTTTATTCTTAGCCTTGTTATTATACTATTATCTGATAGGTGCAGATTTCCAGATTACCTGGGCCATTACCTTATTTCCGCTATTGGTCATACTGATGGCACTATTAGGCTTAGGCAGCGGCATGATTATCTCTGCCATGACTACCAAATACCGCGATTTGGCTTTTCTGGTAACTTTCGGTGTGCAACTGTTAATGTATGCCACTACCGTAATCTATCCTTTAAGCACCGCCATAGAAAACTATCCGGATTATGCCTGGATTATAGAATATAACCCCATGACTCCTATCATTGAAATTTTTAGATTTGGATTCTTAGGCGCAGGCTCCTTTTCCTGGGAAATGCTAGCTTATACTTGTGTGATTACTTTAGCCATAACCTTCGCCGGTATTATCATTTTTAATAAGGTAGAGAAGAATTTTGTAGATACTGTTTAGTGTCGAGTTTCGTTTGTCGAAGAACGAGCAACGATTAACGAACAACGAAATACACAGTCATCCTAAGCTCGTTTTAGTCATCCTGAGCCTGTCGAAGGATTTCCTCGTTCTTTGGCACCAAAAAAGCGCATAACAAAAAACTATGTTTCTAAAAAAAACTATCCATTTTTTTATAAAAAAATTAAAAACATTAAAAAACAAAACAAAAATCTATTACTTAAATCAACAGAAAGGTATCAATGTTTCAACAACAACAGAATTTGGTCGAAATGTTTATTTCACAACTTCTTCTCAATTTTGGAAACATTTCAAAAATGGAGCAATAATCACTGGAAATTTCTGTAAATTTTCTAGAAATAGTAATTTACTAGCTTATGGCGGAACCATTACCTTTGGTGATTATAGCGGTGTTGGCGAAGGAGTAAATATATATGGACATGGTAATGTAACAGTTGGTAAAAATTGCTTAATCGCCATGGGGTCATGTATTTTATCTTCTAACCATTCAATCCCTAATATACATTCAACAATTAATAGTCAACCTGATATTTTATTACCCACTTTAATAGAAGATGATGTTTGGATTGGAGCAAACTCTGTAATCTTAGGAGGCATTACCATTGGTAAAGGAGCAGTTATCGCTGCAGGTAGTGTAGTGCATAAAGATATTCCTCCCTATGCTATTGCAGCAGGAAATCCTGTCCGAATAATAAAATATAGATCAAATGACTAATTTTTAACAAAAATTAATCACTAACAAACGATAAACGAACATCCTAAACTCATAACCGTCATCCTGAACTTGTTTCAGAATCTCCGCGTCCCTTAGAACAAACTAAGTACACAACAACGATTAACGAAGAACGACCAACGATTAACAAATAACGAAATGATTGCCATAAAAGCAGAAAACCTTTCCAAAGCCTACCAACTTGGCCAAATAGGTACCGGAACCATTAGCCGCGACCTGGAGCGCTGGTATGCCCGCGTACGCGGCAAAGAAGATCCTTTTTTGAAGATTGGCGAAACCAATGCTTCGACAGGCTCAGCACAGGCTACCAACCGTAAAAACGACATTGTATGGTCTTTAAAAGACATCAATTTCGAGATTGAACAGGGCGATGCCGTAGGCATTATAGGCCGTAATGGTGCGGGTAAATCTACTTTATTGAAAGTATTGAGCCGGGTTACCTCCCCTACTACGGGTCGCATTACGGGCAAAGGCCGTATAGCCAGTTTATTGGAAGTGGGTACGGGTTTCCACCCAGAATTGACCGGCCGCGAAAACATATATCTTAACGGCGCCATTTTAGGTATGCGCAAAAAAGAGATTACCCGCAAGTTTGATGAGATTGTTGACTTCGCCGGTGTAGAACGTTATATTGACACTCCTGTAAAACGTTATTCTTCGGGTATGTATGTACGCCTGGCTTTCGCCGTAGCTGCACATTTAGAATCTGAAATTTTAATTGTGGATGAAGTTTTGGCTGTTGGGGATGCGGAGTTTCAAAAGAAATGTTTGGGAAAGATGGGGGAAGTGAGTAAAGGGGAAGGGAGGACGGTGTTGTTTGTGAGTCATAATATGGGGAGTGTGAAGCAGCTTTGCTCTACTGCAATTTTAATGGAAAATGGAAAACTTACAATGCAAGGTTCTACTAATCATGTTATTCAAGACTACATATCCAACAAATTGTCAACCCAAAAAAAATATATTCTTCAAAATTCTTCCAAGCAAATTTACTTTTCAGAAATATTCTCAAGTAACATTAGAAATATAGAATGTGCAGATTTCTTATTTAACGAAAAAATAAAGATTAATTTTAAATTTAAAGCAAATCACCCGCCTCTAGGATTACAGGTAGGTATAGGGCTACAAAACAAATATAATAACAGGGTTTTCACTCTACTAAGAGAAGTAATTTACTTCAACAAAGAAAATGACGAATATTCTGGATCAGTTATTTTACCAGAACAAATTATCGCTCCAAATAAATATTCGTTCATTTTTGCTCTTTGGCTGAAAAATGGTACAGTTTACGATTCTATTGATAATATATGCGATATAAATATATATGATAGTGGAACCTCATTCGCATTATACGAAGGAGATGATTATGGAGATGTTATTGTTAACGCAGTATGGGGATGATTAAAAGAATAATAAAAAAAATCTGCTATCAAGTATATAGAATAGGGTATAATGAAGCAAATAATTTACTATCTAAAGAGCGTCATGCTTTTTTAAAAGCAAACATCAAGTACAATCCTGACAATGTAGACATCGACAATGATGCAGTAATTATTAATCACCGAAAAAATCCTAATTATATCCAAATAGGAAATCGTAGTTGGGTACGGGGCGAATTATTGGTTTACAAACATGGAGGAAATATACTAATCGGTGATGACTGTCTAATTGGCAGCAATTCAAAAATATGGTCTTCTATTAATATAAAAATAGGAAATCGTGTTCTAATTTCTCATAATGTAAATATTCATGATAATATATCTCATCCACTAGATGCAGAGGAAAGACATAGAGATTTTTTATATATAAAGAAAAACAAACAACTAAGAGAGTCTGTAAATATTAGAGAACAAGAAATAGTTATTGAGAACGATGTATGGGTCGGTTTTAATAGCACAATCCTTAAAGGAGTGAAGATTGGAGAGGGTTCAATAATTGGTGCTAATACAGTAATTACGAAAAACATTCCTCCTTTCTCAGTAGTAATAGGTAATCCTGCAAAAATTATTAAAAATGTTAAAAAAAACTAAGCTATTTTTAAAGAAACTTAACGTGTTGTTGAGGCATTCTGATCAAATAATAAATGTTGCAAATAGAGAGTTGGATGATACAAAAAATGTAAAAATACTTTTGGCAAATTTAATCCATCAAAAAAATTTAAATAGTGGCACAAAGTCTTTACATGACGTAGAATTTCAAGTATTCTCGCAGTGGGGCGATGACGGAATAATACAATATTTAATCTCTAAAATGGACATTAAGAATAAAACATTTATCGAATTTGGAGTAGAAAATTATATAGAGTCAAATACTAGATTTCTTTTAATAAACAATCATTGGACTGGATTAGTAATTGATGGCGATCAAAAGAATATCGATTATATAAAAAATGACAAGATATCTTGGGCTTGTGAGTTAATGTCTATCCATAGTTTTATTACAAAAGATAATATTAACTCCCTTATAAAGAGCCGTCATTTTAATGAAGTTGGCATTCTCTCTATAGACATTGATGGTAATGATTATTGGATTTGGAAAACAATTAGAGATATTGAACCAATCATTATCATTGCTGAATATAACAGCTTATTTGGAAAAAACACAAAGTGGACAATTCCTTATGATGCATCATTTGTAAGAGGTAGAAATAAACTGCCCTTTTGCTATTACGGAGCATCTCTGGGAGCATTAAATGATTTAGCAGAGCAAAAGGGTTACTCACTTATAGGCTGTAACAGTAAGGGAAATAATGCATACTTTATTAGAAATGATAAATTGTTTTTTTTTGACAAGAAAACAGTAGAAGAATGTTTTGTTTATTGTCATTTTACAGAAGCATATTTGGATAAACGACTGTTAGTCCATGAAAAAATAGACATTTTAAATGGGTTACCTATACATGATATAGTGACGAACAACATAATTACTATAAATTCAAAACTAATCGAAATTTGAAGATCTTAATTATAGGTTCAGAGGGTTTTATAGGCAACCATTGTGTTAACTTTTATATTGATAAAGGCTATAGCGTATTTGGATGTGATATGTTAGATTATAAATCTGCAGAGTATAAATATTTTAAAATATCTAGGATATCACCAGATTATGATGAGATTTTTACTAATATAAAATACGACTTATGTATTAATGCTTCTGGAAATGGCAATGTACAGGTGTCCATAACTCACCCGTTAAAAGATTTCGAAGCTAACTGTAGCGATGTAATTAGTCTGTTAGAAAGACTAAGGTTATACTCTCCTCAATGCAAATACATACACTTATCAAGTGCTGCTGTATATGGAAATCCTATCGACTTACCTATTTCAGAAGAAAGTGTTTTGAATCCAATTTCTCCTTATGGTTGGCATAAATTAATTTCTGAGAAAATATGTAAAGAATATGCAACACTTTATAATATAAAAATTGCAATCCTACGCCCATTTTCTGTATATGGGCCTAAACTCCGGAAGCAGTTATTTTGGGATATTTACCAAAAACTCAAAAAAGACATACAGGAAATTGAAGTTTTCGGTTCAGGATTGGAAAGCAGAGATTTTATTTATATAGACGACCTAGTTTTAGCACTTGACTTAATATTCCAAAAGAGTCAAATGAATGGAGATATATATAATTTGGCGAATGGCGAAGAAATTCTTATTAAAGATGCCGTAGGTACTTTCGTAAGCATCTATAACAATGAAACTAAAATAATATTTTCAAACAATCAATTAGCAGGTAGTCCTGTAAATTGGCTCGCTGATATATCGAAAATAAGGAAACTTGGATATAAACCTACAAACAATTTTATTAACAATATAAAATCTTTAGTTTCATGGATGAGAAACCAGAACTAGTTATTTTTAGCCAAAATAAGATAGGCGGAGTTCAAAATTACTTTTATAATCTCATTAAATTTGATAAAGAGGATTTTTTTAAAAAAAAATGGTTGTTCTCTGATCATGTTCATGACAAAGACGCTAGGCTTCCACAACGTTATAGTATTTGCGAAGAATACATCTTTCAATATGGCCATGAACATTTATATAAGTCTACAAACAAAATAAAAAAGCTTATATCTGATAAACCTGGACTCGTACTCATTAATCATACAATAGAGTTAATTACGATACACAAACATCGCCCGAAAAACAAAACAATTGTTTATTTCTGCCATGACGAACTATATATTGATAATGCCTTAAGATATAACTTTTTAATAGATATATTTATAACGCATAATATACAATTTCACAAAGAACTTAAACGATTACTACCAAATAATAGAGAAAAAGATATTTATTATTTACCATATGGAATTGAATTAACCAGAAAACAAGACTTTGAAGAAAATAGATCTGGAATATTAAAAATAATCTTTATTGCGAGATTACATAAAAAAAAGGGGGTTTACGATCTTTTAAAAATTCATCAACAGTTAACAAATCAGGATGTTCGTTTTCAATTGACAATTATTGGAAATGGACCAGAGAAAGAAAGGCTTATAAAAGAAAGTTACGAACATGCAAACATCGCATTCTTTAGTCCAACCACTACTGCAGAGGTTCTTAAAATCGCATCTGAAAATCACATTTATGTACTTCCTTCCTATTTAGACGGTATCCCCGTCGCACTTCTTGAAGCTATGAGTGTTGGTTTAGTACCAATAATTTATAAATTCAATGACGGAATAACGGAAGTTGTTCAAAATGGAATCAATGGATATATTGTTTCCTCAGGAGATTTTAAGGTAATGAGTAGTATTATAAAAAAACTGGATGATGATAGAGATTTATTAACCTTAATATCAAAAAGAGCCCGGCAGAAAGTTGAAATAGACTACAATGCGGAACTCTGTTTTAAAAATTACTACAATCTATTCAAGCAGTTTGAAACACTTAAAAAACCTTTCCGTAAAAAACACATAAAATATGATGGAATATTAGACTATCCGTTCATTCCACAAATATTTAGAAATGCATTAAGGAAATTGAAAAATGTCATTAGATAATAAAGGTATTTCAGTAATTATATGTTGCTACAATAGTGCTAATCGCTTACCAGCAACGATAAAGCATTTAGCTTTACAGCAAGTAGCTAATGACATAAATTGGGAGCTTATTGTTATTAATAATAACTCTAACGATAATACTAAAGAAACGGCAGCATTAGAGATTAATAAATACGAGAGCTTAATTCCTCGCTATACAATTATCGACGAACCAACACCTGGCTTAAGCAGTGCCCGACATAAAGGGATTCAAGTATCAAAATATGAATACATCACTTTTTGTGATGATGACAATTGGCTTGATAAAAACTATTTATCTATAGTTTATCAAATTCTTGAGCAAGACCCTAAAATTGGTGCAGTAGGTGGCCGAAGTAAAGCAGTTAGTGATGTAGAAATTCCAAAATGGTTTACACAATATGAAAAATGTTATGCAGTTGGAATACAAAGAGCTGAAACAGGTATTCTTAAGCATTACGAATGTTTATGGGGAGCTGGTTTTGCTTTCAGAAAATCTGCATATAGCCTAGCTTACAAAAATCATCCATCATTATTATCTGACAGAAATGGAAACGAGCTTTCATCTGGTGGAGACTATGAAATTTGCTTACGAATGCAATTGATGAAATTTAAACTCTATTATGACGAAAATTTAACATTTAAGCACTTTATTCCTAAAAATCGTTTAACGGATACTTATCTTGAAAAGCTTTTAGATGGCTTAAGTAAATCAAATGAAATTATGACAGCCTATTATATAAAAGTTAAAGTTGAACACCTTAGCTTTTTTCAAAAAGTAATTTTATTACAAATTAGTTGTTCTAAATATTTACTTTCAAAATTTTCTATAAAGCGCTGGAACAGTCATTATGAAAATTTAGTTGTTTTTAATATAACAGGTGGATCATTTGAAAAATTAAATCCTATAGAACGTAAAATTAAATCATTAGTTTTATGAAATACCTAGGTTTAGTATCTGTTTGTATACCTACATACAACGCAGTAAAATACATACAAGAAACAATAGAATGTTTTTTGAATCAGACTTACAAAAACGTAGAAATAATCATTCAGGATGATTGCTCTACTGATGGTACTTGGGAATTAGTAAATAGTTTATATAAAAACAATGAAAAAATACGCCTATATAGAAATGAAAATAATTTAGGCATTGGCCCTAACTGGAATGCCGCTTATGAAAAAGTGCAAGGAGAATATGTTATAATATTTAATGCAGATGATTTAGTAAACGAACGATTTGTCGAATTAGGCTTAAAAGAGTTCACAAATCATCTAAACCTGGATATAGTAACTTTCAAATTTCAATATTTATTTGAAAAAAATGGAGCAATTGCAGAGCATAAACCCCAATTATATTTAAAGACAGGTTTACAAAGTAACATCTTAAATCTCGTACTTATAAATATGCCTTTCTCCTGGGACTTTACAATAACAAAAAAGAACAGTCTAGAAAAGTTAAAAAAGAATGGGCAATTATTTTTAAATACCCAAGTTTGTGATTTCGCTCTTTGGATAGATGCAGGAATTAATCATTTCAAATTGTATTACATATCAAAAAACATAGGCTATTACAGAAAGCATAGTACCAATAATTCTTCAATTCCTCTAGCAGAAATCAATAGTTTTTTATCTGATGTGAATAAAATTTATTGGAATAAATTAAGACATAACAACTATTATAAAAGGAGAATAAAACAAATACGTTCTACAACATTAAAATATTTTCTAAAAACAGGACGATTAAAAGCCATAAGATTATTTTTAAAAACTTATTTTCCATTCTCTACTCACAAATGGTTGACATAAAAAAGAATGACTTCATCAAAAATTCTCCGTATTCTTATTTTTAAAGCAAGAAATATATCCTTAATCAACCTGATATGTTTTTTTATTCAGCGACTAAATGGTTTGTCTTCTTTAAGTTTTATCTCTTATAGTACCAAATTTACTTGGCCACACAAAGTTTACATTGGCAAAAAGACCGTTATTGAACACAATGTATTTTTTAAACATGATGGCCCATATTCTGAAGAAAAATCAATCATTATTGGTAATAATATATTCATCGGATCTAACTGTGAATTTAACATCAGAAAGAAAATCACTATTAATGATAATACATTAATTGCATCAGGATGTAAATTTATAGATCACGACCATGGTATAAACAAAAATGAACTCATCCGTAACCAACAGGGACCTGAGGCTGAAATAGTTATTGAAGAGGGCGTTTGGATAGGTGTAAATGCAGTAATACTCAAAGGAGTGACAGTAGGTAAAGGAGCTGTGATTGCAGCAGGTGCAATTGTCAATAAATCCATTCCCCCCTATGAGATTTGGGGAGGAGTACCAGCAAAAAAAATAGGTGAAAGGAAGTAAAAGAATATCATTTATTGTCAACAACTTCCCGCCAATTATAGATGGTGTTGGTGACTATACTTATCGTCTGCTAGAAATTTTATACAATCGGCATCCAGAAAACAGATATTACATAATAACTAAAGCTACTATTTCAATTGAAATAAGACAGAAATTTAAAAATGTGATATTCTATAAAGTTGATAATTGGGATATAAAAACTTATTTAAAAATATTAAAATTCTTAAAAACAGAAGAGGTTAATATTTTGCATTTACAATATGTTCCATATAGCTTCGATAAATACGGAATTCCTTTTTTATTATCTTTATTTCTACTATTTGCAAGACTTTTTAGAAATTGTAAACTAGTTGTAACTTTTCATGAAGTACGAATTAAACGAGAATTTAGAAAAAACATCGTTATTAGTATTTTACAAGGTCTAATTGCAAAAGCAATATATTTAGCATCTCATAAAACCATAACAAGTAATAATTTTTACAGGAATTTAATTTGGAAAAATGGCACTACAAAAATTATTCCGATAGGTAGTAACATTACTCCTTTTGTTATTAATTCGGCGATAAATAAAAGTCACCAAAACTTTGTTATTACCAGTTTTGGTAGTGGCATAAAATCCTATAAAATTATTTTAGAAGCAATTGCTTTATTAAAAAAGGTAATAGATAACATAGAACTAAAGTTTATAGGAAACATTAAAGAAACCGAACTTTACCATATAAATAAACTGGCTAAAGAGCTGGGCATTAAAAATCTGTTAAATATAACGGGTTATTTACCGTCTGAACAGGTTTACGAAGAGTTAGTGAAATCTGATGTTTACTTAATGTTAGAAGACATATACAAACCATCAAGCTGGAAAGGAATTAGCCATAAAAGTGGTACTTTTGCTGCTGCATTATCGGCAGGTTTGCCTATAATTGCTTTTGAAGGAGAACTAACAGATAAAGACTTAACTAAGCTACCATTCATATACTACTCTAAACCAAATACTTATAACATAACAAAGCAACTTATTGAATTATCGAGTTTGTCAATTACACAACAAGGACATCTTAAAAATGAAATTCTCAGTTACTATCAATCCTATTTAGATTGGCAAGTTATTTTTGAAGACAACCACAATCTATATCATTTTGAATAAATTAGAGAAAGTAATATTATTTGTATTTCTACTATTAACTTTATCAGGTGCGTTAAGAAAATGGATAATTGATAACGCTATTATCAACATTATTCTGACTGCTATACCGCTATTAAGTACTTTTATTATTTTATTCTTCTATAACAGAAGTTTACCTCAAGATAGAAAGCTATATAATTCCCAATACAGTAAACTGCTTGTTGTATTTCTTTTTTGTTTAATTCCTATGGCTGCAAACCCTTTAAATCTGACGGCAATTCATGGGATTGTAGGTATATTAATTCACAGTAGTTTCTGGTTATTACTATTTGCCTATCTATCTAATAGAGATATTATCAACTTAAAAAAACTCTTTCCTTACTTCATTATTATGAGTGTCATACAGGTTGGAATTGGATTATTACAATACAACTCTTCACCAGATGCAGCTATTAATCAATATACTCAATCTGATATTTCAAGTATATATAATGATGTTAAAGATATTGAAGAGGACTTAGTTCATGTAGCAACAGTAGGAAATGCGACCAGGTCTTCCGGTACTTTTAGCTATATAGGTGGTTACTCATCTTATATATTTTTCACTATCTATTTATTTATCAGTTATTATAACAAATCAAAAAATGCGTATGTACTGATTGCCTTATTTACTCTTAGTCTGTTAGGTACCTTAACTACAGGCTCCAGAAGTTCATTAATTATATTTACATCTATAATTATTGCCTTCTTTGCTTTTCAGACGAAAGAAAAAGGCTTTTTAATAAAAATGCTATCAATAGCGAGCTTATTAATTGTCCTAAATATAGGATTAGGGGATATTATGGGAATTCAAAAACAATTTGTCAGCTCCACAGAGAATATTACAGAAAGGATACTTACTAATCAAGAAGAAGGTAGTAGGAGAATTTCTGGGCCAATAAATTCATTGATTAGCCCAGAAACACCATACCCATTTGTAGGAATAGGATTAGGAGCAAGTTATCAAGGAATTAATTCTTTATTTGGTAGTTCAGAATATAATAGTGGAACAGAACATGAAATAGGAAGAACACTAATAGATGGAGGGTTTATACTACTATTTTTAAAATTTGCACTATTCTTTTTTATGATCAAAAACCTCGAAGGGAATATATTTTTCTATATTATTACACTCCCAATCATATTTTTGACTACATTAATTACTACAAATCCATATACCAATTTCTATTTAGTTTTAGGAATTATGCTTTTAGACAACATTCTTTATATGGAGAAAAGATCACATGGCAAAAATCCACAATAAAATCATCATTATACATCCTGGAACGCAATATGCTTATCGCTTGGCGAACGCACTTAGCGAAATGCGACCTGTTAAAAAAGTCTCTCTACTCACATGGTTTACATTACCAGAAAAGCATCCTTTAGCTAAGCTCTCTGTTTTTAGAAAACGAGTAAAACCTATTAATCAAAAAATTAGAACAATCAATTTCCCTTTTTTTGAAATACTTTTACTAATAAACTTACAGTACAATAAGTTTTTCAAAATAAAAAATAATAACTCATACTACCTTTGGCAAACTTTATTCGGGTATTTTCTATTACCATTTTTATATTTTAACAGAAAACATTCTATAATTATTGTATTCGAAACCTGCGGATGGCCTATTACAAAATATGCAAAAAAATGGAAAATTCCTGTTGTAATGGACTTCCCTTCCATTAGTCATGAAAATGCGATGTTATTAGGTATAGCAGAATCCAAATATGGCATAAAAATAAAAGAATTAGAACGACAGCATATCGATTTTGGATTTAACTGCTCTAAGTTTGCATTAGATACTTACAAGAACCATACATCTGCAATAAAACACTTCCCTATTTGGTTAGGCACAGATTTTGAAATTGACAGAAAGGATATCAACCTTAAATCAGATAAAGAAGAATTAAAAATTTGTTGCTTAGCCAATACAGAACAAAGAAAAGGAATTGACCTACTTATAGGAGCATTTAATAAAGTAGAAATAGCCAATAAAAAACTATATCTTATTGGTCGTATAAATCCTGATTGGGTTAATGACTATTGCAAGACCAATAATTTATCTACAGAAAATATAATATTGACAGGCTCAAAAGCACAACAAGATTTAAAGCAATTTCTTATTGACGAACAAATTGATTTACATATACTGCCCAGCCGATTTGATTCTTTTGGTATGGTAGTTCCTGAAACAATGGCTTTAGGAATCCCTAATATTGTTTCTCCTTATGTAGGTGCTGGAGAAATGTTAGAACATGGCAAAGATGGTTTCGTTATGCAAAAACTCGATATCAACGAGTTGGTAAATTATATTAATAATTATTATGCCATGACTTCAGAGGGAAAAAACAAATTTTCTCAATCCGCATTGCAGAAGTCTAAACAAATGACTTGGGATAATTACACCGAAAGAGTCAATCAAGTATTTGATGAAATATTACATCACTTAAATTAACAATTTCACTTAATGTTCAAAAAAATCAAAAGAACTTGTAATTTTATTAATACTCATCCTTTAGCCAATAAGAATTTATGGCGGACTTATTGTAAATTTATATTCTGGCAAGTACAATCTTCATTCAGCAATAAATATTTTATTAAACCGTTCGTCGGAAATGTAAAATTCTATGCTAAAAAAGGGTTAACAGGCATAACAGGAAATATTTATGCAGGTTTACACGAATTTAATGATATGGGATTCCTATTGCATTTCTTGCGACCCGAAGATACTTTTTTTGACATTGGAGCTAATGTAGGCTCATATACATTACTTGCAAGTGGTTATATTAAGGCCAAAAGTGTCGCATTCGAACCTGTGCCGTCAACTTTTACTATTCTTAAAGAAAATATTGCTTTAAATAATCTTCAATCTAAAACAGAACTTTATAATAGTGCATTAGGTAAAGAGAATGGTGTCATTAAGTTTAGTACACAATACGATACTATAAACCATGTCATTGCTGAAAATGAAGCGTTGGAGAAATCTATTGATGTAGAAGTGAAAACATTGGACGAGTTTATAGATTATAATCCTGCTCTATTAAAAATTGACGTAGAAGGTTTCGAAACAGAAGTCATAAATGGAGGTAAAAAAGTTCTGAAAAATCCGAATATAAAAGCTATTATTATAGAACTGAATGGAA
>PJUF01000941.1_pt1 | contig 17053 bp, 14 predicted proteins | sample 1512191 | NCBI WGS metagenome assembly PJUF01 (sample SAMN08177673, study PRJNA422409) | Feces metagenome, whole genome shotgun sequencing project. | isolation source: Chicken feces (3) enriched on wood chips | host: Gallus gallus | place: USA: Madison | collected 2015-01-15 | reverse complement strand
TGGTTTTTATCAAAAAGGGAAAGAAATAAGAAAGTAGGGACTTCAACCCTCTTTATAAAATAAAAATGGTGACCGAAATTTGTACTGATCACCACTTTTTTAACATTTACTGAATATCCCTAAATAAGAAATAAAAACTATTAATAAAATTTACAGGCATATAAATTGTTTTTAAATGTCTAAACATATTTTATATGAGAAACAAAGTATTTTTTATTGCTCTAATTAGTATTTTATGGGTTACTGTGTCTTGTAAAAAGTACAGACACGAAGAGTTTGGGAGAAACCTTTCTAAAGCATTTAAAAGCAAAGCATACAAAGATTTTGATACTACAGCTTACTATGCAGTATTTAAAGAACAGCTTAAAAAAGAACGTAATACGGTTCATCATCCGCAATGGTTAAGCAAAATTTATACAACAGAAGATAAAGGGCTCACCTTAATTGGTAATTTTTTAATTGGCGGAGAGATAGATTCGTTGCATCAATATTTAAATGAATCTCATTATCATGGCCTAAATCCCGATTATTTTCACGCTGCTGCTATTGCGCAACTGTTAGACACTGTGAAAAACACCAAATTTAAGAAAGTAGAAGACACTTATCCTTTGCTGTCTAAACTAGAGATTTTAAGTGCCGACGGATTAATTAACTATGCCAATATCCTAAAATACGGTATCATCAATCCTAAAAAAATACATGGTAAATATTACGATGCTGTAGACCGTCCAGATTTTATAGATTCGCAAAAGGCTTTAGATCAGTTAGATATTCTTGCATTTTTAAGGGATATTCAGCCCAAAAGTATAGAATATGCAAGGCTGCAGGATGTCCTAAGAAAATCTGAAGCCTTAGAGCCTCAGCATAAAGAAAAAATATACCTCAATTTAGAACGTTTAAGATGGCCTGTAAAAGAATATCCGCAAAGGCATATTTTGGTAAATATCCCAGAATTTAAGTTGCGATTGATAGAGAATGGCAAAGAACAGCAAAGCATAAAAGTGTGCGTGGGAGAAACGGCATACAAACCTTTTTCAAGAAACGGAAAAAACCACGAAACACCGGTTTTAAGTGGTAAAATAGATAGAATGCAGGTAAACCCGGTTTGGAATATTCCTAAAAGCATTGCCGGCAATGAAATTATGCAGAGTTTAAAGCGTAATGCTTCTTATTTAGAAGAAAACAATATGGTTGCCTATAATAAAGCTGGCGATATTGTAGATGCAAGCGCTGTAGATTGGAATTCTGCTTCTGTAGACGATTATTCATTTAAGCAAAACCCCGGTGTGGATAATTCTTTGGGCAGAATAAAATTCATTTTTTACAATCCGTATGCGATTTATTTGCATGATACACCAGCTAAGCAAATGTTTAACGAAAAAAACCGGGCGGTAAGCCACGGATGCGTAAGGGTAGAAGAGCCGGCCAGGTTAGTAGATTTCTTGCTGACGGATAAATCTGAGGCCGATAAAGTGAAATCTGAAATAAGCGGAGAAAGTACTACATCGCGGTGGGTAACACTTAAAGAACCGGTAATGGTTTATTTAGCTTATTATACAGCCAGAACATCGGAAAATGGCGATTTAATTATGGTAGAAGATGTATATGGTAAAGATAAAGCATTAAAATCTGCCCTAGGAAACCGAATGACAAAATTATAAGAAGTTGAGATGCTATGCGGCATTTATAAAGCGCTTGTGTTTGAGCTATGTAGATGTGTTCACCATAAACTTATTTTGCTTTAATTAATAAAACTTTAGATTTGCCGCATGAAAAATTTGAAGTTTGCAATTTTTAGTGCTTCATGCTGCTTGTTTGTTAACAGCGCATATTCTCAGACAAGTATTAAGAAACAAGAATTAAATGAAGTAATTGTTCAGGGTGGAAGAATACAGATTCAACTTTCTGAAGAAAACAGAAATATAGATGTTATAGGCAAAGAGGAAATTAAACGGCTTCCGGCAAAAACGTTAAATGAAATTCTTAGCTACATTTCTGGTGTAGATGTAAGACAACGAGGAGCCTTTGGTACGCAGGCAGATATTAGTTTAGATGGTGGAAGTTTTGAGCAAACTTTGGTTTTGCTTAATGGTGTTAAATTAATCGATCACCAGACGGCACATAATGTTTTAAATCTTCCATTTCCGGTAGAAGCTATAGAACAAATTGAGGTATTACGCGGCCCGGCTGCTCGCATTTACGGCATTAATAGTTTAACCGGAGCAATTAATATCGTAACCAAAACTCCTGAAGCTAATGCTTTATTTGTTCATGCTTTTGGTGGTACTAATTTTAAGAAAGACGAAGAGGGTAAAGATAAACTGTACAACGGTAGAGGAATTCAATTGGGAGGAAGCGCAGTTACAGAAAAAACGGCGCATCAGTTATTTACAGCACATGAATCCGGAACGGGTTATCGCTACAATACAGCCTATCATAACAATAAAATATTCTATCAGGGAGGTTTTCAACTTAGCGAAACAAATAAAATAGATGTTTTAGGTGGTTATGTAAGAAATTCTTTTGGTGCAAACGGGTTTTATGCAGCACCAGGAGATAAAGAATCTAAAGAAATTGTAGAAACGGCGTTGGCTTCTATTAGCTCAAAACATCAGTTAAATAGCAGATTAAGTTTTAGTCCGCAAGTTGGTTATCGTTATAATTATGATGATTACCGATATTTTCGTCATAATTTAGCCAGTGCAAGAAGTCAGCATTATTCCAGTTCGGTAAACGCAGAAATTAATGGAAATTACCGTTTAGATGTGGGCGATATTGGATTTGGAGCCGAAACACGTTACGAGAGAATAAGCTCTAGCAATATTGGAAGACACGATAGAGAAAATTTTGGGTTGTATTCTGAATTTAGAACTACTAAAATAGAGAATTTGAATCTTAACGTTGGAGCTTATCTAAATTACAATTCCGTTTACGGGTGGCAACTTTTTCCCGGAGCAGACGCTAGCTATCAATTCTTCCCGGGTTTTAAAATGGTATTAAACGGTGGTACTAGTCAACGTATTCCGTCTTTTACAGATTTATACTTGAATCAACCAACAAATACGGGCAATCCAAATTTGATAACAGAAACAGCTTATCAAGTTGAGAGTGGCTTTAAGTACGATAGCGGAAAATGGCAGGCAAAAGCTATTGTGTTTTTTAGAGAGATTGATGATTTTATAGACTGGACAAGGCTAACTACGGCTGTGCCATGGCAAGCCAATAATGTTGGGAAATCTGAAGCAAAAGGGATTAATGTTTACACCCAATATAAATTTGGAGGAGAGCTAAACTCTTGGATAGCAAGTTTAGGCTATACCAGCTTATCTCCTGAATTTAAAAATCGCCCGGCTGGTTATTTATCTAAGTATAGTATAGAAAGTTTAAGAAATCAGCTAGTGGCAAAGTTAAGCTGGCAACATCAAAATTGGTCGGCATTATTAGCACAACGATATAACGAAAGAATTTCCTATAAAGATTACTTCCTTACAGATTTTAGATTAAACTATTCGCATAAGCAATTTGATTATTATGCAGATTTACAGAATATTTTTGATACCACTTACATAGAAGCAGGTGCTGTGCCTATGCCGGGTAGATGGTTTAGTGTTGGAGTGAAATATGTATTGGGATTAAATTGATAGAACGAGAATTAAGAATAAAAAACAACGGCAGCCCGGTAATAAAAATGGGCTGCCGTTTCTGTTTTTATCATCTGGTGAATTTTATCTTTCCATACCTCACGATTTTTAGTAATTTTGTTATTTAATGAAATTCTACTATCCTGAATTACTATTTGGACTGTTCTTGATAGCCATCCCGGTAATCATCCATCTTTTCAATTTCAGGAAATTTAAAAAAGTATATTTCTCCAATACGCGTCTGTTAAAGGAAATTAAAATACAGACTTCATCTCGGCAAAAGATAAAAGATAGATTGGTGCTTTTAACGCGGATATTAGCCGTTACATTTCTGGTTTTTGCATTTGCCAAGCCTTATATCCCCAACAAAGAAAGTAAGCAAGAAGCCGGTAATTATGTAATAAGCATTTATATAGATAATTCTTATTCTATGGATGCGGTTGGGCAGAATAGCACTTTGCTGGAAGAATCCAAAAAGAAAGCGGTAGAAGTAGTGCAGGCTTTTGGATTAAATGATAAGTTCCACCTCATTAGTAATGAGCTTGCGGGCCTACAAAATAGATTGTTGAGCAGAGACGAAGTTTTTGCTTTGTTAGATTCTGTGCAGATAACTCCGCAACCGAATAGCTATCAGGATGTTGTTAATAATCAGCAGCGGTTTTTATCTCAATACCCTGATGCGGGAAAGTATGCATTTCTCATTTCAGATTTTCAGAAGACAAAAGATAATCAGCATCTCAAGCTAGATTCTGCCATTAATTTCCGTTTAATTAAAGTTGAGTCTAACCGTTTGGCCAATGTAGCGGTAGATAGTGTTTGGTTTTTATCGCCTATGCATCAGCCTAATGCAGATGAGAAGTTGGTTGTTCGTTTAAAAAATTATGCTGATGAAGCGGTAGAAAACGTTCCCATCTCATTAAATATCAACGGGAAATTAAAAACTATAGGAAATGCAAGTGTAAAAGCCGGAGCATTAAGTACCGACACGCTTGTTTTTTCTGGTTTGCAGGCCGGTTGGCAAAAAGGCGAACTTTCTATTAAAGATTATCCCATCATTTTTGATAATACCTATTATTTCAGTTTCGAGGTAAAACAAACGCTTCCGGTTACCATATTAAATTCAGAAAAGAAAGAGAATTACTTTACTTCACTTTTTGCTACAGACCCTTATTTTAAGGTGCAAAATATCAGCGAAAGTGAAATAAATTATACCGGACTGTTTGAGCAAAAGTTTATTGTACTTAATGATTTAACGAGAGTGCCCGACGGGCTTTCTCAGCAACTGAAGTTATACGTAGAAAATGGAGGCAATTTAGCCGTCTTTATTCCTTTAAAAGCAGATATAAATTCTTATAAAAACTTTTTGCAGCATTTAGGAGCAGATTTTCCACTAGAACTGAAAAGCGATACGGTAAAGGCAGATAAACTCAATATGTCTCACTCCGTGTTTAACGATTTGTTTGAAAAACGCCCGGATAATGTAGACTTGCCGAAATCTGCCAGCTATTTTTCTTTGAGCAGAAATACCAGAACCACGGCTTCGGTTTTGTTAAGCGAAGGAGATTTGCCGCTATTGATTAATTACAAACAAGGTAAGGGAAATTTATATTTATCGGCTTTGCCCTTAGAGAAAAACGTTTCTAATTTTGCTACTCACGGTTTGTTTCTTCCCATTTTATTTAAAATGGCGCTATTAAACAGTAGTGAAAATACTTTGGCATATACTCTGGGACACCAAGACGGACTGTTGCTAAATGCCAGAAATATTGCAGAAAGTGAAGTGCTCCAACTAAAAGGAAATAGTAAGGAGATTATTCCGGAAGTGCGAAATACGCCTGCCGGAACAGTTATTTTTATAGCCGACCAGATAAAGCAAGCTGGGTTTTATGAGCTATATCAAAAAGAAAATCTTATAGAAACTCTGGCTTTTAATGATAGCAGGGCCGAGTCTGTAAGAGAATTTTATAACGAAAATGAATTGAAAGCTCAATTTGGTTTGGAGGCTTCAGAAATCATCCAGAATAGTACGGCATCTGTAACCAATCAAATAAAAGAAGTAAATTCTGGTATTTCTTTCTGGAAACTTTGCCTAATTTTGGCACTGATATTTTTAGCGATAGAAATTCTGCTTTTAAGGTTTTACAACGCAACAAAAATTTAAAAACTCATATACAAAGGCAATAAATACATAATGAATATCCTGATAAAGTCCTGCACAATTACAGATCCGGCATCTGAACATAATGGAAAAGCTACCGATGTTTTGCTTGAAGGAGGGAAAATAGTAAAGATAGGAAGCAACTTAAAAGCAGATGGGGTATCTGTTTTAAACGGAGAAGGGAAATACCTTGCGCCGGGTTTCTTTGATATGCATGCAAATTTAGGAGAATTGGGCCTAGAAACTAAGGAAGATTTTATTAGTGGAAGCAAGGCTGCCGCTGCCGGTGGTTTTACAGGCATTGGTGTGATGCCAAATACAGAGCCTGCGGCAGATTCAAAATCGCAGATAGAATATTTGAATAACAGAGCTAAGGGGCTTTTGGTAGATATTTATCCGTACGGAACCATTTCGCAGAAAAAAGAAGGTAAAGACCTTGCCGAAATGTTTGATATGAAAAGTAGCGGGGCCATTGCTTTTTCTGATGGTAATGCGCCGGTGCAGGATGCCGGATTAATGGAAAGAGCACTGCTTTATGCTAAAGGGTTTAATGCATTGGTAATTTCGTATCCGGAAGATAAATCGCTTGCGGGTAAAGCTAAGATGAACGAAGGTGCCATGAGCACTTATTTAGGCATGAAGGGTATTCCAAACATTGCCGAAGAATTGATGGTAGTAAGAGATTTGTATTTGGCAGAATATACCGATGCGCCCATTCATTTCACTACCATTTCTACTGCACATGCTGTAGAATTAATTAAACAGGCTAAAGAAAAAGGCATTAAAGTTACTTGCGATGTTTCTGCACATCATCTGGTTTTAACAGAAGAAAGTTTAATAGATTTTGACAGCAATTATAAAGTAAAGCCGCCGTTGCGTGCTAAAAATGATGTGGAAGCATTGTTAAAAGGAATTGCAGACGGAACGATAGACGCTGTGGTTTCTCAGCATACTCCGCAGGAAATAGAGTTTAAGCAGGTAGAATTTGAAATTGCTTCTTACGGAATGCTGGGCTTACAAACGGTATTACCTTTGCTGCTGAAAGCCAGGTTAGAACCTGCGCAGATTGTAGAAAAGCTATCTGTAAGGCCCCGCAAGATTTTAAATATTGATGTTCCGCAGGTTAAAGAAGGACAACAAGCCAATTTGGTGCTGTTTGACGAATCTGAGTGGGATTATACTTTGGCAAATAATTATTCAAAATCTAAAAATTCGCCTTTTATCGGACAGAAGCTAAAAGGTAAAGTTTGGGCAACTATTAACAAAGGACAGATTTTGGAATTTTAGATATTATAACAACAAAGTACATAGAGAACACAAAGTTTTTTAAGCAGTATAAGCATACTAATGAACTAATTACAAATGAACTTAATACATGGATAATAAAGTAAACAAGGCTCTGGAGAGTTTTATCAATACATTTTCTTCTTTAGAAGGGGTTTCTGGTCAGAACGAATTAAATCAGCTTACATCTATTTTTGACGCTGATAAAGATTTTATGTCTAAAGTAAGTGCTTTAGATGAGGTTTTTGATTCTTCTCCGCAATTAGATCCACTAAGAGAAATTACATTTGATTTGCTGATGATTAATTTCTTTGCAGAAGATACCAAGAAATTAGATGAAGATTACCTGGAATCTAAAGAATGGGAGGAAATTGAAGACGAGACCATTGATAGAGGTACAGAGTTACTGAATTTGCTGCTGTACATAAAAGAATGTGAAGACGAGAAAATTCAACCTTCTCTAGATGATTATTTAAAAGAGTTTTTATTGGTAGAAGAAGACGAATTTCAAGACGAGCACCGTATTTACGAAGATGTAATTGCCCACCAGATATTGATGGAAAGTAATCTGAAAGAAATTGCAAGGGTTTCTAAAAAGCTGTCTCCAGATTCAGAAATCAGAGAAATTTTCTATCCGTTAATGGCATTTTTTTACAATCCCAAGGTAAATGAAGCTTATGTAAAAGATTTTAAAGATTTAAGCGAAGACCCTGCTTTTGATACTGCCGTATTCAATCTTATTGTAGAATTTTATAAGGGATAAATAGTTATGTTTCAGGATAATAAAAATGCCGTCAATTTTGGCGTAATTATAGGGGTAATAAGCATTTTGATGCAAATTTTAGTGTATTATCTGGCTCCGCAATTACTGGGCGAATTTTCTTTTGGCATAGTTACTATGCTGGTTTCGCTGGGACTTTACATAGTTTTTATCCTGAAGATGAAGAAAGATGCCGGAGAATATTGGCCATTTAAAACGGCGCTAAAAGCGATATTTATTATGGCGCTGGTATCAACCGTACTCACCACAGTTTTTAATTATGTGTTTTACAATTTTGTAGAGCCAAACGCATACGAAAAAGTTAATGTTTTTGTAACCGAGAGTCTGGAGAATACCTATTCAAAATTTGGTATGAGCCAGGATGATATAGATTCTCTGATAGAACAAACTTCAGAATCTATGAAAAGCCAGTTTAAGCCCACAATTTTAGATAGTTTTAGAAATGTGATGATTGCCTGTATTATGCAATTTGTATTGGCACTGATATTTGCTGCAATTTTTAAGAAAAATCAGCCAATTATTATAGAAATAGACGAAGACCAGATTAGATAGTATATTTGTCGCCAGATAATAAGTTAGAATGGATATATCGGTAGTTATTCCTTTATATAATGAAGAAGAGTCTTTGCCAGAATTGGTTTCCTGGATAAAGGAAGTGATGTATAAAAATCATTTTACTTACGAAGTAATATTAGTTGATGATGGGAGCAATGACGACTCGTGGCAAGTGATTGAAGAGTTGAAATCATCAAACCCTGAAGTTAAAGGGATAAAATTTCGTAGAAACTACGGTAAATCAGCTGCTTTAAATGTTGGCTTTGCCGCTGCACAAGGTAATGTGGTTATTACTATGGATGCAGATTTACAAGATTCTCCGGCCGAGATACCGGTGCTGTATAAAAGAATTACAGAAGAAAATCTAGACTTAATATCTGGCTGGAAGAAAAAAAGATACGATCCGATAACGAAAACTTTACCTACCAAACTTTTTAATGCAGCAACCAGAAGTATGTCTGGTATTAACAATCTGCATGATTTTAACTGTGGCTTAAAGGCTTACAGGAAAGATGTTGTTAAAAATATAGAAGTTTACGGAGAAATGCACCGTTATATTCCGGTGATAGCCAAGTGGGCGGGTTTCAGCAGAATAGAAGAGCAGGTTGTAGAACACCGGGCCAGAAAATATGGCACTACAAAATTTGGCATGAGTAGATTTATAAATGGTTTTTTAGATCTTCTGTCGATATTTTTTGTAGGAAAGTTTGGTAAAAGGCCAATGCATTTTTTTGGTACGCTTGGGGTGCTCAGTTTCTTCTTTGGGTCTGTTATGGCCTTGTGGATTATAGGGGAAAAACTTTATCATATATATCAGGGAATACCGGGTTATAGGGAAGTTACAGAACAACCGTTGTTTTATATCGCTCTGGTTGCTGTAATTCTTGGTACTCAGCTGTTTTTAACCGGTTTTATTGCCGAATTGGTTTCCAGAAATTCATCTAATCGGAATAGTTACCAGATAGAGAAGGAAATTTTTTAAATAGTGAGACAGGAATCTGAGAGGAGAGAAGTATTAAGTTTGGGAGCCCAAAGATTGACGCCTGATTGTATCAGAGCAAAAAACAATAAACAGCCCAATGATTAAAAACTCTCAAAATACTTTGTGTTCTTTGTGGTTAATTTAGAAAGCAATTCAAATTGTAATTCGTAAATCTAAAATAGAATAATGTTTTTTTCCATCATCATACCTTTATACAACCGTCCGCAAGAGATCAAAGAGCTTTTGCAGTCGCTTACAAAGCAAACATATACTGCTTTTGAGGTTTTGGTTATAGAAGATGGTTCTCAATTAGATGCTAAAGATATTGTTCAATCCTTTCAAAACGATTTAGATTTACATTATTATTTCAAAGAAAACGGCGGTCAGGGTTTTGCCAGAAACTTTGGTTTTGAAAGAGCTAAAGGTGACTATTTTGTAATTTTTGATTCCGATTGCCTGATACCTTCTAATTATCTGGAAACAGTAAGAGATTATCTTTACCAAAATCATTTAGATGCTTATGGCGGTCCGGACGATGCACATTCTTCTTTTACGCCCATACAAAAAGCTATTAGCTATGCCATGACATCGGTTTTTACCACCGGAGGTATCAGAGGAAAGAAAACAAATGCGGGAGGGCAGTTTCATCCGCGTAGCTTTAATATGGGCGTATCCCGTAAGGTTTGGGAAAAAGTTGGTGGCTTTATCATTACGCGTTTAGGCGAAGATATAGAATACTCCATACGTATACATAAGGCAGGTTTTAAAATTGGGCTTATACCTCAGGCCAAAGTGTACCATAAACGCAGAACAGATTTTAAGCAATTCTGGAAGCAGCTGCATTTTTTTGGGCGGGCAAGAATTAATATCACTAAATTCTTTCCGACAACGTTAAAAGCGGTACATTTTTTTCCGGCCTTATTTACGCTGTTTTTAGGTTTTACAGTTTTATTGAATTTATTGGGGAGTTCTTTAGCACAGCTTGCCAACTATTTGCTTTTAGCGTATTTTTTTCTGATATTTTTAGACGCTTTAGCAAAAAACAAATCGTTAAATGTTGCATTTTTGAGTATAATAGCATCCTTCATTCAGCTTAGTGCTTACGGATGTGGGTTTATACAAGATTTTTATAAAAAAATAATTTTAAAAAGGAGTTAAAAGAACAATATTTGTTGTTGTATTTTTATGGAAAAAGGCTTTTCGGTAATTGAGGTTTTAGAAACCGCTTGGGATATCACAAAGAAAAACTTCATTGTGATAGTGGGATACTCCTTAGCTGCATTTATAACGTTGTTTGTAGTGCAATTTGCATCCACATTTTTATTGGGCTCGGCAAACATGTTTGTAAGCTTTGCAGTACTTTTTTTTGTGTTAATTATAAACAGTATGGCTACGCTGGGCTTTTATAAGCTGGCTTTCCATTTAATAGACCATGACGATGAGGAAATAGGTGTAAGCGCCATTATCCCTTCATGGCAAAATATTTCCAGCTTTATCTCTTTAACTTTACTATTAGGTTTTATTGTTGCCACCTTTAATCTTATTTATCAAAAACTGTTAACTGTAGATTCTTTTGTGGAATTTGTAGAAACTATAAAAAATAGTGCAGCTTTAACAGAGGTTTTAGCAGCGTTAGCCCTTTTATTGGTGTTTATGGTTACCATGAGGTTTATGTTTTTTCCATGTTTTATTGTTGATGATAATTCTACCGCCTTTACTTCTTTACGCCAGAGCAGGCAGCTTACAGAAAATAATCTGTTAAAGATTATTACCGTTTTACTGGTAATTGTAGGTTTTATTGTGTTAGGGTTTTTGGCTTTAGGAGTCGGCATCATTGTTACTTATCCTTTTACCAATATTATTTTGGTGGTTACTTATCGTAAATTGGTAAATGCTTATGGAGAAACCGTTCCAAATGCAGAAGAAGAGACTCAAGAACCTTTAGATTAGCCATTTTAAGATATGGGATTAAAATCAGCTTTAAGCAAACCATTTGCTGCATGGGCAGTAAAAAATATCAATAAATGGAAATATAACGCAGTAGAATCGCAGCATAATGTGCTTAAGAAATTAGTAGCAGCGGCTAAAGATACAGTCTTTGGCAAAGACCATAATTTTCAGCATATTCATAATTACGAAGACTTTAAGCAGCATGTTCCTATTGCAGATTATGAAGATTTGCGCCCTTATATAGATAGAGTTGTTAATGGTGAAGAGAATATACTTTGGAGAGGGAAGCCGCAGTATTTTGCTAAAACATCTGGCACTACATCTGGTGTAAAATATATTCCTATTTCTAAAGAATCTATGCCAGAGCATATTAAGGCAGCCAAAAATGCTTTGCTAACTTATATTCACGAAACAGGGAATTCAGATTTTGTTGATGGAAAAATGATTTTCTTACAGGGCAGTCCGGAAATGGATAAAAAGGGCGGTATTTATTTTGGCCGGCTTTCTGGAATTGTAGCTCACCATGTGCCGGCATATTTGCAGAAAAACAGGCTGCCAAGTTACCAAGCCAATTGTATTGAAGATTGGGAAACAAAAGTAGATACTATTGTGGATGAAACCATCCATCAGGATATGCGGCTGATTTCGGGTATTCCGCCATGGTGCCAGATGTATTTCGACAGGTTATCAGCTAAAGCAGACGGTAAAAAAATAAAAGACATCTTTCCAAATTTTAGTCTTTTTGTATATGGAGGTGTAAATTTTGAGCCCTATAGAGCCAGAATAGAAGAAAGTATTGGAAAAAAAATAGATGCTATAGAAACGTATCCGGCATCCGAAGGTTTTATTGCTTATCAGGACTCGCAAAAAGAAAAAGGCTTATTGCTATTAGCGGATGCGGGAATTTTTTATGAATTTATTCCGAGCGATGAATATTTTAACGAAAACCCAACTCGCTTAAGTTTAGCAGAGGTAGAGCTGGATAAAAACTACGCGATAATTTTAAATACCAACGCGGGGTTATGGGGCTATTCTATTGGCGATACGGTGAAATTTGTTTCTTTAAATCCGTATAAAATAATAGTTAGCGGTAGAATAAAGCATTATATTTCTGCGTTTGGAGAACATGTTATTGGCGAAGAAGTAGAATACGCATTATTAAGTATAGCTAAAGAAGAAGGAATAGAGATAACGGAGTTTACCGTGGCACCACAGGTAAATCCTCAAGAAGGGGAGTTGCCTTATCACGAGTGGTTTGTAGAATTTGTAAAGCAACCTGCAGATTTAAATGCTTTTAAAACAAAAGTAGATGAGCGCCTGCAGCAAAAAAATATTTATTATAGTGATTTAATACAGGGTAAAGTTCTACAGCCTTTAAAAATAAGCGCTTTAAAGCCGAACGCGTTTATAGATATGATGCGGGCAGAAGGTAAATTAGGCGGGCAGAATAAAGTGCCCAGATTGACAAATGACAGGGTTTTAGCAGATAAATTAGCTGCTTTTATCTTATCTAATTAAGTAAATTGAAACAAGGGGATATAAAAAATATAGCTATTCTGGGCTCTACCGGAAGTATTGGTACGCAAGCCTTAGAAGTTATTGCAGCAAATGAAAATCTGTTTAAAGCGTCTGTACTTACGGCAGGCTCTAATGCAGATTTACTAATACAGCAGGCTCTTCAGTTTAAGCCAGCTGTGGTAGTAATTGGTGATGAAACTAAATACCAAAAGGTTAAAGATGCTTTAAGGGGAACCGGGATAGAAGTAAAAGCAGGCGAGAATGCAATTGCAGAAGCAGCTACACTACAAGAAATAAACACGGTTTTAACAGCTTTAGTAGGTTTTTCTGGTCTAAAGCCAACATTAGCTGCGGTAAAAAAAGGCAAAGATATAGCGTTGGCGAATAAAGAAACGCTGGTTGTAGCCGGAGATATTGTAACTGCCTTGGCGAAAAAAAATGGGGTAAAGATATTGCCTGTCGATTCAGAGCACTCGGCTATTTTTCAATGTTTAACCGGCGAATCTCTGGCAGATATAGAGAAAATATATTTAACAGCATCCGGAGGTCCGTTTAGGGGAAAAGATAGAGGTTTTCTGGAAACGGCTACTTTACAACAGGCTTTAAAACATCCTAATTGGGCTATGGGGGCTAAAATTACCATAGACTCGGCCTCTTTAATGAACAAAGGTTTGGAGGTAATTGAAGCGAAATGGCTGTTTAACTTAGAAGTTAATCAGATTGATGTAATTGTACATCCGCAATCAATTATCCATTCTATTGTTCAGTTTAACGATGGTTCAATGAAAGCGCAGATGGGTTTGCCTGATATGAAATTGCCTATCCAGTATGCGTTAACTTATCCAAACAGAATGAAAAGCGATTTTCCGAGATTTAATTTTCTGGATTATCCACAGCTAACCTTTGAGAAGGCAGATACGACAACTTTTAGAAACCTCGCATTCGCTTATGATGCGCTTAAAAAAGGCGGAAACATGGCTTGTATTGTAAATGCAGCTAATGAAGTTGTGGTAGCCGAATTTCTAAAAGAGCGCATTGGATTTTTACAAATGAGTGATGTAATAGAAACTTGTATGAATAGGGTTAGCTTTAAGGAAAATCCTATATTAGAAGATTATTTTGAAACGGATACAGAAACTAGGGCTTATGCGCTAGAATTAATCAGTAAATTATAGTAGTAAATATCAAATAGATGGATGTTTTAGTAATGATTGGCCAGCTTTTGCTGGGATTGTCTATTTTAATAGTGTTGCATGAGCTGGGCCATTTTTGGGCCGCAAGAGCCTTTGGAATTAAAGTAGAAAAATTTTATTTGTTTTTTGATGCATGGGGATTTAAACTGTTCAGTATCAATTATAAAGGGGTAGAATACGGGATTGGTTGGTTGCCATTAGGAGGCTATGTTAAAATTGCAGGTATGATAGATGAATCTATGGATACCGAGCAAATGAAAGAAGAGCCAAAACCATGGGAATTTAGATCTAAACCAGCTTGGCAACGTTTAATTGTGATGCTTGGTGGTGTTACGGTAAACGTAATTCTGGGTATTTTAATTTTCTGGATGCTGACGTTCAAGTATGGCGAAACGTATATTCCAAATTCAGAACTAAGGTATGGTATAGCTCCGGGGCTTGTAGGAAAAGAGATTGGTTTAAAAGGCGGGGATAAAGTGGTTGCTGTAAATGGTAACAAGCTTCTGAGATTTAATGATTTAATGAGTTCTGATGTGTTGTTGGGCAACTCAGTTATTACTGTAGTAAGAGATGGTAAAGAAGTAGATGTAGCTGTCCCGGCTGATATATTAAATACCATTGCAGACCATGGAGTACAGGAATTTGTTGCTCCAAGATATAGGTATCAGGTAGATTCTGTGGTTTCTGGCATGAGCGCAGCCCATTCTGGTATACAAAAAGGTGATATTATCCTCAGAGTAAACCAAGAAGAAACAGTTTATTTCGACCAGTTACAGTCTATACTACGAGATAATAAAGATAAAGAAGTTACGGCTATCGTTTTAAGATCCGGACAAAACATTACCATCCCTGTTAAAGTAAGCAGCGAAGGTACCATCGGGTTTGTTCCCAAATTAAACGACATTAAATTACAAACCGAATATTATGGCTTTTTAGAGTCTTTACCAGTAGGTGCTTCTAAAGCCTGGGGTTCTTTAATAGATAATGCTAAAGGGTTAGGGAAATTGTTTAAAGGCGAAGTAAGAGCAGATAAAGCACTTTCTGGTCCGGTAGAAATTGCCAGAAAGCTTTATGGCGGTACCTGGGATTGGGTGAAATTCTGGAGTATTACTGGTTTACTTTCAATGGCATTAGCATTAATGAATTTGTTGCCTATTCCAGCATTAGACGGCGGGCATGCACTGTTTTTAATTATAGAGATGATAAAAGGCAAGCCTCTCAGCGATAAATTTATGGAAAAAGCACAGTTGGTAGGTTTTATCATATTGGCATCTTTAATGGTCTTCGTGTTAGGTAACGATATTTTTAAGGCATTTACTAAGTAAAAAACACTAGGTATTTGGTAAGTGTATTGTGTTAAAAATGTTCCTAAGTGTAAAAGCTGGTGTCTGAAAGAAAAATGAATTATTTTGAGTTTTACGATATTCCTGTATCCTTTAAACCCGATAAAGATCTGGTAAAACGTAAGTTTTATGCATTAAGTAAAGAATATCATCCAGATTTTTATGTGAATGAAGCTCAGGAAAAGCAGAAAGAAATTTTAGAACTTTCTACATTAAATAATAAAGCCTACCAAACGCTGTCAAACGGTAATAAATTGGTGGCTTATATTTTAGAGCTTTCTGGAGAATTGGTGGAAGGTGACCGATACGAATTACCGCCAGTTTTTTTAATGGAAGTGATGGAGTTAAATGAGGCTTTAATGGAGCTGGAGTTTGATTTTGATGCCGATAAATTACAGGAAATAAAATCTAATGCAGAAGAAATAGGAGAGCGGTTAGCAAAAGAACAAGAACAGCTAATGCTTGATTATGATGTAGTTGCAGAGGAAGAGAAAAGCGCTGTTATAAAAAAAATAAAAGATATCTATTATCGGAGTAAATATTTGTTGCGAATTAAAGATGCAATTCATACATTTGCGTCCCGTTAGTTACTAACAAATGCCCAGATGGCGGAATTGGTAGACGCGTTGGTCTCAAACACCAATATCTTCGGATGTGCCGGTTCGACCCCGGCTCTGGGTACTAACCGGGCTCAAGCCCAAAAATTTAGAGGGTTGCTCATAAAAAAGCAGCCCTTTTTTGTTGACTTTCAGTATGTTATCATGGAATGTCGGATCAATAAAAGTGGTTCTAAACATACCGTCACCCCATACCAGTCTATCTTTGAACACCCCTCTAATCAAAGTTTGCTTCTGAATAATGTTCCCTTTGTCATAAATCTGATGAAGATTCGATAACTCGGGTAATAAGCGTTCTACAATATTATCTATGTCGCTGATTTTTGGTTTTTTATTTCCCTCTAATTCAAATTCTAATCTCGCTTTTTCTTCTTTAAATTTTTGAAACCAGGTTTTATAAGTCGAGTGCTCAATCTCATCGTTCATAAGTCTTTCTTTCCAACCTGAATATCTTTTCATTTACTTCCTTAAGAGCATCAACCTTTTCATTAAATTGTTTTTGTTTGGCTTTTAATGGCTCTACAAGCAATGTTTTAGAAGTATCGATAATATATCTTATTTGATGAGGTTGAAAGCTTAGACCTTTTAATAATGTTTCAAATTTCTCATGTAGCATTTCTCCTTTAGGATTATAGTTGGTATGTGTGGTACATCTATAGTACAGATAGTAATTTTTTCTGCCTTTTGTCCAACCTGCTGTCATACTTTTTCCGCACCAACATCTCAATACTCCTCGTAAAGGGAAATCTTCAGAGGGTTGTACTCTAACTTTTCTTTTGCCAGAATCTAATAGACTTTGAACCAGCCAATATTCAGATTCTGATATAATGGAATCGTGAAGACCTTTTACATACTTTTCCGGCAAATCTTGAAACGCTGGCACTTTTATAAGCCCCGCATAGACACAATTACGTAATATATCTTGTATTACCGACTTGCCTGTAAGGGAAAAACCCATTGATTTAGCATTTTTATAGATGATATAGGTAGGTATGCCAGTAATATAATCATGGAAAATCCTTTCAACTATT
>PJUF01000940.1_pt1 | contig 17085 bp, 15 predicted proteins | sample 1512191 | NCBI WGS metagenome assembly PJUF01 (sample SAMN08177673, study PRJNA422409) | Feces metagenome, whole genome shotgun sequencing project. | isolation source: Chicken feces (3) enriched on wood chips | host: Gallus gallus | place: USA: Madison | collected 2015-01-15 | reverse complement strand
GCGCACCTCGACCGGCAGCATCAGCGAGGCGAAGATCAGCCAGAAGGCCGTCATGCGGAAGGGAAACCGGAAATACGTGATCGCGAACGCCGCGATCAGCGAGATCGACAGCTTGCCCACCACGATCCCCACCGTCACGATCAGTGAGTTGAGATAGAGCCGGGAAAAGTTGCCTTGGTTCCAGGCCGCAACAACATTGTCGAAAAAGTGCGTGCCCGGCAGCCAGGGGAACGGCGTCTGCTGCACTTCCTGCAAGGTCAGCGACCCGGCAATGAAGGCGAAATAGAGTGGCAGGCAGACCGCAGCAGCGCCGATCAGGAGCACGGCATGGCAGAAGATCGTCAGGCCCAGATTGCGTTCGATCATGGCTACACCTGGTAATTGACTTTGCGCTCGAGGGCGCGGAACTGCAGGACGGTGAAGAGGATCGCGACGATCATGAGGATGACCGACTGGGCCGCGGACGAGCCGAGATTGAGCTGCACGAACCCATCCTGATAGACCTTGTAGACCAGGGAATTGGTGGCGCCGGCTGGTCCGCCTCGGGTCACCGCGTCGATGATGCCGAAGGTTTCAAACAGGCCATAGACCACGTTCATGACCATCAGGAAGAAGATGGTGGGCGTGATGAGCGGCAGGGAGATAGTGAAGAAGCGACGCACCGGACGGGCGCCATCGAGCTTGGCGGCCTCGAGCAGGGAGTGGGGTACAGCCAGGAGCGCGGCGACGAGGAAGATGTAGTCGTAGCAGATATGCTTCCAGACCGATGCGACCAATACGAGCATCTGCGCGTCGAAGGGACGGCGGTTGGGGTCCCATGGCAGGCCGATGGAGTGGAGAAACTGCGCCATGGGCCCGACGGCGGGATTGAACAGGAATGCCCAGAGCACGCCCGAAATCACCGGCGCGATCGCATATGGCATCAGGATCACGCTCTTGTAGATGCCGCGCCCGCGAATGACGAAATCGGTCGCAAAGGCAAAGAGCATGGCCAGCGCCAGCGTGACGACGGCCTGCACTACGGTGAACCACAGCGTGAAGAAAGCACTGCGCTGATAATCGGGGCTCAGCAGCAGCCTGGTGAAATTCTCGAAGCCGACAAAGATTTCGCGCGCGCCAAACGGATCGACCTGCACGAAGGCCAGCGAAAGCGCCTTGTAGGAGGGAATGAAGAAAAAGAATAGCAGGATGAGCAATTGGGGCGCCAGCAGCAGCGCCGCAATGCCGGGCTTGCGGAAATGGGCGGACTTGAGGCCCGCTTCGGATGTCTTAGGCATGAAGCGTGTCAGCGCCAGGCCCAGCGTTATGGGAGGGCGCCCGCTGGCGCCCTCCATCCGGTTGGTCAGCTGATCAGTCGGCATGGAGCTGCTCGTACTGGCGAAGGATCTCGTTGCCGCGCGCTGCCGCATTGTCGAGTGCCTGCTGGGCAGTCTGCTGGCCAGTCCAGACGCCCTGGATTTCCTCGACGAGGATCTGCATGGACTGGTTGTGGTTGCCGAAGCGGAAGCCGCGCGAGTTGTCGGTCGGTTCGCCACGACCCAATTGCAGGATGGCGATTTCGCGGGTCGGATTTTCCTCGAAGTAGCCGTCGGCCTTGAGCATGTCGTAGGCGGTGTTCGTCACCGGCACATAGCCGGTCTGGCTGCTCCACCACACCTGCGTTTCGGGTGCGGCAACGAAATCGAGGAAGGCGGCGGCCCCGGCATATTCCTCGTCGCTTTCGCCCTGCAACACCCAAAGGGCCCCGCCACCGATCGTGCTGTTCCTGGGCTCCGTGCCTTCTTCGTGCGGCAGGAAGGTCGCGTTCCAGTCGAACTGGGCAGTCGAGGAAATGCCGGCATGGGCGGCCGTCGAGGCAACAAAGGTCGCGCAGGTGCCCGAGGTGAATAGCTGTTCGGGGGATAGTCCCTGGCCGGCAATCTGCAGGACGCCGTCGTCCATCCATTTGGCGAGACGCTCGACCTGGCCCACGATCATCGGGCTCTTGTTGAAGACGAATTCGGTGCCCAAGCCTTCAAATCCGTTGGCCAGCGTGCCGTAGGACTGGTCGTGAATGGCCGCGTAGTTCTCGATCAGGCTCCAGTAGAAATCGTTGGCCAGGGCCATCGAACAATCGCTGATGCCCTGTTCCTTGATGGCATAAAGCTGCTTTTCGACCTCCTGCCAGGTTTCCCCCGGCGCGTCGAACCCGGCCTGCTTGAACATGTCTCCGTTGAACCAGAATATCGGCGTCGAGTTGTTGAAGGGCATTGCGGCCGGCAGGCCGTCGACGAGGAAGAAGCCCGAGACCGGGGCGACGAAGTCACTCCAGTTGATGTCGTAGCCCTGCTGCTCCATCAGCTCGGGAACGGGGATAATGGCGCCTGAGTTGAGCATGGTCATGAAGCCGCGCTCGGCGGCCTGGATCAGGGTCGGTTGCTGGCCCACACGATAGGACGCGACCATGGCAGCCATGGTTTCTTCGTAATTGCCCTTGTTGACGGCAACCAGTTCATAGGTGTCCTGGGACGCGTTGAAATCAGCAACGAGCTCGGTGACGATGTCGCCCAGCCGGCCACCGAGGGCATGCCACCATTCGATCTGGATGCGTTCCTGCGCCATCGCGCCGCCAGCAAGCGGCAGGGAAATGGCGCTGGCCAGAAGGCCCGCTGCAAAACGCGTGCTGATGCCCGACCAGCGGCTCATGGGTTTGGTCTTTTTCATATCCTGCTCCTCTCGCATCGCCGTTATTCCTTGCCGGAGATGGTCCGGACGGGCCGCTTCCACGGCGGCGATAAAAAGAAGCTAGCGCCCGCTCGTTACAAATGTCAATATGATGTTACATTAGTATGACAGACGCCAGGAGGAGACCATGGCTGCTATTGAACTCATTGATATCGTTAAAAATTATGGTTCCGTTCCGGCCGTGAAGGGCATATCGCTATCCGTGGCCGATGGTGAAATGATCGTTCTGGTCGGGCCGTCGGGCTGCGGAAAATCAACGCTTCTGCGCATGGTGGCAGGGCTTGAATCCATCACCTCCGGCCGATTGCTGATCGCCGGAAAAGACGTCAGCCGGGTTGAGCCGGCCGAGCGCGACATCGCCATGGTGTTTCAGAACTACGCGCTCTATCCACACATGACGGTGCGCCAGAACCTCGAATACGGGCTCAAGAACCGCGGCTTCGCACGGGACGACATCGCCCGACGCGTTGAAGAGGCCGCGGCCATCCTCGAAATCGGACCATACCTCGATCGACGTCCGCGCCAGCTCTCCGGCGGTCAGCGCCAGCGCGTGGCCATGGGGCGCGCCATCGTCCGCAACCCGGCTGCCTTCCTGTTCGACGAGCCGCTGTCAAACCTTGATGCCAAACTGCGCGTGCAGATGCGGGTCGAAATTCGAAAGTTGCAAAAGCGCCTTGGCACCACGAGCCTCTATGTCACGCACGACCAGCTCGAGGCGATGACCCTTGCCGATCGACTCGTGGTCATGAATGGCGGGGTGATCGAGCAGATCGGCTCCCCCATCGACGTCTATGAGCGGCCCGAAAGCCTTTTCGTTGCCGGCTTCATCGGTTCGCCGCCGATGAACCTGATCGATCTTTCGCGCTTCGATACCGCTTCAGCCTGGCCGGCCCTGCCCGCCAGAACCGGCATCATCGGCATTCGGCCCGATACGCTGACGCTTTCAGCGTCAGGCCCTGACGCTATTGCCTTGCGCGGCGTCATCGAATTGATCGAGCCCATTGGTGGTGAAAGCCATCTCCACATGCGGCTCGATGGCTCGGACCAGACCATGGTGGCCGCCCTGCCCGGGCGCTCACCGCTGAGCGAGGGCGAAACGGCGACCTGGTATGTCGAGGCACAGAATATCCACTGTTTCGACAAGGACAGTGGAAGGCGTACGGACATCAAGCGCTAACCGCTTGTATTTGACGGAAATATGCGGCCAGTTGCAGTCAAGACGTCCGGGGAGATCATTGATGGGGACAGATAGCACAACCAGCACGCTCGATGAACAGATGCTGGTCCGTGTTGCCTGGCTCTATTTCATGGAGGGTCGCACCCAGGCCGAGATTGCGGAGTTGCTGTCGACCAACAGGCTCCGCATCAACCGGCTGATCAACGAGGCGCGGCGGTCGGGCCTGGTGACCATCACCATCAACTCGCGCCTCACCGGCTGTGTCGAGCTTGAACAGCATCTCAAGGAGCGCTTCGGGCTCAAGCACGCGGCCATAGTTCCTACCCCGGGCGACCCGGCCATCATCCCGATGCTGCTGGGCCAGGCCGCCGCCGACTATGTGAGCCAGGCTCTGGCCAGTTCCGATCTGAAGGGAATCGGGGTGGGTTGGGGTGCGACCCTGCGCGAGATGGTGCGGCACATGCCGGCCATCAAGCGCCCCGGCCTTAACGTCAATTCGGTGATGGGCGGGCTGACGCGCGGCATCGAGATCAACACTTTCGACATCGCCAGCGACCTGGCGCGGCTGCTGAGCGCGCAGTGCACCTATCTCGCTGCGCCGATTTATGCAGGCAGTACGGCGTCACGGAACGCCATCATGGCCATCGATGTGTTTCAGGAGGCGTTCGAGCGCATTGCCAGCAATGACATAGTGCTCCTGTCGGTCGGTGACCTCTCAGAGCAATCGCTCCTGGTTCGCTATGGCCTGCCAAGGGACCTGCCCCTCGAAGATCTGCTTGCCGTCGGCGCGTGCGGCGACCTGATGGGCCAGTTCATTGACGCCAATGGTAGAGGGATCGATCACGAAATCAATGAGCGGGCCGTCGCCCTGCCGCTCGAATCCCTGCGATCCGTTCCCGACGTGGTGCTCTGCTCTGGTGGCGTGCATAAGGTTGCCGCCATTGCGGCGGTGCTCAATTCAAAGCTGATTTCATCGCTGATATCGGACGAATTCACGATCCGCAGCGTCATCGAGCATTTAGATAGAGCGAGATAGGTTTCTGCTGGGCCTTTTCTCAGTATAGCTGGCGGAAGATCCGAGTGGGAGAAGAAGATAACCTCCTTGGTCCGCTTAGCGCCTCATTCCGGTCGTCCACTCGTCTCGAGGTCGTCAAAGAAAACTGCCGTCCGGAAGTGCCAGGCCGGTGGTTTCCTCACGGCCCCAGGCTGGCGTATTCCATATGTGGTTTGTGGCGGACCCTTCGCAGAGTTGCTGCATGCAGCATTGGTGCCAATCAAAGGCCCGCACGCCTTTTCAAGGATGCCACGTCAACGGTCTCTCCGTCGATAATCGAGATATTGGCGGCGATGCCGGTCAGGATGGACATGGCGCCGGCCGCATGGTCAGAGCTTCGGCCATAGCGGTCGGGCTCCATTCCGGCTGGATCAAAAATGTAACCCAGCATGACCGGATCGGCCCCGCCATGGCCGCCGCTTCCATGCCAGACATCAACCTGGAACGGCGCCTCGCCGGCCCGATGGATTTCGGTAGTCGTCGCGTCGGCCGTCGGCTTGTTGCGCTTTCCGCCGAAAACCCCGTGTACTTCCACTGTCTTGTGGCGAAGCTCGCCCTTGGTGCCATGGAACACCACTTCGAGCCCTTCCCAGGGGCTATAGGCCACCAAGGAATAGTTGAGCGACACGGCGTTGGAATAGTCGACCTGGACCTGCAACGTGTCTTCGATGGTGATATCGGGGTCAAAGACGCATCGATCGCGCAGATAGCCATCGGCCTCCTCGCTTTCGAGATAAAGGGGGCGCAGCTTGCCATCCGCCGTCAGATCGAGCCGGAAATCGCATTTGGGGGCCGATGGACAGGTCAGGCATCGCGGTCCGCGCGGCACAAGCCCCAGCGCATCCGCCATCTGCGGCGTGTAAAACGCACGTCGCCCGGTCGCCCGCACCTTTTCGGGCGCAGCCCCGATCCACCAGTTGATGAGGTCGAAATGGTGGGTGGATTTATGAACCAGCAGGCCCCCTGAAAGGCCCTTGTAGCGATGCCAGCGCCGGAAATAGTCAGCGCCATGCACCCGGTCCAGGTGCCATCGAAAATCCACCGCGGTGATTTCCCCGATCGCCCCTTCGAGCAGCAGATGCTTGACCTGCGTCCGCGCGGGAGAATAGCGATAATTGAACGTCACCGTGACCGATCGCCCGGTTTCCCTTTGCGCCCGGACGATCCGTTCGAGTTTCTGTTCATCGATCGTCATCGGCTTTTCGGTGATCACGTCGCAGCCGGCGTGCATGGCCCGCACCATGAACTCGTCGTGGAGATGATCGGGCGTGCAGACGATCACGACATCGGGCCGCTCCCGTTCCAGCATGAGGTCGAAGTCCTGCTCGCCATATACGGTGACCGACTGGCCTGAGCGCGCCGCCTCGCCAGCGGAAAGACCGGCTCGGACGGGATTTGCGTCGCACAAACCGACCAGTTCTGCGGAGGTCGAGAATTGACCCAGGATGGCATCGCGAAACATCACGTGCCGCGCACCGGTCCCGACAATGGCATAGCGCTTTCTAGGAGCAGAAGCGGCAAGCGAGCGTTCGACGACTGGGTCCATGGAGCCCTCAAAGAAGTATGACTAATGTCAATGAACAAGTGGCCAATCCGGGTCTGACACCCCAATGAACAAAAAAGTGCTCAGGATTGACACCAGTTGTATGATGTCGCATAGCATACGCCATGACCCGCGATCAAGGGTTGGAGGAGAGAGTTATGAGGAACACCCTTTTTGCGGCATTGACCGCCATCGCCCTGTCGTCGACCTCGATGGCAGCGCTCGCCGCGACCCCGGCCGATCAGCTGGTGATCGGGCTGAGCATGAGCAATATCTTGACGCTCGACCCCGCGGCGATCGCGGGCCGTGAGTCCACCGCCGTCATCACCAATGTCTATGATACCCCGGTCCAGCTCGACGCCGTGGAGCGCACCCAGGTCAATCCGGGCCTCGCCGAAAGCTGGGAAATCAGCGAGGACGGCACCACCATCACCATGAATTTCCGGGAGGGCGCGACCTTCGCCTCCGGCAATCCGGTCACCGTTGAAGATGCGATCTGGTCGTGGAAACGCATTCTCGAGCTCGAACTCGTCGGTTCTGCCGCCTGGCAGTCCTATGGTTTCACCCTGGAAAACTTCGACACCCATGTGCGGGCCGAAGGCAATTCCATCGTCGTCACCCTGCCCGAAGCCGGTGACCCGCTCCTGATCCTTTATATGTTCGGCAAGCCGAGCGCCGCTTCGGTGATCGACAGCGCCACGGCGCTCCAGAACGAGGTCGATGGTGACAAGGCCGCTGCCTGGCTTACCACCAACACCGCCGGTTCCGGCCCCTTCGTCCTTCGCAACTGGACGGCCAACGACACCATCATCCTTGATCGCAACGACAGCTATTGGGGCACGGCTCCCGAAATGCGGCGTGTTCTCATGCGCCACATGCCCGAGTCGCAGACCAAGCGCCTCATGCTGGAGCGCGGCGACCTCGATGTCGGCCTTGCGCTCTCCGTTCCCGATATCAACGCCCTTTCCAGCAATGAGGACGTCGAAGTCCAGGCTGTTGCGAGCTCGGGCTTTTACTTCCTCGCAGTCAACATGAAGGATGAGCGTTTCGCCAACGACGAAACGCGCCTGGCGCTGCGCTACCTCATCGACTACCAGGGCATCAACGAAACCATCATGCCCAATTATGGCGTGCTGCATCAGCGTCCGGTCTCTCCTGGCGTTCTGGGCAGCATCGAAGATCCCGGCTACACGCTCGACGTCGAAAAGGCCAAGGGACACCTTGCTGCCGCCGGCTACGAAGATGGCTTCACCGTTCAGCTCCTGTCGCTCAACGAACCGCCATTCCTCGACATCGCCACCTCGATCCAGAGCACCCTGGCCCAGGCCGGCATCCGGGCCGAGATCGTCACCGGCACCGGCAACCAGGTCTATGGCCCGATGCGCGAGCGCACCTTCCAGATGATCGTGGGCCGTGGCGGTGGCGGCCAGGAGCCGCACCCCCATTCCAACATGCAGGCGCTTGTCATCAATCCCGACAATTCCGACGATGCCGGCCTTTCCGGTCTCATCGGCTGGCGCACCTCCTTCTACAACGAAGAGCTCAACCAGCTGGCGCTCGACGCCTTGGTGGAACGCGACCCCGAGCAGCAGGAAAAGCTCTACCAGGACGTTCAGTACCTTTACGAGGAACTGGTCCCTGCCCTGCAGCCGATCTCGGCGGTGGTCGACACCGTGGTGTTCCGGTCCGATCTTGAAGGCTACCAGAACCATTACGGCTGGACGACGCGCTTCGACACCGTCTCCAAGAACCGCTGACCTCTGCGGCGCGGCAGGACCTCCCCCTGCCGCGCCGTCTTTATTCTAACGACAAAGAGTACCCCAGCATGGCGCCACTCTCGGTTCGATTTCGATCACAGGCAACTGGTGCGGCTGGCTTCATCGGCTCCATCATCGTCACCCTGTTTGGCCTGCTTGTCCTGACATTCGTCATCGGCCGCATGATGCCGGTCGATCCGGTCCTTGCCATCGTTGGCGATGAAGCCAGCCAGGCCACCTATGACCGCGTCTACGCGCAACTGGGTCTCGACCAGCCACTTTACGTGCAGTTCTTCCGCTTCGTGTCCGACGTCCTGCGGGGCGATTTCGGCGTTGCGCTGATCAGCGGTCGCCCGGTGGTGGAAGACATCCTGCGCGTTTTCCCTGCCACCATCGAGCTGGGCACCATCTCCATTATCCTGGGCGCGGGTCTGGGCATTCCGCTCGGCGTCCTGGCGGCCGTTCGTCGCAACAAGCTGCCCGATTACCTGGTGCGCTTCCTGAGCCTCCTCGCCTATTCCACCCCCACCTTCTGGTTCGGCCTCATAGGCCTCCTGTTGTTCTATGCCTATCTTGGCTGGTCGGGCGGGACGGGACGAGTCGAGGTCTATTACACGGGGCTCGTCTCCCCCATTACCGGCTTTTTGCTGATCGACAGCATCCTTGTGGGCGAATGGGACGTGTTCTGGAGCGCCCTGCGCAATATCTGGCTGCCCGCCACGGTGCTGGGGCTCAATTCCATGGCCTATATCGCCCGCATGACGCGCAGCTTCATGATCGACCAGCTGGGCCAGGAATATGTGGTCACCGCCCGCATCAAGGGTCTCTCGCAGCAGCAAGTGATCTGGCGCCATGCCTTCCGCAATATCCGCGTCCAGCTCGTGACCATCGTGGCACTGGCCTATGGCGGTCTGCTCGAAGGCGCCGTCCTGATCGAAACCGTTTTCTCCTGGCCCGGCTTTGGCGGCTACCTCACTAGCAACCTGATGATGGGCGATATGAACGCCGTCATGGCCTGTACCCTTCTTGTGGGCGTGCTGTTTATCGCCCTCAACATCCTTTCCGACGTGCTTTACCGGGTGTTCGACCCAAGGACGCGTGCCGCATGACCACCGCCACAAAAATGTCCTGGAGAGAATACCTCTCCACCAACACCATTACCTCCGGCCGCCAGGCGACCGCACAGCGGCTCTACTGGGGCGTTCGCAGTTTCCTCGGCAATCCGCTGGCAGTGTTTGGCCTCCTGGTCATCCTGCTGCTCGCGGTCATGGCGATCTTCGCCCCGGCCATCGCAACACACGATCCGCTGGCGCAAAACCTTTCGCGCGCTCTGCAACCGCCGAGTGCACAAAACTGGTTCGGCACCGACGAATTCGGCCGCGACATCTATAGCCGCATCGTCTTCGGCTCGCGCATTTCGCTCTATATCGTGGCGCTGGTTTCGGTCATCGTGGCGCCCATTGGCCTGCTGATCGGCATGACCGCCGGCTATTTCGGCGGCTGGACCGATCGCATCCTGATGCGCATCACCGATATTTTCCTCTCCTTCCCAAGCCTTATCCTGGCGCTCGCCTTTGCGGCCGCGCTCGGGCCGGGCATCGAGAACGCCGTGATCGCCATCGCCCTGACTGCATGGCCACCGATCGCGCGGCTGGCCCGCGCCGAAACCCTCACCACGCGCGCCGCCGACTTCATCGCTGCCGCCCGCGTGTCCGGTGCCGGAGCGCCGCGCATTCTTTGGCGCCATATCCTGCCCATCTGCATTCCTTCTGTGGTCGTGCGTATCACGCTCAACATGGCCGGCATCATGCTGACCGCTGCGGGCCTCGGCTTTCTGGGTCTCGGCGCGCAGCCGCCCTCACCCGAATGGGGCGCCATGACCTCGGCAGGCCGCCGTTTCATGATCGACAGCTGGTGGGTCGTGACCATGCCTGGCATGGCCATCCTTATCGTTGCCCTGGCCTTCAACCTTTTTGGTGACGGCCTGCGCGATCTGCTTGATCCGCGTCAGTCGAGGTAAGCCGATGAACGACCCGATCCTCAGCGTCAAAAACCTCAATGTCCGCTACTTGTCATCGCGCGGCCTCCTTCATGCGGTGCGCAATGTCAGCTTCGATCTGGGCCGGGAAAAAGTCGCCATTATCGGCGAATCCGGCTCCGGCAAGTCGACGGTCGGCCGCGCGCTGGTGCGGCTCCTGCCAGAGATCGCCAAGGTCAGCGCCCATCATCTCCGCTTCGAGGGCCAGGAGCTCCTGTCCATCAGCGAACGAAAGATGCAGGAAGTGCGCGGCCGCCGCATTTCGATGATCCTCCAGGACCCCAAATTCTCGCTCAATCCGGTGATGAGCGTCGGCCAGCAGGTCAGCGAGGCCTATCTGGCCCATTTCAAGGTCAGCCGCGCCGAGGCCAGGAAACGCGCCGTGGAGCAGCTCGCCGCCGTCCAGATCCGCGACCCCGAACACGTCTACGATCTCTATCCCCATGAAGTCTCGGGCGGCATGGGCCAGCGCATCATGATCGCCATGATGCTGATCCCCGATCCGGCCATGATCATCGCCGACGAGCCGACTTCCGCACTCGACGTCACCGTGCGGGCGCAGGTCCTGGCGCTGCTCGACGAGCTGGTGCAGCGTCGCGGCATCGGCCTTCTCTTCATCAGCCATGACCTCAACCTCGTGCAAAGCTTCTGCGACAGGGTGTTGATCATGTATGCCGGCCAGGTCGTCGAAGAGCTCAGGGCAAGCGAACTGCACCTTGCCAAGCACGACTACACCAAGGGCCTCCTCGCCTCCCTTCCCCGCATCGGCCAGCGCCGCGACCGGCTTGAAGTGCTGAACCGTCAGGATCACTGGGCCCTCGACCTGGAGCGCCAGTCATGAGCCTCATCACCATCAAGGATCTCGAACTTTACCTTGGCGCCGGTGCGCGCCGCCGCAAGATCCTCGACGGCATCGGCTTTGCCGTCGAAGAGGGCCAGACCTTCGGGCTGGTGGGGGAATCCGGCTCGGGCAAATCCACTGTCCTGCGCTGCATCGCCGGGCTCTATACCGGCTGGACTGGCGATATCGCAGTCGAGGGCAAGACCTTTGTCGGCACTGATCGCCTGGCCTGGTGCCGTCAGGTACAGATGGTGTTCCAGGACCCCTATGGCTCGCTCCACCCCAAGCACCGCATTTCCGACATCCTTGCCGAACCCCTCCAGATCCACCGCTTCGACAACATCGATCGCCGCATCGGCGAAGTGCTCGAACAGGTCGGCCTGGGCGGACAATTCCGCTATCGCTACCCGCACCAGCTGTCAGGCGGCCAACGTCAACGCGTCGCCATTGCCCGCGCACTCGTGCTGCGTCCCCGCATCCTGCTCTTGGACGAACCGACTTCGGCACTCGACGTTTCGATCCAGGCCGAGATCCTCAATCTCTTCAAGGATCTGCGAGAGGAGCTCAACCTCACCTACGTGCTGGTCAGCCACGACCTCGCGGTGATCGACCATATGTGCAGTGCCTTTGCGGTGATGCAGGCCGGCCAAATCGTCGAGGTGTTGACCCGTGATGCGCTGGACGCCGGCGAGGTCACCGCCCCCTATACGCGCTCGCTGCTTGCCGCCAGCGGTCATTACGACCTTGGCGCCCAGCCTGCCGCCCAACTTTAAGGAGAAGATCATGCCCACTTCAGGCAGTTTCCTCGATGGCAAGGACGCCGTCTGGCAGGTGACCGGCGAAGGCCGCCGCATGCAGATGCTGTGCTACAATGACGCCTTGATGATGTTGCGCTGGGAATTTGCCACCGGCGCCGTCGGTGCGCCCCATACCCATCCCCATACTCAGGCCGCCTATATCGAAAGCGGTCTTTTCGACGTCACCATCAATGGCGTCACCCAGCGCCTTGGGCCCGGGTCGAGCTATGTGGTCGATGGCGGCGTCCTGCATGGCGCCGTCTGCATCGAAGCGGGCACCATGGTCGATAGCTTCACACCGCACCGCGAGGACTATATCTAGTTCCTGTGGGGAGGGCCAAGGCCATGGAATTTCGGAGGGGTAGTCTATCCGAGCAGATCGTCGAGGTGCTGCAGCAGCGCATTCACTCGGGCGAATATGCGCGCGGTGAAAAGCTGCCCACCGAACTGGAGCTGATTTCCGAATTCGGCGTGAGCCGCACGGTCATTCGCGAAGCCGTTGCCAATCTAAAATCGGGTGGCCTCGTCACCACCCGACAGGGCGTCGGCGTGTTTGTGCAGCATTCTGCACCGCTTCACCCCTTCTATATCGAATCTACCGACAGCGATCTTGTCGCCGAAGCCGTCGCGATCCTTGAATTGCGCATTGCCCTCGAAGTCGAGGCAGCGGCGCTGGCGGCTGGCCGTCGTGACGACAAGAGCCTTCTGGCCATGGCCCAGGCAATGGATGAAATGAGCAAGGCAATCCTCGCCGGCGAGGACGCCATCCAGTCCGACCTTGCCTTCCACCGCGCCGTCGCCACCGCGACCAACAACCTTCATTATCTCAAACTCTTCAACTATCTGGGCGAGCTTTCGGTGCCCCGCGCAAGACTCAACACCTTTGCCATCGCCAAGGAAAGCCGCGAGGCCTACCTCGCACGGGTCAATGACGAACACCGCCGCGTCTACGAGGCCATCGAAGCCGGCGACAGCGAAGGCGCCCGCGGCGCCATGCGCCTGCATCTCACCGGCAGCAAGGAACGCCTGCTATCGGGCGGCAAGTCGAACTAGCGACTGGTTTGCGTGAGCTGATCGCCGCATCTCCCTATGGTATCCGCTCGCGCCAAGCGAAATTGGTCACTCCAACTGCAGGGCCTCGCGTTTCACCGCATCATTCCCGCGCAAGCCGGAAACCCTGCTCGGTGCGATCATTCCGGCGAAGGCCGGGGGCCCGGCCTGCGTTTCAAGATGCAACCCCGCTTGAGTTTGGATGACATCGTGGCGGTGACTGACCTTAAAACGCTGCCCGCGAAAAAGGGCCCGGCAGTTCACTGCCGGGCCCGTCCGTCCTGGGAGGAACAAGCGTTACTGCGGACCGAGCTTATCGATCAGCACTTTGAGGTCCGCCAAATCCTCTTCGGTGCAATCGGTCAGCGGCGCCCGCACCGGTCCTGCCGAATGCCCGACGACTTTGGCCCCACCCTTGATGATCGAGACAGCATAGCCGCCGACGCGGTTGCGGATCTGGATATAAGGGATAAAGAAATCGCGCAGCAGACGGTTGGTGGTGTCACGATCGCCAGTGCGGACAGCCTGGTAAAACTCCATCGCTGTCTTGGGGATGAAGTTGAACACCGCCGATGAATAGACCGGGAAACCCGCCCCGTAATAGGCCTCGGCAAAGACTTCGGCGGTGGGCAGACCGCCCAGATAGCTTAGCCGATCCCCCAGCTTGGCGCGCACGGTGGTAACGGCCTCGATATCGCCGATCCCGTCCTTGAAGCCGATGAGGTTGGGATTGTCGTCGGCCAGACGGGCAACGGTATCCGCGTTCAGCTTGCAGACATTGCGATTATAAACGATGACACCGATCTTGACCGATTTGGTCACCGCGTCGATATGGGCGCGCAGGCCTTCCTGGTTGGACTCGGTGAGATAGTGCGGCATCAGCATGATGCCGGCCGCGCCGGCCGCTTCAGCCGTCCTGGCTTCTTCGATGGCGATACGCGTCGAGTAACCGACGCCGGCAATGATGGGCGTATGCGTACCGCAGGTTTCAACCGCGGCGCGAACCACCTTGGCATGCTCGGCAGGCGAAAGAGAAAAGCCCTCGCCCGTTCCGCCGGCAGCAAACAAGACCTTGGCGCCATAGGGAATGAGCCATTCCAGGCGATCGCGATAGCCGGCCTCGTTGAACTCGCCCGCGGCATCGAAATCGGTGATCGGAAACGACATCAACCCATCCGAAAGGACGGATCTGAGCGCCTGCGGATCGAGACTGGTCTGGGTGGAATGAAGGGTCATGGTGATGGCCTTTGTGCAGACTTCCGCCGAGCTAGGCGACGAGATTGTCGTTGATGAAATCGAAATTGATGTCTTCGCCCATGCCGGGCCTGTCCGAGAGATGGACGAAGCCATCCTCGTCCATCGGGTCGGCCAGGCCGTTGAGGTATTCGAACCCGTCGTCATATTCGAGGAACGGGTGCAGGAGACCGCGCTCGTACCAGCGGATATTCTTGCCCGTGGCGGCAAGCACCAGGTTGGGGGCGCCATTGCCGTGGATTTCGCAGTTCATGCCATAAGCATCGGCAAGGTGGATTGCCTTGAGCGATGGAGTGATGCCGCCGACATCGTGAACGCCGGTGCGAAGGATGTCGCAGGCGCCCGCCTTGATCCATTCCGCACGCGCAAAATGCTTGCCGGCCGCGCTTTCGGGCCCGAGCACCGGGATGTCGAGATTTTGCGCCAGCCAGGCATAGGACGAGGTGCTTTGCTCGTCGAGTGGCTCCTCGATCCAGGCAAAGCCCAGCTTTTCCAATCCGCGTCCCAGTTCGAGCGCATCGGTGCGCGAGTACCAGTGAAACGCGTCGATCATCAGCGCGATATCGGGTCCGACCGCTTCGCGCACCGCCGCACAGGCCTTGAGGTCCATCCTGACGTCGGGCGCCCAGGAGACCGGAGGCATCCAGGTATGGAGCTTGATGCCCTTGTAGCCGCGCGCCACCAGCTTTTCCGCAAAGCGGCCATAATCTTCCGGCGTTGCCAGCCCGCCTTCCAGTTCGTCGCCGCACATGGTGCTGCCATAGGCCGGCACCTTGTCACGATAGGCGCCGATGAGCTTGTGTACCGGCACACCGAGCGCGCGGCCTGCCAGATCCCAAAGGGCGGTATCGACCACGGCCAGCGTGCGGTCGGTCAGTTGCGCCGCGCTGCCGCGCTGCCAGTGGGCCAGTTCCTGCCACAGGCGTTCCCGGTCGAACGGGTCCTGCCCGATCAGCACGGTTTTGACAAAGGTCTCGATGAGGTGCGGCCGGATGGTTTCAGGCGCACCAAAGCAGTGACCCTCGCTGCCGTCATCGCAAACTATGGTCAGCAGACCCTGCTTAACTTTGTGCGGCTCGCCGGGATGACCGTGCCCGGCCGCATCCTGATGGCGACGCGTGGTGTGCCGGAATATCCGCACCTTGACATCGACTATCCGCATTCCGTCCTCCCTCGCCGAGCTATCCCAGTGGGCACTCCGACAACCTGCAATCTGAACTGGATCAGCCCTAGCACCTTGTACGACAACCGACAAGTCATTTAAGCGGAGCTGTTTTGCCGCCGCTTGAAGCGACGTACTGGCACTCGGCTAACGACGAAGGCTGAAGTGCGAAATCGTATCCGCGTCGAGCGTAAAGCCCCAACCGGGTCGCTCGGGCACGTCGATATGCCCTTTCACGAGCTGCATTTTTTCCCGGTACAGCGGGCTGAACCACTCCACATGCTCGATCAGGCTGGCATTGGGAATGCTGCCCATCAGCTGCAGGCTCATCTCCGGGAAAAGGTGCGAGGACACCGGCTTGCCATAGGCCGCAGCCAGCGCCCCGACGCGGAAAAATTCGCTGACGCCGCCCACCCGCTGCAGGTCAGGCATCAGGATGTCGGCGGCCTGCCGGTCCAGCAGCGCCTTGAAGCCGAAAAGCGTGTATTCGTTTTCGCCCGAAGCGATGGGCATGTCGAGTGCCGCCGTTACCTCTGCCGACTGCGCCAAGTCATGGGCCGGTACCGGCTCCTCGAACCACGAAACGTCGAACGCTTCCATCTCCCGCGCCAGTCGGATCGCAGCCTTGGCATCGAGTACCTGGTTGGCATCCACCATTAATTGCACATCACTGCCAATGGCTTGGCGCAGGGCAGCAAGGCGCGGCAGGTCCACCTCCTGGCGTCCCGCCAGCCGCAACTTCATCGCCTTGAAGCCGGCCGCAACAAACCCGCCTGCCTGTTCGACAAGCTCATCAGTCGACTGGCCGAGCCAAAGCCCGCCACTGGCATAGGCCGGCACGGCTTGGCGCGCGCGCCCCAGGAGCCGCGAGATGGAGAGCCCCGCGGCCTTGCCGCGCAGGTCCCACATCGCCCCATCGATCGCCGACATCCCCATGATGGACACGCCGGTAAAGCCGATGAAGTTGATCCGTTTCCAGGCCTCTGCCCAAAACGCTGCCGTATCGTCCGGCGATCGCCCGATAACCGCATCGCGCAACACATGCACCATGGCGTCGAGCAGCTTCACCTGCTCGGGGCGAATGGTGAAAATCAGGTTCTCGCCGGTAATACCTGCATCTGTATCGAGGTAGATTGCGACATAGGAAAAGACCGTGATCTGGGCAGTCGCATTGCCGATCGGCTTGTCGAGCGGCATGGCCAGTGGAACGGTGCGGAGGTTGGTAATCTTCATGCCTGGTCGGCTTCCTTGCCTGCCTGCTGGTATCGCCGGGCGCTGCCCGACAGGTGTTGGCGCATGGCATCGCGCGCCAGCCCGGCATCGCCCTGCTCGATTGCCCGGGCGATGGTGCGGTGTTCTGCCAAAAGCATCGCGACATAGGTCGCATCCTGCTCAGCACTCTGCGCAACAGCGCGCAAGCGACGGCGCGGGATGAGTGAAAGTCCAAGTTCATCGAGGAATTGCAGGAAGCGCGGATTTCCCGTTGCTGTTGCAATGGCCCGATGGAAATTGAAATCGGCGGTGCTGGCTTCAACAGCGTCATGCGCCCGCTCCTGCGCCTGGAGCGTTGCCTCAATCATCTTCAGATGGTCATCGGTCCGCCGTCGCGCCGCAAGGCCTGCCGCTTCGATTTCGACGGCCGCCCGGATCTCCAGCCCCTGGCGCACATCCGGCCGCGCCGCACGATC
>PJUF01000938.1_pt1 | contig 17091 bp, 16 predicted proteins | sample 1512191 | NCBI WGS metagenome assembly PJUF01 (sample SAMN08177673, study PRJNA422409) | Feces metagenome, whole genome shotgun sequencing project. | isolation source: Chicken feces (3) enriched on wood chips | host: Gallus gallus | place: USA: Madison | collected 2015-01-15 | reverse complement strand
CGTTGTCGATGGCCCAGCTTCGCGCCGCCTTGAGCGCATCGAAATAGGCCTGCTCGAGCGCGTTGCGCTCGGAGAGGCAGGCGCGCAGCGTGCGCGCGACTTCGCCGATGGCGAAGCTCTGGCCGGTCACCTGCGCCTGCGAGAACCAGGAGTTGCAGCCGCCCGTGCCGCCGGCCCGCATGTCCTCGCCGATCAGCAGGGTGATGGCGATGCCGGGCGGGACGGGCGTGTCGCCGATGGCGCCGGCCGTCCATTCGACGCCGACGATGCCCGGCGGCAGCGGCGAGTCGCCGGCGGCGCCTGCGGATGCCTCGTCTCGGGCGACGCGCTGCGCCAGGATCGTCACCGGCCCGACCTGGGCGAGCGGAGTGACGGGATAGGGCTCGGGATTGCGAAAGACGATATCGCCGGCGGTGATGGTGGCGGTGATGGCGTAGCTGTGCTCGGGCAGGATGAGGCTGTCCTCGAAGCTCAGCGTGAAGGCGAGCGGCACCTGGCCGGCGCCGGTGGGGGCCGAGACGCTGACGCGGGGCCGCCCGGGCAGGGCCAGATCGACGAGCTCGATGGCGAGGACCGCGGTCGCCGGCAGCGCGATGCGCTCGCGATAGGTGACCTCGCCGACGAGATCGACCCGCGCCGCGTCGGCAGGGGAGACGGTGAGCAGGCCGAGCAGGAGCGGCAACAGATATCTTGGCATCTTCAACCTCCGCAAACGGATGGCAACAAAGTCGGCGCCGAATGTGGAGGAATTGGTACGCGCCGCTCAGCCGGCCCGGATCAGCCAGGGCGCGGCGAAACGATGTTCCTCGAGATTGTTGCCGTCGCCGCCGCGGTCGACGCACAGGAAATCGGCATCGGCGACCAGCGGGGTGAGGACGCCATGCCAGGTGTTGATGGCGATGTTCACGCCCTGTCCCGGCCCGGTGAGGAAGGCGCGCGGGGTGCCGGGCGTGCCGGACAGGTCGGGCGCGACGACGACGAGAAAGGGATGCGGGCCGAGCGGGTAGAAGGCCTGGCTGCCGAGGGGATGGCGCTCCATTAGCGTCAGCGCCAGCGGCAGGTCGAAATGGCGGGCGCGCATCAGCGAGATCAGCGGACGCGCATGGACGCCGGCCAGCTCGATGCGGGCGAGGTCGTCGTAGCGCTCGCAATTGCCGGCATTGATCGGGTAGGGCGTGGTGCCGGCGGTCTCGATCACCTGGCCGAACGGGGCGAAGGCCTCGCGGGCCAGCGGCTCGGTGCGGATCTCGGCGCTCATGCCAGCTTGCCGAACAGGCGCAGGCGCGACACGCCGCCATCGGGGAAGATGTTGAGCCGCGCATGGGTGACCGGGCCGAGCGAGATGACGTGGTCGTAGGAATGGATCGCGTCGGCGCCCAGCTTCTGCGGACCGATCAATTCGGGCCAGAACATGGACGAGGTGACGACGGAATCGGTGAGGCCGGCGCCGGCGGTGCCGAGATCGGCGGCGAGGATGGAGAAGCTCTCGGGGAAGTTGCCCTTGTAGTGGGCGGTGTCGAGCTCGACGGCCTCGACGATGCCGCGGGCGCCGAGCGCGACGATGAGCCAGTCATTGCCGGGGGTGCGGCGGCGGCGCGTCTCCCAGCCATCGCCCATGTCGCGGCCGCGGCCCGGCGTCAGCACGCGGTGGAGGGCGCCGTAATGGGCGTCGGACCAGGCGATGATGCGGCCGCCATTGAGGCCGGAGGCGAGGTCGAGCGTCCGGCCGCGCTGGGCCACGGGGTCGATGTGCGGGGTGCCGTAGACGCGCAGGCGCGCGACGCCGCCATCGGGATAGATGTGGAGGCGAACATGACTCCACACGGCATCGGCGGCGACGGGCAGAAAATGGTGGGCCGAGGGGCCGAGCGGCGTCATGGGCACGATCTCGGTCCAGGCGGTGCCGGCGTCGGGATCGCCCTCGACGGCGCAGGCCTCGAGGCTGCAGGCGGGCGGATAGTTGCCGGTGAAATGGGAGGTGTCGACGTCGACGCCGCGGATGGCGCCGGGGGCGGCGAGGCGGACGATCGCATGATCGTGCCCCGGGCCGCGGCGGCGGCGGCTCTCCCAGCCGTCCATCCACTTGCCGTTGTCGTCGTAGCGGTCGGGATAGAAGAGGGCGGGGGTGTCGGCGAGCATGCGCGCGACATCGGCGAAGAAGTCGTCGGTGGCGCTCAGGGCGGTCGCCCCGAGCCCGGCGGAGGCGAGGTTGACGGCGTCGCGGGCGAATTCGGGCAGGTCGCTGGAAGACATCGAAACATTCCGGAGTGGTTTTCGACTGGATAGCCGGAAACGCCGGGCAGCGGAAGCGGCGGTCAGGGACGGCGCGGCTCGAGGCCGGCCCGCAGCGCGGCGAGCCTGTCGACGGCGAGGGCGGCGTAGGGGCCGATCCAGCGTTCGTGGATGTCGCGGATGGGCAGGGGGTCGAGGTGGTTCCAGCGCTCGCGGCCGCGGCGCGTGGCGATGACGAGGCCGGCCGCCTCGAGCACCTTGAGGTGCTGCATCACGGTGCAGCGGTCGAGCGGATGGAACAGCGTGCACAAGTCGCCGGTGGTGCGCGGATTGTCCTTGAGGGCGTCGAGGAGGCGGCGCCGGACGGGCGCGGCAAGGGCCCGGAAAACGGCGTCCTCGGTGGAGTCGGTTGACATGTTGTAGTTCTATAACATAATGGCGCCCAGGACAAGGAGGACAGGATGGAGCGAGAGCTGAGATTTCGCGTGAGCGGACGCATCGCGCGGCCGGTGCACGACGTGTTCGAGGCGGTAGCGAACCCCGATCAGCTGTCGCAGTTCTTCACCACGGGCGGGGCCGAAGGGCGGCTCGAGACCGGTGCCATTGTGACGTGGGACTTCCACGACTTCCCCGGCGCCTTTCCGGTGCGGGTGATCGAGGTCGTGGCGGACCGGAAGATCATTCTGGCCTGGGCCGCGGCCGACGACTCGCCTGCGGGCGAGACGCTGCCGGCGCACGACACGACGGTGACGATGGATTTCGAGGCGCTGGAGGACGGGCGCACGCTGGTGACGATCAGCGAGCAGGGCTGGCGCGATACGCCGGGCGGCCTCGAGGCGGCGTTCGGCAATTGCGAGGGCTGGACGGGCATGCTGTGCGCCATGCGGGTATGGCTCGAGCACGGCTTGACGTTCCGGCAGGGCTTTTACGCATAAGCCCTGCGGCGAGCGTCAGGATATCGGGCGCGGCGCCGCGGTGCTCCGCAGATCTTCGGTGATCGTGCCGACGGCGAGGGCCTCGGCCTCGTGGCCGGGCTCGCGGAACGTCTCGGCCAGGGCGTCGCGCTGCCAGGCCTGCATGGCGGGCAGGGCGAGCAGGCGGGCGGCATAGGCTCGCGCCGCCTCGCCCAGCGACGGATCGTAGGTCTGGATGCGGAAGGCAACAGGGCAGTAGAACGCGTCGGCGGCGGTGAAGCGGTCACCGGCGAGGAACGGCCCGCCGAAGCGGTCGAGGCCGTCCTGCCACAGCGCGTCGAGGCGCGCGAGGTCGCGGCGCAGGCCGTCGGAGACGGTATCGAGCCTTATGCGAAGGCCGACAGTCATGGTGCAGACGGCGCGCAATTGCGAGAAGCCGCCATGCATCTCGGCGGCGGCGCTGCGCGCCCAGGCGCGGGCGGGCTCGGCGGCGGGCCAGACCTGCGGGTGACGGTCGGCGAGATATTCGGCGATGGCCAGCGATTCCCAGACGGTCCAGCCATCATGCTCGAGCGCGGGGACGAGGCCGGAGGGCGTCAGGCCGCCGAAGCCGGCGCCCGCCTTCGGCAGGTGGTGGAGCTTTTCGGTGAAGGGGATGGCGAGCTGGCGCATCAGCACCCAGGGGCGCAGCGACCAGCTCGAATAGTTCTTGTCGGCAATATGCAGCGTATACATCGTCAGGCCTCCGGCAGCATCGCCCTCAAGCGCAGCAGCGCGATGCGCTCGACCTGGGCACAGGCCGCGGCCAGTTCGGCGGCGCGGTCGTTGTCGAGCCGCGCCCGCATGGCGGCGAGGATCATCGGCTTGGTGTTGTCGCGCACGGCGATGATGAAAGGAAAGCCGAATTTTGCGACATAGGCGGCATTGAGTTCGTGGAACTCGGCGCGCTCGGCGTCGGTGAGGGCGTCGAGGCCGGCGGAGGCCTGCTCGGCGGTCGACGCGTCGGTGAGGCGGCGCGCCTCGGCGAGCTTGCCGGCGAGGTCGGGGTGGGCGCGGAGGACGGCGAGGCGCTCGTCCTCGCCGGCCATGCGGAACTGGCTGCGCAGCGCGAAATGGAGGCCGGTGGCGGTATCGTTGGCCGGCGCCAATTCGCCGTCGAAGGCGCGCTCGGCGATCCAGGCGGAATGCTCGAAGACCGAGCCGAAGCGCTCGATAAACTCGGCGCGGTCCAGCTGCGAGGGAATGAGCGCCGGCGCCGCATAGGGATGGTGCGCGGCCCAGTGCCGGGCGATGTCGATGCGCCGGGCGATCCACACCTTCTCGTGGCTGCGGATGTAGTCGATGAAGCGCCTGAGCCCCATGAAGCGGCCGGGCATGCCGACGAGCCGGCAGTGCAGGCCCAGCGTCATCATCTTGGGCGCGCCGCGCCGGCCTTCCTCATAGAGGCAGTCGAAACTGTCCTTGAGGAACTGGAAATATTCCTCGCCGGTGTCGAAGCCGGGGGCGGTGACGAAGCGCATGTCGTTGGCGGCGAGGGTATAGGGGATGACGAGCTGGGCGCGGCCCCGATGCGGGCGCCAATAGGGCAGGTCGTCGTCATAGGTGTCGGAAACATAGGCGAAGCCGCCGTCCTCGGAGACGAGATCGACCGTCTGCAGCGACGAGCGCCCCGTGTACCAGCCGAGCGGCCGTTCGCCGGTGGCGATCGTGTGCAGGCGGATGGCCTCGGCGATGGCGGCGCGCTCCTCGGCCTCGGGCATGTCCTTGTGCTGGACCCATTTGAGCCCGTGGCTGGCGATCTCCCAGCCCGCCTCCTGCATGGCGGCGAGCTGGTGCGGCGCGCGCATCAGGGCGGTGGCGACGCCGTAGACGGTGACGGGCACGTCGGCGCCCGTGAACAGGCGCCACAGGCGCCAGAAGCCGGCGCGCGCGCCATATTCGTACATCGACTCGACATTGGCATGGCGCTGGCCCGGCCAGGGCTGGGCGCCGATGACATCGGAAAGGAAGGCCTCGGAGGCGGCGTCGCCATGCAGGACGTTGTTCTCGCCGCCCTCCTCGTAATTGAGGACGATCTGGACGGCGACGACAGCCCCGCCGGGCCATTGCGGATCGGGCGGGGTGCGGCCGTAGCCGAGCATGTTGCGGGGATAGCGCATTGCGACACCACAGGATTTGCGAGGGTCAGGCGGTTGTTACCCCAAATCTGGACCAAACGGTAAAAATTTGGCGCGGACCCCCTTGGATTGTGCGATGTTATTGCTGATAGTCGAGAAGAACAGCCTCGGAAAGTGACGACAATGTCGGGATCTGGTCGCCTGACGACCCATGTCCTCGATACCACGCACGGCATGCCGGCCGCCGGCATGCGGTTCGACCTACTGATGCTGCATGGCGATCACAGCCATCACCTGATGTCCGGGACCACCAATGCGGATGGCCGCGCCGCCGGGCCGCTGCTCGACGGCGACGACTTCCACCTGGGCGCCTATGAGCTGGTCTTCCATGTCGGGGCCTATTTCGAGGCGCGCGGCCTGCGCATCGAAACGCCGTTCCTCGAGCTCGTGCCGATCCGCTTCACGATGAGCGAGGCGGCGCATTATCACGTGCCGCTGCTCGTCTCGCCCTATGGCTATTCGACCTACAGGGGAAGCTGATGCGTCGCGACCCCTCATCCGGCGCTGCGCGTCCCCTTCTCCCGCAAGGCGGTTCGCACCATGCCGGCAGCGCCCGTGATCTGAGGCGGGATGCCTGGCTACGGCGCGACGGCTACCGGGTGCTGCGCGTGTGGAACAACGACTTGACCGGAAATGCCGACGGCGTGCTCGCTGCCATCCGGGCGGCTTTGCCGGATTCCGCCGGGGTGAGGACAATGCGATGAGCGCGCTGCGGTTCGTTCTCAATGACGAGGATGTGGAGATCGCGGAGATCGGGGCGACGGAGACGTTGCTGGATCACCTGCGGCTGACGCGGCGGCTGCGCGGATCGAAGGAGGGGTGCGCCGAGGGGGACTGCGGGGCGTGCACGGTGCTGGTGGGGCGGCTGAAGGGCGGCGCGCTCGTCTATGAGACGATCAATGCCTGCATCTGCTTCATGGGCATGCTGCACGGCACCCATGTCGTCACCATCGAGCATCTGAGCGGGCCGAACGGGCCGCTGCATCCGGTGCAGCAGGCGATGGTCGACCTGCATGGCAGCCAGTGCGGATTCTGCACGCCGGGCTTCGTGATGTCGCTCTATGCGCTGTGGATGCGCGTGCCGAACCCGAGCGTGCCGCAGATCGAGACGGCGCTGCAGGGCAATCTCTGCCGCTGCACGGGCTACGCGCCCATCGTGCGCGCCGGGCAGGCGATGGCGAGCTATGGCGAGGCGGCGGCCGATCCGCTGGTCGCGCATCGCGCGGCAATGACGGCGCGGCTGGCGGCCCTGGCGGGCAGCTCGGTCGATATCGGGGCAGGCCGGAACCGCCTCATCGTGCCGGCGAGCGTCGACGAGCTGGCGGACATCCATGCCGCCCATCCGGAGGGCACGCTGGTGAGCGGGGCGACCGATGTCGGCCTGTGGGTGACCAAGTTCATGCGCGATATCGGGCCGATGATCTTTATCGGCCATCTCGAGGGGCTGCGCGGCATCGCCGAGACGGACGGCGCGCTGGTGCTCGGGGCGGCGGTGACCTATTCGGACGCGGAACCGGCCGTGCTGCGGCACTTCCCGCAATTGCGCGAATTGTGGCCGCGGATCGGCGGCTGGCAGGTGCGCAATGCCGGCACAGTGGGCGCCAATATCGCCAACGGCTCGCCCATCGGCGATACGCCGCCGCCGCTGATCGCGCTCGGGGCGCGCATCACGCTGCGCAAGGGCACGGCGCGGCGCGAGGTGAAGCTCAAGGACTATTTCATCGCCTATGGCAAGCAGGACCGCCAGCCCGGCGAGTTCGTCGAGTCGGTGACGATTCCCTACCTGCCGGCGGGGGAGATGTTCGCCTGCTACAAGGTGACGAAGCGCAAGGACGAGGACATCTCGGCGCTGTGCGGGGCCTTCCGCATCTTCGTCAACGACGACGGAATCGTGGGCATGGCGCGGATCGCCTTCGGCGGCATGGCGGCGACGCCGAAGCGCGCGCGGGCGGTGGAGGCGGCGCTGGTGGGCAGGCCCTGGGGCGCGGCGACCGTCGAGGCGGCGCTGCCGGCCTTCGCCGAGGACTACCAGCCGCTGAGCGACATGCGCGCCAGCGCAGAGTATCGGCTGCTGGCGGCGCAGAACCTGCTTCGCCGCTTCCATGCCGAGACCGTGGGCACGGCCGAACGGCTGAGCAAGGCTGTGGCCTGATGAACAAGCTCGACGTCAAACCCATCGCCGGCCTGCTGCACACGCCGACGCCGCACGATTCGGCGCACAAGCACGTATCGGGACGGGCGGAATATATCGACGACCTGACCGAGCCGGAGGGCACGCTGCACGCCTATCTGGGCCTGTCGTCGCGGGCGCATGCGGAGATCGCCTCGCTCGATCTCGAGGCGGTGCGAGGGGCGCCCGGCGTCGTCGGCGTGCTGACCGGGGCGGACGTGCCGGGCATCAACGACGTGAGCACCGTGCACAAGCATGACGAGCCGGTGTTCGCCGATGGCGTGGTGACCTATTGGGGCCAGGCGCTGTTTTGCGTGGTGGCGGAGACGCGCGACGCGGCGCGGCGGGCCGCCAAGCTGGCGAAGGTCGACTATCGCGACCTGCCGCATGTGCTGTCGGTGGCGGACTCGCTGCGGGAAGGCGGCCGGCTCGTGACCGAGCCGCTGACGCTCGAGCGCGGCGATGTCGAGGCGGGGCTCGCCGCCTCGCTGCATCGGGCGAAGGGCACCGTCACCATCGGCGGGCAGGAGCATTTCTACCTCGAGGGGCAGGTGGCGCTGGCCGTGCCGGGCGAGGACGACGAGGTGACGCTGCATGTGTCCTCGCAGCACCCCACCGAAATCCAGGTGATCACGGCGCAGGTGCTGGGCGTGCGGCACGCGGCGATCACCGTCAGCATGCGGCGCATGGGCGGCGGTTTCGGCGGCAAGGAATCGCAGGGCAACCTGTTCGCGGTGGTGGCCGCGCTGGCGGCGGTGAAATATCGCCGGGCGGTGAAGATCCGGCCCGACCGCGACGACGATTTCCAGATCACCGGCAAGCGCCACGATTTCGTCGTCGACTACGATGTGGGCTATGACGATACGGGGCGCATCGAGGCGGTGCAGGCGAGCTTTGCGGCGCGCGCCGGCTATTCGGCCGACCTCAGCGGGCCGGTGACGGACCGCGCGCTGTTCCATTGCGACAACGCCTATTACTACCCCAATGTGCGGGTGAACTCGCTGCCGCTGTTCACCAACACGCAGTCGAACACGGCGTTCCGCGGCTTCGGCGGGCCGCAGGGGCTGATCGCCTGCGAGCGCTGGATCGAGCACATCGCCTATGCGCTGGGCAAGGATCCGCTCGAGGTGCGCAAGGCGAATTTCTATGGCACGACGGACCGCAACGTGACGCCCTACCACCAGACGGTGGAGGATAACATCATCCACCGCGTGGTGGAGGAGCTGGAACGCAGTTCCGACTATCAGCGGCGGCGCCGGGAGATCCTCGATTTCAACCGCACGCACACGGTGCTGAGGAAGGGCATCGCGCTCAGCCCGGTGAAGTTCGGCATCTCGTTCACGGCAACCTGGCACAACCAGGCCGGGGCGCTGGTGCATGTCTATCGCGACGGTTCGGTGCATCTCAGCCATGGCGGCACCGAGATGGGGCAGGGGCTGCACATCAAGGTGATGCAGGTGGTGGCCGACGCCTTCGGGGTGACCGTCGACCACGTGCAGATCACGGCGACCAATACGGGCAAGGTGCCGAATACCTCGGCCACGGCGGCCTCGTCGGGCACCGACCTCAACGGCATGGCAGCGCTCGATGCGTGCAACCAGATCAAGGCGCGGATGGCGGCGCATGCGGCGCATGCCTATGAGGTGGACCCGGCGGAGGTAAGCTGGGAGTTCGGCGGCATTCGCGCCGGGCAGCGCTTCGTGCCGTTCGCCGAGCTGGCGACGTCGTGCTGGCTGAGCCGCGTGCAGCTGTCGGCGGCCGGGTTCTACGCGACGCCGAAGATTCACTGGAACCGCGAGACCGGGCAGGGTCACCCGTTCTACTATTTCGCCTATGGCGCGGCCTGTGCGGAGGTGACGATCGACACCCTGACCGGCGAGTACCAGGTCGAGCGCGCCGACGTGCTGCAGGATGTCGGGCGCTCGCTCAACCCGGCCATCGATATCGGGCAGGTCGAGGGCGGCTTCGTGCAGGGCTATGGCTGGCTGACGACGGAAGAATTGTGGTGGGACGCCAAGGGGCAGCTGCGCACGCATGCGCCCTCCACCTACAAGATCCCCGTCGCCTCGGACGCGCCGCGCGAGTTCAACGTGCGGCTGGCGGAGTGGTCGGTGAATACGGAGCCGGCCATCGGCCGCTCCAAGGCGGTGGGCGAGCCGCCGCTCTGCCTCGGCTATGCGGTGGTCGAGGCGCTGTCGATGGCGGTGGCGTCGGTCGCCGACTATCGCGTGCATCCCAATCTCGACATGCCCGTCACGCCCGAGCGGGTGCTGATGGGCGTGACGCGGCTGCGAGGGGGGAACGCGGCATGATTCGGTCGGCCGGGCTCGCGCGCTTCGTCGCCGCCCAGCCGGCGGCCATCGTCGCGGAACTGACGCGGGTGCGCGGCTCGAGCCCGCGCGAGCAGGGCGCGTTCATGCTGGTGGCGCCGGAGACGCTGACGGGGACCATCGGCGGCGGCGCGCTCGAGCACATGGTCGTACACCGGGCGCGGCAGGCGCTGCGCGAAGGGCTGCCACCCGACGTGATGGACGTGCCGCTCGGCCCCGAGATCGGGCAATGCTGCGGCGGACGGGTGGCGGTGACGCTGAAGGTGCTGACCCCCGCGCTGGGGGCGGCACTGGTGGCGCGGCTGCGCGGCGCCGAGGCGGGCTGGCCGCATGTCTACCTGTTCGGCGCCGGCCATGTGGGCAAGGCGCTGGCGCAGGCCCTGGTGCCGCTGCCGCTCGCCCTGCACGTCGTCGATACGCGGCCGGACGAACTGCACGACCTGCCCGAGGGCGTCGACGCCCGGGCCGTGCCGATGCCGGAGGCGGTGGTGCGCGGGGCGCCGCGGGGCAGCGGCTACGCCATCCTGACGCACGACCATGCGCTCGATTTTCTTATCGCGGCGGAGGCGCTCAAGCGGACCGACTCGCCTTATGTGGGGATGGTGGGCAGCCGCACGAAACGGGCGCGATTCGCGAGCTGGTTCCGCGCCGAGGGCGGCAGCGAAACGGCGCTGGCGCGGCTCGTGCTGCCGATCGGGGCGCTGGGGCTGGCCGACAAGCGGCCGGAGGTCATTGCGGCTCTGGCGGCGGCCGAAATAATGGTGAAGATGGGCCGGGGGGACACAGCCGACATGCACAACAGGGAATCGACGCCGGGAGCCGCCGTTGACTGACACGCCACCGCGCCTCAGCCTACGGGGCATCACCAAGCGATTTCCCGGGGTGCTGGCGAACGACGCCGTGTCGTTCGACGTGAAGCCGGGCGAGATCCACGCGCTGCTGGGCGAGAACGGGGCCGGCAAGTCGACGCTGGTCAAGATGATCTACGGCATCATGCAGCCCGATGCCGGCGAGATCCTGTGGAACGGCCAGCCCGTCACGGTGCCCAACCCCAAGGTGGCGCGCCGGCTCGGCATCGGCATGGTGTTCCAGCATTTCTCGCTGTTCGAGGCGATGAGCGTGCTCGAGAACATCGCGCTGGGGATGGACACCAAGATTCCGGCGCGCGAGCTCGAGGGGCGCATCCGCGAGGTCATGCGGCAATACGGGCTGAAGCTCGACCCGCAGCGCATCGTGGCCGACCTCAGCGTCGGCGAGCGCCAGCGCATCGAGATCGTGCGGGCGCTGCTGCTCGAGCCGACGCTGCTGATCATGGACGAGCCGACATCGGTGCTGACGCCGCAGGAGGTGGAGCAGCTCTTCGTGGTGCTGCGCCAATTGGCGAAGGAGGGCTGCTCCATCCTCTACATTTCGCACAAGCTGCACGAGATCAAGGCGCTGTGCGACACGGCCACGATCCTGCGCGGCGGCAAGCTCGTCGACACCTGCGATCCGAAGGTCGAGACCTCGCGCTCGATGGCCGAAAAGATGATCGGCGGCAGCCTCAAGAGCATCGAGAAGCCGGAGGGGCGGCAGTTCGGGGCAGAGAAATTCGTCGTCAAGAATTTGAGCCTGCCGGGCCTGGGGCATTTCGGCATGGCGCTGCGCGACATCAGCTTTGCCGTGCGGGCGGGCGAAATCTTCGGCATTGCCGGGGTGGCGGGCAACGGGCAGACGGCGCTGCTGCTGGCGCTCAGCGGCGAGGCGCCGGTCGACGATGCGGCGGCCATCTGCATCGACGGGCAGCGGCTCGGTACGCTGGGGGCCAAGGCGCGCCGGCTGAAGGGGCTGGCCAGCGTGCCGGAAGAACGCAACGGCCACGCCGCGGTGCCCGATTTCACGCTCAGCGACAACGCCGTGCTGACGGCGCGCGACCGGCTGGGGCTGGCCGTGTCGGGCCTGATCCGGCCGCGGGCGGCGCGCAAATACACGGGCGAGGTGATCGCCGCCTTCGCGGTGAAGACGACGGGCGCGGAGGCCATTGCCGGCTCGCTCTCGGGCGGCAATCTGCAGAAATACATCATGGGCCGGGAAATCCTGCAAAAGCCCGGCGTGCTGGTGGTGAGCCAGCCGACCTGGGGGGTCGACGCGGGGGCGGCGGCGGCGATCCACCAGGCGCTGGTGGACCTCGCGGCGGCGGGCTCGGCGATCGTCGTCATCAGCCAGGACCTCGACGAGTTGCTCGGTCTCTGCGACACGCTGGCGGTGATCAATGACGGCCGCCTGAGCCGGGCGATGCGGGTGTCCGGCGCCGACATCGACGAAATCGGGCTGCTGATGGGCGGCATCCACGGCGGAGCGGAGGCGACGCATGCAGCTTAGGCTCGAGAAGCGGCCCGAGCCGAGCAAGCTGCTGCAGGTCGCGACCCCGGTCGCCGCCGTGCTGCTGACGATGGTGCTGGGGGCCGTCATCTTCACCGTGCTGGGCTATGACGGGCTCGGCGCGGTGCGCGAAATCTTCGTCTCGCCGCTGGCCATCTCCTACAAATGGCAGGACCTGGCGGTGAAGGCGGCGCCGCTCATCATCATCGCGGTGGGCCTGTCCATCGCCTATCGCGCCAATGTGTGGAACATCGGCGCCGAGGGCCAGTACATCGTCGGCGCAATCTGCGGCACCGGCATCGGCATCCTCACCAACGACATGACCGGCTGGTGGATCATGCCGCTGATGATGCTGGCCGGCGCGGCGGGCGGGGCGGCCTATGCGGCGGTGCCGGCCCTGCTGCGCGTGCGCTTCAACGTCAACGAAATCCTGACCACGCTGATGCTGACCTATGCGTCGGTCTACCTGCTCAACTACCTGCTGTCGGGGCCGTTCAAGAGCCCGACCTCGATGGGTCAGCCGCAGACCGTGCTGCTCAGCGCCGACCAGACGCTGCCCTACATCATTCCGGGCACCATCGTGCAGCTCAATGCGCCGCTCGCCATCGTGGTGGCGCTGGCGGTGTGGCTGGTGTTCTCGCGCTTCGTCTTCGGCTTCCAGATCCGCGTCGTCGGCTCGGCGCCAAATGCGGCGCGCTATGGCGGCTTTTCGGCCGACAGGACGATCTGGCTGGCGATGCTGATCTCGGGCGGCCTCGCCGGCTTTGCCGGCATCCTCGAGGTGATGGGGCCGGTGGGGCGGCTGATCCTGCAGTTTCCGGCCAATTACGGCTTCACCGCCATCATCGTGGCGTTCCTCGGCCGGCTGCACCCGCTGGGGGCTGTGCTTGCCGGCATCATGATCGCCATCACCTTCGTGGGCGGCGAGATGGCGCAGATCACCATCAAGCTGCCCTTCGCGGCGGTGGGCATCTTCCAGGCGATGATGCTGTTCCTGATCCTCGCGAGCGATATCCTGGTGCGCTATCGTATCCGGGCCGTCCGACCCGGCCAGGCGTCCGCATGAGCCCCGATCTCGTCATTGCCATCATCGTCACCATCGCCGCGGCGGCGACGCCGATCCTGTTCGCGGCGCTGGGCGAGCTGGTGGTGGAAAAGAGTGGCGTGCTGAACCTCGGCGTCGAGGGCATGATGCTTATCGGCGCGGTCATCACCGTGGCGGTGACGCTGGGCACGGGCAACCACCTGCTCGCCATCGTGTGCGCGGCGCTGGCGGCGGCGGCGGCGGCGATGATCTTCGGCGTTCTGACGCTCACGCTGTCGGCCAACCAGGTGGCGACAGGGCTGGCGCTGACCATCTTCGGCACCGGCTTTTCGGCGCTGTTCGGCCAGCCCTATACGGGCAAGAACGTGCCAATCCTGCGCTCGCCCTTTCCGGCGGAGCTGGCGGCCGACCCGTTCTGGCGCGTGCTGTTCGGGCATCCGCCGCTGGTCTATTTCGCGCTCCTCATGGTGGTGGCGGTGTGGTGGTTCCTCGGCCGCACGCGGGCCGGGCTGATCCTGCGCGCGGTGGGCGAGAACGACCTCAGCGCGCATTCGATCGGCTATCCGGTGATCGGGGTGCGCTACCTCGCCGTGGCCTTCGGCGGGGCGATGGCCGGCATCGGCGGTGCGTGCTTCCCGCTCATGCTGACGCCGCAATGGGTGGAGCGGCTGACCACCGGGCGCGGCTGGATCGCGCTGGCGCTGGTGGTGTTCGCCGCATGGCGGCCGTTCCGGCTGCTGGCGGGGGCGTATTTCTTCGGCTTCATGATGATCTTCGAGATCTACGCCAAGTCGAACAGCGCCTTCCGCTTCCTGCCTTCCGAATTCTGGGCGGCGCTACCTTACCTGGCGACCGTCCTCGTGCTTGTGCTGATCTCGCTTCGCCGCGACGGCAGCACGTCCGCCCCCGCCTGTCTGGGCAAGCCCTTCGTCGCGACGGGCTGAGACAGGCGCCTGCAATGCCTACCGGGAACGTCAAACAGGAGAATGTCATGACGCCGTTCAATCGACGCACAATGATCAAGATCGGCGGCGCCGCCGCAGCGCTGCCGCTGCTGGGGTCGCGCGCCTTCGCGCAGGAAAAGCTCAAGGTCGGCTTCGTGCTGATCGGCACGCCCGACGACAATGGCTGGAACCACGGCCACGACCTCGGCCGCCAGGAGATGGTCGACGCCATCGGCGCCGACAAGGTCGAGACCACGGTGGTGACCAACGTTGCCGAGGGGCCGGACAGCGAGCGCGTGTTCCGCGAGCTGGCGCAACAGGGCCACCAGCTCATCTACGGCACCAGCTTCGGCTTCGGCGACTACATGCACAAGGTGGCCAAGCAGTTCCCCGACACCAAGTTCGAATGGGCCACGGGGAACGTGTCGGCGCCGAACCTGTCGCTCTACAATGCCCGCTTCCACGAGGGCCGCACGGTGCTCGGCACGGTCGCCGGCATGATGACCAAGAGCAACAAGCTGGCCTATGTCGGCTCGGTGCCGGTGCCGGAAGTGCGCATGGGCGCCAACGCCTTCGCCATCGCCGCGCGCAAGGTGAACCCCGACGTGACGGTGAAGGTGGTCTATATCGACAGCTGGTTCGACCCGGCCAAGGAAGCCGAGGCGGCCCGTGCGCTGATCGACCAGGGCATCGACATCATCACGCAGCACACCGACGGCCCGGTGATCCCGCAGATCGCCGAGGAGCGCGGCATCGTGGGCGTGTTCGGCCAGGGCGCCGACATGAGCGCCTTCGCGCCCAACACGCATCTGACCTCGATCATCGACCGCTGGGGCCCGCACTACATCAAGTCGGTGCAGTCGGTGCTCGACGGCACCTGGACGGAGAGCAGCGTGTGGGACGGCCTCGCCGCGGGCGAGGTCGAGATCGGGCCGTACAACCCGAAGGTGCCGGCCGAGGTGGTGGCGGCCGCCGAGAAGGTGAAGAACGACATCATCTCCGGCGCGCTGCACCCCTATGCCGGCCCGATCAACGACAACACCGGGGCCGAGCGCGTGGCCGCGGGCGACATCATCGACGACGGCGAATACTGGGCCGTCGACTGGTATGTCGAGGGCATCGAGGCGTAAGGCTTAGCTCGGAGTGGGCGGATGGGGCTTACCCCTCATCCGCCCTTCGGGCACCTTCTCCCGCAAGAGGAGAAGGCTGCTTGTCCCGGCGTTTCGGCTCCATTGCCTTCTCCCCTTTCGGGAGAAGGTGGCGAAGCCGGATGAGGGGTGGGCCACAGGCTCCATAGGTAAACATATGCCCGACTATGCGATCATGTGGGAGTGGCTGTCGTTCGCCGTGCGGTGGACGCATGTGATCACGGCCATCGCCTGGATCGGATCGTCGTTCTACTTCATCGCGCTCGACCTCGGCCTGAGGCAGACGCCGAGCCTGCCGAAGCTCGCCCACGGCGAGGAGTGGCAGGTGCATGGCGGCGGCTTCTACCACATCCAGAAATACCTCGTGGCGCCCGATTTCCTGCCCGAGCACCTGACCTGGTTCAAGTGGGAGAGCTATGCGACGTGGCTGAGCGGCTTCTGCCTGCTCGCCATCGTCTACTATGCCGGCGCCGACCTCTACCTCATCGACCGGCACGTGCTGGACATCCCGCCGTGGGCGGCCATTGCGCTCTCGCTCGGCTCGATCGTCGTCGGCTGGCTGGTCTACGATGCGCTGTGCCGCTCGCCCATCGGCACCTCGACCTTCGGGCTGATGCTGGTGCTGTTCGTCATCCTCACCGCGATGGCCTGGGGCTATACGCAGGTGTTTACCGGACGCGCCGCCATGCTGCATATGGGGGCGTTCACGGCGACGATCATGTCGGCCAACGTGTTCCGGGTGATCATTCCCAACCAGAAGATCGTCGTCGGCGATCTGCGGGCCGGCCGGGTGCCGGACGCCCGCTACGGACGGATCGCCAAGCAGCGCTCGCTGCACAACAACTACCTGACGCTGCCGGTGATCTTCTTCATGCTGTCGAGCCACTATCCGCTGGCCTTCGCCACGGAGTGGAACTGGCTCATCGCGGCGCTGATCTTCCTCGAGGGAGCGATCATCCGGCACTGGTTCAACACGCACCATGCGCGCAAGGGCAATGCGCACTGGACGTGGCTGGCGGCCGTCGCGATCTTCCTCGCCATCGCCTGGCTGTCGGCGGCGGGCAAGCCCGGCGACGGGCGCGAGGCGCTGGCCTCGGCGTCGGCCGAGCGCTTCCTCGCCGCGGCGCAGTTTCCGGCCGTGCGCGACGTGATCCTCGGGCGCTGCTCGATGTGCCATGCGGCCGAGCCGGTCTATGAGGGGGTGCTCGAAGCCCCGAAGAACGTCCATCTCGACAGCGACGCGGCCATCGCCAGCCATGCGGCGCAGGTGGCGCTGCAGGCCGGCTTCAGCCGCGCCATGCCGCCCGGCAACGTCACCGACATGACCGATGCGGAGCGGGCGCTGGTGGTGGCCTGGTTCCGCGAGGCGGGCGGCTGATGGACGCCGCCGAGGTCAAGGTCCTGCGCGGCCGGGTGCTGAGCTTTCGCGACGCGCCGCAGGGTTTGGACGACGCGCGCAGCTACCGCTACATCGAGGACGGCGCGGTCGTCGTCGGCGGCGGCAGGATCCTCATGGTGGGGCCGTTCGATGCGCGCGCCGCGGCGCCGCACGAGGTGATCGACCACAGCGGCAAGCTGATCGTGCCGGGGCTGATCGATCCGCATATCCATTTCCCGCAGGTGCAGGTGATCGGCTCCTACGCGGCGAGCCTGCTCGAATGGCTCGACACCTACACCTTCGTTGAGGAACAGCGCTTCGCCGACGACGCGCATGCGACGCGCATCGCCTCGGCGTTCTTCGACGAGCTCGTGCGCAACGGCACGACGACG
>PJUF01000935.1_pt1 | contig 17108 bp, 15 predicted proteins | sample 1512191 | NCBI WGS metagenome assembly PJUF01 (sample SAMN08177673, study PRJNA422409) | Feces metagenome, whole genome shotgun sequencing project. | isolation source: Chicken feces (3) enriched on wood chips | host: Gallus gallus | place: USA: Madison | collected 2015-01-15 | reverse complement strand
CCGTCAGGCAGCCAGGCCCTGGAGCGACCCAGTGCCCAACCGGCTCCCCCCGCAAAGTTCGCTGCAGTCCGTCCACGCGGAGGTGATGGGCCTAGTATGGGGCAGGCTCGGAGGACGGGGATATCTTTATCGGACACGGCAGGCCGACTGTTTGCGCCCCCAATGCGGCCCTCCACCGCCGCACTTCCGAATCCCATGAGCGGCCGTTCAGGTCGGCGGCACCGCCGAGCATAAGTCTACGAACCGGGCACTACGAGTCCCTCATCGTCTCCTTCGGTCAAGCCAACAGCCTTGGGTTTAACCTTCGCTGACGATGCCGTTGAAGCCTTGCAGATACTCAACGAACGCCGTCCCGACATTTTGAGCGGCCAATTGCTCGCGCGTTACTGGCAGCGTGGCGGTGAAATCCGGATCCTGCGCCACCTGTTGAGGTAAGTCGTGTGCAACGATCCCTGCTTTGCCGATCGCAGCGTAGTCGGCTCCCATAGCAAGGCATTCGAATGCCTGGCGCCCACCCATCAGCTTGCCGGCCAGACCGAGCCGGGTCGAACCGCGATCGAGCGCGATGAAGTGGGAGGCCAGAGTCTGTCCGCGATATTGCTCCTCCTCGGCTTCCTTGGTCACGTCCCAGATGGAGAGGTCTAGATAGTCGATATCGCTGGCATAGAGCATGGTAGCGACCTTGAGCATTTCGCTCAGGCGCAGGCCGAAACGCTCCGGAGAGATACGGACGCCCAACTGAAAATCTGGCCCGCAAGCCTCTCGAATGCCGCGAACGATCTCGAGCAGCAGCCGGGCCCGATTTGCAAGCGACCCGCCCCACCCATCGCTACGCCTGTTGAGTTCGGGCGAAAGGAATTGGGTGATGAGGTAGCCATGGCCGCCATGGACCTGTACGCCATCAAAGCCGGCACGCTCGGCACGCCGGGCAGCGGCGACGAAGGCTTCGATCACGAAGGCGATTTCCTCTGCTTCCAGGGCTCGAGCGCCAGTTTTGTCGTCCGAAGAGGGGCCGACCTTATCGCTTACACCGGCGAAGGCACGGATTCCGGCATGGTGCAACTGCAGGGACGAGACCCCACCGGCAGTCTTGATGCCGGACGCCAGCTGACGCAGGCCATCGATGAGGTCGTCGCTGAAGCAGCCCAACTGGCCCGGAAACCCCTGGCCATTGGGAAGCACATGGCTGGCGCAGGTGGTGATGAGCCCGAAGCCGCCCTGGGCTCGGGCAACCAACCAATCATATTCCGCCGGCAGGACGCTGCCGTCAGCTGCGCTCTGGGTCGTGGTCATCGGCGCAAGAACAAACCGGTTGTTGATGGTGGGTCCCCGCTTCAGTGGCATGGGGCTGAACAAGCTGGTCTGGTCGGCGGTCAGATATGGTGTGGTCATCGTAGAAATCTCGATTGGTCGTTTTAGAGCAAGGGCGCAGGCGTTGCGGTGGCTGCTTGGGCGGGGCGCTCGCTTGCCAAAAACAAAACGGCGAGCAGAGCCAGGATGTAGAAGGCGGCCGCAGCCAGAAACACGACGCGATAGGCAGGAACTGCGGCGATGGACGCCGTCTGCGCCCCAGCCAGGCTGATAAAAAGGGTGTTGAAGATGGCGGGTCCCAGTGCACCGCCAACCTGCTGGGAGGCGTTGACCAGGGCGCTGGCAACGCCGGCATCGGCCTCCCGCACGCCAATGAGCGCAGCGCTCGAGCCGGGCACGAAGTAGATGCCAAGGCCAAAGCTCATCAGGGTGATGGCAGGCAGAACGAGACCCAGGACGTTTGGTGCGCTGTCGATCTGCGCCAGCCAGAGGATGCCGAAAACAGCACCGGCAAGCCCAAGCAGCATTACCTTTCTGTTGCCCAGGCGCGGCACCAGACGCGAAGCGACGGTGGACCCAGCAATGATGCCGAGCGAGAAGGGCAAAAAGGCGAGGCCCGTGAGGAATGGCGTGAAGGTTAGAACCGACTGCAGATAGAAGCTCAGAAACAGCAGCATGCCAAACATGCCTGCGCCGATAAGCCCCAGCGAAAGATAGGCTGCAGCTCTGTTGCGGTCAGTTACGACCGGCAGCGGCAGAAGCGGTGCAGCTGCCTTGCTCTGGCGCAGGACGAACAGGGCAAGAAGCAGGATCCCGCCGACGATCGCGACGATCGTCACAGGCGCCGGCAAGCCGCCGCCTTCGGCGGCAAGAGTGAAGCCATAGACCAGGGCCGCAAGACCCAAGACCGACAGGGCTGCTCCGGCGACGTCAAGGCCGGGGAAGGCATCAACGCGACTTTCTGCGAGGCTGTTGTGGGCCGCAAGGATGACGACCAGCGAGATCGGCACGTTGATGAAAAGGCACCAGCGCCAGCTCAGATACTCCGTCAACACGCCCCCGAGCAGCAGGCCGACAGCACCACCCATGCCTTGAACGGCGCCATACACCGCAAATGCCTTGGCCCGCTCGCCCGGCTCGGTAAAGGTCGTGGTCAACAGAGACAGGGCAGCAGGGGCGAGCAGGGCTCCGAAAATCCCCTGCAACGCACGGGCGGCAATCAGGGTGACTTCGCTACCGGCAAATCCGCCAAGTGCCGAGGCAGCGGCAAAGCCGACAAGGCCGATGACAAAAGTCCGCTTGCGTCCCACCAAATCGGCGAAGCGACCGCCCAAGAGCAGCAGGCCACCGAACGTCAAGGCGTAGGCAGTTACCACCCAGGCCCGGTTGGCATCGCTGATACCAAGTTCAGCCTGCGCAACAGGCAGGGCAATGTTTATGATCGAGACGTCGAGCACGATCATCAATGTGGCAGTGGCAATGACGACAAGCGCCAGCCAGCGCCTGGGCTGCGGCCCGGGGCGATGAGACAGATCAGTCATGAATGAAAGTTCCGGTTAGAGACGGCGGAGGAAGATGACGTTGTCGAGGACCGTGGCGGTCTGCCCATCAGGGCCATTGGCGACGCGCTCGATGGCCCCGACATGGCGGTGTTGCCATTGCGCTGGATCGAGGGTGAGCCCAGCCAAGGTTTCTTCTGCCGTCAGATAAACAGAGTCCGGCGACGGCCAGGACCACGGTGCACGTGACCCATGGTCGATGATCAGAAGGTGTCCCCCAGGGTTTAACGTCTCGGAAGCACGGCGCAACACTTCGGCCCTGGGAACGCGACCGGCGATTGAAAGAAGCTCGCATAGACCAGGTCGAACATTCCTTCGGGGAAGCTCTGCGACAGATTGTGTCGCTCGAAGGAGATCCTGTCGGCGACCCCGCTGCGGTCAGCATTCTGACGGGCGTAGTCGAGAGCGGTGGCAGAAATGTCGGTGGCCACGACCGACCAGCCCTTGTGGGCCAGCCACACGGCATCATCGCCACGGGCGCAGCCCAGTTCGAGCGCCTTGCCGGGCGTCAGATCGCCGGCGAAACGGGTGACCAGATCGCCCGGCCTGCCGCTCGAGAGAGGCGAAGAGGCCTTGTAGATATCGTCCCAGAACTGCTCGGCATTGTTGTCCATAGGTTCAACTCGCGGTTTATGCAATTCTGTAAGTTACATAACGTTACCCACGGGTCAACTCAGAAAACTATGATTGTTGCATAAGCATCGTAGTGGTAAAGTTGCGCTGATCCGAAAGAGAGCCCATGCCCCGCGATACTCGAATGTCCCGCATGCTCCACCTGCTGATCCATATGGACCGGCACATGAACAAGGCGACCTCCGAAACTATTTCGAAGATGCTGGGCAGCCATCCGGTCGCCGTGCGCCGCATGATGGGCGGTCTGAAGGACAAAGGGGTGCTAACCGCCGAGAAGGGTCACAATGGCGGCTGGACGCTCCAGCGTGACCTTGCCGGCATCACACTGCTGGAGGTCTATGAAGCCGTGGGTGAGCCGGCCTTGTTCAATATAGGGCCGCAAAGCGATCACCCGTCGTGCCTGGTCGAGCAAGCCGTGGATGCTCGTATGGCCACGGCCCTTGCAGATGCTGAAGCTCAACTGCGGCAAAGCTTCGCCTCGGTCACCGTTGCAGACGTGGCTGCTGATTACGAGAAGAAATCAAAACAGAGTAGCGACGAGCGCGAAGCGGAGCGAGGCTGTCTTAACCAAGCTTAGGACGTCTGTTTAAACCTCTTTGCTCAGGACCGCTACCCCAGGCCATTCGTAGAGAAAGGCTGATGTCGACCCCGTTTCGGTCGTTCGGGGTGCGTGCGCTGCTTCCCGAAACCCGCCACCCGCCGGGACATCAAGAGCAACTCCAGCTTGACACGAATTCAACAATCCATATTCTTCGATATATGGAATCATTTGATGCTATCGAAGTCTTTGCGGCGCTATCGCAACCAACACGCCTGGACACGTTTCGCCTTCTGATGGAGCAGGAACCTGAAGGGTTGGCAGCTGGCGAGATCGCGCGCCGCCTTGAGGTGCCGCAGAACACGATGTCGTCGCATCTCGCGATCTTGACCCGTGCTGGCCTGATCGAGTCCGAACGCCATAGCAGGTCCATCGTCTATCGTGCTGTCGTTGACCGCGTGCGCGAGATCACCAGCTTCCTGGTTCAGGACTGCTGCGGTGGACGCCCGCAGTTGTGCGAACCACTCATTGCAGAATTCACCCCGTGCTGCTCTCCGAAGGAGCCAAGCCATGTCTGAACGTGTCTATAACGTGCTCTTCCTCTGCACCGGCAATTCCGCCCGCTCTATCCTTGGTGAGGCAATCCTCAACCATATCGGCCAAAGTCGCTTCCGGGCTTACTCAGCGGGCTCGACACCCAAGGGTGCCGTGCACCCGATGACGCTGGAAACCCTGGCCAAGGTGGGTATCCCCGCCGAAGGCTTGCGCTCGAAGGCATGGGACGAGTTCGCAGCGCCAGGTGCGCCCAAGATGGATTTCATTTTCACCGTCTGCGACAACGCAGCCGGTGAAGCCTGCCCGATTTGGCCCGGCCAACCGATGACCGCACACTGGGGCATTGAAGATCCAGCGGCTGTCGAGGGTCCTGAGTTCAAGCAGCGTGCTGCGTTCGAGGATGCCCTACGCTACCTCCGCAACCGGATTGGTGCCTTCATCAATCTGCCGATCGCCAGCATTGACCGCATGGCACTGGACTCGAAGCTCGAGGGTATCGGTGCCATGGACGGCACAACCACCAAGTCCTCGAACGTCGCCTGATGATCGATGTTCCCCGTCGTCTTGCCGCCGAGGCCTTAGGCACCGGCATTTTGGTCGCGACCGTTGTCGGATCGGGCATCATGGCCGAGACGCTAACAAACGACGCGGCGTTGGCGCTGCTCGCGAACACCATTGCTACCGGTGCGATCCTCGTCGTTCTGATCAGCACACTCGGCCCCATCTCTGGCGCGCACTTCAACCCCGCCGTGTCGCTGGTATTCGCGCTGCGCCGTGAGCTTCCCGTCCGGGACGCAGGCTTCTATGCACTAGTGCAGGTGGTCGGAGGGATCGCTGGCGCCATCGCCGCCCACGCCATGTTCGAGCTGCCGCTGCTGCAGTCGTCGACCCATGTCCGCAGCGGCGGCGCCCAATGGTTTTCGGAGAGCTTCGCCGCCTTCGGCCTCGTGGCCGTCATCCTGGCCGGCATCCGGTTCGAGCCTAAGACCGTGCCAATGCTGGTCGGTCTCTACATAACCGCTGCGTACTGGTTCACGTCGTCTACGTCGTTCGCCAATCCTGCGGTGGCGATCGCCCGCTCGTTCACCGACACGTTCTCCGGCATCCGTCCCCTCGACCTGACGGGCTTCATCGGCGCCCAGCTAGCAGGCGCAGTGATCGCGCTGGCCTTCATGACCTGGCTCCTGCGCGTGCCGACTGGCAGCGAACTCCCCATCAATTCGGAGGACCAGACATGACCGTCACGATCTACCACAATCCCGACTGCGGCACCTCGCGCAACACGCTCGCCATGATCCGGCAATCCGGCATAGAGCCGACCGTCGTGGAATACTTGAAGACGCCACCGTCCCGGCAACGTATCACGGACCTTGTGTCTGCGGCCGGCCTTTCTCTCCGGGACGCCATGCGGAAAAAGGATACGCCATTTGAGGAGCTGGGGCTTGCCGATACCGAACTGTCCAACGACGCACTGCTAGATGCTATCGAGGCACATCCGATCCTGCTGAACCGCCCCTTCGTGGAAACGCCTATGGGTACACGCCTGTGCCGTCCTTCCGAGGTCGTGCTCGACATTTTAGAGAATCCCGACATCGGGCCATTCACCAAGGAAGACGGGGAAGTCATCATCGACGCCGAAGGGAAGCGGCTTGTCTGATTTGCCCAATATCGCGCCCGGGGCATTCGAGGTCCCGAGCTTCGCCAGGCTGACCGCAGCCGACATGCAGCATAAGCCGCGCATCCTGATGCTTTACGGTTCGCTACGGGAACGCTCATACAGCCGGCTTCTGACGTTCGAGGCGCAGCGTCTGCTCGAGGCGTTCGGCGCGGAGGTGCGTGTCTTTCATGCCAACGGCTTGCCGCTGCCGAACGACGCGCCCGATACGCATCCGAAGGTGCAGGAACTGCGCGAGGCAATGCTGTGGTCTGAAGGTCAAGTCTGGACGTCGCCGGAAAGACACGGCTCAATGTCGGCGGTGTTGAAGTCTCAGATCGATTGGATACCTCTGCCCGGCGGCGCCATCCGGCCGACGCAGGGACGCACGCTCGCCGTGATGCAAGTGTCCGGAGGGTCGCAGTCGTTCAACGCCGTCAACCAGATGCGCATCCTCGGACGCTGGATGCGCATGGTCACGATCCCGAACCAGTCGTCGGTCGCCAAGGCTTTCCAGGAGTTCGACGAGGCGGGTCGTATGAAACCGTCATCCTATTACGATAGAGTCGTCGACGTCATGGAAGAGTTGGTAAAGTTCACGCTGATCAACCGCGGCGTGTCCGGCTATCTCACCTCCCGCTATAGCGAGCGCAAAGAGGCGGCTGCCAAACTCGAGGAGCGGATGCGCCTGAAGTCGATTTAGGTGATTAGGCTGCGCGCGACATACGTCAGCACGAAACGGCAGCTTTCAGAATGATACTGCCCAAAAGCAGCCAGTCCGCAAACCACCCCATCCCAGACAGCAAATTACCCTCGGAGCCCATCCGAGGGTGATTGATACTGATCCGTGCTGGTGCGTTTTAGCGCCCTACCGAATCGTCGTGCCCTCTGCGTCGAAAATGTGGGCCTTGGTGGGGTCGACATAGGCGGCGATGGTGGAGCCGAGGTTGACGCTGCGCTGGCCTTCGAGGACGATGGTGAGGGGCTGGCCGTCGGTGGTGGTGGCATACACCACGGTCTGGCCGCCGAGATTTTCGACGAGGTCGACGCGGGCATCGGCGAATTTGACGCCCGAGCCCTCGGCGAGAGTGACGTGTTCGGGGCGGATGCCGAGCGTGGTGGCGCCGGCGGTGTTGCGGCCGAGGTCGAGGGTGACGCCACCGGTCCTGAGGGCGCCGCCTTCGGTGCTGGTGGTCAGAAAATTCATCTTGGGGCTGCCGATGAAGCCGGCGACGAAGAGGTTACGCGGATTGTTATAGAGCTCGAGCGGGGCGCCGGCCTGTTCGATGATGCCCGAGCGCAGCACGACGATCTTGTCGGCCATGGTCATGGCCTCGACCTGGTCATGGGTCACATAGATCATGGTGTTTCCCAGATCATTGTGAAGCTTGGCGATCTCGACGCGCATGGCGACGCGCAATTCAGCATCGAGATTGGACAGCGGTTCGTCGAAGAGGAAGATTTTGGGTTCGCGCACGATGGCGCGGCCGATGGCGACGCGCTGGCGCTGGCCGCCGGACAATTGCTTGGGCTTGCGCTTCAAAAGCGGCTCGATCTTGAGGATTTCGGCCGCCCGCTGCACGCGCTTCTCGATCTCGGGCTTCGGCATCTTTGCGGTTTCGAGCCCGAAAGCCAGGTTCTGGTAGACCGACATATGCGGGTAGAGCGCATAGGACTGGAACACCATGGCAATGCCGCGCTTGGCCGCCGGAATGTCGTTCATGCGCTGGCCATCGATCAACAGGTCGCCGCCGGTGATCGGCTCGAGCCCGGCAATCATGCGCAGGAGCGTGGACTTGCCGCAGCCCGAGGGGCCAACGAAGACGGTGAATTCGCCCGGATCGATGGTGAGATCGACGCCGTGGATCACCTGAACGTCCCCATAGGCCTTGGTGATCTGCCGCAACTGGATGGAGGTTGCCATGGTCTTGTCTCCTTAGCGAAATTCGGCCGGCACCCAGCTCTTGTAGAGCGGATGATCGGGGCCGAGCGGCAGCGTGACTTCGGTATGGGTGGAGGACGAGTGATAGAAGGCCGTGACCAATTCGAGGGCGCGGCGGCTATCGGCGCTCGAGACCGGCAGCGGGCCCTGGCCGAAAATGGCATCGTGGAAGCGGGCCATCTGCGTCTGGAAGCGGGAGGGCACATTCTGCCAATTGGCGAGGAGCGCGTCGATGCGGCCCTTGATCTCGTCATTGCGCGGCAGGATTTTCCAGAGTTCGCCGCCCGGATTATAGGGCGCGTGATCGCTTTCGATGGTGACGTTCTCGAACTGGAGCCGGATGCGGGTGATCTCGTCGACCGAGCCCAAAGTGGCGGTGAAGCTGGCCAGCGCGCCGGACTTCATCTCCAGCGAGGCGGAAATCGTGTCCTCGACCTCGATCGGATTGACGCGGGTGGCGACGCGGCCAAAAACGCGGGCAATATCGCCCATCAAATAGGTGAAGATGTCGTGCGGATGGATGGCGTGGCCCATGAGCACGCCGCCCAGTTCGGTCTTCCACTTGCCGCGCCAGGGCACGGCGTAATAGGGCGCTTCGCGGCGCCACATGGTTTCCACCGTGCCGCAATAGGGCTTGCCGGCAATGCCCGCATCGATGATGGCCCTGGCCTGCTCGATGCCGTTGCCGAAGCGGTACTGGAAGACCGGCATCAGCTTGCCCTTGGCGGTCTGCTCGAGCGCCTGGATGGCATCGACCTGTTCGAGCGAACCGACCAAGGGCTTTTCGCACACGACGTGCTTGCCGGCCTTGAGCGCCGAGGTGACCATGTCGAAATGCGCACCGGGCGGGGTGCAGACGTCGATGATGTCGATATCGTGCATGGTGAGGAGCTGGGCGAAGTCGGTAATGCGGCGCTCAATGCCGAATTCCTCGCCGATCGTATCGAGGCGCTCCTGGCTGAGGTCGCAGATGGCGAGGACCTTGAACTTGTCGGCATTGGGTAAATAGCCCTCGACGATATGGGAGCGGCCGATGCCGCAGCCGACGACGGCGACGTTGAGAACGCGGCTCATTGTGCCCACTCCGTGCCCTGTTCGGCCATGGCCTGGGCGGTCAGCGCCATCTTCATGGCATTGTAGCAGCGCTGCTGCGGCATGGCAGTTTCGGTGCGGTTCCTGACATCGTCAAGGAACTGGCGGCCGAAGGGCATGTCGGTCGCAGCGCAATCGATATGCTGGACGCCCTTTTTGTCGACGAGGAAAAGATGGTTGTCGCCGGGGCGGCCGGCGATATCGACATATTTGCGGAGCTCGATATAGCCCTCGGTGCCCAGGATTGTGAGGCGCCCGTCGCCCCAGGTGGGCAGGCCTTCGGGGGTGAACCAGTCTACGCGGATATAGCCCGAGGTGCGGTCGGTGCGGATATGGGCGTCGCCGACATCCTGCAGGCCCGGGCGGTCGGGATGGTTGCGGTTGGCAACGCTGGCCGAGACCACCTCGCCATCCATGGCGCCGGAGAAGAACAGGAACTGCTCGAACTGGTGGCTGGCAATGTCGCAGAGGATGCCGCCATAGCGATTGCGGGTGAAGAACCAGTCGGGGCGATTGTTGAGCCGCAGCGAATGGGGACCGAGGCCGACGGTGTTGACCACCTCGCCGATGGCGCCCTGCGCGATGAGATTGCCGGCTTGGACCGCGGCGGGCACTTCGAAATGCTCGGAATAGAGCACCGAGAAGATGCGGCCGGTTTCGCGCTGCACCCGCTGGATTTCCTCGAGCTGGGCAAAGGTCGTCATGCCGGGCTTGTCGGTGAGGACATCCTTGCCGTGCTGCATGGCGGCGATGCAGATGGCGGCGCGGTCGCCGGGGATGGCAGCGGTCGTGACGACTGCGATGGAGTCGTCCTCGAGGATTTCACTTGGATCGGCGACGCGGCGGGCCTCGGGATATTTCTCGCCAAAGGTCTTGGCGAGATCGTCCTCGATGGCGTGGAAGGCCACGAACTGAGCGCCGGCGCGCTTGAGGCAATCGACCTGGCCGTAGATATGGGCGTGATTGATGCCAATGGCGGCAAACTTGATGGTCATTTCAGCAGATAATCCTGGTCGTCTTTGATGACCGGAGCGCGGTTGCGTCGCGCTCCGGATAAAGGGGTTAGCGCTTCATGCCCGTGGTCGCGATGCCCTCGATGAGCAGGCGCTGGAACAGCAGGAAGAAGACGAAGATTGGGACGAGGCTGAGCACGCTCATGGCGAACATGCCGCCATAGTCGGACATGCCGGTATTGTCGGTGAAGGTCCTGAGGCCCAGCATGACGGTGTATTGGCGCAGGTCGCTGAGATAGATCAGCGGACCGAAGAAATCGTCCCAGGTCCAGATGAAGGTGAAGATCGCGGCCGTTGCCAGAACCGGCATGGAGAGCGGCAGGATGATCTTCCAGTAGATGCGCCAGGGTCCGGCGCCATCCATGCGCGCAGCCTCGTCGAGTTCCTTGGGCAGGCCGCGGAAGAACTGCACCATGAGGAAGATGAAGAAGGCGTCGGCAGCGAGGAATTTCGGCACGACCAGGGGCAGGATGGTGTTCACCCAGCCGAGGTTGAGGAAGAACACATATTGGGGAATGAGCGTCACCTGATAGGGCAGCATCAGGGTCATCAGCATCATGGCGAACCAGAAGCGGCGCCCGGCAAATTCGAGCCGGGCAAAGGCATAGGCTGCCAGCGAGCAGGCGATGACGTTGCCGATGACCGACAGGATGGAGATGACGAAGGAGTTGATGAAGAGCTGCCCGAAGCCGACCCGCAGGCCGTTCCAGCCGCGGATGTAGGACTCCACGGACCAGTTGAACGAGGGCAGAACCGAGACACCGGAGGTAAAGATCTCGTTTTCCGGGCGGAACGAGGCGGCCAGGAGCCAGAGCAGCGGATAGAGCATCACGATGGATGCACCGATCAGCAGCACATGGGCGATGATCGACATGACCTTGCGGCGGGTCGGCGAGGTTGCCGTGACCACGGTGAGGCGTGCTGCATCAGTCGTCATAATGCACCCAGTATTTGCTGGTCAGGAAGGAGAAGGCGGTGAACAGCGCCACGATGGCCAGCAGCACCCAGGCCAGCGCCGAGGCGTAGCCCATGCGGAAGAAGCCGAAGGCCTCGTTGTAGAGATAGAGCGTGTAGAACAGGGTCGAATTGATCGGCCCGCCGGTGCCGCCCGAAATGATGAAGGACGGGGTGAAGCTCTTGAAGGCTTCGATGGTCTGGATGATGGCGTTGAAGAACACCACCGGGGTCAGCATGGGCAGCGTGATCTTCCAGAACTGGCGCCACTTGCTGGCGCCGTCGAGACTGGCGGCCTCGTACATGTCCTGTGGAATCTGCCTCAAACCCGCAAGGAAGATGATCATGGGCGAGCCGAACTGCCAGACGGCGAGGATGATCAGCGTCCATATCGAGGTGTTGGGATTGGAAATCCAGCTCGGGCCCTGGATGCCGAAATTGGCGAGGATCTGGTTGACGAGGCCATTGCCGGCGAAAATCTGGCGCCAGAGAATGGCGATGGCGACCGACGCGCCCAGAAGGCTGGGGAGATAGAAGAGCGCGCGATAGAGCGGCAGGCCGCGCATGCCGCGATTGAGCAGCAGCGCCACGCCGAGCGCGAATGCAAGCTTCAAGGGCACCGAGAAGATCACGAAGGTGAAGGTGACGCGCATCGAGGCGGCAAACTTCGGATCATTGGTGAACATGCGCATGTAGTTGTCGATGCCGGCCCAGCGCGGAGCGGTGAGCAGGTCGAAATGCGTGAAGCTGAGATAGAAGGAGGTGAGGATCGGCCCGATGGTGAGGCCGAAAAAGCCGATCAGCCAGGGCAGAAGGAAGAGGTAGCCCGGAGCGTGGTTCTGCCACACCCCGGACCAGAAGGATGGAGAGGCCACGCGGCCGGCTCCGGTTGAAGCACTGTTGTCGACCTGCGTGGCCATAGTCTCGTCCCAGCTCAGCTTGCGCGTTGCAGAATGGCCGTCGCTTCGGACACGAAGTACTGGCCAGCGTCTTCCGGCGAGCGGGCGCCGAACGCCACTTCCTGGCTGAGCACGCGCAGGAGTGAGGCGTCGATTTCACCGGCAGCGGCCGGCGGCGGCGGCGGCAGCGGCCCGAGCAGGTCGCCGAGATTGGCGACGAAATCGAGCGCGATCTGGTCGGCTTCGCTGAGATCGGGCGCGACCGCTTCGCGGGTGGCCTCGATGCAAGGAATGCCGCGCTCGACGCCAAGCACCTTGGCCGCTTCGAGATCGTTGACGAAGAAGCTCAGATATTCGGCCGCCAGTTCCTTGTTGGCCGACGAACCGCCGACCGAGAAGAACATGGAGGGCTTGCGATAATGGCCGCCACCGACGCCCGGCGCGATGCGCGGGTAATTGGTGATGGTCAGATCGTCGGTCATCAGCGTGCGGAATGCCACGAGCTGGTTGGAATTGGACGGCATCATCGCCGCCTTGCCCATCACCACCATGGTGGTTTCGAGCGGACCATTGGTGTCCAGTGCCTGGTCTTCCGCGGTGACGCAGATGCCGTCATTGCGCATGCCCTGCCAAAGCGTGAACCATTCCACGGCGGCGTCGGCATCGAAGCCGAGCTGGCCGTCGGCGGTGTAGAGGGCCAGACCCTTCTGGCGCAGCCAGTTGTCGAGCATGGGCTCGGAGCCCGAACCGTCGGCGATGATGCGAATGCCGCCGCGCACATTGGCGGCCTTGAAGGCTTCGCCCTTTTCGCGGATTTCATCGTAGGTGGTATCGCGGTTCGGCGGCTCGATGCCGGCTTCCTCGAAAGCCGACAGGTTCACCAGCTGGGCCACCGAATTGGCACCCAGGCTGATGCCGTAGAGCTTGCCGTCGACCTTGCCGCCTTCGAGCTGGTCCTCGTCGAAACCGTCGAGCTTGAGGGCCCCGCCGACAAATTCATCAAGCGGCGCGATCGCGTTGCGCTTGGCGTATTCGACGATATAGCGGTAGTCCATCTGCACGATATCAGGGGCGTTGCCGCCGGCGGTTTCTGTCGCCAGCTTGGGCCAGTAGTCGCCCCAGGCCAGGAAGCTGCTGTCGATGTCGGCGCCGTTGGCGGCCGTGAACAGATCGTTGACGGCATAGGTGCGATCAGCACGGGCCTGGCCGCCCCAGAAGAACTGGCGCAGCGTCGTGCTCTGGGCCCAGGATGGGCCGATGCCAGCGGCGGCGGCCGCGGCGAAAGCCGAAGTACCGAGCAGGAACTGCCGGCGTCCTAAACGAAGTGTCATGTGTTTCCTCCCATGAACAATGTATCGCTCCGCGATGCGGAACATGATGTGCCCGGCAGCCTCCCCGCTGCCAAATCACCAACCGGTTACTCTTCAGAGATCCGGAGCATCTGCCCCTGACTTCCCTATCCTGTGGCCGATGGGACGATCACCCAAATACCAAATAACCAGCTGGTTACCGTCCTATCACATGTGCCGCACTGGCGGCAATAACTTGTATGGTAGTCACCGGAACGCGCTCATGCCTGAATTTGCCAAGTGGGATGTCTTCTCCGGAAGACGCAGCACGCCGCGGGGGACCTGCCTCCTACAAGTCCGTCTCCTCTTCTTTCCGAGGAGACTGGCGCAAAAAGGGCGATTGGAAAATTACGAAATTTCGAAGACAATATAGAAACAATCTATAGCTCAACGCTTCAGAGGATGGCGATGGACAAGCTCCTGGCGCAATTTCTGGCCGTGGCCGATGCAGGATCGCTCAGTGGTGCGGCGACGGCCCTGTTCATCACCCAGCCAACGCTGAGCTTCAACATGAGCAAGCTCGAACAGACGGTCGGCGCGCCCCTGTTCGACCGGTCCTCGCGCGGCATGCAACTGACCCGCTATGGGGAAACGCTTTATGAGAACGCAAGGCTGATGCAGCGCCTCTACGACAATACGCTCACGGCCATCGCAGCACAGAAGCGCGGGACCGAACGGGGCATGTCGATCGGGTCAGGCTATTCCTGGTGGACCATGTTTCTGCGCGACATGATCGTGGGTTATCAGAAGGAATTTCCGCGGGCGCCGGTGCAGATCAGCCTGGGCAACCAGCTCAGGCTCATGGACCAGATGCTGTCGGGCGATATTTCGCTGTTCCTGGCACATGAAATCGACGGCTTGAGCGGCGCCATCGGCACGGATTTCATCCCGCTGACCCGGGTCTATAATGCGTTTTTCGTACGCCAGGGCCACGCCCTGCTCGAGCGTCCGCAACGGCTGGGCGAAATCGACGCCTATCCCATCGTCATCAGTTCGCTGGCCGAAAGCCGGCACGAGCGCTTCTTCGACCCGGCACGGCGACGGACGCGGGTGGAAACCGTGTTCGACCGCACCAGCGTGGCGTTTCGCACCAATTCGCTGGCCGCCTGTGTCGACTACACGCTCGCGACCGATGCCGTGCTCGTGCACACCAATGTGATGGGCGAGGACTTTCTACGACGGGGCCTCGTGGAAGTGGCGCAGCGGGACGAGCCCAAGCGCGCGCTGACCGGCATCTACGTGTTGCGGGAGCGGCGGGGCGAAGACCGGATCGAAGACCTGATCGCGCGGATCACCCAGGCCTGCCATGCGGTGCTGCCCCCTTTCCTGCCCGCCGAGCCGACCTAAAGACGAGGCGACAATTGCGCGATTTCAGTTCCCCTGACGCGAACTGACATGTTAGTTATCCCGCATGCAGCCCCACCTCGATTTTTCGCTCCAGCCGCCCGCTCCCCTGCCCGATCGTCTCGCCGCCGGCGAGCGCGTTGCCGCCCGCCTAAAGGGCCAGGTGCGCGGGGCGATTCATACCGATCCACTGATGACCTATGCCTGGAGCGGCGACGCCAGCTCCTATCGGCTGATCCCCGCAGTGGTGGTGTTCATCAACTCCGAGGACGAGGTGCGGGCGGTATTCCAGGCGGCGCGCGCCGAAGGGCTGCCGCTGACCTTCCGGGCAGCGGGCACATCGCTGTCGGGACAGGCGGTGACCGATGGCGTGCTGGCAGTGCTCGGCGATGGCTGGCGCAAACTCGACATCCATCCGGGCGCGGATCAGGTGACGCTGGGCCCGGCCATCATCGTGGCTGAGGCCAACAGGGCGCTCAAGCCGTTTGACCGCAAGATCGGCCCCGATCCGGCGAGCCAGGCCACGTGCAAGATCGGCGGCGTGGTCAACAACAATTCCTCGGGCATGTGTTGCGGAGTGGCGCAGAATACCTATCACACCATGGCGCGCCTCAGGATCGTGCTGGCCGACGGCACGGTGCTCGATTCGGGCGACGCGGCAAGCCGCGACGCCTTCCGCATCAGCCATGCGGGCATGCTCGACCAGCTGCACGCGCTGCATCACGAGATCGCCGCCGACGCGGAGCTCACCGGGCTCATCCGGCACAAATACCGGATCAAGAATACGGTGGGCTATTCGCTCAACGCGCTGGTCGACTATCACGACCCGCTCGATATCCTGATCCACCTCATGGTCGGATCGGAAGGCACACTCGGCTTTGTGTCCGAGGTGACCTACAACACGGTACCCGAGCATCCGTTCAAGGCAACCGGGCTTATTCCCTTCCCCGATCCGCAATCGGCCGGACGGGCGATCATCGAGATGGCCAATGGCGGGGTGCAGGTGACGACCGGCATCACGGCGGCCGAATATATCGAGCGGCGGGCGCTGGCGACGGTGGAGCACCTGGCCCCCATGGCGCCGCTGCTGCCTTGGCTGACGAAAAACTCGCCGGCCGTGCTGATCGACGTAACGGCGCCGGACGAGGCGACGCTCCTGGCCGAAATCGCCAAGGCCGAGGCCCTCCTCGCCCGGCACGGCGCCACCCATATCGACCTCAGCCGCGACGAGCATCGCAGCCACGCCCTGTGGGATATCCGCAAGGGCTTTTTCACCTCAGCGGGCGCCGCCCGGCCCAAGGGCTCGATCATGCTGACCGAGGACGTGGCCGCGCCGATCGAAAAACTGGCCGATTTCGTGGTGGACCTGCGCGCCATGCTCGATGCGCATGGCTACCAGGATGCGGTGATCTTCGGGCATGCGCTGGCCGGCAATTTGCATTTCCAGATGGGCGACGATTTTTCCAAGCCCGGCGCGGCGGAAAAGTTCGACCGGTTCAACCAGGACCTCAGCACGCTCGTGTCTTTGCGCTATGGCGGATCGCTCAAGGCCGAGCACGGTACGGGCCGCGCCATCGCGCCCTTTGTCGAGGCCGAATGGGGACCCAAGGCCTATGCGATCATGCACCGGATCAAGGCGCTGTTCGACCCCGAGCGGCTGCTCAATCCGGGGGTTTTGCTCAACGACGATCCAAAGGTGCATGTCAAAAATCTCAAGGTCATGCCGCTCAGCGACGAGTTGGTGGACCTCTGCATCGAATGCGGCTTTTGCGAACCGGCCTGCCCCAGCCACCACATGACGCTGACGCCACGCCAGCGCATTGCGGTGACGCGCGAACGGGCGCGGCTCAGAGAAACCGGCGAGGACCCGGCGCGGCTCGCCCGCATGGATGCCGACTTCCAGTATGCCGGCATGGATACCTGTGCGGCCTGCAACCTGTGTTCGCTGCGCTGCCCGGTGGGCATCGAGACCGGCACGATGATCCTCGGCGAGCGGGCGCGACGGCGCGGGGCCACGGCAAGGAGCGTGGCGCGATTTGCCGCCGACCATCGCGGCGCGGTCGAGACGATGATGCAGGGCGGCGTGGCCGTGGCAGATGTGGCGCGCACCGTGATCCCGGCGCCAGCCGTGGAGGCGATTACCGAGACCGCGCGTCGCCTCACCGGCAAGCGCGTGCCCCGCGTGTCGCGGGCGCTGCACCATGGGCCGGGCGCGCCGCGGCCCCGCGACAGCCGGCAGGACCCGCGCCGGACCGGTTTTCCGGT
>PJUF01000934.1_pt1 | contig 17130 bp, 16 predicted proteins | sample 1512191 | NCBI WGS metagenome assembly PJUF01 (sample SAMN08177673, study PRJNA422409) | Feces metagenome, whole genome shotgun sequencing project. | isolation source: Chicken feces (3) enriched on wood chips | host: Gallus gallus | place: USA: Madison | collected 2015-01-15 | reverse complement strand
TTTTCAATTAAAGGTGAAGTTGTTTTTTTATTAGTTAAGCTAGCTTGATGTTCAGCATCTATAGCTATTGCTTTCCTCCACATGATTCCAGCTTGTTTATGCATGTCAGGGCATGGAAAAACTAATGGTTCGTTCATTCTTATCAAGGTGGTAGAATCAATTTCCATTTTTATACTCCTAATCGTTGTATTGAAGCGTCGGCGAGTGTATCGGTCAAAATTTCCTCGCCGTCATTTAATCACCTTAAAAATTAACCCCATAGAAAGGGTAGCAAAGGCACTACCTACAAAACAATAAAAAAATGACCACGCCCTTTCGATTTTCATTTCTTCAATTGTTGCGAGCAGATTTTTCCTAGCCTCGCTAATTGCGCTATTCAATCTTTTTATTTCAGCCGTATGTTTACTTTCCATTTCTAGGAATTTAGAACTGAACAAACTCATCGTCGAAGCATCAATAGTTTCAACGATACATTGCCTAACCTCCTCGTGTACTTTTTTTTCTGCTTCAAGAACTGCTAAAGCGGCATGTTCATGCAGATGCGTAATTGCAGAATTTATATTGACCTCAAGCTTACTACTAATATTAATTAGTCGTTTTGCATGGTTATCAAAATTCGTTGTAACATCATCAGATGCTTTTGGTAAATCAGTTTTTAGTTTATCCAAGCGGTTTAGAAGATCATTGATATCTCCAAGAACATCCGCATAAATTATGTCTAGTTTAGTCCTAGCATCTACCATGACTAAGCTATTCCTGTAACAACCTGAAAAACTTTGTCCAGATTTCTTGAGACTGTTTTAGCCAATGCTTTCATAGCATGCATATCAGAATAATGAGATAACAGCTTTTTATCACCGTCTTTTCCAAGTTCTTTTATTAAGGCCTTATAATCATTCTCATCATCAAGTATTGCTGCAATAGTCATTCTTTTCATTGAGGCCAAATCAAATACCTCATTTTCATAAATTGACGCATCAGGATGAACCAAGCACAATTTCTCTCTATTTGAAAAATTAAATATTGGAAGAAACTCGATTTCAGAATCTGCATTGACTCTGTTAAATATGATGTGAATCTTTTCCTGTGGCACTCCAATTGAATTTAATGTTTTGACAAACTTAATAGTTTCACTTTGCTCTTTAGTTCCATGTGTGACTGGAACTAAAAACAGATCAATCTCTATAGATGAGCTTTCAAACCTCAAAAGTCCATTCAAAAAATCTTCTATATTAGAAGCGCCGACATCAATAATTGCATCATCCAATATCAATAATTTTTTAAAAAGATCCCTAAACTTATCACCTCTAATACTTTCGACTGAGACACCAAGCCCCTCTGCCGTTTCATTGATTGTTTCAACAGCGAATACCTCTGCATCAGTCATTCTCGGAGAAAGCAAATGGGCAGCAATAGTTGTTTTACCTACTGTGCCAGTGTAATTAAGAATAGCAATTTTCATTTTTAATCCTTGTAATCATCTAAGTTAATATCAACATTCCTCGACTTACTTAAACTCAAAGGTAGTTTTGTTTCTTTCTTCACCATTGGCTCTTCCATAGGTTTAGGTTGAACCTCTAATTCTGAAATATTTAATCTATTTATATTGATTGATTTTCTTTTCAGATAACTTGATAAGCCTGAAATGGTTATTTCAATCCCATCATCTAACAGAAATTTTCGGATTTGAGATAGTGTATATCCTGAGCTCCTTAGCTCTTGGATATCTTTTAGCTTACTTGCTAACTTTGACCTTCCATTCAAAACCCTCGGGGTTTCAGTAAGCTTAATATTTTTTATATTCCACACCATCAAAATGACTCGCAAAAAAATATATGAGTCAACTTTATTCATCATTATTTTTAGTGTCAATACAATATTTAATTAATATAATTATGAATTCATTCTAAATTCATACTCATCAACACTTTGTAAACACTTAATCAACAGTTGTAATCAGTTAATCAACAGTTTTTATCTATTATTTTTAATTTTCTACATTATTTATCTATAATATCAATGAGAGTTTTATATAAAATCCATCAAAAAATAGAACCTATGTACGGGACAGGATGCCAGATGTGTGTACAAATTTATTTGTACACACATCTAGATTGAGGTAGATGCTACGCCCCTTCCCTCACTCAGGGCTTCGCCCCGAGACCCATAAGTGAAAGTAGAGGTCGTCTAGTAAAGCAGGTGAAGTCCAAGAGGCCGTTGTAGCGGAGCGCGCTATTTGATACATCCTTGCGGGATATTTGATACGTGCTTTTTTCTTAGGGTGTTTTATTTGCTCTTTATCGGCGATTTAACGGTTGGGATGCTCGTCTGCAGAGATGAGCGGGGGCATGGCTACTCGGCCACGGATTCACGAAGTCGCCGATGTGCTTACACGCCTTTCCACGAAAGCACAGATAAGCAAGCCCACCCTTCCGCAGAAGCGTAGAAGCACGAAGGCACATGCACGGAAGTCAGGAAAGACAGAGGTCAGGCTCACCGCTTTTGAAGAAAGCCGCCGGTGCAGATTTCAGTAGAAGCACAAATGTGCAAAAATAAACAAGATGAACACCATAGATTGTAGCTCTATAGGGCGCAACAGGTTGTCATTCTGGATTTTGGGGAAAGTCCAGCATGACGACATTCAAGCCATCACTGCCCGATGCGCTGAGAAAAGTCAGGAAAGCTCGCGGGTTGAGCCAAGAGGTGTTCTCAAATGTATCCAGCCGCACCTATTTAAGCCCCCTAGAACGTGGCTTAAAGAGTCCCACATTGAATAAGCTGGAAGAACTATGCAAGGTATTGCAAGTTCATCCAATAACCTTATTAGTTATATCTTATTCAGAGGGCGATCCTGAGAAAATTATTTACCTCACGAATCAAATGAATATGGAATTAATAGAAATTGAGCAAGGACTGAAATTATGAAATCCCATGAAGAAAAAAAACCACTGATCATCTGTATTACAGATGTGGAGTACCAGTCTTTAAAATCTAGATTCTCTGCAACCTCAAATGAAACTATAGAGTCAATAATCGTAGAGCATGGATACTTTGGAGGAAAACCTTTTTCAATAGCCAGGTTCATGGAGATGGGATCACGTGGGAGAGATACTGTTCCACAGCGACTCCCCCTATTGATTAGGAGTTTAAAACCAACATTGGTTATTGAGCTAGGCATCTGCTTCGGCCTGAAGGATGATTTTCCGATAGGGAGTGTTGGCATATGCCAACATTCGGCAGACTATGAGCTGCAGAAGGTTAATGAGAATGAGATATCCAACAGAACCCGAACAATTCAATCTGATTCCACAATCTACGCCAAACTGCTAAGCCACTCAACATCAAGAAAATTTGACTTCAAAATCAACGGTGCAATTTATGCGTGCGGAGACAAAGTTGTAAATAGTTCGGATCTGAAAAATAAAATCCTATCCTCGATTCCAGATGCCAAATGTGGCGATATGGAGTCATATCCTTTTGGAGTCGCCTGTCAAAATGCCGGCGTGCCATGGGCGTTGATAAAAGGATCTTCCGATGATGGAGTTAATAAGGGCGATGAGTTCCAAGTAGCCGCAGCAGAGAATAGCGTTGCATTTTTCGAGTCCTTCGTCTTGAGTCGCGAAGATCTGGACTCTTACTTCCATCCCACTTATGACGTGAATTTCTCAAAAGAAATAAATTTTGACCTCATATCAAAGGAAATATTTAATAGCGCCTCAATAGATAAAACGCAATACTCGACAGCACGCGATCAGTATTCCATCCACAAGCATCCCGAAATGGGTGAATCTTGGATTATTATATATATATCGAAAGCGCATAGCATCCCAGAGGTAATACGATCCACTCTAAAGGGGCTGCCGCACTCGCCATTCAGAGTTGATGTATGCATTGCCTCGATAGGAGGCATCAGTGAATCCCAAAAGAAAACTTATGAAGAGCTTTTGAACAGATTTCCCTGCCAAAAATATTTCGTCGCAGAAATCAGAGATTTTATTTTTAATAGGGTCGTCAAAAAGCATACGGCAATATCCCTGATATCCCCGCCGGAAAATTATGTAGATCAGATGATCTACAGGGACAATGGAGCAGCGCTTGTCAGTAGCAGATATGCAAGGGCTTTTATTTACAGCACTGATGGTCAAGAATCAAAGTCAAGCCCAATATCTATAATATTGGGGCAAGGGGGAATAGGAAAAACAACATTCTGTCTGCGGCTTGCAGAAATAATTAATAAGCGCGAAAGTTCAGAAAGAAGAATGTTGCTAATTACTAAGGCAGATATTCTAAAAAACTACAGCGGCGAAGTGGTTGATTCAATTTCCAAGCTATACATCGAGTATGCAAAAAATATTACTGGGCAAATGCGCCCTATATCACATGAGACGTTTTCACTTGCGCTAAGCTGCGGCTCAATCATATTAATGATTGATGGCATTGACGAGATTGAGTCAGCACTAGGAGAGAAGTTCAAGATGCAGGATTTTCTTGACTCGATCGGAAATCTAAACGAGTCCTTGAACTCATGCAGAGTTTTGATGACTTCGCGTGACTCCAATGCATCAAGGTTCATTGAGACAAAGGGCTCGGAAACACATTTTATAAAGGGATTTTCTACTAGAGACATTGATGAATACACAGAAAAGGATGGGCAAGAGATAAAGAAAAAAATTAAAGATTTTTCTGTCCAGATTAAGAACAAAGATGGATTGGTTAACCCATACCTCCTTCATGTGGTACGTCAGTTCTTGGTTTCCACCAAGAAGGAGCCTTGGGAGACTCAAGTAATAGAGTCTAAAAGATTAAAAGTTGATGAGCCATTTGACTATTGCTTGGCCAGGGCACTGCTGCGCGAAATAGAGAAGCAATCACTGCACATATCCGTTGATGATTATTACGACTTATTGAATGAGATAGTTGTAGAAAAAGAAAACTCAATGGATGATGAATACTTTGAGACGTACATTGAAATTTTCCTTCAGAAAAATGGAAAAACTTCGCCTCCGCGTAGAACTTCATATTTAAAGTTCTTTCTGTTTGAAAATAAAAATTTCCTCACATCCGTCTCTCATTCAGAATATGTTTCTCACATACTTTTGAATAAACTTTACAGTATATTTTCCCAGAGCGATTCAGCAACCAGCGCTGACGCAATAATTGTCAGGTCAATTTTGGGAAATGCAAGAAATGAGAACTTTGGATTGATCGAACGTCTGTGCTCAAAACTACACAAGTCCGACGCATCAGAAATAGAGATTGAACGCAAAGTAAAATTTATTTTCGATGAAGTAAAAAAGAGTGGTAGGAATATCACTTCTGAAAAGGCTATCCATGAGCTTCATGCATTTATGATCGGGTACTGGAGCCCGAAAACGGCCTCAGAGAGACGTATTATTATTGAAAAAATTCATAGTGAAAATAAAATATCTGGAATTTGTATTTTATCCGAATTTGCATCCATTGATTTTTCTGACTGCACAGTAGAGGGAAGTGTATTTAGAAATTTCCAAGGTTTTTTCAATTGCAAGACTAACGACAGAACTCGTTTTATAGACTGCTCATTCTCAAATTGTTCATCTAGCTTTAAGAGGGAAAATGTGAGGTCTGAAATTTTTGTGAATTGCAATCTTGATGAAGGAATGAGGCATCTCCTTCACGCAGGAGAAGACAAAAGATCGGAGACTTTATTGCGTTCAAAATCTGATGTTAAACAAGTCTTAAAGTCCATGCGACAAGGACTTGGCTTTGCTCCATTAAGTCTTAATAAAATTAAGGCTCATAGTAGCTTGGTTTCAGAAAGATCTTATGAGGATTTTATTGATGTCATGTGCAAGACCGGAGTATTGACCGCACAAGACAACCTCTACAAAGTTTCGACAGATGCTGAAATGGATGCCATTGCTCTTTGCGATGAAGATCACTCACAGGGTCTGATTACTTCTTTAGTAAAGATGCTGGGGGCTAACTAGTTAACTCATGGTAGCAAATATTGAATCTTCAATCGGGCACGGTCAATGCCATGATCGGATCTTTGACTACTGGCCCCAAGGCGGAATGGCCTGGAGCCGTTGTTGACTGGAGCGAAGTACCCCGGTTAGAACCGGGGCGCTTGCTCGCAGTTGACGATCAACCGGCTAATGCTTCGACTCGGAAGATGGCGGGCATCCAGCCGGAGCCACCGGCCAGCCATTCGGCTTCGCTTGCAATGTCGGTCTGCCGAGCCGACCCCTTGGAGGACAAGCGTCGCGCGCAGGTTAGGAGCGAAAAGACTACCGGAGGCATCAGGGATTAAAGCCGCATCGCCGCGACTCGGTACGAGGCGCGGGGCAACGCCCGCGAGCCCGACGGCGGCACGCCGTAATGCTCTACTTCTAACAACAAAATGTAAGTGACGCGCTAGACCTTATGGGCCACAATGTAGCTACAATTATTGTTGGTACGCGGCAATGGCAAGTAATGACGTAGTTCGTGCCCGGATTGACGGGCAGATTAAAGAAGCTGCAGCTGTTGTTCTGGCTGAAATGGGATTATCAATTTCGGATGCGATTCGGATGCTGCTAACTCGAGTCGCGGCAGATAAGGCACTGCCCTTTGATATCAATCGTGGGGCGTCCGATTCTGATCGGAAGACACTATAAGGTTACAGTGAAGTAAGGCCCCCAAACCGTTTCTCTGAAAGTAGGGATCAAGAAAAGCTCATGGCATCTATTAGACCTTCGGCATTCAATCAACGGGAGCGTTTGGACGGCGGTCCCTTCCTTGTCATCGAAGCAGCCGAACCTGAAGCGGAAGGCATTAACGTTTTCTTCACTGATATTCCCGCAGCAGAGCGCAAGTCCGATTCGCCGATAGCGATACTGCTCAATGTGTGTCCCGACAGATTGACCATTTGGCCTCTTAATGTTCGGGAAGATCGGGATGATTACCTGCAACCGAAATACGGCAGCCTGGAACGCATCGTCGTCGCTCGTCCTATTATCGAACCCTACATATTGCCAGAGACCACTGACGATGTTGTTGCGCTTCTTGAGCAACTGCCGGATGGGTTTGCCAAAAATTTTCGATTCGGTTTGGGGCTTCTGCGGGAATACCGACAAATTTGCGAAACAGCCGCCAGCTTAGAAAACGTAAGCATAATGATCGTCCACAAAGGAAATGACGCGAAAGTTGATTCGCCATTCTTTATTCTCGGCATAAAAAGATTTCACGAACTAAGAAAAGAATTAAATCGCATTGCCTCTCGCCACCAGCGAGACGCGCGCAAGGACAAGCAATTTCATGTCTACCAGACCTTATTACATGCTGCTGACCCAACACAGTTTCCCGCACTTAAGAAGAGTGTGCGACCTGATACATTAACGGAAATGACCGATAGTGGGCGGCAGCATGTGACGCTTTCCAAGCGTGACCGACGCGCGGCTGTTCGCATGGTTCAAGACAATATAGAAGCGCTGGCGGAATCTGAGCCGCGCTCGCTGCTAACGCTCAAGAATGAAATTGAGCTCATCACACTGAATCAACTCATAGAGCGATACCAGGAAATGCTTGGGAAAGGACTGGCGGAAAGCAAGTGGCAAAGCTTCTTTCTCGAAAATCCTTTCATACTTAGTCTTGCATTTGCTGTTCCAGCGATACTGGTTCAAGGGCAAGCTTATGCAGGTGGTAAGCGACTTAACGGGACCGGCGGAAAATTTTCTGATTTTCTATGCGCGTCCGCTTCCACGGGAAATCTCGGCCTTATTGAGATTAAAAAGCCGCAAACCGAACTTTTAGGAAAATCTCCCTATCGTGGAGATGATGTTTTTGGTCCGTCGACAGAATTGGGTGGGGCGATTGCTCAAATTCTCGATCAGCGTTTCAAATTGCAGGGCGAGCTACCCGCAATAAAAAATAACATGAACCGATACGATATCCACAGCTATTCGGTTCGCTGCATAGTTGTCGCTGGCATGACGCCACAAGAGCATCAGCAAAGAAAGTCATTCGAGCTCGTTCGCAATGCGTTCGCAGAGATCGTGATCGTGACTTTTGACGAACTACTTGCAAGGCTAACCGAGATTAAAAATGCTCTGCACCCCACTCATCCCGTAGACACGGTGCCGTTCTGAAACCAACTGGCAGTTGACCCTCCCGTAGTTGGGATCAATGGCTGTAGTGTTCAACCAATCCGTCAGCCGATCGGCCATGCGGGTTTCAACAACAAGATTGAATTTAATGCATATATCCAAACTCAGCCTCGTCAACTACAGGAATTTTCCGAATACGAAACTGCTGTTCCAGAAAGGTATCAACACCGTCATCGGCGAAAATGGATCTGGCAAAACAAATCTCTTTCGCGCGATCAGACTGCTGCTTGATGACAACATGATTCGCTCTGCCTACCGCCTGGAGCAAACTGACTTCCACCGCGGCTTGGGACGCTGGCAGGGACATTGGATCATCATCAGTCTTGAGTTCGCAGAAATCTCGGCGGATGAATCTGTGCAGGCGCTTTTCCGACATGGGACGGGCGTTATTGAGGATGACACAAACGGTAACGCCACCTACAACCTGATCTTCCGTCCGAAGAAGGAAATCAGGTTGCGACTTGCTCAGCTAGACGATGGCGATCAAGCAGGTCTCGACGCTATCGTGAATCCACTCACCATCGATGACTATGAAACCATCTTCACGGGTCGGAGTGAAGCCGACTTCAACGACGAGGCCGTCTATAAGGATATTGTCGGAGACTTCGAGAATGTTCGATTTAATGAGGAAATTGAATTTCGTGTTATCGGCGCGAAGATTCCGAACGTGTTGTCTGTCTCTAAGGAAATTTCTTTTACCTTCGTCCAGGCACTACGGGACGTCGTCTCGGAATTTCATAACAACCGGACCAATCCGCTCTTTTCGCTTCTGAAGGGTAAGAGCGGCGATATCGACCCCGTGGCATTCAAGGCCATCACCGACGGAGTACAGGCATTGAACGACTCCATCGAAGCGTTGCCGGACGTGCAGGTAGTCCGAACGGATATTAGAGATACCATCAAGGACGCGGCGGGTGAGGCGTACTCGCCGTCCTCCCTTACCATCAAGTCTGATTTGCCGGACGAAGCTGACAAGCTATTTCAGTCGCTTAAGTTGTTTGTCGGCGAGTCAGGAGAGGGACACGAAGGGCCGATCCACGAACTGAGCCTGGGTGGCGCGAACCTGATATTCTTAACTTTGAAGCTGCTCGAATTCAAGTATCAGAAGGCCAAACAGTCGATCGCCAATTTCCTGTTGATTGAAGAGCCGGAAGCTCATATCCACACACACATCCAGAAGACACTGTTCGACAAACTCAAATACGACGACACGCAGATTATCTATTCGACCCATTCGACGCACATTTCTGAAGTCAGCAATGTTCAGAATGTGAACATCCTCGGCAGAGAAGGTGATCGATGCGAGGCCTATCAACCCGCAATTGGCCTCAACCCAGAAGAGATCGGCAACATTCAACGCTACCTGGATGCCGTCCGCAGCAACTTGTTGTTTGCCAAAAGTGTCCTTCTGGTGGAGGGCGATGCCGAAGAAATTCTCGTCCCGATCCTAATCAAGAACGTACTGGGCATCAGCCTTGATGAACTTGGCATCAGCTTGATTAATATCCGTAGCACTGGTTTTCAGAACGTCGCGGTTCTTTTTCACGATGACCGCATTCGGAAGCGATGCAGCATCATCACCGATCTCGACAAGTCCATCATTGACACAACGTCGGCGGCAGGGGACTCGGAAGGGTTGCTCCGGCGCAAGACCAAGTACCAGGCATCCCAAGAAAAAGGGGTCGCCAGAAAAGCGTTACTGGAAGACACCTTCAAAGACAACCCATGGGTCTTTCCATTCTTTGCTCCCCATACCTTCGAGGTCGACTTCGTTGCTGCAGGTAACTCGCGAAAGGTTGTCGGCATCCTGCCTGATGTCTACAAGGACGCTCCAACCATCGCGACGGCCAAGGCGGAGCTGGAGTCAGCGGACATCGCGGTGTTCGGCCAACGCGCGCTGACCATGGCAGACAACTATGGGAAAGGATGGTTCGCCATCTTGCTGGGTAAGAAAATCGATCCGCAGACCGCCATCCCGAAGTACATCATAGACGCCATCGCTTTTGCGCATCCGGTAGTCACAAAGGAAGTCTGGTTCAACGTCCTTAGCTACCGCGTCAACTACATCGATGCCGAGGATATTTTCACTGCGTCTACCGTCTTCGCCGACTTCAGAACCAAGCTGCTGGCCTTTCGAAATGGAGAAATCGATTTCGTCGGTATCCGGAACGAGATGCTTGCCACGTTCCCCGATGATCGCATCAACGACGTGCTTGCAGCCTTCTGATCATGCTCATGTGGAACAAAGACGATCTGAATCCCGAGCAGGAAGCGGCCATTCTGAATCCAGGGAGCGTTTTTCTCATCGCATGCCCTGGCAGTGGAAAAACCCGCACGCTGACCTACAAAATTGCCTATGAGTTGTCCAGACTTAAGTCGAACAAACAGTTCGTTGTTGCCATCACATATACGCACCGTGCCGCCGACGAGATCCACGAGCGTATTGAGAGCCTTGGGGTGGACACATCCCGACTATGGATAGGAACAATTCACGCGTTCTGTCTTGAATGGATATTGAAACCGTACGGTATCTATCACGAGGCGTTAGATCGAGGATTTCGTGTGATCGATCAGCATGAGCGCGAGAAAATCCTGGAGGCCTTGTGCAAGCCCTATCAGAAACCAAAAATAACGTTCTGGGATTGCGAGTTTTATTACACCGAAACTGGCTATGTGCTCTCCTGCCCTCAGGACTGGAAGCACTCGGGTCTGCACGTCATACTAGGCAAATATTTTGAAATACTGCACGAAAGTCGGCAACTCGACTTTGAACTCATTCTCTACTATGCGTACCAGCTGATCGCCCGTCATCCTGGAATCAGCACCCTCCTAGCGCAGTTGTTTTCCTTCGTGCTGATCGACGAATATCAGGATACCAAGAGAATTCAGTATTCGATCATCACAGCCATCCTGAAAGCCGGTCAAGGTGCGACCAAGACCTTTATTGTCGGCGATCCTAACCAAGCGATCTATCAATCGCTCGGCGGATATCCGATTGCCTTCGAGGATTTCAAGGCGATGACGGGCATCGAGATAGACGAACTCGAACTGTCGAGAAACTACCGTTCCTCCGAGCGCATCATTGAATACTTCGGAAATTACAACGTCCACGACACTCGCATCGAAGCCGCATCAGACGACAAGGCGTACCCAAGCCTTATTTCATTCGACGACAGGGTGAGCAAGAATGATCTGGACGCAGAGCTAATCCGGCTTATCCGTTTCAATATTGAAACTATGGGCATCTCACCTCACGAAGTATGCGTTCTCGCGCCGCAGTGGACGCATCTCGCAAGCATGACGCGTCGTTTGGTCGCCAGCATGCCAGAGTATTCATTCGATGGCCCCGGCATGGTCCCCTTTGCACGGGACACAGAGAATTTCTGGTACAAGCTTTCGAAGATTGCACTTACTCAGGCATCGCCGGGAATGTATGTGCGCAGACTGCGATGGGCTGGGGAGATTTTGAATGACTTGGAGGCGACCGGGGCGAGCGTGTCGAAACTCACGCGGAGGTCGTTGTTGAGGGAGTGCAACAGAATTAAGATCGATGAAACAGATGGTCTTACCTACTTGAGCGTATTCTTTGAGCGGTTGTTTGAGAACTTAGCCATCGACTTTCGCCTTTTCACATTGCTTCAAGAACATCACGTTGCGTTCTTCAACAGTTCGCAAGCCCGGGTAAATCGATTGAAGAGTGAAGGCAGTGAATTTATAGGAGATATTGAGACATTCAGGAAGGTATTTCAGCATAGGACTGGAATCACAATCTCGACGATTCACGGAGTCAAGGGGGCCGAGTTCGACGCTGTGATCGCTTATGCCTTGTTAGAGGATATGGTGCCGCATTTCAATGATCCGAATGGTCAGGAAAGTGCGATGAAATTGCTGTATGTCATCGGTTCGCGCGCACGAAAGAACCTGCACCTTGTCTCGGAACGAGATCGAGTTCGCCAGTTTTCTGGCGAAGAGTACCAAGTAACTCGCAAGCTTGCTGCTTGCAGTTTTGGATACGATCAAATTCCATAGAAATCAGGGATAATGCCCCCATACATCCTAATGGGATGCGTTGTAGCGTTATTCAGCGTTGGCCGAATCACCTGCGCTCTGCTCAATCTGCAACTGAGCTCGGCGAGTCGCCTGTTGCAACCGCTGCACTAGTACAGCGCGCAGCGAGCTACTCGGCCACATGAATGCCCGACTTGTCCAGTTCCAGCAATTCGATCTGCTCAGACTTCTTGCCAGTACAAAGAATGATGCCAAGCGGCGAAGCTTCGTCCGGCTCCCGCTCGTGCTTGTCGAGCCAACGCAAATAGAATTCCACCTGGCCCTTGTACCATGCCTTGAGCTCTCCTGTAATGACCCAGCCAAACCTGCTCACTTTATGCGGCTAAAGCAAATGCTCGAGCCGGGGTTTTCATGCCAATTGCCTGGTGCGGTCGCTCGTTGTTATAGAATGCCCTTGAGGCGAATTTTGTGCTGTGTCGTACTATCCAGGATGATGATGGTGTCACCATCCGCCACTTTCACCACGCGGCCAGTAATGGTGGCTGCGTGGGTTGGGAATATCACCAACATGGTACTGACAGCAAATTAGAAAGGCGTTCATAAAATGTTGATTAATAATTTAACATCGCTTCAAATTCCTCGATCTCAAAGATCACAAGTGCATTCCCCTCACCCCTAATCATTTTAAATATCTGTTGCTTACCTTTTGAAAAACCATCCCGGTAGTGCACATGGAATCTCACAGGTCTTGTTAGATCAGGAAGCTCAAAGTCCAAATGCCTCTTTTCTTGCTGAGCAATATAGGCAAACTGATTGTTGCCAATGGTGTAAGCCAGGCCTACAGGATTGATTGTGACGTTGGTAGCGGTATATCCGATATTCAATATTTCTAACTTGAACATTATTTTGTCAGGTTCATGCCTACCTAAGAGAATGGCCATAACCAGTTTTGGCATTCTGGTTTGATTAGTTTTTTCGATATCCAGCTCAATCATCTTTTTATTGGCTTCGGCAATCTCCGTTTGCTGCTTCACGGACGCCTTGAGCTCCTCAACCTGAAAATTAAGCGCCCTAGTGTTTTGCCTCAGCTCTTCTCTTTGTTGGAATGTGCTGATAACCACCCACCCCAGCGCCACCGGGCCAAACACACCGGCGAGAAAATCGCCCCAGGAGTTGGGGGCCATTTCAAGAAATTTTTCGCGACCTAGCACAATGATGACGAGCACGATGACAAGGTAAATAATGGTAGCGACCATGCCTATCCCGGAATAGTCACTGGTTCTTACCTGGTACGTGTCTGACATGTGCGTTCCTTTGGATTCAATCGCCTGATATTACCTCAAGCGCAACCATTGCATCATCCCAGGCTTCGCAAATCAATTCGACCCTACCTACTTCCGCTTAGGGCTGGCTGGCATCAACTCTGACGGAACCGCACGCTTGAGGAGGGTTGGGCGAGGAACCCTTTTGAGCGGCTGGCATAGGAAAAAACCTGTCTTCATCGACTTTGGTCCGCAAATGAAATTTTGGAGAGTTATGAAATACGACCCCAAGACCAAAGAGGGATTGGTATCTTACGTTGACATCCAGACCTTCGTCGCACTTGCGTCCTCAGGTACTACCGACTTCAGCGGAATGGACGGGCCCGCATCACACAAATAAGCGAGGCTTGTTATCGCTAAGTTAGGAAGCCCAAGGAGGATTTCAACCGAATGGATAGGAGCTATAACCACAAGCGCGGTATCATGTCCTTGTACGGGTTAACCCCGAAACAGCGAAAGATGTAAAACTGTCAGCAACGAGGTATAACCTTCAATCTGGTCAGACCCATCCTCATTTAAATACTCTTCACGATCATTTTCGACCACTAAACTCTGTTTTAGGTGCAAACGTACGAAACGCCGTCATGACTCTATGTCCGTCAGTCCAATTTTCTAGCAAGGTCTGTAGGGTTTAGATGAGTGTATCGCTTCAGCATAGTAAGTGATTTGTGGCCAGTTATGCTCGCAGCCTCAATAACATTTAACCCCTTCTCAAAAAATCTACTCGTAGCCTCGTGACGAAGATCGTGAATACGCAGATCTTCAAGTCCAGCTTCATTACAAACCTTTTCCCAGCCTTTACGAAGTTGGGAATAGGTGATGGTGAACACTTTATGTTGATCAATATTTTGCTGCTCTCCAAGTAAGCTGCGAGCCTTACTTGATAACGGTACTGCTCGACTCTCTCCATTTTTCGTGTCCGATAGCCAAGCTGTGGATTTCTTTAGATCAATCTGATCCCAACGAAGGCTTAATAACTCCCCTCTCCTCATGCTGGTTTCAATAGCTAAATAGACATATTGCCGGAGCTGCCCCGTAAGTAACTGATCTAGTTTTTCTAACTCATGCTCACGCAAACGACGATCTCGCGGCTTTCCATTACTAGGTAATGTGATTTCCCCTGCCACAGGATTATGTACATCCATTCGCCAATCTCGCTTGGCAGTTCTAAACAGGTGAGAAATGAGAGAGGCGTACTTTCGCTTATTATTTTCGCTATGCCCAATCTCTTGAAGAGCAGCCAAAACATCATCAGGATTAACGACATACATACTTTTTGCTGCTAGAGATGTTTTTTTCAACTTCCCTATCCTGGTAATTTCTACCGCCGCCCCCTTTTTCTTCGGAGTTACCTCTTCCTCATATCTTTCCAACGCCTTGAGCACAGTCGATGACTTGGCCTCTCGCTGGCGTAAACGAGCTTTACGGATTTGCTGCTTATCAGAATCTAGATCGTTACCCGCTTTCTTCTTGTCACGCCAAATTTGAGCATCTTTAAGCGTATCGAAGGTGGCTGTTTGGTATTCACCATTGGCGTAAACACGCACACGAAAGCTGTATTCACCGCGTTTTGTAATATTTCTTGTATCCATAATGTGTTAGATATCCAGGCAATTCTCAGTGTATAGATTCAAATCTATACCACTTGACCATATTTGACCAAATAATTTAGCCACAATTTATTAACCAGCTGTTTTAATTGGATTAATATAAATCAACTAGGGTTTTAGGTTCCAGCGCCGCAAGGTGTGAGAGTTCGAGTCTCTCCTTCCGCACCAGTTATGCTGGTGTAAACAGCAATAGAATCAAGGCGCAAACTACGGTTTAGCGCCTTTTTTATTGCCTAAGCAAGTACCCCATTTCATGCGGTTCTAGTATGTTATAGCCCTTCTCGTTACGCAGAATTACGCTTAATTTTCCGCTACAGCATGAGTACCAATCGAAAAATTACCCAGTGGCGCTATCGTGGTTATTGGCGCAGGAGGTCATGCTCAATTGCACGCAACAAGCCCAGGGCAATGCTGGGATAAAAATCGCTTTATTTCACCAAGACAGATAAAGAAATTTAAATAATAATCTTGAGCCAGGGTTCATTTATTTCAGAATAAAACCAATGCCAACATTATTAATCGTTTTTATTATGGGGCTGAGTCTATCCGTTACGGCATGCGTGATGCCTGGGCCGATGAAAAAAGGGCATTCACTCAGAGAGAAAAAAATTGCGGTTGTTTCCGATATGGGCAATAGCTTCCGTAATAATGTGGTCGGGACTACGGTATTCAATAATGAATTTAGCAACTCAGATGTCACAGATTGGAAAATCAATACACTGACTGCCAACTATGTTCTTGAGCGGCTTCAGGGCAAGACTTTGTATGGCACCGTGGTTGAAACTAATCTTTTCCCGGCAATTCAAGATGAGGCATCAAGTGTCATTGATGAGTTACCGCAATCCGTCTTAAAAAAAGTCAAGCCTATGGGGTTTGATCATCTGATTTTAATCAGGCCATCAGAGTCCTATGAAGCGCCATTTTTTAAGGCAGGTTATGGTCAGTACACCCGTCATTTCTTCAATCTTTCTATGACCTGCATTTATGCCCTGTACGTAATTGAAGTGTATGACGTGCATTCGGAAAAGCTAATGGCCTGGGAATGGGTAAGTAATCATAGCCGCCCATGCGAGCCTAGCACGGAAGAAACCTATGATATGAAAGAAAAGCTTGAGCAATACAGCGAAAGAGAAAAGCTGTTTATACGTGACAGGACCAAAAAGCACATTATCAACACTTTAGATCGCACCATAGACAAGCTAGAGCTGCATTGAGTGTGGGCTGAGTGACCTAGCCCTGTAGCTTGATTGCAAAGATGTTGTGGCCAAGCCTAAAGTCGGCTGCTGTCACAGAAGCGGTCACTTCAAGCACAATCATTTCTCAAGTCTTGCTACCAATTCCGATTTGACACCCCATGCCATACGAGCCAATATGGTGGCTGAGTATCAACCCGTATCACGAAAGTAAAAAAGTACCATGCAAATATCTATCAATCAGGACGAAATCCATATGCTGCGCGCTGAGGTGGAAATTCTGATGCGCGAACGTAATGATCTGCTCAAGGTGACTGGGGCAGCCGCTGGCCTGATAGCCGAGCTAGATAGTCACGACCTGCCCGTAGGTACGGAAGAAGCCGCCGAGTTGTTGGCTAGCAGTATCAATACCCTACCAGACGAAACCCTGCAGGACGCGCTGGACTCAGTCCAGGCGGCCATTGCAGAGTAGTTTATTGCCTGAAACAGCGCTCGCTTATTCCTTGGGCGCTTCGTAAACTCCCACCAGCTTGCCCTTGGCCAATACATGGTCAGCGATTGCCTGCGCCCATTGCTCACGCGTGGCACCTGCTGCCAGGTCTAGGCTTTGATCCAGCGCATAAATCTGGAAGTGGTAATGATGTGTGCCTGTGGCAGGCCTGGGCTTGGGGCCAAGATAACCTGTGGCACCGCTGATGGTAATGCCTTGACGCGCACCAGCCGGAGTGCTCAGCTGCCCGTCCTTGGGCAGGTTGTCAGGTACTGCCGTGACATTGGCCGGGATGTTGTACAGCACCCAATGCACGATGGATTTGCCATCACGTACGCCGTTTTCATCTTCCAGCAGCAAGGCATAGCTCTTGGTGCCTGC
>PJUF01000929.1_pt1 | contig 17216 bp, 14 predicted proteins | sample 1512191 | NCBI WGS metagenome assembly PJUF01 (sample SAMN08177673, study PRJNA422409) | Feces metagenome, whole genome shotgun sequencing project. | isolation source: Chicken feces (3) enriched on wood chips | host: Gallus gallus | place: USA: Madison | collected 2015-01-15 | reverse complement strand
AGGTTCATCGCCTGGTGCAGGGCCTTTTCGAGTCCGCGCGAAAATGAGGGCATATGATGTTCCTACTGTTTTTCCATCACGCATTGCAGCGGATGCTGGTTCTTGCGTGCCGTATCCATCACGCGGGTGACCTTGGTTTCGGCCACTTCGTATGGATATACGCCGCACTCACCCACCCCCTTTTGGTGCACGTGCAGCATGATGCGCATGGCGTCTTCGCGTGACTTGTTGAAGACGTCCTGCAGCACCAGAACGACGAATTCCATCGGCGTGTAGTCGTCGTTGAGCAGCAGAACCCGATAAAGGTTCGGCCTCTTGGTTTTGGGACGCGTCTTGGTCACCGTCCCGGTTTCGAAATCCGCATCGTTCCCGCCCGGACGGCCGCCTTCGCCGTCCTTGGGGCCGGCGACGACGCGCACAGGCGTCAGGAACCGGCTCGCGGACGGTTGGATGATCTTGGGCAGATTGGGAGTCATGGTCATGGCAGTCGCTCTGTCGCCAGAGGAAACGAAGCAGTCGGTTGGACCCATTATGTAGGCAAAATCGGCGCGGTGTTAAGGGCCATCGCATCCCGAAAATGTGAGCACCCGCGCAATGCCCGCGAGAAGCCGCTTTGGGGCACCCGCTCCGTCATCTGTTACCCCATTGCCGCGTCTCGACAAAAATCCGTTGCATTTTACGGATTCGTAACGGCGCGAGGCTAACCTCTGAAAAGGCTGGAAATTCACGGTGTGGGGACAACCTGAGCCAGCCGCGTCGAACAGGTAGAGTACGGGCGCAAAGCCCGAGTAAGTAATTGGAGTACCGGGTGATTTCCCTGGCAAAGACCCCCTGGCGCACCGCGTTTTTCCGCGCCGCCGCTGCTGTCCTTGTGGCCTTCACCGTCAGCCTCGCGGCTGCGGCTCCCACGCAGGCCATCGAAAACCTCCGCAAGTATGCCGGCATCGTCGTCGACGCCAAGACCGGCAACGTCCTCTATGAAGACCAGGCCGACTCGCGGCGTTACCCGGCATCCGTGGCCAAAGTGATGACGCTCTACGTGCTGTTCCAGGAACTGCAGGCCGGCAATCTCAGCCTTTCCACCAAGATGACCGTGTCGCGCCATGCCGCCTCGGCCGTCCCAACCAAGCTCGGCCTGCGCGCCGGATCGACCATCGCGGTCGAGGACGCCATCAAGTCGCTGGTCACCCTCTCGGCCAATGACATGGCCCGCGTCATCGCCGAGCACATCTCCGGCAGCGAAAGCAAATTCGCCGAACGCATGACCGCGACGGCCCGCGCCATGGGCATGCGCAACACCACCTATCGCAACGCTTCCGGCCTTCCCGACGGCGGCCAGGTGACGACCGTTCGCGACCAGGCGATCCTGGGCATCGCCATCTACCAGCACTTCCCGCAATATTACAGCTTCTTCCAGACCACCGCCTTCAAGTACGGCGGCAAGACCTATGGCAACCACAACCGCGTCCTGGGCTATATGGGCGCCGTCGACGGCATTAAGACCGGCTTCATCAACGCTGCCGGCTCCAACCTGCTGACCGCCGCCCGCAAGGACAACCGCCACATCGTCATCGTCGCCTTCGGCTTCAATTCCGCCGCCTCGCGTGACGAAAAGGTCCGCCAGCTGGTCTCGTCCTATCTCGACAAGGGCCGCCGCGGCGACTACCTGCAGACCGCCATGGTCCCGCTGCCGGGCCGCCAGGGCAATACCCAGTTCGCGCTGGCCCAGCCCCGCAAGCCGACCTTCGCCATGCCCACCCCCATGCCCGACTTCCGCCTTGCCGCGCTCGTTGCCGCCAATGGTGCGCAGCCGCAGGTCGCGGTGGCTGCCGCCGCACCCGTGGCGCTGCCTACCCCTGCCCCGGCCGATCTCGGCCTGTCGCCAGCCGTCCAGGCTGCCAATGTCCTGGCTGCGCCCACTCAGGCCGCTCCGGTCTACAATCAGGACGTTATCGGCGCCTGGCTCAGCGAAACCTACAACCTCGGTGCGCCGCCGGCCGCCCTCGGCCAGACGGCCCCCTCCAGCCCGCTGCTGCCGCCCGGTTCGGTTGAAGGCGGCGCTCCTGCTGCCGGTGCCGACCAGCCGGTCGATCTGATGCATTCCGGTTCCGTGGCCGATGCCGCCGCGATCAGCGGCTGGATCGTCCAGATCGGCGCCGGTCCGTCCGAAGACAGCGCCCGTGCCCTTCTCTCCGATGCGGCCGGCAAGGTCGGTTCGCTCGGCGATTTCCGCTCCTATGTCGAGCCCTTCGAAAAGAACGGCCAGAAGTTCTTCCGCGCCCGCTTCGTCGGCTTCGGCGATCGCGACGCGGCGACCAACATGTGCAACCGCCTCAAGGAACAGGACATGGCCTGCCTCGCCATGCAGGGCTGAGGACGACGCTTCGGTACGGCGGACAAACCGCCGGCCACCCGGCCCCATCGGCCGGACACGACGGGCGGTGCGTAATGCCGCCCCGGGGATGCAATTGGTGCTTGTGTATGGAGTAGCCCAATGAGTGACCGCAATGCTCTGGTCGAGCTGGCCAATTTCGTCGGCCGTTCGCCCCTCGCCTCGCCTGACATGAAGGTGCGCAACCAGGCGCTGTCCGGCATGACCAGCCGCATGTTGCCGCGCCAGAAGCGGTCTGTCGGCGATTTGCTCGCCGTCGTCATGGCGCTCTCGGCCCGCACCCGCCGCATGGCACAGGATCCGGTCGGCGTTGAAATCGACGTCTTCGCTCCCGGCGGCAAGCGTGCCCTGCGCATGATGCTGCGCCGCGACTGACACCCATTCGCGCTCGATATGTCCGACGCGAAAAAGCGCCGCCCGGTCTCCCGGACGGCGCTTTTCTTATGGCTGTTGAGCCCTGTCAGACCAGCGCCACGATCTTCTTGCGCTTCCACACGAATTGGTACCAGCCCGCCTGCAGCACCAGCATCATCGTAAAGCTGGCCGCATAGGCCACCCAGATGCCTGCGAGGCCAAGACTGGTCTGGCTCAGCCACACCGCGCCCGGCAGTTCGACGAGCAGGATGCAGGCCAGCGACAGCACCATCGGCGCATAGACGGTTCCGCTCGCCCGCATGACGCCGGAAAACACCACGCTCCAGCCGAAGCAGAGGATACTCCACAGCACCACATGCAGCAGCGTCTCGGTCAGCTCCACCACGGACGGATCGGTGATGAACAGGGCCACGACATGCTGGCTGAAGAGATAGGCCAGCACGATCAGTCCGCCGGTGATGATGAGGTTGAGCAGCAGCGCCGTCCGGGTGATCGAGGAAATCTGCTGCATCTGCCCGGCGCCGATCGCCTGCGCGGCGAAGATCGAGGCCGCGATACCGATCGACATGGCCGGGAACTGAACATAGCTCATCACCTGACCCAGCGCGCCGTAAGCGGCCGTGGCATCCGACCCAAAGCGGTTAACCAGCCCGACCACCACGATGCCGGCAATCGATGAAATGACCATCTGCAGGCCCGCCGGCACGCCCAGCTTGAGGATCAGCCCCAGGAGTTTGAAATCCGGCCTGATCACCGCGCTGAGCAGCACGCGATCGGGCGCCAGCGGCATGTTGCGGGCGCGCATGTAGATGAAGAGAAACACCAGCACCGTCACGAAGCCGGCAATGGTCGCAACCGCTGCGGCATCCACCCCGATCTGCGGCAGGCCACCCCAGCCCAGGATCAGCGCCGGCGTTACCACCAGGCCCACCAGCATCGACATGATCAGCGAGAACAGCGGCGTCACCGTATCACCGACGCCGCGCAGCACGGATGTCGCCACGAAGAAGGTGAAGAAGATTGGCATGCTGACGAACATGATCCGCGCATAGCTCACGGCGATATGCAGGATATTGTCCGGCGCGCCGAGCACCGAAAGAATGTCCTCGGTCCAGATGCCGCCAGCAAAGGCCACGACGATGCCCAGTGTGATGGCAGCCGCCAGCGTCGTCCCGGTCACCTGCTTGACCTTGTCGACATTGCCCGCGCCCCAGGCCTGGCCGATCAGCACGGTCGAGCCCGCCGATATGCCGATGGTGAAGCTGAGCAGGAAGAACATGATGGGAAAGAAGGTCGCGATGGCGGCGAGCGCCTCGACCCCGATCAACTGGCCGACATAGATCGAGTTGATCGTGCCGGACAGCGCCTGCAGGATATTGGCCGCCATCAACGGCACGAGAAACAGGCTGAACCGCTGCCAGAGCGGGCGGGTGGAAGTGGGATTCATGGGACGCTCCAGAACACTGTGTCGCGTCATGGCTCAAGGCCCCATATCCGGCAGGCTGGCTGAAAGGCTTCAGGCGCCGGGGGGACCTATTCACACCGCCCGGAAGGGCGGTGCCGGCTGGACGGGCACTGGAGGCTCGGCAATGACGGCGGCCTCCCTACGCCCGCGCCTGCGGAGCGTCAAGTGCTGCTCTCGTCCACTCACCGCGCGCATCGCTCCAGACACGAATTCCTGTCGCCAGTGATGCGCCGGTGCCGCACCCGGCTCAATCCGGCCCCACGTCGTTCTCGCCGGCGGTATCATCAGGCAGCGAGCCGGTCCCCGGCGTCTTCTCGTAGTCTGTCAGTTCCGGCTTCGCATGCGGTCCAGCCGGCGGCAGCGGAGTCTTGCTGTCGCTGTCAGGCTTTTTTGGAGCTTTGTTGTCGCGCTTGTCCTGCATTCATGCCTCCGTCTTACGGGATGGCAACTCGTGCTGGCACACGCGGTTCCGCGCATTGACGTTTGACGATGTCGGGAAAGTGGTGCCCCCCGCCGGACTCGAACCGGCACGCCTCGCGGCGGAGGATTTTGAGTCCTCTGCGTCTACCATTCCGCCAGAGGGGCACGGGCACGGTTCCTAGCCGAGAAGTCCGGGCCACGCAACAGCCCGCACGACGATCTCACCATCCGCTACTGCTGCTGCCACCGCGACCGCCGCTGCTGTCGCTATCGCTGCTGTTATCGTTGAAACTCGGATCGAGAAAGGTGCCGTTCCGGCTCGGCTGGGTAAAACTGCGGCTGGGCTGGGTGGTGGTGAAGCCGCCGCCATATTGCTGCTGCATCATCTGCTCGCGCTGTATGGCGTCGAAAGCCTGCACGTCGAGGCCGATCACCGAAGTTATCAGGTTCGGCCCCGTTCCGGGTTTGAAGGCTTCGGCAATGGCCGATTCGCCCTCGAATGCCTTCACGCCGGTGGATGGGTTGATCCAGGCCGTCTGCATTCCGGTTGGCACGTTGAACGGCGTTGCCGGCTTGCCCTGCAGTGCCTTGCTCATGAATTCGGTAAAGATCGGCACGGCCATGTCGCCGCCCGTCGAGGCAGAACCCATTGAGCGGGGCTGGTCGTAGCCGACATAGATGCCCACTGCCAGTTCCGGCGTGAAGCCCACGAACCAGGCGTCCTTGTAGTCATTGGTCGTGCCGGTCTTGCCGGCGACTGGGCGGTTCAGCGCCTTGGCCTTGGTGCCGGTGCCGCGCTGCACCACGCCTTCCATCATCGAGGTGATCTGATAGGCCGTCATCGGGTCCAGCACCTGCGGGCGGTTATCGAGGATGCGCGGCTCCCCCTGCCCGTGCCAGTCTGCCGCCTGGCAACCTTCGCAGACGCGCTGGTCGTGCCGGTAGACGGTAGAGCCGTAGCGATCCTGTATCCGGTCGATCAGCGTCGGCACGATCTTGCGCCCGCCATTGGCGATCGTGGCATAGGCCGCGGTCATGCGCATGGCCGTGGTTTCACCCGCGCCCAGCGCCATGGCCAGCACCGGCTGCATGTTGTCATAGATACCGAAGAGCTGGGCATAGTCCGCAATCAGTGGCATGCCGATGTCGCGCGCGAGGCGCACCGTCATCACGTTGCGGCTGCGCTCGATGCCGCGCCGCAGCGTCTGCGGGCCATAGAATTCCTGCGAATAGTTCTCCGGTCGCCAAACCGAGCCATCCGCCATCCGCACCTCGACCGGCGCATCCAGCACCACCGAGGCCGGCGTATAGCCATTGTCGAGCGCCGCCGCGTAGACGATCGGCTTGAACGACGATCCTGGCTGCCGCAGCGCCTGGGTCGCGCGGTTGAACTCGCTTTCGGCAAAGGAGAAACCGCCCACCATGGCCACGACACGGCCCGTGCGCGGGTCCATGGCGACAAGCGCACCCTCGATTTCAGGCACCTGTTCGAGCGTATAGACGCCGTCCTTGCCCGCGACCGGCGAGACATAGACCACGTCGCCGACCTTGAGAATTTCCTGGACCGGTTTGGAAACCCACCTGATTTCCGGGCCCGACAGCGTCCCCTCCAGGCGCGCATCCGTCATTCCGCCATCGACGTTCTCATCAGGCCTTAGCCCGATCCGCGCCTGGTTTCCACCGACCTCGAGGACGACGGCAAGCTGCCATTCCGGCACGTCCTTGAGCGGCTGGATCGCAGCGACGGCCGTACCCCAGTCCTCGCCCAGCTCCACACTAGCCACAGGGCCGCGGAAACCGCGGGCATGATCGAAATTGATAAGGCCATCCATCAGCGCCCGGCGCGCATATTCCTGCAGTCGCGGCTCCAGCGTCGTGCGCACCGAAAGGCCGCCGCCATAGAGCTGGTCCTCGCCATAGAGCTTGGCCAGTTCGCGACGCACTTCCTCGGTGAAATATTCCGCCGAATAGAGCTGGCTGCCGGCCGCGCGCGGAATGACGTTGAGCGGCTCCTTCTTGGCCGCGTCGGCCTCGTCATAGCCGACATAGCCGTTCTCGACCATGCGATCGATCACCCAGTTGCGGCGCTCGATGGCCTGCTGCGGCCGGCGGAACGGATGGTAGTTGTTCGGCCCCTTGGGCAGCGCGGCGATATAGGCCGCCTCAGGCAGGGTGAGCTGGTAGAGCGCCTTGTCGAAGTAGTTGAGCGCCGCCGCAGCCACGCCATAGGAATTGAGGCCGAGGAAAATCTCGTTGAGATAGAGCTCGAGAATCTTGTCCTTGGAAAAGGTCGACTCGATCCGCAACGCCAGGATGGCTTCCTGAATCTTTCGGTCCCAGGTCTGCTCGGAGGTCAGCAGGAAATTCTTGGCCACCTGCTGTGTGATCGAAGAACCACCGCCCTGGATCGAATTGTTGCCGTCGAGCCGCGCCACCACATTGTCGCGCAGCGCCCGCACCACGCCATCCACGGCAATGCCGCTATGGCTGTAGAAATCCTTGTCTTCGGCCGACAGGAAGGCCTGCACCACCAGCGGCGGCACGGTTTCGATCGGCTGGAACAGCCGCCGCTCGCGCGCATATTCGGCCAGAAGCGTGCCGTCCGCGGCATGCACGCGCGTCGTCACCGGCGGCTGGTAATCCTGGAGCACGGTATAGTCGGGCAGTTGCGCGGTCACTGAAACGAGATAGACGGCCGCCGCCGCCACCCCACCCAGGGCAAGGAACATGCCGAAACCGAACAGCCAGCCAAGCAGACGAAACATAAGGTCAGTAACTCCCGGCCGCCGCGGCGGTCATGGCGGAATCATAGCAGAACCGCGCAGCGGTGATGATCACGACGCCTTGCATCAGGGCTCTTCCTCGAGGCTGTCGAAATAGGTGGAAATGCCCCGTGCGATCGCCTCCGCCGTCCGGTCGCGCCAGTCCGACTGCATCAGGTTGGCCATGTCACTGGCATTGGAGAGGAAACCCAGTTCCACCAGCACGGAAGGAACGTCGGGCGACTGTAATACGAAAAAATCGGCCTGCCGCACCGGGAAGCGCCTGAGCGCCACGCTTGGCTCGAGCTGGTGCACGATCGACTGCGCCGCCATATAGGACTGCACCCGCATTTCCCGGCGCATGAGGTCGAGCAGGATATCGACCACCTCCGGCGCCATCGTCTGCGGCATGGCGAAGCCGGCGATGACGTCCGAGGCGTTCTCGTTGTCCGCCAGGACCTTGTCGAGCACGTCGGTAGCGTTCTCGTCCCGCGTATAAACCGAAGCGCCGCGGATTTCCGGCTGCTGGAAACTGTCGGCATGAATGGAGATGAACAGATTGGCCTTGTTGAGCCGCGCCAGTTCCACGCGCTCCTCGAGCCGGAGATAGGCGTCGTCCTGGCGCGTCAGCGCCACGTCGAAGCGGCCCGATTCGACCAGCAGTTCCTGCAACTTGAGCGAAAAGGCCAGCACGATGTCCTTTTCCTTGACCCCCTCGGCAGTCTCGGCACCGCTGTCGATGCCGCCATGGCCGGGATCGATCACCACCAGCGGCTTGCTGTTGATCGGCAGTTCCGAACCGCCCGCTGGCGTCGATACCGCAGCGACCACGCTTTCCGAAGCTTGCCGGTCGCGCTCCACATTGGCCGTGAATTCCTCCTCCGTTGCCGGAATGATATCGACCACGAGCCGCGCCGGCTGCCCTTCGAACGCATCCAGCACATAGGCCTGCTGCACCTGCGCCGGCCCTGTCAGCGTCAGCGTCGTACGCACGCGATCAGCAGCCGCCTGTTCGATGAGATAGGCCGAAACCAGCCCCTCTTCGGTGGGCGAACCTTCCGGCTCCGGCGCCGAAAACGTGCCGGCACGCACGTCGATGGCGAGGCGCTGCGGGTCGTCGAGCGAAACGAAGGAAAATGCGGTGCGCTCGGCCAGGTCGACCACAAGCCGTGCCCGTTCGGGCGTCGTGGTGACCCGCGCATCGATGACATTGGGCAGCGGCGGAAGCGTCCCTGCCTCCTGCGCGCGCGACAGGACAAGCCCGCTGCCCAGGGTCAGCAGGACCAGCACGAGGCGTATCAGAAGATGTCTGGTCAAAACGGCGACCGGCTCCCAAAAGTCTGGGCCATGGAATGCCGTCGGGTTGCGGCGATTCTTCGGCGAATGTGGCCTTATGCGATGATTTGCGCTTGCGGCCAAGGAACGAGACCGCAAAACCCGCCGCACATGGCCCATTTAGACTTTCCTGTTGCCATTCCGGCGCAACTTTTCTACACGCTTAGGAAGCAGGTGCGTGTGTTTCGCGGCCGTTTTCGGGGTTGTGTGAACCCCCTATGGCCCGGAACGGACGTTGCGGTTTCAACGCCCTGCCACGACGAATTTCGGCCCAACCGGGCCGGACGGTGCCAGGCAACGCGCCTGACACCCAATAGGAAGAGGTCATATGGCCCGCTGGCGAACAGAGCGCGACGCGATCGAGAAAACCGATTGCCGCTTTGCTTCGCCTTCTTCGCCGGCCATGACCGAACGAACCCAGGCGCAGAACGTGAGAGGTTCGCGCCGCTCAACATCAAACCTATTCGCCCCGCAATGCGCCACGACCAGGATGCCGGCTTTCCGGCGTCCCCTTGTCGGCGCGCGGGTGCGCGGAGTTCATTATGGCGACCAAGAGAATGCTGGTGGATGCCATCCACCCGGAAGAAACACGGATTGTCGTTACCGCGGGTAACCGCCTGGAGGAATTCGACTTCGAATCGGCGACCCGCCGCCAGTTGCGGGGCAATATCTACCTCGCCAAGGTGACGCGCGTTGAGCCGTCCCTGCAGGCGGCCTTCGTCGAATATGGCGGCAACCGCCACGGCTTTCTTGCCTTTTCCGAAATCCACCCCGACTACTACCAGATCCCCGTAGCCGATCGCGAAGCCCTGCTGCGCGACGAGGAGCACGAGGAAGAGCATCACGACGAGGCCGAAGATACCGTCTCGGTCCCCGAAGGCGTGGCCGAGAGCGATGCCGACGCCGATCCGCAGGATCATGGCGAGGACAGTCATATCGAGCAGGCCCCTGCCAATAGCGAGCCGGTGGAATCCATCGGTGGCGCCGACGCGCTCGAGGAAGTGCCCGAGCGCCGCCGCTCCAGCCAGCAGCGCCGCCACCAGTACAAGATCCAGGAAGTCATCAAGCGCCGCCAGGTCATGCTGGTCCAGGTCGTCAAGGAAGAGCGCGGCAACAAGGGCGCGGCGCTGACCACCTACCTGTCGCTGGCCGGCCGCTATTCGGTCCTGATGCCCAATACCGCCCGTGGCGGCGGCATTTCGCGCAAGATCACCAACGCCGCCGACCGCAAGCGCCTCAAGGAAATCACCGCCGATCTCGAAGTGCCCCAGGGCATGGGCGTCATCCTGCGCACGGCCGGTGCCAGCCGCACCAAGGCCGAGGTCAAGCGCGACTTCGAATACCTGATGCGCCTGTGGGAGAGCGTGCGCACGCTGACCCTGCAGAGCCAGGCGCCGTGCCTCGTCTACGAGGAAGGCTCGCTGATCAAGCGGACCATCCGCGATCTTTACAACAAGGACATCGACGAAGTTCTGGTCGCGGGCGACAACGCCTATCGCGAGGCCAAGGACTTCATGAAGATGATCATGCCGTCCCACTCCAAGAACGTGAAGCCTTACGCCGAGGAGCAGCCGCTCTTTTCCAAGTACGGCGTCGAAGCGCAGCTCGATTCCATGTTCTCGCCCACGGTCACCCTGCCCTCCGGCGGCTATATCGTGATCAACCCGACCGAGGCGCTCGTCTCCATCGACGTGAACTCGGGCCGCTCCACCAAGGAGCACAATATCGAGGACACCGCGCTCCAGACCAATCTGGAAGCCGCCGAGGAAGTCGCGCGCCAGTTGCGCCTGCGTGACCTGGCCGGCCTCATCGTCATCGACTTCATCGACATGATGGAGAACCGCTCCAACCGGGCCGTCGAGCGCAAGCTCAAGGATTGCCTCAAGGACGACCGCGCCCGCATTCAGGTGGGCCGCATCTCCCATTTCGGCCTCATGGAAATGAGCCGCCAGCGTATCCGCTTCGGCGTTGTCGAAAGCTCGACCCACAAGTGCCCGATCTGCGACGGCACCGGCCTCGTGCGTTCCACCGAGTCGCTGGCCCTGATGATCATGCGCCACATCGAGGATCACGTCCTGCGCAAGCAGGGACAGTCGATCAATGTCCGCGTCCCGGTCGAAGTCGCGCTCTATATCCTCAACTACAAGCGCGAGACGCTGACCCAGCTCGAAATCCGCAACAACCTCTCGATCACCATCACGGCCGACGGCAAGCTGGCCGGCCATGACTTCCATATCGAAAAGGGCGAGACTCGCGTGTCCGCCTATGCCGATCAGCGCGCCGCCGCCCATGTGCGTGTCGATAGCGCCGTCATCGAAGACGCGGTGGAGGAAGAGGAGGAGGACCTCGAGGACGCGTCCGAGTCCGAGGCCGAGACCACCGAAGCCCGTTCGTCCGAGCAGGGTGAGGGAGACGGCAATGGCCGTCGCCGTCGGCGCCGCCGTCGTCGCGGTGGCCGGGGCGGAGAACAGTCCGGCCAGCCGGTCGCCGATGCCGCCCTCGGCGCCGATGGCGAAGCCGAGGATGAAGCGGACGAAGCTGACGAGACCGCTCGCGCCGAAACGGCCGAAGGTGAAGGCGATAGCGATGGCGAAAACCGCCGCCGCCGCCGCCGTGGCCGCCGTGGTGGCCGCCGCAACCGTCGCGACGGCAATGGCGAAGCCGGCACCGAGACGGCCGAAGCAGCTGTCTCCGCCCCCGAAGATGCCGTTGTCGAGCATGTCGAGGTGAATGCCGAACCCGCTCCTGAGCCCGCTGCCGAGGAAGCGCCGGTCGAAAAGCCCAAGCGCAGCCGCCGCAAGAAGGTAACGGAAACCGAGGAATCGGCACCGGCCGAAACGACCCCGGTGGACGCCGTGGCAGCACCGGCCGAAGAGCCTGCCGCCGAGGAAAAGCCCAAGCGCAAGCCGCGGACTCGCAAGCCCAAGGCCGAGACCGCTGAAGCCGCCGCCGCAACTGCCGTAGCAGAAGCCGCACCGGCTCCAGAGCCCGAGGCAGCGACCGAGGCGCCGGCCGAGGAAAAGAAGCCCACGCGCAGCCGCCGCGTGAAGAAGGAATTGCCGCCCGAAGGCGTGGTCGTCACATCCAGTGGCGCCCCTGCCGAAGAGGCACCCGCAACGCCCGCCGAAGGCGAGGCGCCTGCCGATGGCGAACCCGAAAAGAAGAAGAAGGTCGGCTGGTGGCAGCGCCGCCTCGGCCTCGGCTAGAAACAAAAAGGGCGGCCTCCGGGCCGCCTTTTTCTCTTGCGCTGAGACGACTCCACTCAGCCTCCCAAAGGCATGAACTTCGGCACTGCACCCTGGAGAGCCCCGGTCGGTCCCTCCCCCTTCTTCAGGGGGAGGCTAGGTGGGGGTCTTTTGGCCTTTAAAATACCGGAACACCAGATCTTCCGGATCCTGCCGCGCGGCCGCGTCATCACGCACCCCGCCCAGCCGTTCCGCCAAGGCAATCGACGCAAGGTTGTCCTGGTCGCAATAGCTCACGAGCGTTTCAAGTCCGAGCGTTTCGAAAGCCCAGCCGCGCAGCGCCGCCGCGGCTTCGCCGGCAAATCCCTGCCCCTCGAAGCCGTCATAGAGCAGCCAGCCCAGTTCCTTTTCGGGAAACAGCGGACCATGATTGATCCCCACCTGTCCGACGCATTCGCCACTGTCGCTGCGATGGATCATCAGCGCGCCATGCCCGAAAAGGTCCCACAGCGCCACATCATGACAGAAGGACACCCATGCGCCGCGCAGGTCGAAAGGCCCGCCCATGAAGCGCGCCCTGTCCGACATCATCATGTCCCGGTAGGCCGCAAAGTGGGCCATGGTCGGCGGACGCAGGCTGAGCCGCTCGGTGGTGAGCGTCGGAATGCTGCTCACCTTATCCCCCTGCTTTCAGGAATACCTGCATCCGCTCGAGTGCCATTTCGACGCTCTGCTGCGTTCCGGCATAGCTGAACCGCACGAAGCCATTGCCGTCCGTCCGGTCGAAGTCGATCCCGGGCGTGGCCGCCACGCCCGCCTGGTCCAGCATGGAGAGGCAGAACGCCATGGCGTCGTTGGAGAAACGCCCGATCCCCGCATAGGCATAGAAAGCGCCCTCCCCGTCCTGCGGCAGCTCGAAACCCAGTTCGCGCAATCCCTGCCCCAGCGCCTGCCGGTTCCGCGCATAGGCCGCCTTCTGCTCTTCGGCATAGTCGCGCTCGCCCAGCGCCACCGTGGCCGCGATCTGGCTCAGCGTCGGCGCCGAAATGAAGAGGTTTTGCTGCAGGATTTCGGCGCGCCGGATCAGGCTTTCGGGCAGCACCATCCAACCGATGCGCCAGCCGGTCATGCAGTAATATTTGGAAAAGCTGTTGATGAAGATGGCGTCGCGCGTCAGCTCCAGCGCACTGACCGACGGTCCGGCATAGTCGAGCCCGTGATAGATTTCGTCGGAGATGAAGGTCACGCCGAGCCGCGCACAGGTCGAGACGATGTCGGCCAGTTGCTCGCGGTTCACCGCAGCCCCCGTCGGGTTCGCCGGACTGGCAAAGAGGAGGCCATCGAACGGCTGCCGCGCATGCGCCGCCGCAATTTCGGCCCCCGTCAGCCGCCAGCCATCGGCGGCTTTCACCGGTATTTCGGTAATCCCGAAACCAAGGCCCAACAGCGTATTCACATAGGCCGGATAGCCTGGCCGCGTGATGGCAATGCGCGCCCCGGGCTTGAACGCCGTATGGAAGGCGAGGATGAACCCTGCCGACGAACCCGTCGTGGCGAGGATCAAGTCCGGATCGACGGCCACGCCGTGCTGGCGTTCATAATAGGAGGCCAGGCCCTCCCTCAGCTCGGTAAGCCCCTTGGCATTGGTATAGCCCTGCGGCTGCGGCAAGGCCCGCGCTACGGCCTCGATCACCTTCGGCGCTGGCGGCGCGCCGGGCTCGCCCACCTCGAGATGGCAGATTATGCGCCCCTGCGTCTCGAGCGCCTTGGCGCGCTTGAGAATATCCATGGCGAAAAAGGGCATCAGGCCATCGGCGGAAGAAGTCATGGGCACTCCAGGATCTGTCCCGGCCTAACCCGAAGCGCAGCGCTTCTCAACAACAATTGACCCTCGGCCGATCGCGCATGTCGAGCGACAGGTGCGCCGCCCCACCGATCTCTGGTAAGGAGTGGTCACTGACTCGCCTGGAGCCGACAATGAAGAGCCTTTCCATAGCGCTGGCCGCCCTTGCCGGCATTCTCGCCGGCGCCCTGGGTTTTTCCCTTCTCAACCAGCCCGCGCCGCAGACCGACGCCGTGGCCGTCCGGGCCATTGTCGAAGACGTCCTCAAGGAACAGGCCGCAATTGAAGCCGCCAATGCCCCCGCGGCGCCCGAGGTCACGCCCACCGCGGCGATCGACCCGGCCGTGCTCAATCCCATGATCGAGCAATATCTCCTCAGCGATCCCAAGGTCCTGCAGCGCGTCTCCTCCGCTCTCGAATCCACCTTGCGCGTCGAGGAGGAGCAGCGCACCGCCACGGCAATGGCGAGCCTGCATGACCGCATCTTCAACGCGCCCGACCAGATCGTGCTGGGCAATCCCGATGGCGACGTCACCCTCGTGGAATTCTTCGACTATAATTGCGGCTATTGCCGCGCCGCCCTGCCCGACATGGCAGCGCTTCTCGCCGAGGACCCCAACCTCAAGGTCATCCTCAAGGAATTCCCCATCCTCTCCACCGAATCCATGGATGCCGCCCGCATCGGTGTGCTGGTCAGCCAGACCGACGCGGACTACTGGGATTTCCACTCCGCCCTCTTCACAAGCCGGGCAAAGGTCGACAAGACCGTGGCTCTGGCCGCTGTCGAGTCCATGGGCCTCGCTCCGGCCGAAATCGAAGCGAAGATGGCCGATGCCAGCGTCGCCAGCACCATCCAGTCCTCCTACGAAATTGCCCAGGCTCTGGGCATTACCGGCACCCCGACCTACATCATCGGCAACGAGATCATCCCTGGTGCCATCGGCGCCGACGAGCTCCGCGCCCGCATCGCCGACATGCGCGCCTGCGGTAAAACGCAGTGCAGTTGAACCTTGGCTTGGTTCTGCCTTGATTGCTTTTTAGTGCATTTCGTGTAACCGCCCTTGCGCCGGTTAAAATCGCCGGTGCACAAGGCATGGATCATGACCAAACGCGTTCTCGTCCTTAACGGCCCGAACCTCAACCTGCTCGGCACGCGCGAGCCGGGGACCTATGGCTCGGAAACGCTCAAGGATGTCGAGGCGCTTTGCAAGGCGGCTGCCGCAGAGCTTGGCCTGGCCGTGGATTTTCGTCAGTCCAATCATGAGGGCGAGCTGGTCACCTGGATCCAGGATGCGCGCCTGACTGCCGACGCCATCGTCATCAATCCTGCCGCCTATTCCCACACTTCGGTCGCCATCCACGACGCCTTGCGCGCCGTTGCCCTGCCGGTTGCCGAAGTCCACCTCACCAATATCCATCAGCGCGAAGCATTCCGGCACCACTCCTATGTGTCGGCGGTCGCATTCGGCGTCATTTGCGGCTTTGGCTCGCTTGGATATAAACTGGCCCTCGTGGCCTTGGCCGAAAAACTCAAATAACGCTTCGACGCGAGAAGCCGGGAGACCGACAGAATGACCAAGTCATCAGTGGATCAGGACCTGATCCGCGCAATCGCCGAACTGCTCAACAAGGAAAACCTTGCCGAGATCGAAATCGAGCAGGACGATCTGCGGGTCCGCGTAACGCGCTCCTATCCCGCCGAAGCCCCCACCTATGCCCATGCGCCCATGCAGTACATGGCCCCCCCCGCCGCGCCGGCCACTCCGGCCGTTCCGAGCGCACCTGCCGGCTCTGTCGCCGCTGCCGCACCTGCCAAGGCTGAAGACCTCGCCTCCAATCCCGGCACCCTGACCTCGCCCATGGTCGGCACGGCCTATCGCGCCTCCGAGCCGGGCAAGCCCGCCTTCGTCGAGGTCGGCACCAAGGTGTCCGAGGGCCAGACGGTTCTCATCATCGAGGCCATGAAGACCATGAACCAGATTCCGGCGCATCGTTCGGGCACGGTCACCCGCGTCCTCGTGGACGACGCCCAGCCGGTTGAATATGGCGAGCCGCTCGTCGTCATCGAATAAGGAGGCGAGCATGTTCCAGAAGGTTCTGATCGCCAATCGCGGCGAAATCGCTTTGCGCATCCTGCGCGCCTGCAAGGAAATGGGCATTGCCACCGTCGCGGTCCATTCCACCGCCGACGCCAATGCCATGCATGTCCGCCTTGCTGACGAAAGCGTCTGCATCGGCCCCAATGCCGCGCGCGACAGCTATCTCAACATTCCGTCCATCATGGCGGCCTGCGAGATCACCGGTGCCGATGCCGTGCATCCCGGCTACGGTTTCCTCTCGGAAAATGCGCGCTTTGCCAAGATTCTGACCGAGCACAACGTCACCTTTATCGGCCCCTCCGCCCATCACATCGAGATCATGGGCGACAAGATCACGGCCAAGAAGACCGCGGTCGAGCTGGGCATCCCCGTCGTGCCGGGCTCTGCCGGCGCCGTCGAGACCGAGGAAGACGCCAAACGCACCGCCAAGGAAATCGGCTATCCGGTCCTGATCAAGGCCACCGCTGGCGGCGGCGGGCGTGGCATGAAGGTCGCCAAGACCGAGAAGGACCTGCTCGAAGCCTGGTCCACCGCCCGTACCGAGGCCAAGGCCGCCTTCGGCAACGACTCGGTCTATATGGAAAAGTACCTCGGCAAGCCGCGCCATATCGAGGTGCAGGTGCTCGGCGATGGCCAGGGCAATGCCGTGCATCTGGGCGTGCGCGACTGCTCGCTGCAGCGCCGTCACCAGAAGGTCTGGGAAGAAGCCGGCGGCCCCACCATTTCGCCCTCCGAACGCGACGAGATCGGCGAAATCTGCGCCGCCGCCATGCGCAAGCTCAAATATTCGGGCGCCGGCACCATCGAGTTCCTCTACGAGAACGGCGAGTTCTATTTCATCGAGATGAACACCCGCCTGCAGGTGGAGCACCCGGTCACCGAGCGCATCACCGGCATCGACATCGTCTACGAGCAGATCAAGGTCGCCTCGGGCGAAAAGCTCTCGATGACGCAGGACCAGGTGCAGTTCTATGGCCATGCCATCGAAGTGCGCATCAATGCCGAGGATCCTCAGACCTTTGCCCCCTCGCCGGGCACCATCACCTTCTACCATCCGGCCGGCGGCGTCGGCATCCGCGTCGATTCGGCGGTCTATCAGGGCTACAAGATTCCGCCCTATTACGACTCGCTGATCGGCAAGCTGATCGTCTACGGCCGCACTCGCGAAGAATGCCTCAAGCGTTTGAGCCGCGCCGTGGACGAATTCGTCATCGACGGCGTCAAGACCACCCTGCCCCTGTTCCAGCGCCTCCTCAAGGAGCAGGACATCCGCACCGGCAATTACGACATCCACTGGCTGGAAAACTTCCTCGCCAACAACAAGGCGTAAGGCCGCCGCT
>PJUF01000928.1_pt1 | contig 17217 bp, 16 predicted proteins | sample 1512191 | NCBI WGS metagenome assembly PJUF01 (sample SAMN08177673, study PRJNA422409) | Feces metagenome, whole genome shotgun sequencing project. | isolation source: Chicken feces (3) enriched on wood chips | host: Gallus gallus | place: USA: Madison | collected 2015-01-15 | reverse complement strand
TCAACGAACGCACCGTAATCGGTGATGTTCTTGACCACGCCGTCGACAACCTGGCCCTCTTCGAGCTGCTGGACGATTTCCGAACGCTGTTCGGCGCGCGACTCTTCGAGAATGGCGCGGCGCGAGACGACGATATTGCCGCGACGCTTGTCCATCTTGAGGATCTGGAAGGGCTGCGGCACGTTCATGAGCGGCGCGATGTCGCGGATCGGACGGATGTCGACCTGCGAACGCGGCAGGAAGGCCACGGCACCTTCGAGGTCGACGGTGAAACCACCCTTGACCTGGTTGAAGATGGTGCCTTCGACGCGCTCGTTGGCGTTGTACTTCTCTTCGAGCTTAACCCAGCTCTCTTCGCGGCGAGCCTTCTCGCGCGACAGGACGGCTTCGCCGGCAGCGTTCTCGACGCGGTCGACATAGACCTCGACTTCCGAACCGACGGCGATGGTGCCGTCACGGCCGGCCTGGCCGAATTCCTTCAAAGGCACGCGGCCTTCGGTCTTGAGACCCACGTCGATGATCGCGAGGTCCTTTTCGATGGCCACGACCCGACCCTTGACGACGGTGCCTTCGGCGGCATCGTTGTCGACAAAGGAGTCGAGGAGCATCGATTCAAAATCGTCTTTCGTCACAGTCTGCTGTGCCAAATCTTTTCTCCGAGGCGCCGGTGGTTAGGGGTTTGTCATCCTGCCCGAAGCCGGGTCCGCTTCGGCGGGAAACGCCAAAGCCGGCGCACGGAGCACCGCTTCATGGACAGGAGAATTCTGCATAGTCCGGGCCATCGCATGGGCCGATTGTGACGACGGGCGGGACCCAAGGAGGAAATTAGAGGGGCTTTTGCCCTTCTGCCTTGAGCGCCTGAACCTTGTCGACAATCGCGACGGCAGCGCGGAGTGCGGCCTCTATACCCATAAGCGTGGTATCAAGCAAGTGCGCGTCAGGGGCGGGGTAAAAGCCGCCATGGGGATTGAGCATGTCGCGCGCGTCACGCTCCTCGATCTGGTGGAAGAGCGCATAGCGGTCCACCGCGACGCCGCGGGCCTCTAGCTGGCGGGCGCGGCGCTCCATGCGCGCCTTGCTGTCGGCCTGGATGAAGAGTTTTACCGTGGCATCGGGGCAGATCTTGGTGCCGATATCGCGCCCGTCGAGCACCGCCCCGCCCGGCTGGAGCGCGAAGTTGCGCTGGAAATCGAAAAGCGCCGCGCGCACTTCGGCGATCACCGCCACCTTGGAGGCCAGTACGCCTGTATCGGCGGCGGTCAGGGCATCGAGATCGGTGAGATGGGTGGCATCGAGGGCGCGGGCGGCGGCAATGGCCGTGGCTTCGAAATCGGGCGTGTCGACGGCATCCGCCGTGGCTAGGCCCACGGCCCGGTAGAGCAGACCCGTATCGAGATGCGGCAGGCCATAGTGGCGGGCGAGGCCCGTGGCCAGTGTGCCCTTGCCCGATGCGGCAGGTCCATCGACGGCAATGATCATGTGTGCCCTCTCGTGCTTGTCACCTAGCCGATAGCGGCGCAGGCCGGGCGGGGCAAGGGGGCGCCGCAGACGGGCCGCCGGCGTCGGCGGATCGGCACCGGCTGGCGACGGGGCCCGCGCCGCACGCATTTTGCGTTTGACAGGGCCGGGCTTTGCCCATAACCGGACTGACCGAAACGGGCGCGCGCGGCTCTTTGGCGCCCCATAAATCCCAATTCGAGAAGGCATGAGAGATGGCCAACGAACGCGGCACCAAGCGGACCGATCCCGATACCGGCAAGAAGTTCTATGACCTCAACGCGGACCCGATCGTCTCGCCCTATACCGGCAAGAGCTATCCGCGGTCCTTTTTCGAGCAGCTGACCGGCAAGGCCAGCCCCGCCACCGCTCGCAAGATCGATGACGAGGACGAGCAGGAAGAAGAAGACGAGGTCGAGGAAACCGCAGGTCCCGAAATCGTCAGCCTCGAAGAGGCCGATGCGGAAGAGAGCGGCGACGAGGTCCCCGATGACGTCGAGGATGTCGAGGTCGACGAAGAGCTCGGCGACGACGAGGACGACGTGTTCCTCGAAGAAGACGAAGACGAAGACGACAGCCTCGGCTTTGACGTCGGCGACGACGAAGATCGTTGATTTGACTTCAGATTTCCCGCCGGACGCGGTTTTCGCCCGGCGGGACAAAAAAGTGTCATTTAGGCACTTGCACGCAGCGGAATGATCCAATAGGTTCCGCCTCGCTTCGGACGGGTAACGCCCCGGACGAACCCAAAACTACCGCAGGGAACGCGTGTCGCACCCTGTCCGGATGGGGCCATAGCTCAGCTGGGAGAGCGCTTGCATGGCATGCAAGAGGTCAGCGGTTCGATCCCGCTTGGCTCCACCAAATTTTCCGTTTCATCGCTATATTTGCCAAGTGTCCCTTGGTCGGGGTCGGCTTTCTACCTTCGTGCAATGAGGGCGCTAAAGCTGTCGACCAGCCGGTCGGGATTGTAGGGCTTGGCAAAGAATTGCGCGCCCTCGGGCAGGTCCTCGGCAGCCACGTTCCGGTGCCCGGAGGTGACCACGATATGCACCGGCGGCCAGCGGTCGCGCACCAGGGTGGCCAGTTTCAGGCCATCCATGCTCCCGGGCATGTCGACATCGGTGAAGATGAGGCGAATGTGCGCATTGTCGCCAAGGACAATGACAGCGTCGTCGGCATTTGCAGCTTCGAAGACCGTGAAGCCATTTTCTTCCAGATGATCGACAATGCTCATGCGAACAAGCATTTCGTCCTCGACGACGAGAACGGCGGGTCGTGGTTCGGCCATGTTCAGCTCGCCTCGTTGGGTGCCTGGGCGGCGACGCTTTCCGCAGGGGCTGTCAATGTGCAGACAATGCCGCCAGGGGCATAATCGATGCCGACGCGGGCGTTGAAATCGGCCGCCAACACTCTTGTGATCAACCGCGAGCCGAAGCCGGACCTTTCGGGGGGCTGAACCGGCGGCCCGCCGCTTTCCGTCCAGGAAAAGCGGAACTCTGCCTGGCCGTCGTCAGCCGTCGCCACCGTCCAGCCAATGTTGACCTTGCCTTCGGACACGGACATTGCGCCATATTTGGCGGCATTGGTGGCCAGTTCGTGGATGGCCAGCGCCATGGAGAGCGCCTGCTTGGGGTTGAGTTCAAGATTGACGCCATCGATGACAAAGCGGTCCTGCCCGGACAGGTGCGGTGTCAGCGCACTTTCCACCACGGACTGGATGGGTGCGCTGGTCCAGGTCTGCCCGGTCAGAATGTCATGCGCATTGGCTAGGGCTTCGAGCCTGGATCCGAACAGGGTTCGCCGGTCGGCGATGTCGTCGCCGCGCAGGGTCTGCATGGCAATGGCGTTGACCATTGCCAGGCTGTTCTTGATCCGGTGCTGCAATTCGCCGCTCAGCACTTCCTGACGCAGCACCGATTCGCGCAGCGCCAGTTCGGCGCGCTTGAGATCGGTGATATCGCTGCCCTCGACGAAGATGCCGGTAATCTTGCCGGTCACGTCGCGCATGGGCTGATAGACGAAGTTGACAAAGCCCTTGCGCAGCGGCCCGCCCGGCTCGGGCTGCAGGTCGATCTCCACTCCGCGTCCGATAAAGGTTTCGCCGGTTTTGTAGACCTGGTCGAGCAGTTCATAAAAACCCTGCCCGGCCAATTCGGGAAAGCCTTCGCGGACGGGCTTGCCGATGAGGTCGCGATGACCAATCAATTGCATATAGGCGGCATTGGTCAGCTCGAAGACATGGTCCGGGCCAGTCAGAACCGCCATGAAACTGGGTGCGTTCTCCAGCAGGTCGCGCAGCCGGCTCAGTTCCTGGCTGCGGGACTTGGCCGCCGCGACTTCGGCGGTGATTTCGAGGGCCGTGCAGAACATGCCGACGACTCGGTCGTCCTCGTCGTGCACAGGCGTGTAACCAAAGGAGAAATGGGTCTCGACCTGCTTGCCATAGCGGGTCATCTGGAATTCGATATCGTCCATATAGGTGGGAATGCCGGCATAGGCTGCATCCATGATCGGGCCGACATCGGCGATGATATCGGCCCAGACCTCGTCGAACCGGCGTCCCAATGCCCAGGGATGGCGATTGGTGCACATGGGCGCATAGCCATCATTGTAGAGCATGATGCGGTCCGGCCCCCAGGCGATGAACATGGGCTGCTGGGAGGTAAGCAGGACCTGCGTCAGCGTGCGCAGACTATCCGGCCAGGTTTCGGGACTGCCCAGGGACGTGGCGGACCAGTCATGCGCACGGATCAGCTCCCCCATCGCCCCGCCCCCTGCAAGAAATGTCATGCGGTGGCGTCCAGGCGAGGTCGTGTCGGTCATAGGCAGGTCTCGATCAGCGAAGATAGTGCGGCCGCACGGCGGATGTAACGGCCGGGGACGGCCGTGGGTTCAACTCTAGTCCATCGCCTGGGGCTGCGGGGAAAAACTTGCAGGTGGACCAGGCTATGCTGCCAGGGTTTGACCGGCGCCGATGTTCTGGCAGTGTCAATGTCAGCTTTGCGTGGAGACACTCTTGCCGCGACCACCGACCGTTCTCGATCCTGCCCAGGCCCGTGCCATCTGGATGCGGGCGCAATGTCTCGACCAGACCGAACCCTTCGGCGCGGGGCCGGCCGCCGCGCAGGCGGCGGTGGAGCAGCTGGGTTATGTACAGATCGATACGATCAATGTGATCGAGCGCTGCCACCATCATATTCTTTATTCGCGCATTCCCTTCTATCGCCGCACCGACCTCGGCGCGCTGCAATCGAGCGACAAATCGGTCTTCGAATACTGGACGCATGCGCTGAGCTATGTTCCGACGGCGGACCTGCCGTTTTTCGTGCCGGCGATGAAGGCCTATCGCGACAAGCCGAGCGCCTGGTTCGGATCGGTGACCAAGGCCGAGGTCAGCGCCATGACGCGGCGCCTCAAGACCGAGGGGCCGCTTTCGATCCGCGACATCGCGGATGACGAACTGGTGGACAAGACCCATCCCTGGGCCAGCCGCAAGCCGAGCAAGCGCGTGCTGCAGCTGATGTTCTACCAGGGGCTGGTGGCGATCTCGGCCCGGGCGGGCATGGTCAAGACCTACGACCTGATCGAGCGGCATTTCGGCTGGGAGAAAAATCCCCGTCCGGCCAGCGAGCGACAGGTCACCGCCTACCTGCTCGACCGGGCACTGCGCAGCCAGGGCGTGGTCAGCCTCGATTCCATCTGCCATCTCAATGCCCCGGCGAAAAAGGCCGTGGCGGAGCTGATCGACGCGCGGGTGAAGGCGCGCAAGCTGGTGCCCGTCACCATCGAGGGCGCCGAGAAGGTGCCGCACTGGACGACGCGGGAGGCGCTGGAGATCGTCGCCCCCCTGCCCGGCCATCGCATTCACATTCTTTCGCCCTTCGATCCGCTGATCATCCAGCGCAAGAGGCTCAAACTGATGTTCGGCTATGACCACATCTTCGAAGCCTATGTGCCGGCCGCAAAGCGCCGGTATGGCTATTTCGCGCTGCCGATCCTGGTCGACGAGCGCGTGGTGGCGGCGGTGGACTTCAAGACGGACCGGCAGGCGGGCAAGCTGCAGGTGCAGCAATGGACCTGGCTGGAGGATGTCGGCGCAGAGGCGAAGGCGGCGATTGACGCCGAACTGACGCGCTTCGAGCGGTTTCAGCTCGATGCCGGGTCCTAGGCAGAACGGACTTATCCCCGCTGGGCAAGTGTCCTTCATACTCCCCGCATCCCTCCCGCGACGGGCGGTCTGCAGCGACCAGATGCGGGAGGAGCCGGTTGGGTCTTTGGTCGCTCCAGAGCTTGGCTGCCTGGCGGGTCACCTTGCGACGAGCGATCAATAGGGACCCACGATGGCCGTAGAAACTTCGATCTGTCCCGAAGGGCAAAGCTCTCCAGTGGCGAGATTTTAAGGGAGGAGGCCATAAGCGCTACGCGCGAATGGCGGGTTCAGGGGCGGCGACGTCTCAATTGTTTATTTCACTGAGACGCACGCGCCTCGGGACACGTCCACCATGCGCAACCGCGACCCCACGGCCGAACGGCGAATGCGCTTGCCCGATCGGCAGCCGAACTCATCGGCGGTTCCCCGGCTTTCATCAACGCCAGCGCCGGGTTACAAGACGCGTCGCGCTTTGGGGACACTGATGGCCACCTATACCGATATCGCCCGGCGGGTTTACAACCACACGTTCAAGCTCGATCCCATCGTGCGGAGCCTGCTCGACACCGATTTCTACAAGCTGCTCATGCTGCAGATGATCTGGGGGCTCTATCCAAAGGTCGAGGCGACGTTCAGCCTCATCAACCGCACGACCTCGGTGCGGCTCGCCGAGGAGATCGACATCGATGAGCTGCGGGCCCAGCTCGATCATTGCCGCACGCTGCGCTTTTCCAAGAAGGAAATGATCTGGCTGGCCGGTAACACCTTTTATGGCTCCAAGCAGATCTTCCAGCCCGGCTTCCTGCGCTGGCTCGAGAATTTCCAGCTGCCCGACTACGAAATCGAGAAGCGCGACGGCCAGTTCGTGCTCAATTTTCCCGGCCTCTGGGTCGAGACCACGATGTGGGAAATTCCTGCCCTCGCCATCATCAACGAATTGCGCAGCCGGGCGGCGATGAAGCATTACGGGCCGTTCACGCTCGACGTTCTCTACGCGCGGGCCAAGGCCAAGATGTGGGAAAAGGTGGAGCGGCTGCAAAAGCTGCCGGACCTCAAGATTTCCGATTTCGGGACCCGCCGGCGGCATTCCTTCCTCTGGCAGCGCTGGTGCGTCGAGGCGCTCAAGGAAGGCATCGGCGCCAACATGACCGGCACGTCCAATGTGAAGCTCGCCATGGACAACGACCTCGAGGCGCTGGGTACCAATGCGCATGAATTGCCCATGGTACTGGCGGCGCTGGCGCGCTCGGACCAGGAATTGCGCGAGGCGCCCTACCGGGTGCTGCAGGACTGGAAGAGCTATTATGGTGGCAACCTGCTGATCGTCTTGCCCGATGCCTTCGGCACCGACGCCTTCCTGCGCGATGCACCGGACTGGGTGGCGGACTGGACCGGGTTCCGCCCCGACAGCGCGCCGGCCATCGAAGGCGGGGAAAAGATCATCGACTTCTGGCAATCACGCGGTCGCGACCCCAGGGAAAAGCTGCTGATCTTTTCGGACGGGCTCGACGTCGACATGATCGAGGAAGCCTATTTGCATTTCGATGGCAAGGTGCGCATGAGCTTTGGCTGGGGCACCAATCTCACCAATGATTTCGAGGATTGCGCGCCTGAGCCCAATCCGGGGCTGAAACCCATTTCCATCGTCGCCAAGGTCAGCTCCGCCAACGGTCGGCCGGCGGTCAAGCTTTCGGACAACCCGGCCAAGGCGACCGGCGACCGATCGGAAATCGACCGCTATCTGCGCGTATTCGGCGATACCGGCCGGGTGGAGCATGCGGTCCGGGTCTAGTCAGACCGCCGCCCGCTGATGCGCTTTGGCAACAATCGCGCAATCGGCACGTCTGTGGAGAACTCCCAATGGGTCGACCGCGTTAAGGGCTCGTGAACCATCCAAGGGCCAATTGGCCGGCGGGGGCTCTCCGGAGCCAGTTATGAGTGTTGAATTGATAGATATCGCCCTGGCCGAGAGCCAGCCCCATCCCACCCTTGCCGAACGCATGACCGGAAAGGTCCGCGCCGTGCTGACCGAAACCATCGGCGACCGCGAGGTGCGGCACGAAATCATGGTGCCGGTCTGGATGGATGTGCGCGAGGGCATGAGCCACGAGGATATCGAGCTGGCGCTGATGGTGAAGGCCGCCGACATTGTCGGCCGGCTCAAGCAGCATATCGGCCCCGGTCTCAAATAATGGCGCGCTTCAGCGCTGGCGGCGCATTTCCTCGGCAAACTTGCGCTGGATGTCCGTCACCGTATCGGCCCGGTAGGGCCTGACCGGCGCAGGTTCGCCCGAGGCGCGATGGCGCCAGATGCTTTCGGTGGCAAAGCGCCTGGCCTGGGCCTTGAGGCGATCATCGCCGATACGGCGTTCATCGCGGAAGAACCAGATCAGGGTCGCGACGACGATGATCCAGATTGCGAGAATTTCCCAAAACATGTTGGCCTCCGTAACGCTAGGAGGCCTTGATAGCTAACGAGGCGTTAACGGGGAAACGGCTTTGGCCGTTAGGCTTAATCGGCGCAATTGCATCTATGAGGCGATGGGAGGCAGGGGGCCGCCGCGGTTGAGCGCCACCAGCATGGCGCGCACCTGCGCTTCGGCCACCTTGCTGACCGCCTTGCGGTCAGTGCCCTCGTCGAGCGGCATGGGGGTGCCGAAGGCGACGGTCACGTCCTTGACCGGGCCGGAGAGGATTTCCCGGATGTTCTGCTTGACCGACTTGGACTTGATCCAGGCGATCAGCGAGCGCTCGTTGCGGCTGACCGGCAGGCCCTGGAGCCTGGTATAGGCAATGGTCAGGGGCTGGATCAGGACATCGGTGGCACCCGCTTCGATCATGGCATGCTGGGCCGCGCCGATCAGCGCCGAGCGGAACGGAAGCACATGGGTGCCGATATCGGACTGGCCCTCGGCAAACAAAAGCACGGCATTGTTGCCGGCCATGTGCCGGCCCATGGCCTCGGCAGTGCGACCGGCATCGGAGCGGCGCGTGCGATCGACATAGATGGTGCGCTGCAGGTCCGCCATCATGCCAACGAACGGCCATTTGCCCACTTCGCGCTTGGCCACGAAGGTGACGTCGGCCACCGAGCCGATGGCGACGATATCGGTCCAGGACACATGATTGGAGACGAGAAGAGTAGGACGGCCGGTCGAGGGCTTGCCGATGACCGTGACGCGCAGACCCAGGAAGACGCAGCCGAGCTTGTGGAAGGCGCGCGGCAGGACGTTCCATCCCGGCAGGCGCAGCAGCAGGACCAGCGCCTGGAGCGGGATAACGACGAGCATGAAAGGCACGAAGACAAACAGGAAAAACACGATCCTGAAGATCATTTGGTCGGCACGTCCTTATTGGTCCTGTCGCCCAGCGGCACCGCATAGAGCTCGAGCCGATGATCGACGAGCTTATAGCCCAGGCGCTTGGCGATCACTTCCTGGATGGCCTCGATCTCTTCGTTGCGGAACTCGATGACCTTGCCCGAGCGGATATCGATGAGATGGTCGTGATGCTCGTCGGGTATGGGCTCGAAGCGGGCGCGACCGTCCTTGAAGTCGTGCTTGGTGACGAGGCCCGCTTCCTCGAAGAGATTGACGGTGCGATAGACGGTGGACAGCGAAATGCGCGGATCGAGCGCCGAGGCACGCCGATATAGTTCTTCGACGTCGGGATGGTCGAGCGCGCCTTCCATGACCCGCGCAATGGTGCGGCGCTGGTCGGTCATGCGCATGCCGCGGGCCACACAGGCCTCTTCGAGCGTCAGGTCGGAAGGGTTCTTGTTCAAGCCATCTCTCCTTGCCCTTTCGACGTTGCGAGGGGGTTAGCCAAGATCACGCGCCATGACAAGCGCGGTTGCAGCACTGCCATCGGGCCGCGGATAATAGCCCTTGCGTGCGGAAATGCGCGCAAATCCGAGTTTTTCATAGAGGCGGATCGCCGCATGGTTCTGTTCATCGACCTCGAGAAACATGCGCCGGGCCGGCGAGAGCATGAGGTCGGCAAACACGGCTTCCATCAGCGCCCGGCCTACGCCCTTGCCGCGACGGCGCGGGTCGACAGCGAGGGTCAGCAGTTCCGCCTCGTCGGCGACGGTGCGAATGAGAGCAAAGCCGGCAATGCGGCGGCGGGCGTCGCAGGCGACGTAGCAGGGTGTGTTGCGGTCCTCAAGGAAGCTGGCGAAATCGCTGGCCGGCCAGCCGCGATAAAAGCTCTCGCCATGGATGCGGGCGAGGTCACGCGCGTCGCCAACTTCAGCCGGTTCGACATGCAGGCCGCCCGGGGCCATCCAGAGTTTCATCATGGCACGCGCCTCGGAATGCGGGCGGCGTCCTGCGGCTTGGCATCGGCATCGCGCACATAGGAAGCGTGCGGCGGATAAAGGGCGGGATCGGCCGCGGCCGCAAAGCGCGCCATCGCGCCGATATCGACGAAGGGCGAGGTCACGAGATGGGCGCCCGGCGGCACTGCCCGCCGCGCCACCTCGATGGGCAGAAGGCGTGGCCCCTCCCCGACTTGGCCAGGCGCCGGGAAGCTTTCGAAATAGGCCTCGTCGCGCCGCGCGTCCAGCAGCACGACAACCGGGCCGGCAGGCGCACCGAGCGACAAAGCGAGCAGGCTCGGAATGCCCATGACCGGAACCTTGCGCGCCACCCCAAGGCCGCGCGCCGCGGAAAGACCGATGCGCAGGCCGGTGAAGGAACCAGGCCCGGTGGTCACCGCCACCCGCTCAAGATCGGCATAGCCCAGCCCGTTGCGGGCCAGCAGAAGGCCGAGCCGATCGAAAAGAATTTCCGCATGACCCTTGGCAATGTCTTCCACCCATACATCGACCGCATCATCGGCGCGCAGCAGCGCCAGATTAAGGCGCGGTGCAGCGGTGTCGATGGCTAGGGTTACTGGCTGGGTCATGGTGTCCTTTGCCATTCGCGCCCGGCTCTCATGGCCTTTACGCTTCATCGCACTCCTAGCCCCGGTGCCGCGCCAAGTCTACCGCCAAAACCATTGCCTTGACGCCCCTGCGGGGTGCGACCACCTTGCGGCCATGTGCATCGATTCGCTTTGGCAACGCCCATGACCTGGCTGGCCGAAACCGCCATGCTGAGCCATGGCTGGCGCCGCTTCCTGCTGCTGCTGGTGGCCGGGGCAATCGCAGGACTATCCGTACCGCCCTTCTTCATCCTGCCGGCGCTGTTCGTGGCCATGCCGGTCTGGGTCTGGGCGCTGGATGGCGCAGAACGTCTCAAGGGCTGGCGGCGGCTGTTCGGGCCGGCCTTTTCCATCGGCTTCGCCTTTGGCCTTGGCTATTTCCTCGTCGCCTTCCACTGGCTGGGTGCGGCCTTTTTCGTCGATGGCGGCTGGGTGCTGGCCGCCATGCCCCCGGCAATCCTGTTTCTCTCGGCGCTGATTGCGCTGTTCTGGGGCCTTGCCAGCGCGCTGGCACATCTGACCTGGAGCCAGGGCTGGGTGCGCATCCTCAACCTGGCCGCCTGGCTGGCCGCCGCCGAATTTGTGCGTGGCCATATCCTGACCGGTTTTCCCTTCGATCTCCTGGGCTATAGCCTCACCGGCACCGACGAAATGATGCAGCTCGCCTCGGTGATCGGGGTCTATGGGCTCACTTTCCTCGCGCCGCTCCTGGCCATGACCCCTGCTTTGGTCTGGCCGGCCGACCAGCGGCCATTGAGCCAGCGCCTGGCACCGCTGTTTCTCGCTCTTTTCGTGATCGCGGCGCAACTGGGCTATGGCTGGAACCGGCTCAGCGGTACGCAGGCCACCGAGCGGCAGGACATGGCGCTGCGGCTGGTGCAGCCGCTGGTGCTGGAGCATGCCGATTTCGGCAATGTCGATCCGGTGGCATTGATCGACCGCCTGCTCATGCTCAGCGACATGCGCATGAACCCCAATGACCAGGGGCTGAGCGACATCACCCATCTGGTCTGGCCCGAATCGAGCCTGCCGTTTTTCCTTGAATCCTACCCCGAGGCGCTGGCCCGGATCGCGCGGCTGCTGCCCGACGAGACCACCCTGATCGCCGGCGTGCCGCGCCGCCCTTATGAGCTGGGGCCGCAGGCGGCGGGCCAGCCGCCTTATAATTCGGTGGTGGCCATCGACAGCGAGGGCGAAATCATCGCCAGCTACGACAAGGCGCATCTGGTCCCCTTTGGCGAATACCTGCCCTTTGCGGATTTTTTCGCGCAGTTGGGGATTAAGCAGTTCGTGCCGGGTTCGGACGGGTGGTCGCAGGGCGATGCGCGGCGCCGGCTGATGAGCCTGCCCGCCGCGCCCGCGCCACTGGTGCTGATCTGCTACGAGATCCTGTTTTCGGGCGATCTGGGCGACACGGCGGGGGCGCAATTCCTGCTCAATGTCACCAATGACGCCTGGTTCGACGGCTCGGTCGGCCCGGCCCAGCATGCCCATCATGCGCGGCTGCGGGCGGTGGAAGAAGGCATGAGCCTGGTCCGCGCCGCCAATACGGGCCTCACCTTCGCCACCGATCCGCTGGGCCGGATTACCGAACAGCTGGCGCCGGGGGAAATGGCGGTGCTCGACCTGCGGCCGCATCATCGTCTCGATGCGACGGTGTTCCAGAGCGTACGGCACTGGCCGTTCCTGATCGCGGTGATCGCCGGCGTCCTGGCGGGATTCGTGGCTTCCCGCCAGGGACGCCGGCGCCTCGTGCCCTAGGCTGCGACCAGCCCCTGCCCCCAATAGGCCAGTGCAAGCAGAACCAGGAGCACGATGCTGGGCGGCAGATGGGCGAACTGCCGATGGCGGATGAGCGTGGCATAGATGGCCAGGCATTCGAGGGCGCCGAGCGCGAAGCCGAGCAAACGCAGCTGCGGAAAGAACAACAGCAGCCCTGTGACGATGCAGACCGCGCCATTGACCAGGTGCCACCAGCGCGGAAAACCCCAGCGCACGAAGCTGACGCGCAATGGCACCGGGCCGATGAGGTTGACGAAGCCGGTGCCGAGAAAGAAGACGCCAAGCAGCGCGGTCAGCGCAGTGGCCCAGTGAATGCCGAAAAGCATTGGAGACTCTTTTAAGTTGGAAGCGGGCGCGATGCAGCCCCGCGGGGAGACTGGTGGGCCCCTCTCCCGGAAGAGAGGGACCTCGGTGGATCAGAACCGGGCCGAGAGGCTTGCCTTGACGGCGTGGCTGGAACTGCCGGCGCCGATAAGGCCGTCATAGCCGAGATTGAGGTTGACAGTTTCGGAGAGGCCGAGATCGAGCCCGGCCTGAACCACGGCGGCACTTTCGACTGCGGAGGTCCCCGAAACGGTGAAGGCATCGCCGGTGGCAAAGCCATGGGTGGCTGTGGGATTAGTGCCGCCCAGCGCCTGGCGCCAGCCCAGCGTGGCGCTGGCAGTGGCCGTCATGCCGCCCAAGGTGAAGGTGCTTTCGCCGCGCAGGCCGATCGTGGCGGTGGTGAGCGCCGCATTGGCCGAACCGCCGCCCAGCGCCGCCGCGCCGCCATTTTCGGCAAGGGTGCCGCGCATCACGCTGGTATGGGTGAGATTGACGAAGGGTTCGATGACGAGACCGCTGTCGAATTCGAAGCGCTGGCCGATCTCGCCGAAGACCTGGGCGGTGGCGCCGCCGGTGCTCGCGGTCAGCGTATCGGAGAAGCCAGGGATCACGACATCACGCGTGGTGCGGGTTTCGTTGGCGCCCAGGCTAGCGCCGAAGCGCAGGGTGGTGTTGTCGATGGCGCCGCCGCCATAGATGCCGGCATAGAGGCTGTCGGTCGAAGCCGTGGAGCCGCGATCGGGCAGATCGACCTGGCCGCGGCCATAGCCGCCCATGGCGCCGAAGACCCAGTCCTTGTTGAAGCGCGCATCGGCCCCGAAGAACAGGTTGCCGGCGCTGAAGCCTGCGGGGGCGGCATTGCCGTCGCCATGCAGCACACCGGCCCGCGCCTGGGCCGAACTCCAGACATTGACGCCAGCGGCGTCGTCACCGGCAAGGGCGTCACCGATCCGATCCGACATTGTGCCGCCCACATCCTGTGCGGCCAGGAGCAGGGCGCCCTGCGCGGTGGCGTGGATTTCGCCGGAAAGCTGGTCGAAGGCGTGATTGGCGTCGGCCACGTCATAGGTCAGCACGCGATCGTAGATCGTATTGCCTGCGCCCAGGGTTTCGACCGCCGCGCCGGTAGCGCGCTGGTTGGGCGTGTCGCCGACAGTGCCGAAACCGGTGCCGTTGCGGGCGAGCAGCAGCGTGACGTCATTGGCGTCATATTCGAGCGTACTGTCGAGGAAGGCGAGATTGTCGATGACGCCGTCGAAAAGGCCCTCGATGCCGTTTTCGGCGCGAAGGAACGTGTAGCGTGTGGCATCGGCATAATTGCCGCCGCTGGCCAGCACGTCGACCATGCCATCGAGATAGGCGGTGCCGTCGACAGCGACGAGGCCGTGATTGCCCTCGGCGTCGACTTCGAGCTGGAAAATGGCATTGTCGCCCAGGGTGAGGTCACCGGTGATGCTGAAGTCGCCAAAGCCGCTGGCGCCGATGCGGCCTTCGACCTCAGCATTGCGCACCGCGCCCGTACCGGTGAGGAAGCCGTCGGCCCCGACCAGCACGTCCTCGATCGCGCCATTGAGCTCGAGCATGCCGCCGCGCACTTCGGTGCCGCCGGTATGGGTGCTGAGCCCGGTAAGGACGAGGCGGCCGGCATCGGTCTTGACGAGACGCCCGTCGCCGGTAAAGGCGCTGGCGATGGTGGCGGTGGTCCCCGCCCCTGCCACGCTGCCATCGCCGACGCGGACGATGCGCTCGCCCTCGTCTATTCGGATATTGCCGCCGGTCAACGTGTAGCCGTCGGTGGTGAACTGCATGCCATCGACATTGACGTAATCGGCGGCGATTTCCACCGTGCCGGCCTGGCTGCCAAAGATAATGAAGCCCGGGTCGGGATTGGGCTGGCCGTTGGTGCTGCCATCGGCGGTGGTGAAGACATCGCGATCGTCCCAGACGCCATCGCCGCCATCGATCCGGCCATTGTTCCAGTTGCTGGCATTGCCGCCGTCCCAGAAGGCGATGTCGGCGCCGGCGCTGGAAACGATATTGACCTGACCGTCGAGCAATTGCAGCTGCACGTCATCGGGCTCGATGCCGTCAGGCAGGTCGCGAATATGGGCGTCCTGGTTGAAGAGCGAACCGCCATAGGTGGCGATGCGGTAGACCCCAGGTCCGAAGCCGCCGGCATCGGTGATGTCGATATAGCCGTCGAGCTCGATGTCGCCCACGATGTGGAAGAGTTCCGCGCCGCCCGGCGCGCCAAGCGTGACCGCAAGGGCCGAGCCGCTGCTGATCACCAGCCTGTCCATGGTGAGGGTCCGGCCCTGCACGCCGACCATGGTCGCACCCTGGTTGAGATTGACGGTGCCGAGATGACCGGTGCCCTGGAGCTGCGCGCCGTTGATGATGGCAAAGGCATCGGAAAAGTCGCCATTGACCTCGAGCACGCCGTCTCTGACGACGAGCGAACCGCCCCAGGCGGCATTGTCGCCCGAAAGGGTCAGGCGGCCGGTGCCATTGAGCTCGAGAACCGAGGTCGAGGTGCCGCTGATGGTCCCGCCGAAGGTCGTGTCGCTATCCTGGACAGTGATCAGCCGGCGATTGGTGAGATCGATAGTGCCTGACGTGTCGCCCCCAAATTGGGCGATGCCATCCACAGTCTGATTGGCCAGGAGTCGGAGCGTGCCATTGCTATCGAGGTTGATCCGCGCCTGGCTTGAAAGGACATTGGCGCCGGACGCGACGAGCGTTGCATTGCCGGTGATCCGGACCGAGCCGGCAAAATCATCCTGACCGGTGCGGATGATGGTGCCACCGTTGTAGGTTATGCTGCCTCGCCCGCCCACTGCAGTCATGGTCCCAGCCAGGGTTGCGGTGCCACTGGCATTGATGACGTCCATATCGCCCTGCACCAGCGAGACGAGCGTGAGTGCATTGTTCAGAGTGACGCCATCCCCCAGCGTAAGAGTGCCGCTGCCACGGAAAGCCACTTGCCCCGTCCCCAGGGCGCCGTTGCTGAGCGCGCTGATCCTGGCGCTGCTGCCGGCAACCCCGATTTCCGTGCCGCCCGCGTAAGTATTGGCGCCTGTCAGGATCAAGCTGCCCTCATAGACATCCAGTCTTGCCGAGGCTCCGCTGACCGTGCCTGTCCAGGTGGTTTCGTTCAGGGCGTGGATGCTGTTGAAACCCTCCAGCACCATGTCGTTCGAAAAGGCTGTGGCGCGCTCGTAGGACAAGTAAAGGTGACTGTAGTTGCGCAGGGTCACGGCGCCGGTGCCGAGACCTGTGTCGCTGGCGATGCCCACAGCGGTGCCGTCGATGATGGTGCCGCCGGTATGGCTGTTGTCGCCGCTGAGCCGCAGGCGGCCGCCGCCCTGGATGGTGATGGCATGCTCTCCGGAAATATTGCCGGACTGGATCGCACCGATACCGGTCCCCACGGACAGGATACCGTCTTCGGCCAGCACGATCGCTGCGGTTCGGTCCTGACCATTGGTGTAGGTTACGGTTTCGGCGCGTGCCGGGGTCAGCAGCACCAGCGCCGCGGCGGAGACACCGAGCATGAGGGCGGCGCGGCGACGGTTGCGCGCCAGCGGGCGGGCGTATCCGAAGGGCAGGGTGGACATGGGCATACTCCAGGATCCGGCCGGCAGGCAAAGCAGGGCCGGCGGCGGACGCAGCGGCGTCCGGCAAAATGAAAATGACGATGTGTGGAAAGGCCCCGGCCCCGGCTCCATGCAAGACGGAGGGGATCGCGAAGCGGACGCGCCTGATCAGGGTGCGCCGGAACACGTGTGATGCCGTGCCCTCGTCACCCTATAGCGGCGGAAGTCTGCGCGCTGGAGAGGGTATTCGTTACAGTTTTTCGCCTATTTGCCGCCGGCCCGTTCGGCGCGGATGGCGGCGGCCCGCTCGGGATCGAAGACAAAACCCTGCGAGAGGGCGAGATCGACCCGGGCCTGAAGGAACTGGCGGCCGATATCGGCCAGCCGCTCGGTGGGGATCAGGAACTGCCGGCGGCGATCGTTCTGGTCGACCACCCGCATGATGGTCCCGGCGGCGACCATGTCGTCGATATGGCGCTTGACCGTGACTTCGGTAGCGAGCAGCTCGAAATAGGTCGAGAGCTCCTTGAGGGTAATGGGCTTCTCATCGAGATAGCGCTGCGCCACGAGGCAGAAGATCATGTCGGCCTCGAAGATGCTGCGCCAATAGTGCTTGAGATAGCCTTCGGCCACCATGCGCTTGCGGAACTCGGTGCGATAGGAAAGCCAGGCGACATCGAGATCGAGCGCGGCGCGCTGGGATACAGTGAGGACGTTGTCGGTGGGGGCGGGCTGATGGGTCATGGGGTGCGCTTAGCGTTGCGGATGCGGCGGCGTCCCCACCCTAACGAGGGGGCAAAAACACGAAAGCCGCACAACCGTGAGGCTGAGCGGCTTTCGTATGGAATAGTGGTGCCCAGAAAAGGACTCGAACCTTCACGCCTTGCGGCACACGGACCTGAACCGTGCGCGTCTACCAATTCCGCCATCTGGGCGACG
>PJUF01000922.1_pt1 | contig 17287 bp, 19 predicted proteins | sample 1512191 | NCBI WGS metagenome assembly PJUF01 (sample SAMN08177673, study PRJNA422409) | Feces metagenome, whole genome shotgun sequencing project. | isolation source: Chicken feces (3) enriched on wood chips | host: Gallus gallus | place: USA: Madison | collected 2015-01-15 | reverse complement strand
GCAGTTCCGGCCAGTCCATGATCAGGTCGCGGCATTGCGCGTCGAGGTCGAAATCGTAGCGCGCCGCCAAGTCGCGGATCAGCGCCACGCGGTCGGGCTCGGGCATCGCCCGCATCTTGGCGTACAGCACGTCATAGGTGGCGCGCTTTTCGCGCAGGCTGGCGGCCGGCAGATAATCGGTCTCGCCCTTTTCGGTGATGGCGAGAGCCGCCTGCCCGGCCACGATGTCCTCGAGCGCCTGCCACCAGACCTCGCCCACGCCGTCGACCAGCGCCGTGGGCACGTAGAGCGTGAAGGGGCACTGATGGCGCCTGAGGATCGGCAGGGCGTATTTGAGGTTGTCGCGATAGGCGTCGTCGAAGGTGAAGACGGCGAAGCGCTTTTCCAGGGCGTCGGATTCGAGCCGCCGCAGCCCCTCCCCCAGATCGACGATGTCGAAGCCCAGCTGGCGGATGCGCGGGATGACGAAATCGAGGAAATCGGGCGTCACCTGCAGGATCGCGTTGGGCGAGAAATCCGCCGGCGGCTCGGGCAGCACGCGATGCAGGGTGAAGACGACGCCGCGGGCGCGCGACGTGGCGCGGATGAGCGCGCTGAGCCGCGTCGCCCAGAGCAGGTCGAAGACCCCGGAGATGGCGGCGTAGCGCAGGGCGCCCATCAGGCCACTGCGGCCTCGGGTTCGGGCGGCTCGACGCTTTCGACGCCGTCGAAGCCGAGGCCGGCAATGTCGGCCGCGGCGGCCTCGACCATGGCCGCGGGCGTCTGCGGCCGGCGCACGAGCGCGAGGCGGGCATGCGCGCCGGCGAATATGGGCAGGGTCGAATTGAGCCCGACGCGGCCCGTGGAGACGATGACGATCTCGTAGATGTCCGCCAGCGCCTCGACCAGCGTCAGCGGCTTGGTAGAGCGGCGATCCAGTGTCGGGTGCTGCCCCCACGACACCTCGGCGAGGCCATCGCGCAGCCTGTGGACGACATCGCCGAAGCTCGCCTCGTCGGCGCACAGATCGGTCAGCCCCGGAACGGAGGACGGGCGGGCGCTGCCGGCATCGATGCGGCAGACGCTGAGCCCCTGCTGCAGGGCCTCGGCCACGAGCGTATCGGCGACGATGGCGGCGTCGCGTGCCTCGGAGACGGCGGCGAGCAGGATGACGCGGGCACGGCCGAGCGCCATGTCGGCGGCGAGCGTCGCGAGCGCGGGCGGCGCGTCGGACGGCAGCGGCAGATCGTCGAGCGGCGCTTCGGCCGTCGCGGGAGCCTCGTCGCCCTCCGGCTCGATGTCGACGGACTCGGCGTCGTCGAACTCGTCCGGCCCGGTCTCGTCCATGGCGGGCTCGAACTGGCGCAGGCTGTTGCGGTCGTAGACGGCGCGGCCGGACATCAGCTCGCCGAACAGCACCATGCCGACCTGCAGCGCGAGGGCGACGAAGCCGACGGCACCGAGGATCAGCGCCGTCTTGGGCGAGGCCGGCACGACGGCCGGTGCGGCGCGGGTGACGATGCGCACATCGGGCAGCACCGAACCGGCGTCGGTGCGCCCGGCGGCATCGCGGTACTTGATGAGATAGGCATCGAGCAGGTCGCGCTGCGCCTTGGCCTCGCGCTCGAGGCTGTCGAGCGTCACCGTGTCCCGCGTCTGGGTCGAGGCGGCAAGCCTTGCGCGTCCCATGTCGTCGTTGAGCGAGGCGATGAGACCATCCTCGATCGTCACCTGCGCGGCGAGGCCGTCGGCGATGCGGCGCGCCTCGCCGGCGATCTGCGTGTTGATCTGCGCGATCTGGGCGTTGAGGCCGCGGATCGTCGGATGCGCCGGCAGGAGGATGGCGAGCTTTTCGGCAAGCTCGCCCTGCAGCGTGGCGCGGGTCTGCATCAGCGCCTGCACGACGGCGCTGGAGCGCACGTCCTCGACGCCCTCGACCGGCTGGCCGGAGGTGAGCAGCGAGCGGATCAGCGCGGCGCGCTGCTCGGCGGTGCTGCGGCGCGCCTGCGCGTCGGTGATCTGGCGGCCGACGTCGGAAATCTGCTGGTCGGGGAGCGTCGTGCCGTTGGAGCCGGCAAAGATGCCGTTCTGCGCCCGATAGTCGGCGACGGCGGCATCGGCCAGTTGCACCTTGCCGCGCAGCGCCTCGATCTGCTGCTCGAGCCAGACCGTCGCCTCAGCGGTGTCGGCGAGCGACTGCCCGACCCGCCGCTTCACATGCTCGGCGGCGATGGCGTTGGCGATGCGGGCGGCGAGATCGGGGTCGGCCGAGCGCACGAAGATGGAGACGATGGCGGAATCGCGTTCGCGAATGACCGTCAGCCGCGCGTTGAGGTTCTGCAGCACGGCTTCGTCGATGCTTTTCGGCTCGGGCTTGCGGCCGACCAGCGTCAGCAGCATCGTCACCGGGCTCGCGGCGCTGCCGTTGAACTCGGGGACGTCGCGGAGCTTCTCGCTGTCGATCACGGCGAGCAGCGTGTCGCGCGACTTGACCAGCTCGATCTGGCTCGACAACAGCGCGTCGATGCTGATGCCGCTGGCGGCCGGCGCCGCGGTGCCGGCGCTCGGCGCCTGGGTGTAGGTCGAGCTGCGGGCCTCGACCAAGAGGCTCGCCGACGACTCGTAGAGCTTGGGCACGAACATCAGGATGACGAAGGTGGCGACGAGCAGCAGCACCGTGACGATCACGATGCGCGGCAGGCGTGCCCACAGCGCCCCGAACAAGGCGCCGACATCCATGCGCAAATCCTCGGCGGCCGTCGACTCAAGCGTCATGCTGAGGGCTCTCCTTCACGTGCCGAGTTATCGGCCGGGCGTGGTCAACAATCGGTTAAGAGGCGTTGCAAAGCGCAAGCGCGGCGCCGGGTGGTAAGCACATTGTTAACCATAGCCAGCCGACACTATGCCGACTCTCGGAACCGGTTTTTCATGCGCTGGCTGCAGCTCCTCGTTCTCCTGCTTCTGGTGCCGTTGGCGGCGTGCTCGCTGAACGGCAAGGTCACCACCTATCCGGTGGAGACCGGCGGCGCCTATACGCTGGGCGGCGGCGACGTGCTGCAGATCAGGGTGTATGGCGACGACAGCGTCACCGGCGCCTACAAGGTGGACGATGCGGGCATGATCGCCATGCCGCTCATCGGCGCGCTGCGGGTCGGCGGCCGGACCACCGCCGAGACCGCCGCCCTCATCGCCGCGGCGCTGGCCAACGGCTTCGTGCGCAACCCCGACGTCTCCGTGCAGATCGACAGCTACCGGCCGTTCTTCATCCAGGGCGCGGTGAAGGTGGGCGGCCAGTTCACCTATGTGTCGGGCATGACCGTGCGGGCCGCGATCTCCACCGCGGGCGGGTTCAGCGACACCGCCAACCGCAACCGGGCGACGCTCTATCGCAAGGCGGGCGAGCAGATGGAGAAGCGCGTCGTCGATCTCGATTTCCCGATCTTTCCCGGCGACACGATCGTCATCGCCGAGCGCTGGCTCTGAGGCCGTGGGCCAGGGCCCGCCGCTGCGCATCCTGCAAATCCTGCGCGCCCCGGTCGGCGGCCTGTTCCGGCATGTCCGCGACCTCACGGCGGAGCTGGCGGCGCGCGGCCACCAGATCGGCGTGGTCGCCGACAGCCTCACCGCCGACGCGCTGACCGCCGAGCGGCTGGCGCAGCTGGCGCCCTTCGCGACCCTCGGCATCCACAGGCTGCCCATGCCGCGTACGCTCGGCCTCGGCGACGTCACGACGCCCCTCGCCATCCGCCGGCTGGGCCGGACGCTCGGCGCCGACGTGCTGCACGGGCACGGGGCGAAGGGCGGCTTCGGCGCCCGGCTGGGACGGCGCGGCGGCCAGGTGGCGCTCAACACCCCGCATGGCGGCGTGCTGAACTACCGGCCCGGCTCGGTGGCCGGCCGGCTGTTCCGCCGGGCCGAGCGCGGCATGGGGCGCATCACCGACGCCTATGTGTTCGAGAGCGCCCATGCGCAACGCGCCTTCCACGCGCAGATCGGCGTGCCGCCCTGCCGCGAGGTCGTCATCCATAACGGGCTCGCGCCGGACGAGTTCGCGCCGCTGCCGCCCGATGCCGACGCGCGCGACTTCATCTTCATCGGCGAGTTCCGCGACGTGAAGGGCATAAGCTACCTGCTCGAGGCGCTGGCCGGGGTGGTGCGACCCGACGGGCAGCCGGCAACGCTCGCCATGGCGGGGGGCGGGCGCGATTTCGAAGCGACCGCGGCGCAGATCGCGCGGGACGGCCTTTCCGGGCGGATCGAGCTGCTGGGCGTACGCCCGGCCCCGGAGGCGCTGCGCCGCGGCCGCTGCCTCGTCGTGCCGTCGCTGGCGGAGTCGCTGCCCTATGTCGTGCTCGAGGGCGCGGCGGCCGGGCGGCCGGTGATCGCCACGGCCGTGGGAGGCATCGCCGAGATATTCGGGCCTACCGCGCCGAGCCTCGTGCCCGCGGCGGACGCGGCCGCGCTGCGGCGCGCCCTGCAGGCCCATGTCGACGACCCGGACGCGGCGGCGCGCGAGGCCGCCGAGCGGCTGGCCTTCATCGCGCCGCGCTTTTCCATCGCGCGCATGACCGACGCCATCGAGGCGCTCTATCGCGAGGTGCTCGCGGCCCGGCGGCATGGTTAAACATAGGGCAAGGTTTTCACTCGGTCTTCACGCCTTCCTCCCTATATTCCGGCCCGAACCCTCTGTTTTGGCCGCCTTCGCCCCATGTTTCGCCTCGACCCCAAGCAAGCCGTCATCGACCACGTCGTTCGCAAGTCGGCGGCGGGGCCGGGACAGCTCGGGCCCGAGGCGCGCGCCATCGTCGCGGCCCCCATCGAGCCGAGCTATTCGAGCGCGGTGATCGTCGGCATCGCCCAGGCGATCGAGGCGCTGCTGCTGGCGACGCTGGGCTTTGCGATCTTCGCGAGCTATGTGGAGCCGGGCCAGCAGGCGATCTACCTGCCGACCATCCTCATCACCACGCTGTTCGCCAATGTGCTGTTCAACGCGGCGCGCACGCATCGCATCGCCGCCTACAGGACGGCGTTCCAGCAGACGGGGCGCGTACTGGCGGCGTGGTCGCTGGTGTTCATCACGCTGATGATCGCGGCCTTCCTGTTCAAGAGCTCCGACCTCGTCTCGCGCGTCTGGCTCGTCTCGTGGTTCGCCGCCGGCGGGCTGGTGCTGGTGGTGTTCCGGCTGTCGCTGCGCCAGCTCGTGCTGCACTGGACGGCGGATGGCAAGCTCAAACGGCGGACGGTCGTCGTCGGCGGCGGGCACGATGCCGAGGTGCTGCTCGAGTCCATCAAGCGGAGCGCCGGCGCCGACGTGCGGCTGCTCGGCCTGTTCGACGACCGCAACGACGAGCGCTCGCCGGAATCCGTCGCCAGCGTGCCCAAGCTCGGGCGCGTCGCCGACCTGCTGGAGTTCGCGCGCCAGACGCGGGTCGACCTCGTCATCGTCTCGATGCCGCTGTCGGCGGAAAAGCGCGTGCTCGAGATGCTGACGCAGCTGTGGGTGCTGCCGGTCGACATCCGCCTCAGCGCCCATATGAGCAAGCTGCGCTTCACCTCGAAGGCCTATTCCTATGTCGGCGACGTGCCGGTGTTCGACATGGCCGACAGGCCGATCTCGGACTGGAATCTCGTTTTCAAATGGCTGTTCGACAAGGCCGTGGCGCTGGCGGCGCTGGTGCTGCTGGCGCCGGTGATGATCCTCATCGCCATCGCCATCAAGCTCGACAGCCGGGGGCCGGTGTTCTTCAGGCAGAAGCGGCAGGGATTCAACAACGAGCTGATCGAGGTCTACAAGTTCCGCTCGATGCATGCCGACATGCTCGACCCCAATGCGGCCCGGCTGGTGACGAAGGACGACCCGCGCGTGACGCGCGTCGGCCGCTTCATCCGCAAGACATCGCTCGACGAGCTGCCGCAGTTCTTCAACGTGCTGCGCGGCGAATTGTCGGTGGTCGGCCCGCGCCCGCATGCGTTGCAGGCCAAGGCAGACAACATCCTCTACTACGAAGCGGTGGAAGGCTATTTCGCCCGGCACAAGGTGAAGCCGGGGATCACCGGCTGGGCGCAGATCCATGGCTGGCGCGGCGAGACCGACACCGTCGACAAGATCATGCAGCGGGTGCAGCACGACCTCTACTACATCGAGCACTGGTCGATCCTGCTCGATCTCTACATCGTGCTGATGACGCCCTTCACCCTCGTCGCCAAATCCGAGAACGCCTACTGACATGGCGTTCGCCGCGGCCAGCGACATCGGACGGGCGCGGGGCGGCAGCTATGTGCAGGCGCGGCTGGGCACGCTGCTCGACTGGGCAGTGGCGCTGTGGGTGTTCTGCGGCAGCATCGTCATCACCGAGCCCTCGCCCTACGAGCTGGCCTTCCTGCTGGTGCTGGCGGTTTCGCTGGGCGCCGGCAGCTTCGCCTTCCGGCGCGCGACGCTGGGGCTGCTGGTGCTGTGGATCGGCTTCATTCCCTTCGCGCTGATCGCGGCGTTCCAGGCGACGTTCACGGCGCCGACCGACGCGCTCCTCTTCCAGGCGGTGACGATCTTCCTGTTCTTCACCAGCTACTGGGTGGCGAACTTCGTCGCCGAGGCGCCGCAGCAGCGCATGCGCATCATCGTCATGGCCTATGTCGCGGCGGGCACGCTGTCGGCGCTGGCGGGCACGCTCGGCTACCTGCACCTCATTCCCGGCCAGGAGTTGCTGACGCTCTATGGACGCGCCAAGGCGCTGTTCAACGACCCCAACGTGTTCGGACCGTTCCTCGTGCTGCCGGCGATGTACGCGCTGCAACGGGTGCTGCTCGGGCCGCCGCGCCGCGCCTTGTGGGGCGGCGTCATCTTCATGATCATCGCGGTGGGCGTGTTCGCCAGCTTCTCGCGCGGGGCCTGGGCGCATTTCGCCGTGTCGGCGTTCGGCGTCTACCTCATGTGCTTCGGCCTCGTGGCGCATGCGCGCGAAAAGGTGCGCATGCTGGTGCTGGCCCTGCTCGGGGCACTCGTTCTCGTCGTGGCCATCGGGGGGCTGCTGTCGATCCCCACGGTGCAGCGGCTGTTCGAGACGCGCGCCAGCACGCAGACCTATGACGAGGGCGAGACGGGGCGCTTCGGGCGGCAGGGCTACGCCTTCGAGCTGGCGCTGGCGAACCCGCTCGGCATCGGCCCGCTGGAGTTCCGAAACCTCCATATCCGCGAGGAGCCGCACAACAGCTACGTCAACGTGCTGCACGTCTATGGCTGGGGCGGCGGGCTGGTGTTCATCCTGTTCATCGGCACGACGATCTGGCGCGGCGTGGCGTTCGTCGCGCGCCCCTCACCCAACCGGCTGCTGCTGATCCCGCTCGTCGCCGTGTTCATCCCGCTCGCGCTCGAGGCGGCGATCATCGACGTCGACCACTGGCGCCACTTCTTCCTCGTGGCCGGACTGATCTGGGGCGTGACGGCGGGCTACCGGACATTGAAGCCGGGCGAGGACAGGCGCCTTTCGGCGCTGGTCTGAAACCAGTGGCGGAAGAATGGTCGGAGTGGCCGGATTTGAACCGACGACCCTTTGTCCCCCAGACAAATGCGCTACCAGGCTGCGCTACACCCCGACACGCCGCAGTGCCTACAGAACCGGGCGTTTTTTAGCAAGGGGCGAATTTGTGGCCGCGGGCGCGCGAGCGGCGTGAAACTTCGCCGAGCCCCTTAGAATCGCGGGCGTTCGACCCCATATGAGGGTGCGGCCGGCAGGCGCCGTCCGCAATTTCCTTTCCTTACCGCCGGGATCGGACACGTCGCCGCGCAGGACGCGGCAGGCGGCAGGAATTTGACATGGACGCCTTGCGTGCCGCCGAGCGGCTCAAATTTGCCAGCTGGCGGGCCGAGCACATCTTCGAGAGCCCGCCCTCTCCCCTCCAACGCCCCGATGCTGCCGGCCCGCCGCCGGCATCCGCGGAGGCCGCGCCCCCTCTTCCCAGACACGTTGCTTTGAAGCGCGCACGCCAAGGCCTTCGAATGCCTGGCCGGTCAGGCTGACAAGCAACGGGCCGCCGGCATCCGCGCTACGCGCGTAGGACGGACGACGGCGGCCCCAGACACATCCAACGGAGAATCGCGACTTGACCCCTGAACGGCTCGTGGACTGCCTCGCGACCATCCGCTGGACACCCTTCGTGTTCGCGGAGGCGATGGACGTGCCGATCGCGCAGGTCGAGAGCTGGCTCGACGGATCGGCCGCCATCCCCAAGACGGCGGCCGCCTGGCTCGAAGCCCTGAGCTTCGTGCACGAGGCGGCGGCGGAGACCATCCCGCTCACGTCCGGCGCCGGCTTCGCACCCGACCCGGCGCCGCGCCTCGAGCACATTCCGGTCTACGCCTACCACCTGCTGCGCCGGCTGGCCAAAGACCCCATCCCGCTGCGCTCGCTGTTCGGCTCGGAGGACGAGGGCGCCGTGTTCTTCCTCACCTCGCGCGGGCTGGCGGAGCGACGCGGGACCGATCCCGTCTCGCTCAGCGCCGGTCATGCCATCGGCGAAATCGAATGACGTCCGCTTCATCGCGCACCGCTCGCGCACCACAAGGATGACTGCCATGCCCGTCGACCATCCCGCCTCCACCCTCAAAGCCGAGCCGGCCGCCCATAGTCGCAAGATCGCCTTCGCCGTGGGCGCGAGCGTCATGATGCTCGCCCTCTACGCCGCCCGGCTCGTCACCGGCTGAGCGTGAGCCGCGCCCCATGATGCAGAACACGACACCGCTCGAACGCGCCTTCGCCCTCGCCCGCTCCGGCAAGGTGCGTACGGTTGCCGACATCCGGCAGGCGCTGAAGGCCGAAGGCTATGCGACGCAGGAGTTGCAGGGGCGCGCGCTGGCCAAGCAATTGCTGGAGATCATCCGCGCGGCGCGGCCGCCGGCCTGAGGCTGGCGCGCTATTCGCGCGCGCGCTCGAGCAGGCGCTTGCACTCGAGCAGATCCCTGAGGACGGCGTTGAGCCGGTCGCGGGCATTGCCGTCGAGGGCCACGGCGGAGGGCGGCGCCATATCGGCCGCCAATTGGGGCGCCAGTTCGGGCACGGAGACCGCCGCGTCCGCGGCGGGCGACGGCTCCGGCGGCGCGGCCGGTGGCAGCGCCACCGTCTCGACGACGCTGCCATTGCCGATGGCGGCAACGTGGCGGACGCCCTGGTCCCGCAGAATCTTCTGCACGCCCTTGATGGTGAAGCCCTGGTCGTAAAGCAGGTGGCGGATGCCCTTGAGGAGCAGGACATCCTCGGGCCTGTAATAGCGCCTGCCGCCGCCGCGCTTCAGCGGCTTTATCGTCGAGAACCGCGTCTCCCAAAAGCGGAGCACATGCTGGGGCAGGTCGAGCTCGTCGGCAGCTTCGGAGATCGTGCGGAAGGCGTCGGGGGACTTCTCCATCCCGAATCCTTTCAGCTAGAAAGCCTTATTTTCCAGCACGAACCATAGATTTGTTGATCTTCGATTTCAACACGTTGCTGGGTTTGAACACCAGAACCTGTCGCGGCAGGATGGGCACTTCCTCGCCGGTCTTGGGATTGCGCCCGATGCGCTCGTTCTTGGACCGCACCTGGAAGGAGCCGAAGGAGGAGAGCTTGACGTTCTCCCCGGATACGAGCGCGTCGCCGATCAGGGCAAGGAAGCGCTCCACCAACTCCGCCGACTCGGTGCGCGACAGCCCGACAGTTTCATAGACCGCTTCGGCCAGGTCCGCCCGCGTGACCGTTTTAGCCATGCCTCTTTCCCCTCCGCCAAACTGGATTCGCCAACCTGTCAGGCGCCCCGCCTCAGATGAGAAAGATTAGCCCTCTCAGGCAATTATGGCAACGCTCTGCCGCCGCACCCCAAGCCGTTCACCACCGAATCAGCGACGCGCCCCAGGTGAAGCCGCCGCCCATGGCCTCGATCATCACCAGATCGCCCCGCTTGATGCGGCCGTCGCCGACGGCCTCGGTCAGCGCCAGCGGCACCGAGGCGGCCGAGGTGTTGGCGTGCCGGTCAACGGTGATCACGACCTTTTCGGGTGGAATGTGCAGTTTCTCGCCGGCCCCCTCGATGATGCGCCGGTTGGCCTGGTGCGGCACGAACCAGTCGAGGTCGTTGACCGTGTAGCCGGTGGCCGACAGCACGTTCTCGACGACATCGGTGATCTTGCCGACGGCGTGCCGGAAGACCTCCTTGCCCTCCATCTGCACATACCCGATCGTGCCGGTGGCCGAGGGGCCGCCGCTGGTCTTGAGCTTGTCGGCGAAATGGCCGTCGGTGCGCAGCGACGAGGCGAGGACGCCGCGCTCGCCGTCGCCGCCCAGCTCCAGCACCGCCGCCCCTGCCCCGTCGCCGAACAGCACGCAGGTGCTCCTGTCGGTCCAATCGAGGATACGCGACGTGGTTTCGGCGCCGATGACCAGCGCACGGCGTGCCATGCCGTTCTTGAGGTAGGAATCGGCGGTCACCACGCCGAAGACGAAGCCTGAGCAGACGGCCTGGATGTCGAAGGCGGCACCGTGGCGCACGCCCAGCTTCTGCTGCACGAGCGCGGCGGTGGCCGGAAAGGTCAGGTCGGGGGTCGTGGTGGCGACGACGATGAGGTCGATGTCGGCGGGCGCGAGGCGGGCATTGTCGAGCGCCCGGCGGGCGGCATGCACGGCGAGGTCGGAGGTGAATTCGCCCTCGGCCGCGACGTGGCGCTGCTTGATGCCGACGCGCTGCTGAATCCATTCGTCGGAGGTGTCGAGCGACTTGCTCAGCTCGTCATTGGTGACGATGCGCGCCGGCAGATAGCTGCCGACGCCACGCACGATTGACCTGAGGGTACTCACGCGGGTTTCGCCTCCCTGTCGGTGGGAACAGGCGCCGGCGCCGCGGGAAAAGCCGGGAAGCGGCGCATGCCTTCGGAGATCTTGTCGATGAGCCGGCTGCGGCCCATCTCGTAGGCCAGCCCGAGGGCAGCCTTGAAGCCGACCTCGTCGGTGCTGCCATGCGACTTGATGACGATGCCGTTGAGGCCGAGGAACACGCCGCCATTGACGTTGCGGGGGTCCATCTTGCGGCGGATGGCGTTGAACGCCTTGCCGGCGAGCAGCGCCCCGAGCATCGAGAAGATATCGGCCCTTATGGCCATGCCGATATAGTTGCCGATCTGCCGCGCCGTGCCCTCGGCCGTCTTGAGGGCGATGTTGCCGGTGAAGCCCTCGGTGACGATGACGTCCACCGTGCCCTTGCCGATGTCGTCGCCCTCGACGAAGCCGTGATAGCGGAAGCCGGCGCCGCTGCCCGCGGCGAGCATGGCGGCGGCGTCCTTCACCTCGTCATGGCCCTTCATCTCCTCGGTGCCGACGTTGAGCAGGCCGACCGAGGGCGTCTCCATGTCGAACAGCGCGCGGGCGAGCGCGGCGCCGAGAATGGCGAAGTCGACGAGCTGCCGCGCATCGCCGCCGATCGTGGCGCCGACGTCGAGCACGACGATGTCGGCCCTGAGCGTCGGCCAGATCGCCGCGATGGCAGGGCGGGAGATGCCCGCCATGGGCCTCAGGCAGAAGGTCGACATGGCCATCAGCGCGCCGGTGTTGCCGCCCGAGATGGCGACGTCCGCCTCGCCGTCCTTCACCGATTGCAGCGCCATCCACATGGACGAGTTGCCCCTGCCCTTGCGCAGCGCCTGGGACGGCTTTTCGTCCATGGAGATGACGTTGTCGCAATGGGCGATGCGGCTGACCTTGCGCAGGTCGGGGAATTTCTCGAGCAACGGGGTCAGTTCGGCCTCGCGGCCGTGGAAGATGAAGGAGGAGTTGCGCAACTCGCGCAGCGCCAGCGCCGCTCCCTCGATCGCCACCCTCGGGCCGACATCGCCGCCCATGGCGTCGACGGAAATGCGAATTGTATCTGCCATTTGATCCGTTTCGCCCGACAGTGCGGGCCGTAGCACCTTAGCCAAACGCCTTCGAGGTGCAAGAGCGGCCCGCCGCGGGCCTAGCTTTCTTCCCTGGGCTTGAGGGCCTTGAGCGCCGCGAAGGGGCCCGCCTCGTCGAGATCGGGTGCGTAGCCTGTGTCTTCAAGGCTGACACCGGGCTCGCGCGGATAGAGATCGACCGCCAGCACCATGGTTTCGATGACCAGCCCCGTCAGGTCGGCCTCGTTGCCCTCGAAATGGTCGGGCATGTCCTCGCCCTCGAGGTCGACGAAGATTTCGGCATCGGCCGGGCCGGCATAGGGCTTTTCGCCGCCCGGCAGGAAGATCCTGTCGATGGGCTCCGACACCTCCTGCAAGACAGGCTCGAGGGTCACCACCGATGGCTGCATGACGCGGGCGACGAGCCGGCCGGTGACGCGGATGCCGCCGCGGAAGCGTACCGCGTGGAGGCGCACATCGAGGCTGTCGACGCTGGTGACGCCGAGCCGGACGGCAATGGCCGCGCGCTCGCCTTCGGAAGGCTCAAGGTGCACGTCGCGGCCGGCCGTCGGCATCGAATCGAGCCGGATGGACGCATCGACGAGGCGCAGGCGATCGGGATCGGGCGGGGTCACGCGGCCGCCCCCGGCGCACGGACGAGAACGTCGACGGGCTCGGCGGCGAGCCGTGCGGCTTCCTCGAGCAGATAGGCAGCGAGGCGCGGCGCGCCGGCGTCGGCGGCGCCGTAGACGTTGCGGACGAGCACCGCCTCCACATTGGCGGGCACGCCGGACTCGAGCGCCTCGCCGAGGACGTTGGCGAGGCCGTAAAAGACGTTGCCCATTGCCTTCACCTTCTTGGGGACGCCGAGATCGGTGACGCCCAGCTCGCGAATCGAGCGGTCCATGTCGCGGAAGAACAGGTCGACAAGCGCCTGCGTGAAGGCGCGCGCCTCGGCTTCGTGCCGCAGCCTGTGCAGGAACAGCGCCAGGTGCAGCGAGACCATGTCGAAGCGGCCGGTGACCGTGTCGGGCACGCCCCACTCGGCGTAGAAGCGCGGTTGCCGGGATTGCGCCACAATGGAATTGTAGGCCTCGTCAACTGCGGCGGGGGCCACCGATTTGCGGAACGGATTGAAAATCATGGACGTACGCCTCCATGGCGGCTTGTCTGTGGCGGTGCATGCCGGCTTGCCAGCCGGCGTCAATCCTCGCTAAACAAACGGCGCTCCGCCGAAAGCCGGGTCTATTCGAGAGCCAACGTGAAAGTCAAACCCATGCCCCAGCGCCAAACTGCCCCACGTCTCGTCTCGGTGGCGGCAGCCGGGCTTCTCGCCCTCACCCTCGCCGGCTGCAGCGGCATGGGGAGCGGCCTCGCCCTCACCACCAGCAAGGTCCAGGGCTACAAGATTTCCGACGACGCGCTGGCGCAGATCCGCACCGGCCAGAGCCAGGACCTCGTCGTCTACGTGCTCGGCTCGCCGCAGACGATGAACGCCTTCAGCGAGGGCGACGCCTGGTACTATGTCGAGACGAAGGTGGACCAGACGGCCTTCGGGCTGACCACGATCAAGGACCGCAAGGTGCTGGCCATCTATTTCGACAAGAACAAGCGCGTGGCCGACAAGGCCCTCTATTCGGCCCAGGACGGCAAGGTCTTCACCATCGAGGGGCGCAAGACGCCGTCCTATGGCGAGGACAAGAGCTTCATCCAGTCGCTGATCGAGTCGATCTAAGCGGAGCGAACGGCGCGCCTTACGCGCTGGTGGCGATCACCCTGGCCACGGCGTCGAGCACGCCGTTGACCATTGCAGGGGCGTCGTCCTCGTAGAACGCCTTGGCGATATCGACATATTCGCTGATCACCACGCCGGCCGGGATGTCGCGCCGGCGCAGCAGCTCGAACACGGCCGCGCGCAGGATGGCGCGCAGTGTGGCGTCGATGCGCCCGACGGGCCAGTCGGCCGAAAGCGCCCTGTCGATGGTGGGGTCGATCTCAAGCTGGCTGCGGATCACGCCGCCGACGATCTGGCGAAAGAAGTCGGCGTCGGCGGGCAGGTACTGCTCGCCCTCCACTTCGCGGCCGAGCATGTGGGCCGAGAACTGGCTGAGCGTGTCCTCGAGACTCTGGCGGCCGATGTCCATCTGGTAGAGCGCCTGGACGGCGGCGAGCCGTGCCGCGCCACGCTGATTGGCGGGGCGCGATGACGCGCTCGGTCGGGGCACTGGACTGGACATGGAAACTCAGGGGCGCTGGAAAGTGCGCACCTTATCCGCGCCCAGGAGGCGCCGGTCAACCTCGGAGAATCGGGCAGCAGCAATGCGGTCGTCGAAGCGGCCGAGCAGCGCCGCCGGCACGCCGCCGCGGCCGATCTCGCCGGCGACGTCGAGGACGTGCAGGCGATCGACCAGTTCGCCGGCGATGAAGGTTTCGGCAAGGCGGGCGCCGGCCTCGACGAAGAGGCGGGAGACGCCGCGCCCGGCGAGATGCGCGAGCACCTGGCGGATATCGGGCCGGCCGCGCCGGTCGACGACGGTGAGGATCTCGATGCCGGGCCGCAGCGCAAGCGGCCGCGCCTCGGTGGTGACGACGAGCAGCGGCGCGCCCGAGACGGCGGCGAACAGATCGCTGCCCGTATCGAGCTCGCGGGCGCCGGCGAGCAGCACGCGCAGCGCGGCACGGGCCTCGAGGCCGGGCAGATGGACGCGCAGATCGTTGCGCTCGATCTCGGCGCGCGCGGCGCCCGACAGGACGGCATCGGCGGCGGCGCGCTCGCGCTCGATCCAGCGCAGCGCCTCGGGGCTTACCGTGAGCTTCTGCCGGGTGCTGCCGGGCCCCACCATGCCGTCGGCCGTCAGGGCGATCTTGAGGGTCACGTGCGGACGGCCCCGGACGATGCGCGTCGCATATCCTTCGTTGAGGAGACGCGAGGCGGGATGCGGCAGATGCACCGCATCGACGCCGGCGTCGCGCAGGGCGGCAATCCCCTGCCCCGCCAGCGCGCGGTCGGGATCGAGCGAACCGACGACGACACGCGCGATGCCGGCCTCGACGATCGGCGGGGTAGCGGGCGGGAATGTCGTGAAGCGCGCGGCCGGCTCGAGGGTGAGATAGAGCGTGCGCCCGCGGGTCACGCCCCGCGCCTCGGACAGCGCCAACAGTTCCGGCTGGCCGGCCCCGCGCCGCGGCGTCACGGCACGGCCGAACAGCAACTGGCTCGCGGCATCGACGACGAGCGCGGCGGCGGCAGGTACGGCACCGGTGGCGCCGAGCCAGGGCGTGGCGAGCCGCGCGGCGGCATCGAGCCAGCGCGTATCGGTCAGCTCCGCTTCGTTCAATCGTCGTCCTCGCTCAGGGTCGGCAGGTCGCCATCCTTGAGCGCGCTGAGGAAGGAGCGGAAATCGTCGGCCTTGCCGAAATTCTTGTAGACCGAGGCGAAGCGGACGAAGGCCACGTCGTCGAGATTCTTGAGCCCGTCCATGACGAACTCGCCGATCTGCTCGGAGGTGATCTCCTGCTCGCCGAGGCTCTCGAGCTGGCGGACGACGCCCGAGATCATGCGTTCGACACGCTCGGGCTCGACGGCGCGCTTGCGCAGCGCCGTGCCGACCGAGCGGGTCAGCTTGTCGCGATCGAAGGGCACCTTGCGGCCGGACTTCTTGACCACCGTCAGCTCGCGCAGCTGCACGCGCTCGAAGGTGGTGAAGCGGCCGCCGCAGCTCGGGCAGATGCGGCGGCGCCGGATGGCGCTCGAATCCTCGGTGGGACGGCTGTCCTTCACCTGCGTATCGTCATTGCCGCAATAGGGGCAGCGCATCAGGCTGTCCTCGCCGGTCTGGCCAAGGCCCCCTCACCCGCCGCTACGCGGCGACCTCTCCCCCCAGGGAGAGGTGAGTGGGGGGCGCGGCCCTGCCCATGCGCCACCTCTCCCTGGGGGGAGAGGTCGGAGGGCAAAGCCCTCCGGGTGAGGGGGCCTTTGACGTGCATCGGCACCTCTAGTCCTGATAGATCGGGAAGCGGTCGGTGAGATCGCGGACCTTGGCGCGCACCGCGGCCTCGACGGCGGCGTTGCCCTCGTCGGAATTGGCCTCGCGCAGCCCGTCCAGCACCTCGACGATATACTGGCCGATGAGCCGGAACTCGGCCTCGCCGAAGCCGCGCGTGGTGCCGGCCGGCGTGCCGAGGCGGATACCCGAGGTGACGAAGGGCTTTTCGGGATCGAACGGAATACCGTTCTTGTTGCAGGTGATGTTGGCGCGGCCGAGCCCCTGCTCGGCCCGCTTGCCGGTGGCGTTCTTGGGCCTGAGGTCGACGAGCATCAGGTGGTTGTCGGTGCCGCCGGAGACGACGTCGAGCCCGTTCTCGATCAGCGACGCCGCGAGGGCGCGGGCATTGGCGACGACCTGGCGGGCATAGGACTTGAACTCGGGCTGCAGCGCCTCCCTGAGCGCCACCGCCTTGGCGGCGATGACATGCATCAGCGGACCGCCCTGCAGGCCCGGAAACACCGCCGAATTGATCTTCTTGGCGATGTCCTCGTCATTAGTGAGGATCATGCCGCCGCGCGGGCCGCGCAGGCTCTTGTGGGTGGTGGTGGTGGTGACGTGGGCGTGCGGCACCGGCGACGGATGCACGCCGCCGGCGACGAGGCCGGCGATGTGGGCCATGTCGACCATCAGCCAGGCGCCGACGGCGTCGGCGATCTCGCGGAAGCGCGCCCAGTCCCAGACGCGCGAATAGGCGGTGCCGCCGGCGAGGATCAGCTTGGGCTTGTGCTCATGCGCGAGGCGCTCGACCTCGTCCATGTCGAGCAGGTGGTCGTCGCGGCGCACCCCGTAGGAGACGACGTTGAACCACTTGCCGCTCATGTTGACCGGCGAGCCGTGGGTGAGATGGCCGCCCGAATTGAGATCGAGCCCCATGAAGGTGTCGCCCGGCTGGAGCAGCGCGAGGAACACGGCCTGGTTCATCTGGCTGCCGGAATTGGGCTGCACATTGGCGAAGCCGGCGCCGAAGAGCTGCTTGGCGCGCTCGATGGCGAGGGTTTCGGCCACGTCGACGAACTGGCAGCCGCCATAGTAGCGCTTGCCCGGATAGCCCTCGGCATATTTGTTGGTCATGATCGAGCCCTGCGCCTCGAGCACGGCGCGCGAGACGATGTTCTCCGACGCGATCAGCTCGATCTCGTGCTGCTGGCGCTCGAGTTCATTGCGGATGGCATCGGCGATGTCAGGGTCGGATTCGGCCAGGCTGGCTGAAAAGAAGCTCGGATAGAGCGGCGAGGTCGCAGCGGCGCTCATAGGCGTTCCCCGTGGCAGGAAATGGACGGAAGGGTCCGGCAAGGCCCGGGCCTTATCACGCAGCCGGCAGAGATTCCAAGGCCAGGAGACGTGTGCGGGGTGGTCGGAAAGGCTGACATGG
>PJUF01000921.1_pt1 | contig 17302 bp, 17 predicted proteins | sample 1512191 | NCBI WGS metagenome assembly PJUF01 (sample SAMN08177673, study PRJNA422409) | Feces metagenome, whole genome shotgun sequencing project. | isolation source: Chicken feces (3) enriched on wood chips | host: Gallus gallus | place: USA: Madison | collected 2015-01-15 | reverse complement strand
GGGTTGGTCACGTCATTGGCGCCGATGACGAAGGCGACGTCGGATTGGGCGAATTCGGAATTTATGTCTTCCAGTTCAAAGACTTCGTCATAGGGCACGTTGGCCTCGGCAAGGAGCACGTTCATGTGCCCGGGCATGCGGCCGGCGACCGGATGGATTGCGTATTTGACCTCGACGCCCGCGGCCTTGAGCATGTCCGCCATTTCGCGCAAGGCGTGCTGGGCCTGGGCGACGGCCATGCCATAGCCGGGCACGATGATGACCTTGCCGGCATTCTTCATGAGGAAGGCCGCATCGTCGGCGGCGCCCTGCTTGACCGGGCGGTCGTCCTCGGTGGCACCGGCGGCCGACGACGTGTCGCCACCAAAGCCACCCAGGATCACCGAGATGAACGAGCGGTTCATCGCCTTGCACATGATGTAGGAGAGGATGGCGCCCGAGGAGCCGACCAGCGCGCCGGTGATGATCAGCGCGGTATTGCCCAGGGTGAAACCGATGCCTGCCGCCGCCCAGCCCGAATAGGAATTGAGCATGGAGACGACGACCGGCATGTCGGCGCCGCCGATGGGAATGATCATCAGGCCGCCCAGGATCAGGGCGAGCACGGTGATGGCCCAGAACATCCAGGCCTGCCCGGTCATGGCGAAGGCGATGACCAGCGCAATGATGGCCACGCCGAAGGCGATGTGGATGAGGTGGCGCGCGGGCAGGATGATCGGCTTGCCGCTCATATTGCCATTGAGCTTGGCAAAGGCGATGACCGATCCGGTGAAGGTAAAGGCGCCGATGGCGGTGCCGATCGACATTTCCACCAGTGCCTGGGCGTGGATATGGCCCAGTTCACCGATACCGAAGGCTTCGGGCGCATAGAGCGCGGCGGCAGCCACGAAGACGGCCGCGAGGCCGACCAGCGAGTGGAAGGCAGCGACGAGCTGGGGCATGTCGGTCATCTTGACCGTGCGCGCCATATAGGCGCCGATACCGCCGCCAAGGCCAAGGCCGCCGATGATCAGCAGCCAGCTCAGCCAGTCGGTCGGGGCGGAAACGGCGAGCGTGGTGACGATGGCGATGGCCATGCCGACCATGCCGAAAGTATTGCCCTGGCGGGCCGAGCGGGGGCTCGAAAGACCGCGCAGTGCGAGGATGAAGAGCACGCCGGAGACAAGGTAGAGAAGGGCGGCGACGTTTGCGTTGATCATTAGATCAGCCCTTCTTCTTGTACATGGCCAGCATGCGCTGGGTCACCAGGAAGCCGCCGAAGATATTCACCGAGGCGAACACCAGGGCGATGAAGCCGAAGAGCTTGGATAGCCAACTCGCGTCATGAACCATGTTGACGCCGACGGCGAGCAGCGCCCCGACCACGATGACCGACGAAATGGCATTGGTGACGCTCATCAGCGGCGTATGCAGCGCCGGCGTGACGCTCCAGACCACGAAATAGCCCACGAAGATCGCCAGGACGAAAATGGCGAGGCGGAAGGTGAACGGATCGATCGCTTCCAATTACTTGTCTCCCTTGGGGGCCGCGGGCTTCCTGGCGGCAGGCTTTTTGGGTGCGGCGGCCTTGCGGACGGCCGGGGCCTTCGCGGCGGCCGCGACATCGACGAGTTTTTCGACCTTCTTGGCGGCCGCGCGCTTGCGGAGCGGGGTCGCCACTTCGGCCGCGGCTGGGATCGACTGCTCGACGCCGGGTTCTGCTTTTTTCGGCGTATCGGCCATGGCCGGCACCTCGGCCTTCCCGGCGGCTCTTTTCGCAGCCGTACGCGCCGCGGGCTTGCCGGTGGCGCCGGTCTTGGCTGGAGCCGCCTTGACCTCGACGCTGGCAGAAGGCGGCGTGGGCGCATCCTTGGCGACTGCGACCGGCGCTGCCGGCGCAGCGGGAGCCTGAAAATTGGGATGCACGACGGCGCCATCGCGGGTCAGCACGGTCGCCTTGACCAGTTCGTCATCCCAGTTGATGGCGAGCTTCTTCTCCTTGGCGTCGATCAGCGTGGTGACGAAGGAGAGGAGGTTGCGGGCATAGAGCTGGCTGGCCGTGGTCGGGATACGGCCCTGCACATTGGTAAAACCGATGATGGTGACGCCATTGTGCTCGATGATCCTGCCGGGCTGGGTCAGTTCGACATTGCCGCCGCGTTCGGCGGCGAGATCGACGATGACCGAACCGGGCGCCATGGATTCCACCATTTCGCGCGTGATCAGCCGCGGGGCAGGGCGGCCCGGGATCAGGGCGGTGGTGATGACGATGTCCTGCTTGGCAATGTGCTGGGCGGTGAGCTCGGCCTGCTTGGCCTGGTATTCAGCGCTCATCTGCTTGGCATAGCCGCCGGCTGTCTCGGCTTGCCTGAATTCCTCGTCCTCGACAGCGACGAACTTACCGCCCAGGCTTTCCACCTGTTCCTTGGCCGCCGGGCGCACGTCGGTGGCCGAGACCACGGCGCCCAAGCGCTTGGCGGTGGCGATTGCCTGCAGGCCCGCAACGCCGGCGCCCATGACGAAGGCCTTGGCGGGGCGCACCGTGCCGGCTGCGGTCATCATCATCGGCATGGCGCGGTCGAACACGGCCGCGGCCTCGATGACGGCCTGATAGCCGGCCAGGTTTGCCTGAGATGAAAGGATGTCCATGACCTGTGCGCGGGTGATGCGCGGCATGAATTCCATGGACACGGCGGTGACGCCGGCCCCGGCCAGAGCGGCAATATCGGTTTCGTTGCCGTAGGGGTCGAGCGCGCCGATGACGAGGGCACCCCTGTTGACGCCGGCGAGTTCGGCGGCTGCGGGGCGTCGCACGCAGAGAACGATGTCGGCGCCCTCTACCGTTTGCGCGGTCGTGGTGCCGATGCTGGCGCCGGCTTCGGCAAACTGGGCGTCGCCGATGCGCGAGCCCAGGCCCGCGCCTTGCTCCACGGTCACCGTGGCGCCAAGGCCGATCAGCTTGGCGACTGTCTCGGGGGTGGCCGCGACGCGGCTCTCACCCTCGAACCGCTCGCGCAAAACGGCAATCTTCATGGAAACCCTCCTGCCCGCCTGCCCGCGGGCAGGCTCGTTTCATGTGCCTGCGTGCTGGATGTGGATCAGGGATTGACCACGAAATAAAGGATCACCATGAGCACTGCGAGCCCATAGACCGACCATTTCACTCCGATGACGAAGCCATTGTAGGTCTTCTCGTGCTCGGCATAGTCCATGGCGGATTCCAGTACGGGGGTCGAATGATGCTCTGGGCGGGTTTTGGCCATCAGGTCCTCGAAAGTACAGTCGTCACTTAGTGCTAGGTCGAAAGTCGCGTCTCAGGGAGACGTGGCTTCCAGCTCGTCGATCAGCCGCTCGATCATCGAGAGGCCAAGCGACCAGAATTGGGGATCTTTTGCATCCAGGCCAAACGGCTTGAGCAATTCGGAATGATGCTTGCTTCCCCCAGCCTTGAGGAGCTCGAAATATCGCTCCGCAAAGCCCTCGCTGGCCTTTTCATACTGTGCGTAGAGCGAGTTCACAAGGCAATCGCCGAAGGCATAGGCATAGACATAGAAGGGCGAGTGGATGAAGTGGGGAATATAGGCCCAGAAGGTCTCGTAGCCCTCATTGGCGATGATGCCGTCGCCCAGCGACTCGGCCTGGACTTCCATCCAGAGCGCGTTGATTTCCTCGGTGCGCAATTCGCCCTGGCGGCGAGCCGTATGGACCTTGCGCTCGAAGGAGTAGAAGGCGATCTGCCGCACCACGGTGTTGAGCATGTCCTCGACCTTGGAGGACAGGAGCGCGAAACGCTGCCGGGGATCGGTGGTCTTGTCGAGCAGCGAGCGGAAGGTCAGCATCTCGCCAAAGACCGAGGCGGTTTCGGCTAGGGTCAGCGGCGTGTTGGCGAGGATCGGGCCCTGTGCAGCGGCGAGGCGCTGGTGCACGCCATGGCCCAGTTCATGGGCGAGGGTCATGATATCGCGGGTGCGCCCCAGATAATTGAGCATCAGATAGGGATGGGCGCTGGGCACGGTGGGGTGAGCGAAAGCACCCGAGAGCTTGCCATTGCCGGTCGGCGCATCGATCCAGCCCGAATTGAAGAAGGGCTTTGCCACATCGGCCAGTTCGGGCGAGAAGCGGCCATAGGCGTCGAGCACGGTGGAAACAGCCGTGTCCCAGTCCCAGATGCGTTCGTCGCTGGTCGGCAGCGGCGCGTTGCGGTCCCAGGCATTGAGCTTGTCCTTGCCGAACCACCTGGCCTTCATCTTGTAATAGCGATGCGACAGGCGCGGATAGGCTGCCTGCACGGCGGTCTGGAGGGCATCGACCACCTCGCGCTCGACCGCATTGGCCATATGCCGCGAGTCGGCAATATCCTCGTAGCCGCGCCATCGGTCGGAGATTTCCTTGTCCTTGGCCAGCACATTGGTGATGTGGGTGAACAGCCGCCCATTGGCCTTGAGCACCTTGGCCAGGGCATGGAAAGCGGCTTCGCGCTTGGCCTCGTCCTTTTCCGACAGGAGATGCAAAGTGGATTCGAGGTTGAGCACTTCCCCGTCAACCTCGAATTCGAGGCTCGAGAGGGTCTCGTCGAAAAGGCGGTTCCAGGCCGAATAGGCGGTCACCGACTTGTCGTGGAACAGTTCTTCGAGCTTGTCGTCGAGCTGGTAGGGCTTGGCCTTGCGCAGATCGGCAAACCAGGTGCGATAGCGGGCGAGTTCAGGATCCTTGTCGAGGGCCGCGTCGAGATCGGCGTCGGCAATGCGATTGAGCTCGAGTTCAAAGAACAGGACGCGGGTCGAGAGCGCCGTCAGCGCCTCGTTGGTGTCGCCCATGAACTTGGCCCTATCCGGATCGGTCGAGCGCTGCGCATATTGCAGGAACGAGAACGAGCCGATGCGGCCGGTAATGTCGCCGAGCTCTTCGCTGTCCTTGATGGCTTCGATCAGCCTGCCCGACGCGGTCAGCTCGGCCAGCTTGCCCTTGTACTTGCTCTCGAACCTGGCGGCGAGGGTCTTGGCCTCTTCGAGTGCCGCCTTGAACTGGGGACTGTCCTTGCCGGGATAAAGATCGTCGAGATCCCAGACGGGCAGGTTGCCGAACTGGTTATGGCCCTTTTGCGCGGCTGCGGACATATGCGCGACTCCAGAAAATGGTTTCGGGCCGGACCTTAGCGGCGGGGCGCAGCGATGTGAAGGCGGTCCGGTGACGCGGGTTTGGGTGGCTGATGACTGCGCTACCCCGCCAGCAGCCGGCTGGACCCTTCCCAGATCAATTGCAGCGCCAGGATGAACACCAGCCAATAGGCGATGCGATAGAAGAGGCGCGCATCGATGCGGCGGACGAGATAGACGCCCAGGAAAACGCCGAGCACGCCGACCGGCGCCAGGGCCGCCGAGAGCGTGAGGTTATGCACGTTGAGCTGCCCCAGGAAATAATAGGGCACCAGCTTGGCCGAATTGACGATGGCAAAGAAGAAGGCGGTGGTGCCGGCATAGACCGCCGGGGGCAGGCGGCGTGGCAGCACGTAGATCTGGAAGGGCGGGCCGCCGGTATGGGAGATGAAGCTGGTAAAGCCGGCAAGCGCGCCCCAGAAGGTGCCCCAGGGCCGCGATGGCGGCAGGCCTTCGAGCTTCTTGCGCAGCGGCAGGACGGCGTCGAGCACGAAGAGCAGGGTCACCACGCCCACCATGAGCAGCACGGCAGCATCGCTGACTACGGCCCACAGCACCCAGCCCAGGATCGTGCCGATCGCCGCCCCGGGCAGCATGATGCGAATGATGCTCCAGTCGCATTCCCTGCGATACATCCAGATCGCCACCGCATCCATGCAGAGCAGCACGGGCAGCATCATGCCGGCGGCGTCCCGCGGCGCCATGACGAGGGTCAGCAGCGGCACGCCGACCACGCCGAGCCCGCCCAGCAGCCCGGCTTTCGAGAGCCCGACAATGAGCACGGCGAGAACGGCGACGGCGATGAAGAGGGGGTCGAACATGGGCAGTCCCAGATTGAAAGAACCCCCACCCGACCTCCCCTGAAGGAGGGAAGGAGCTGACTGGAGTTCATCAAGGATAGAGAAACGAACTGGATGGAACCCTCCCCCTTCTTCAGGGGGAGGGGTGGGGTGCTTAGCTTATTGGACAAGAAAATCCCCGCCGGAGCGGGGATGTGGGATCATTCCTCGTCGGCAGTGTCCGACTTGAGGGACTTGAGCTTGGCAAAGACGGAGTCGGCGTCGAGATCGTCCTTGTTCTGCTGCGCTGGCGAATGGCCGTCGTTGTCGAAGCCGTCCTCGCTCTCGTAGCCGGAACGGCTCGCCGCACGGGCCAGCGCTTCCTCGGCGGTGAGGAGCGTCGTACCCTCGTTGAGTTCGCTCTGGGCCGGCGCGTCCTTGCTGGCGCGCTTGACCTCGAGGTCGAGGTCGATCTGGCTGCAGAGGCCCAGCGTCACCGGGTCCATGGCCGTCAGGTTGGCGGCATTCCAGTGGGTATTTTCGCGCACCGATTCAATGGTCGACTTGGTGGTGCCGACCAGACGCATGATCTGGGCGTCCTTGAGTTCGGGATGGTTGCGCACCAGCCACTTGATGGCATTGGGGCGCTCGTTGCGGCGCGAAATGGGGGTATAGCGCGGACCCTTGCGCTTGACGGCGGCGACCCGAACCTTGGGCTCGCTGACCTTCATGCGATAGTTGGGATCGGCCTCGGCCTTCTCGATCTCTTCCTTGGTCAGCTGACCGTTCTGGATCGGATTGACGCCCATGATGCCGCTGGCCACGTCGCCATCGGCAATGCCCTGCACTTCCAGCGGATGCAAAGTGCAGAAGGCGGCGATCTGCTCGAAGGACAGGGCGGTGTTGTCCACGAGCCAGACGGCGGTCGCCTTGGGCATCAGAAGGGACTGGGACATGGTTAAATTTCTCCTGGTGGCGCGGCCGGTCTTCCTCCGGGCCGCTCCGCCTCTTGGCCAAATGCTGAGGGGGAACTGGGGCTCAATATAGGGAAAATGCCGCGCAATCGCAACGGCTAACTCGCGCTGTCCCCCGCGCCGAAGGCGGTGATGAGAACGAGCTTGCCGCGGTGTTGGCGGCCCTCCATTTCCGCATGGGCGCGATGCGCCTCGGCCAGGCGGAAAGTCGAGATATCGGGCTTGATCCAGTCCGGCCGGCCGAGGGCAGGCAGGAAATCGGAGCGGATGCGGGCGGCGATGGCGGCCTTGGTTTGCGCCGTCTGCGGGCGCAGGGTCGAACCGGACAAGGTCAGGTCCTTTGCCATCATGGTGCGGAGTGGCACGGTGGCAGTCGCTCCTTCCAACGTCGAGACCTGGACGATATGCCCGCCGCGCGCGGCCGCGGCGATGTTGACGGCGGTGAGGGCTCCACCCACGAGATCGACGATCCGATCAGCGCCGCGGCCGCCGGTCAGCTCCATCACGCGGTCGGCAATGTTTTCGGTGGTTCGATTGATCACGCCCATGGCGCCGAGGCTGGCGCAATAGTCGGCCTTGTCCTCGCTCGAAACCACGGCGATGGCACTGGCCCCGACAATGGAACAGATCTGGATCGCCGCCCCGCCGATGCCACCGGCCGCGCCGTGCACCAGCACCGTCATGCCCTTCTCGAGCCCGGCGCGCATCACCAGGGTCTGGGTCACGGTGAACCAGGTTTCGGGCAGTGCGGCCGCCGCGGTCAGGGTCCAGCCATCGGGTACGGGCAGGACCTGGCCATGCGGCACCGCCACATATTCGGCGTAGCCGCCGCCATTGGTCAGCGCCATCACCCGATCGCCGGGGGCAAAGCCGCTCACGCCATCGCCGAGGGCAGCGATCTCGCCGGCCACTTCCAGTCCGGGCAGGGGCGATGCGCCGGGCGGCGGGGCATAATGTCCGCGCCGTTGTGCGAGGTCAGGGCCGTTCACCCCTGCGGCGGCAACGCGGATCAGCACGTCGCCCGGGCCGGGCAGGGGTACCGCCGCGCGGGTCGGGGTCAGCACCTCCGGTCCTCCGGGGGCGGCAATGGCGATGGCGGTCATTTCGGGTGGAATGGTCATGCAACCATGCTGGCGCAAGCCGGCTTGTCGAGCAAGGGGAGTGGACTACACTCCCCTCCGGAACCACTGCGGGAGAGCGAAAATGATGCATGATGACGAAACCAAGCGCCCGGCGACCCATGAGATCGGCATGGGCCTCGACACGCTTTCGGTGACCGAACTGGAGGAGCGCATCGGCCTTCTCGAAGCCGAGATCGCACGCCTGAGGGCCGCCATCGCTGCCAAGGGCGACTCGCGCAAGGCCGCGGAGGCCGCGTTCAAGTTCTAGCACCGCAGACGGCGGCCGTTAGCGTTAACGAAGGGTTATGGTTCGCGTGCCGCCGGATCGCGTCTAGTTCTTGGCCATTGCGGAGGGGGATTTCCGGCATGGACTGGTACAGCCTGGGCGTTGCACTGCTTCTCACCTTGAGCGGTCTTTATGTCCTTGAGACCGAAATGTCGCAGGCCCCGGTACAGGACCTGCCGGTCCGCACTGCAACCGGCCCGCACCGCGCTCGAGCGGGCCTGGCTCGTGCAGCCCGTGCAGGTGTTCATGCGCCAGCTGCTGGCGGCCCGCCACAGGCGCTTCGACCTTTGGCTTATGGACAATGGCCGGCGCTGACCGCAGATTTTTCCGCTCACGGAGGACCTAGAACATGGTGCGACAGGACGATCTCATTCTCGAAGGTGTCTCCGAGCGAGAAATGGCCTCGCTCCGGGCCCTGGCCGACGGGGCGGCCATGCCGGCAATCCGGGAAATCGAGCCACTCCATGCCAAGGGCTGGGTTGAAGTCATCGGCAGCGATGCCATCATCACCCTCACCGGCCGCACGCTGCTGGAGCGGCGGATGTCGCCGCTGCGCTGAAATCGAGGTTCAGGGTTAAGAAGTCCCTTCCTGTTAAACCCAAATTAATATTTGGGCGGTAAGGTCTCATTATTCAGATTCGTTCTGGATTTTTCAGAGTGGTTTCTCCCTCTGTTTGACGCCTCCCTGTTAACTTCGAGAGCTGCACTCGTGCGGCTCTTTTTCTTTTTCAGGGTCGGCATTTGAGCTCTCCGGCCTCAACCACAAAATTAACAATACCGGGACCCATAGAGTGACCCTGCGCCCGCTTAGGGCTAGCATAGGCAGATCGGAGGAGCCCCATTGGCAGAGAGTGGCGAAACCAGACAGGCCGTATCGCTCGGACCGCGCATCGTGGCGTCGGGCGGGTTCGACGCGCTCTATCGCGAGGGCATGGGCCTCATAGAATCGGTGGCCGCCTATCTCGATGCCGAGGGCCGGATCGAAAGCCGTATGCTCCCGCGCGAGGCAGGCTTTCTCTACGCGACCGAATCCATGCGCCTGACCACGCGCCTCATGCAGCTGGCCTCGTGGCTGTTGTTGCAGCGCGCCGTCAACGAGGGCGAGATTTCCCGCGACAGCGCCCGCTCCGAAAAGGAAAAGGTCAAGTTCTCGGCCACGCCCAGCCAACGCGGCGGGCCCGGCTATGACGAACTGCCCCAGCAGTTGCGCGATTTCATCGACAAGGGCGATCGCCTGTTCGAGCGGGTCATGCAGCTCGATGCGCTCGAGCGCGGCAACCTGCCGGAGATGACGCCGGGCCTCGCCAATGGCGTGGCCGACCAGCTGTCGCGCCTCCAGGCGGCCTTCGCCCGCGCCCGATAGGGATTCAAGTCCCGCGTGGCACGAGGAAAATGATTGCGGCGCCCGCGAGCGCCAGGCCGGCCCCCACAATATCCCAGCGATCGGGCCGAATGCCTTCGAACCCCGCCATGAAGGCTACCGAGGCAAGGATGTAGATGCCGCCATAGACGGCAAAGGCCCGGCCGGCGCTTTCAGTCCCGGTGAGGGCGAGCAGATAGCCAAAGAGGCCCAGCGCCGCCAATGCCGGAAGCCACAGCCAGGGCTGGCCGGTGCGCACGGCCATCCAGATCAGGTAGCAGCCGCCGATTTCGAACAGGGCAGCGGCGAAGAACATCAGGAAGGCCATGGTTCGCTCCGGCAACAAAAAGCCCGGCACACGGGCCGGGCTTTTCCAATCTCTTGCGCGACGGCTTAGATGCCGAGGCCCTTGAAGCGCTCCTTGAAGCGCGAGACGCGACCACCGCGGTCCATCAGCTGGCCCGTGCCGCCGGTCCAGGCGGGATGGGTCTTGGGGTCGATGTCGAGCTGCAGCGTGTCGCCTTCCTTGCCCCAGGTGGACTTGGTCTGGTAGGTCGTGCCGTCGGTCATGACCACGTTGATGGTGTGATAGTCGGGGTGGATATCGGTCTTCATGGCTTGCCTCAAATCAAACGGGCGCCGCGGCGCCCGGAGAGCATCAATCTGGTGTTGAGCGGCTTGTTACAGCAGAAGATCGGGTTCTGCAAGGGCAAGAGACGCGTTGGCGTGAACAAGTGGCGCGGCAATATTGCCGCCCGGCCCGCGGTTGCGGCTCCAGGGGGCAGGGCCTATATGGGTGCGGTCGCCGGCCCCGGCCGGTCCCGCAGTCAGAACGGCGTGTTCCATCCATGACAGATCAGGCCGTTTCGGCAGCATCGGACCCCGAAAAGATCGTTTCGGACGCCCAGGCCGCGCCGCGCCAGTTGCAGCCGCTGCGCCGGCTGATGCCCTTTCTGCTGCGCTACCCGGTGCGGCTCGGGCTCACCGTACTGTTTCTGCTCGTCTCCGCCATTTCCTCGCTGGCCATCCCCGCCGTTCTGGGCGGCGCCATCGACGAAGGCTTCGTGGCTCAGAACCTCGACATGGTGGGCCAGTATGGTTGGCTGATCATCGGCATCGCCGCGATCATGGCCATTGCCAGCGGCGCCCGCTTCTACTTCATCTCGGTTATCGGCGAGCGAGTGGTGGCCGATCTGCGCCAGGCGGTGTTCGCGCATCTGCTGCGACTCGAAACGCGCTATTTCGACACCCATCGCGTCGGCGAACTCACCAGCCGGCTCAATGGCGACACTGTTTCCATCCGCAACGCGGTGGGGTCGAGCTTCTCGCTCGCCCTGCGTTCGCTCGTGACCATCATCGGTGCTCTCACCATGATGATCCTCACGAGCCCGGTGCTCACCGTGGCTGTGGTGGTGGCGCTGCCGGCCATCCTCGTTCCGGTCATGATCTATGCGCGCCGCCTGCGCGGCATGTCGCGCCGCACCCAGGATGCCCTGGCCGACCTTTCGGCCATGGCCACGGAAATGCTGGGGGCCAACCGCACGGTCAAGGCCTTTACCCAGGAAGATGTGCAGTCCGTCCACTACAACAAGAGCAGCGAGGCCAGTTACCAGGCCGAGGTGAAACGCCTGGGCGCCCGCGCCTTTCTCGTGGGCATGGTCATCTTCCTCGGCACGGCGGCGCTGGTCGGGCTCATCTGGTGGGGCGCGCGCGCGGTCTTCGAGGGCTCGGTCACTGCCGGACAGCTGGCGCAGTTCCTCGTCTATGCGCTGATGGCCTCCGGTGCCCTCACCAATGTGTCCGAAGTGCTGGGGACGCTGCAGAGCGTGGCCGGTGCCACCGAGCGGCTGACCGAGATCCTCGATACCGATGCCGAGATCGTCGATCCGGCGCATCCGGTTATCCTGCCCGAGCCGCCGCTGGGCACGGTCGCGTTCGACGATGTCAGCTTTTCCTATGGCGGGGCTCAGGGTGAGGCCGTGCTGCGTGGGGTCAGCTTCTCGGTGGCCAAGGGCGAAACCGTGGCGCTGGTCGGCCCCTCGGGTTCGGGCAAGTCGACGACGCTATCGCTGCTGCAGCGCTTTTACGATGTGGGCTCGGGCGCCATCCGCGTCGACGGAATCGACATCCGTCAGGTGAGCCTCAAGGACTTGCGGCAGCGCTTTGCCTATGTCGAGCAGGAGCCGATCATCTTTGCCGGCACCATTGCCGACAATATCCGCTTCGGCAAACCCGGCGCGGCTATGGAAGAAGTTGTCGCGGCGGCCAGGGCGGCCCTCGTCGATGATTTCGTCTCCGACCTGCCCAAGGGCTACGATACGGTGGTGGGCGAGCGTGGCGTCATGTTGTCGGGCGGGCAGAAGCAGCGGCTCGCCATTGCCCGCGCCATTCTCAAGAACGCTCCCATCCTGCTGCTCGACGAGGCGACCTCGGCGCTCGATGCACAGTCTGAGCGCCTGGTGCAGACGGCACTCGAACACCTGATGGAGGGCCGCACGACGCTGGTCATCGCCCATCGCCTGGCCACGATCCGCGACGCCGATACCATCCTCGTGCTCGATGGCGGCGAAATCATCGACCAGGGCACCCACGACCAGCTCGTCGCCAAGGGCGGCCGCTATGCGGAACTGGCAAAACTGCAGTTCCGGCTGGACGAGGCGGTTTAGTAGGACTTGCGCTGGCCGCCCCCGTCCTTCGAGGCCCCTTCGCGGCACCTCAGGATGGGGACTAGCGATGGATCGGTCTCTCGGTAGTCCTCATGGAGAGGTGCGAAGCGTAGCGTAGCCTCAAACCACGAGGGCGTCAGCGCGGCCCAAAGCACACATCCACCAGATCCCACAGCCGATCCCGCTCCAGGATCAGCAGCCAGGGCGTGTCGTCCTTCGGCACGATTTCGACCCGGCCGCCGGTGCCCTCATTGGAGGTGCCCAATCGTCCCGCCGGATCGAGCAGCAGGTCGTTCATGGGATAGAACAGTCCCTCCGTCCGCTCGAAGACGATTGGCACCAGCGGATGGACGGAAATACGTTCTTCGGCCGCTGCCTCAAAGGCAATCGGTCCCGACACGGCCAGCGCCACGTCAGTTTCGTCGACAATGATAACCCTGCGCTGGCGCGCCACTTCGAGCAGGGCGCCGAGAGCGGCCAGGGTGTGGTCGAGCCGCTTGCCGGTCATGCCCAGGGCCAGCGTCACCGGGGCCGAGGTGGAATAGAGCGCCTTCTGGAAATCGGTGGTGATCTGTTCGGGAATATGGATGACACGCGTCCGCCGCTCCCAGCCGGATCGGTCTTCGAGCGAATCGAGATCGCCCAGAATAGCCTCGGGCACGAGGCCCTCAGCGCCCAGGGCATTGCCGCCGCCATCGGCCGCGACAAGGGCGAATTTGCGGTCGGCCAATTCCTGCAACAGGCCGGGCGGCACAGTGCCGCCGCCGATAATGGCCAGGGGTCGATCGAAGGACAGCAGCACTCTGCCGTCAGCCAAAGGGGGGGATTGCACTACGCGCTCACTCTCAATATGGTCCGCACCGTCTCGCTGGGGTGTTCCGGTTGCTGCCGGAGCTGAGAGTTACCCATAGAACCTGAACCAGGTCATGCTGGCGGAGGAAGTTCGAGATGGCAAGGGTGCCCTCGCGCGTCCTCACCATTGACACCATCCCTTCACCCATGGCCGCACACCAAACGAAGGGAGACCATCATGGTCAAATCCTCCTCGCTGGCGCTCGCGGTCCTCATAGCCGGATTTTCCGGCACCGCCTTCGCGCAAGAAAACCCGACCCTCACTATCTACACCTATGACGGCTTTGCCTCCGAATGGGGTCCGGGCGTGCCGCTCAAGGCCGGTTTCGAGGCCACCTGCAACTGCACGGTCAATTTCGTGGCCGCCGACAGCTCGATCGGCACGCTGCGCAAGGTGCAGCTCGAGGGTCCGACCACCGAAGCCGACATGATCCTCGGGCTCGATACGGCCATTGCCGGGGAAGCGCGGGCCACCGGTCTTTTCGCCGATCACGGGCTCGACCTGTCGGGCTTGTCCCTGCCCGAGGTCTGGAACGATGCGCAATTCGTGCCCTTCGATTATTCGCATTTCGCCTTCATGCACGACACCGACACGATGCCCACCCCGCCGGCTTCGTTCGAAGAGCTGATCGCACTGCCCGACAGCGTCAAGATCGCCATCCAGGATCCGCGCTCGGCGACCCCCGGCCTTGGGCTGCTGCTCTGGGTCAAGGCTGCCTATGGCGACCGCGCGCCGGAAATCTGGTCCGGCCTCAAGCCCCATATCCTCACCATCACCCGCGAATGGAGCGAGAGCTATGCGCTGTTCCTCAACGGGGAAGCGGACATGGTGCTCTCCTATACGACCTCGCCCGCCTACCACATTTTTGACGAGGACGATCACACCATCAAGGCGGCCATGTTCAGCGAGGGCCACTTCCCGCAGATCGAGGTGGCCGGCATCCTCAAATCCTCCGACCAGCAGGACCTGGCGCGCGATTTCCTCGCCTATCTCACCTCGGTCGAGGGCCAGAAGGTGATCCCCACCACCAACTGGATGTTCCCGGTCGTGGATCTTGGGGCCGATCTCGATCCTTCCTTTGCCGACCTGCCGCAGCCGGCAAAGACGCTGACGCTCGATGAAGCCGAGATCACCGCCAATTCGGCCGCCTGGATCGACGAGATGCTGACCGCGGTGCAGTAGCATGTCGACATGCACCTCCACCCAACCTCCCCTTGAAACAGGGGGAGGGGCCGCATCGCGTCTCTTGCACCCTCCTGCGGCTCACACCGGCGCACTCCCCCCCCTGTTTCAGGGCTCCGATCCGTCCCGAAGGGCGGGTGGGTCCATTGGAGCCAGCCGAGGTGAGGAGGCCGGGTGGGGGCGTTCTGCCGATCTGCGAACGCATGGAGCAGCGCCATGCTGACCCTTCCGCATCGCCCCATTCGCATCGCCGCGGCCACCGCCCTCACGCTCATCATCGCGGTGCTGATCGTCGCGGTGCTCTGGGCCATTCTCGAGGCCGCGACCGGGGCATCTGGAACGTCGCGCGTCGATATCGCCCATCTTTTGCGGATGACGGCGCTGCAGGCGGGCCTTACCATGGTGCTGTCGCTGCTGGTGGGCATGGCGTTGGCCTGGGCGCTCAACCGGCTGCGGTTTTTCGGGCGAGACCTCGTGGTCGGGCTCTTTGCCGCGGCCATCGTCACGCCGGGCATGGTGGTGGCCTTCGGGCTCCTTTCCATCTGGGGCCGCAATGGCTGGATCAACCAAGCCAGCCAGACCCTCTTCGGCATCAGCTTCGACAGCCCGGCCTATGGCCTTTCCGGCATTCTCATAGCCCATGTCGTGCTCGACGGCGCCTTTGCGGCGCGCATCCTGCTGGCGCGACTCGATGCCATTCCCGCAAACCGCCTCAAGGTCGGCCAGTCGCTGGCCCTGGATGCATGGCAGCGCTTTGCCCTCATCGACTGGCCCGCCATGCGCGGCAGCCTGCCGGGGCTTGGCGCCATCATCTTTCTCCTCGCCTTCACGAGTTTTCCCATCGTGCTGCTGCTGGGGGGCGGGCCGGCCAACCAGACGTTGGAAGTGGCAATCTACACGGCTGTCCGGCTCGACTTCGATCTTGTCGGTGCGGTGCGGCTGGCGCTGGTACAGATCGCCGTCTGTTCCGTCGTTATCCTGGTGTCGTCGGCCTTCACCCCCATTCCCACGGCGCTGGCCCGTTCGGCGCAGCCGAGCTGGCGCGACAGCGGGTCGGTGCGGGCACTGCAATGGCTGGTCCTCGCGCTGGGCAGCTTTGGCTTTGCCCTGCCGCTGCTTTCGGTGCTCTATGACGGCCTTGCGAGCGGCCTCGTGCGCGTCCTCGAACAACCCAGCTTCTGGCGCGCCACGCTGACCAGCATCGGTATCGGTTCGGCCTCGGCGCTGATGACCCTGGTGCTGGCGCTTCTCCTGGCGCTGGGCCGCAGCGCGGCGGGAAATCCGGTGGCGCGCACGCTGCTCGGCGTGCCGGCCTATGCCTATCTCGCCGTGCCCGCGGTGGTGCTGTCGCTGGGTTTCTTCCTCCTCATGCGGATGCTGGGCCTGCCCTCGGGCCTCGCCGCGCCGGTCGTGGTCGTCATCGCCAATAGTCTCCTGTCGCTGCCCTTCGCCATGGCCACGCTGGGCCCGCCGCTCGATGCGATCATGCGCTCGCGCGGCAAGCTGATCCGCGCGCTCGGCCTGTCGGGCTGGCAGCAATTCGCGTCCATCGAATATCCGCTGCTCGGGCGCGACCTGGGGCTGATGCTGGCTCTGGCCTTCTGCTTCTCGCTGGGTGACCTGGGGGTGATCGCGCTGTTCGGTACGCAGGACTTCCAGACGCTGCCGCTGCTCATGTACCGGGCGCTCGGCTCCTATCGCAGCAATGATGCAGCGGCCATTGCCGCGCTCCTGCTCATCTTCACCATTGCCGCCTTTGTCGGCCTGCCGCGCCTTGTGGAAAGGATCGCCCATGCTCCGCGCCGATGACCTGGTCTTTGCCCATCCCGGCCAAGACCGGCCCTATCAGTTTTCCATGGTGGCGGAGCCGGGCGTGGTGACGGCGGTGTCCGGCGCCAGCGGCTCGGGCAAGTCGACGCTGCTCGATCTGCTGGCCGGGTTCATCGCGCCCATGAGCGGCGCGCTCACCCTTGATGGAACCGACCTCCTGCCGCTGCCACCCGAGCGGCGCCCGGTCTCGCTCTTGCTCCAGGCCGACAACCTCTTCGAGCATCTGAGCGCCATCGACAATCTGCTGCTCGGCCTGCCGCGGCATACGCCGCGGGCGGAAGGGGGGCAACGGGCGCACGCGGCCATGGTCGAGGTCGGCCTCGAGGGGTTCGACGAAAAGCTCGCTTCAACGCTATCGGGCGGCCAGAAGCAGCGCGTGGCCCTGGCGCGCACCCTGTTGCGCGACAGGCCGGTGCTGCTGCTCGATGAACCCTTTTCGGCGCTCGACGACGAGACGCGGCAAACGACACGAATGCTGGTGGGAGAGCTGACCCGTCGGCACAACTGGCACACGATTCTCGTCAGCCACCACGCCGATGACATCGCGGCGCTGGCGGCAGCGCATTACCGCATCATATCGGGCCGGCTGGAGCGCGCCTGAGGCGCGCCCGGCTTTTTGCCGGTTACTCAGCCCAGGCGGCCAGGACTTTCTCGAACAGTGCCTGTGCCTCGTCATCCTTTTCGAGCGTCAGGATGGCGTTGCGGCCCGTGCCGTAGACGATGGCCAGATCAAGCCAGCGGCGACTGCCGAGAAGGCCAGTATTGGCCGTCAGGTCCGCCGGCGAAGCGCTGAGAGCAAAGAGGAAGGAATTGCCGACGACGCGCGCCGCGGCACCCGCCAGCGCCGTGCCGGGCACCAGTTCCTCATCCTTGAGCAACACGCCGGCCAGGGTGGAGATCGACCCGCCGATAAAGGTGTCGGGGACCTCGAAGGCGATCTCCATCAGGTGGCTGGCGGGCAGCACCGGATCATTGTTCTTGCGGATGGTGATGGAGACGCCGAGATTTCGGGCCGGGATGCTGGCTTTGGCCAGAAGGGTCGGCAGGCCGATCTCGTCAGTGCCCTCGGTCCAATCCACCGTGCCCGAGAATGGAACGGCGCCGCCCTGGCCATTG
>PJUF01000919.1_pt1 | contig 17379 bp, 18 predicted proteins | sample 1512191 | NCBI WGS metagenome assembly PJUF01 (sample SAMN08177673, study PRJNA422409) | Feces metagenome, whole genome shotgun sequencing project. | isolation source: Chicken feces (3) enriched on wood chips | host: Gallus gallus | place: USA: Madison | collected 2015-01-15 | reverse complement strand
GGTCAGCACCGGTGCCGCAGGACGGTCTGCGACGAAGACGCCCGAGCCGCGCCGGCTCGTCAGCTCACCCCGCGCGCGCATCCCCGCCACTGCCTCGCGCAGCACTGTCCGGCTGATGCCCAGTTGCTCGGTCAACTCATGTTCTGGCGGCAACTTATCCCCGACCCCCAAAGACTGTGCGGTAATCCAATCGCGCAACCGCTCCGCCGTTCTCTCTGAAAGACTTTGATCGAAACTTCCCATTTCAGCGCCTTGCCGATCTAAAGTAATACGACTAATAGTAGTACGACTAATTTTAGGCGATGGCTAGGGAGAGAGCATGCGGATTGTGGTCACCGGAGGGTCGGGTCGCGTCGGTCGTTTCGTGGTCGACGAACTGGCCGAGGCCGGCCACGACGTCACGAGCCTCGACCTCTCGCCCGCGCCACAACGGCGTGAGCGTGTCCGCTACATGCTGGGCAATGTTGCCCGGCCCGAAGACGTATTCGGTACGCTCAGCTACAGCAAAGCCGAGGCGATCGTTCACATGGCGGCATGGTCCGATCCAGGCATCGTCCCCGATGCGCGCACCTATGCCGACAATGTCGCTGGCGCCTTCAATGTGCTCGACATCAGCTTGGCCTTAGGTCTTCGCCGCGTTATCCAGGCCTCAAGCGCCCAGGTTTACGGCTTCGCTCAACACGACCCGGTTTTTGCTCCTGTCACCGAGGATCATCCTCTGCGTCCGCTTAACTCCTATGCCTTGGCCAAAATCGCCAGCGAGCAGGCGGCTGACTATTTTACCGGGAAAGGATTGAACGTACTCACTTTTCGGATCATGGGGGTACGAGCTCCACAAGACCTTCGTGCCGAAATCGCCCGCGCCGTCAGGATCCCGGAGGCCGAGCGCTTCCTCCTTTGGACCCGTACGGATGCCCGCGACATCGCCACTGCCTGCCGCCAGGCTCTGGAACAGGACACCGTCGCTTCCGGTGTCTATAACCTCTCAGGAGCGGAAAACATCTTCGGCGTCGAAACGAAGGAACTGGTAGCAAAATACCTGCCCACCACCGACCGCTCTCAACTCCCCAAGGGCCTCGCCTCCCCTTTCAGCTCCCAAAAGGCCCATGAAGCCTTCGGCTACCAGCAACGCTTCGTCTGGAACCGCACGAATTCATTCGATGTCGTGTAGCTCCTTGCTTGAATGCTTAACTTGGCAGCCTATGCCTTGAAGATGAAGGGCTCGAGAGTGGTGCGGCGTTGTAGAGAGATGCAAAGTGTGATGGCCAAATATTTGCTCTTTTGACTTGGGGGCATATCTCGTTCCTGCTTGGTCAAACGATTAGCCTCGATCCGTATTGAGGCGCCAGGCCCTCGGACGGCTCGTCGAGCAGCAGAAGCTTGGGATCGGTCATCAGGGCGGCAGCACGAAGAATTTCCAGGTCGCGGCTGGCAGAGCGGCGTGCACCGACGCACGCCACGTACGCACGGCAGTTCGACGCTTTAATGTCGCTTACAAAGCTGGCCAGGACCGGCGCCGGGCCGACTTGTCTTCCCGAGCAAGGCGTCGGGTGTTTGAATCACTCTACTCCGACCAATTGACCCCGGCGTCTCAGGACGTCGGGGTTTTGTTTTTTCTCCGTGCGCATGCAACGAAAAGGGCCGGTGTTTCCACCGGCCCTCTGGCATTTGTAGTCTGAACGCTTAGCGCTTCTTGCCGAGAACGCCCCAAAGGCCGGTCACGGTCAGGGCGGCGAAGGCCATCTTGAGCGTGTCCCAGACGAGGAAGGGCTGGATGGCTTTGGCGAAGGCCGAGGCGATCACATTGGTCTGGTCGACCCAGGCGGCCTGGCCAGCCATGGCGACGAGCCAGGCGAAACCGAAGGCATAGAGCACGGCGGTGGCCGCGAGCATGGCGCCGAACAGCGCGAAGGGACGGCCGGACGCGCCACGATCGGCAGCGTAGCCGATGATCGCTGCCTGAGCGAGGAAGCCGACCAGGAAGCCGCCGGTGGGACCGACGAGATAGAGCATGCCACCGCCGGCGGCGAAGACCGGCAGGCCCATTGCGCCTTCGAGGAGATAGGCGGCGACAGTGGCAACGCCGATGCGCATGCCGAAGGCGGCGGCCAGCGCGGCAATGGCAAAGCTCTGCAGGGTCACCGGAACCGGCCAGACCGGAACATTGACCTTGGCGGCGGCGGTGATGAGCATGGTGCCGAGCAGCACGATCGCGGCGTTGGTTGCCAGCTTGGCAACGCTGCCCTTGGGCTGGAATGCACCGAGCAGCGTATTGGGCGTGGTCAAAGTCACAGCCATTTCATACCTTCCGTAATTGATTGGGACCAACCCCCTCCCGGGCGGTCTGGTCCGGACCCAAGCTTATTACTTTCTCGTTACCCTCCGCGCAATGGCCAGCACCGCTCCACCGCTTCGCTTCAGTACCGATTTCGACCCGCAGACCGGCTTGGCGGTAAAGGTCGCCGATGGCGTCGTCCGCGTCACCGCGCCCAATGCCTCGCCTTATACGTTTACCGGCACCAACAGCTTTCTCCTCGGCCATGAAATGCTCGCGCTGGTCGATCTGGGGCCGGACGACGTGCGCCACCGAGACGCGCTGATCGCGGCGATAGCGGGCCGACCTGTCACGGCGGTGCTCCTCACCCATACGCATCGCGACCACAGCGCCGGCGCACGACGGCTCGCGCAAGAGCTCGGCGCGCCGATCTGGTTCGGTGGCCAGCACCGACTGTCCCGTCCCCTGCGGCCTTTCGAGCGCAATCCGATTCGCCGCTCCTGCGACTGGCATCTTCGGCCCGACCGCACTCTCGTCGATGGCGAAACCATCACGGCGGGCGATCTGACCGTGACCGTCCATGCGACGCCCGGCCATTGCGCCAACCATCTCGCCTTCGGACTGCCCGGCCGCGACTTGCTGTTGTCCGGCGACCACGTCATGGGCTGGAATTCGACGCTGGTTTCGGTGCCGGATGGCTCGATGTCCGACTATTTCGCCTCGCTCGACAAGGTTATCGCCCTGCCCTACCGGCGCTACCTGCCTGCCCATGGGGGCGATATCGCCGATGGCCCCGCCCATGCCGCCGCGCTCAAGGCGCATCGGCAGATGCGGAACCGGCAATTGCTCGATGCCGTCGGCAATGGCGCCCGCACGATCGGCGCGGTGGTCGACGCCATCTATCCCGCCCAGCCGCTCAAGGTGCGCATCGCCGCGCGCATGACCATGGCGGCACATATGGAATATCTGGAAGCACTCGGCCAATTGAGAGTGAAGCGTGGCCCTTTCGGTACGCGGCTGGCCCTGCCCTAGTTCCGCTGGAACCCGACGCCGCCTTCGCGCCCGGTCTGGCCGCGGTGGCGCAGCATATGGTCGGCCAGGACCAGCGCCATCATCGCCTCGCCCACCGGCACCGCGCGGATGCCGACACAGGGATCGTGCCGACCCTTGGTGACGATGTCAGCATCTTCGTTGGCGGTGGTGACGGTCTGACGCGGGGTCAGGATCGAAGAAGTCGGCTTGACCGCGAAACGGCAGACGATGGGGTCCCCGTTGCTGATGCCGCCCAGGATTCCACCGGCGTGGTTGGAGAGGAAATAGGGCTTGTCCGCCCCCGCCCGCATCTGATCGGCATTGTCGACGCCCGTGAGGCTCGCGGCCTCGAAGCCAGCCCCTATCTCCACGGCCTTGACGGCATTGATGCTCATCATGGCCGAGGCTAGGTCGGCGCTGAGCTTGCCATAGACCGGCGCGCCCCAACCGGCCGGGACACCCTCGGCCACCACCTCGATTACGGCTCCGACGGAATTGCCGTCCTTGCGCAGGCCATCCAGGTAGGGCGCCCACATTTCGGCGGCCTTTGCATCGGCGCAGAAGAATGGGTTCTGGTCGACCTGCTCCCAGTCAAAGTTGCCGTAGTCGATCTTGTGCGGCCCCATCTGCACGAGGCTGGCGCGGATAGTCACGCCCGCCAGCACCTGCCGGGCCACGGCGCCGGCGGCAACGCGGGCCGCCGTCTCGCGTGCCGAGGTGCGCCCGCCGCCGCGATAGTCGCGAATGCCGTATTTCTGGTCATAGGTGTAGTCGGCATGCCCAGGCCGATACTTGTCGCGGATTTCCGAATAGTCCTTGGAGCGCTGGTCGGTATTTTCGATCATCAGCGAAATCGGCGTGCCCGTCGTGCGCGGACCGTCGGTGCGCTCGTCCTCGAACACACCCGAGAGAATCTTTACCTCGTCGGCTTCGCGCCGCTGGGTCGTGAACTTGGATTGGCCCGGCTTCCTGCGATCGAGGTCGCGCTGGATCATTTCCGGCGTCAGCACGAGGCCCGGCGGGCAGCCATCGACCACCACGCCCAGCGCCGGCCCGTGGCTTTCGCCCCAGGTGGTGAAACGGAAAAGATGCCCGAAGGTATTGAATGACATGGCGCGGCCCCTTGGCTTGGCAGCGTTCTAGGGGCCGATCACCCGTGGGTCAATCGACCTCGGCGTCCCAGGTGTTGGTTGCGCTGTGCAGCACCATGTGGCCACCCGAAAAATGCGCGATTACCCCCTGTGGCGGTGGCCAGTTGAGCACGTCGCCGCGAGGCGTGCCCTCGACCAGGTGCCGCAGCACCCGCAGGACGCCGCCATGGGCGACCACCACAGCGTGGTGGGTCAAAGTTTGCGCGAAGTCGATAAGGCGCGCTGCGACGTCATCGTAGTTCTCGCCGTCCTGCGGGCGGAAGGCCCAATAGCTTTCGTCGCGTTCGCCCGGCGCCAGTGCCGCATGCTCGCGGGCGATCTCGGCATGCAGCCGCCCCTCAAAGGCGCCAAAGGAAATTTCGATGAGACGCTCGTCATGGATCACTGGCGGCAGCTCGACATCGAAGGCGGCCCGCATGCGATCCATGGTTTCGGCGGCGCGACTCAAGGGCGAGGCGAACCAGTTGAGCGAGGCCGGATCGACGCCATCCTGCTCGAGCAGCTGGCGCAGCAGCACGCCATTGGCATCGGCCTGCAATTGCCCGGTTCGGTTGAGGGGGATGTCGCGGCTGCCCTGGTAGCGCTGCTCGCGGTTCCAATCGGTCTCGCCGTGACGCGCGAAGTAGAAATCTGGCCAATCGGGGGCAGTCATGAGCCTATCCGCGCCGCCGGGACGCGGCCTTTGCAAGTCTGGAGTCAACGCTCCGCTTGTGGCACATGGAAGGCCGGGCGGGCAAGCGCAGCGCCTTCATAGCTCATCTGTTTTGGATTTCTGCCATGGCCCTGACGCAAGCCGAAACCGCTGCTGCCCTCGAAGCCATTCTGGGCAGCGACAATGTCGTGAACGACGCTCAAAAGATGAGCGCCTGGCTCACAGAACCGCGCAAGCGCTTCCACCAGACCGCCGCAGCCGTGGTCACCCCGCCCGATGTGGCTGCCGTGCAATCCGTAATGCGCTGGGCCAACGAAAACCGTGTCGGCGTCATTGCCCAGGGCGGCAATACCGGGCTTGTCGGCGCCCAGGTGCCGCTAAGCGGCGATGAGGTCATCCTCAGCCTTGCCAGGCTCGACCGTATCCGCTCGGTCGATACCGCCGCTGGAGTAATGACGGCGGAGGCCGGCGTCATTCTCGAAAATGCCCACCGCGCTGCCGAAGATGCCGGCGCCATGTTTCCGCTCTGGCTGGCCTCGCAGGGGTCGGCCCGTATCGGGGGCGTTCTCTCGTCAAATGCCGGCGGCGTCAATGTCCTGGCCTATGGCAACGCCCGCGAGCTGACCATGGGCGTCGAAGCCGTGCTGGCCGATGGCCGGCTCTACCAGGGCCTCAATGCGCTCAAGAAGGACAATACCGGTTATGATCTCAAGGACCTTCTGGTCGGCGCCGAAGGCACTCTGGGCATCATCACCGCCGCCAGCCTCAAGCTCTATCCCCTGCCCGAGGACTACGAGACAGCACTGGTCAACGTCGCCTCTCCGCAGGCGGCGCTCGATCTCTTCCAGCTCATGCGCCAGCGTGCCGGCGCCCGCCTCAACGCCTTCGAGCTCATTCCCTGGATCGGCCTCGACATCCAGATGCGCCATGGCATGCTCGACAAGGACCCCACCGCCAGCGCCTCGCCCTGGTATGCGCTGATCGAGCTCACCCGCATGGCCGGTACTGCGCCGGGCTCGCTGCAGTCGGCCCTGGAAGCGGCCTTCGAGGCCGCCCTGATTTCCGATGCAACGCTCGCCGAGTCGCTCGCCGACCGCACCCGAATGTGGGCCTTTCGCGAACAGATGAGCGAGTGCCAGTCGCGCGAGGGCGCCTCGATCAAGCACGACGTCTCGGTGCCCATCGCTGCCGTTCCGGCCCTGATCGAGCAGGGCAGCGTCGCCGCCGAACGTCTCGTTCCCGGCATCCGCCCAGTGCCTTTCGGCCATATGGGCGATGGCAATATCCACTTCAATTTCTCTATGCCCGTCGGCGCCGATCCCAAGGTCTTCATGGCTCAATATGACGAGGCCGTGCATGAGGTTATCTATGAGGAAGTGCTCAAGCTCGGCGGCTCGGTTTCGGCCGAGCATGGCATTGGGCAATTGAAGGTTGACCTGCTCCGGCAGGTCAAAGACCCAGTCGCGCTCGAGATGATGCGCGCCATCAAGTCCGCGCTTGATCCGCACGGCATACTCAATCCTGGAAAAATGCTAGGGTAGGCTCCGGCGTCTCGATTGCGCGCTTTGCACCTACCAACGCCCTAGGCGGTCACTCACCTGTGCCTTCTTGCACTCGCGCCGTGCCGGGCCCATGTCTGCCCCATGCTGCTCAAAGACATTCAGTTTCTCGACGACGCGACGCGTCCCGCAATCCCCACGCTACCGGACCTCACCGAGGCGCAGAAGCATCCGGGCGAACACCTCAAGCAGATCCACGACCACCTGCGCGACAATATGACGGTGCTCGGCCGGCTTATCGAGCGCGCGGGTGAAGGCAAGGCCAGCCCCGAAGAGGTCAGGGCGGAAACAGCCGACCTCGTCATGGTCTCCAACTATCGCCGCTTCGGCACGCTATGCGGGCAATATTGCCAGTTCGTCCATGGCCATCATTCCATCGAGGATCAGGCGCTGTTCCCGTCCATCGCGGCGCAGGGCCCAGCCTTCAAGGCCATTGCCGACCGCCTGCAAGCCGAGCATGTCGTCGTCCACACTCTGCTCGAGAGGCTCATCGATGCGCTGATCAAGCTGGCAGATGCGCCTGGCCAATCGAATTTCGACGACGCCGTGACCGTTTATCGCGCCCTCGAAAAGGTGCTGCTCAGCCACCTGCACTACGAAGAAGACGCCATCGGCGACGCGCTAGGCTATTTCGACATCATGTAATGGGTGTTCTTTCCCGCTAAAACAGATCCATCTGCCCGCCGCCGCCCGCAGCCTTCTTGGCACGCGGCTTTGCCGCTTCGGCCGCGGCCATATCCAGCGAAATCGGCTCGATCAGCCCCGGATCGTCATCGCGCGCCGAATTGACCCGCGTCGATACGGGATGAAATCTCAGCACCCCGTCCTCGAGCGGCAGCGCCATCTGCGTTGCCTCCTGCGCGCTGATCTCGCGGACATTAAGCCAATCGTCCTGGCTCCGTTCGTCAAGCAGGATGGCCGGCATACGGTCATGGATGACGGAAAGCTGCGGATTGGCCGGCACCGTGATGGTGGCGACGCTGTCGAGTTCCTCGCCATTGGGACCCATCCAGGTGGCGTAAAGGCCTGCCAGCGCCATGGGCTGGCCATCGGCGCGCGTGATGTAATAGGGCTGCTTCTTCTTGTCCGGGCCGGTATGCCATTCGTAGTAGCCGCTTGCGGGCACGATGCAGCGGCCATGCTTGACCCGGTCGCGGAAGGCTGGCTTTTCCGCCATGCTTTCGGCGCGGGCATTGACCAGAAGGGGAAATTCGCGCGGATCCTTCACCCAGCCGGGTACAAGACCCCAGCGTGCAAAATGCGGCTCTCGCCTGCCCTCGGCTTCCCAGATTGCGACGATCGGCTGGGTCGGCGCGATATTGTAGCGCGGCACAAGGTCGATCTCCTTGAGCAGCTTGAACAGTTCCACCATCATTTCGGACGGCAATGTCGAGGCATAGCGACCGCACATGAGCGTGTCTCCTTTACCCTTGAGAGGTAGTGTCTGGGGGCCCGAATCGCAAACCATGCAGAGTTCATTCCCCAGATGACCGCCCCTCCCAATGCCGCCAGTGTGGGCATCGTCAAGCACGGCAAGATCCTGCTGATCAAACGCGCCTATGCGCCCTACCAGAATCTGTGGACCTTTCCCGGCGGACGCATGGAGCCGACCGAGACGGTGGAACAGTGCGCCGTGCGCGAGGTCCAGGAGGAGCTTGGCCTCACGGTCCGCAATCCGCGCCACGTCATGACCCAGGAACTGGGTCGCGACGGCACCTATCGCCTGGCTGTATTCACCACCACCGACTATGTTGGCACCGTGCGCCCGTCCGACGAGATCTCGGATTACAAATGGGCCGAGCCGGGCATGCTCCTTGCCCTGCGCACGACATCACGCCTCGATGATGTCATCAGAGAATGCTTCAAGGTTTTGGGACAAAACTGGTAAGACACCCGGCATGAAGCGCCTCGCTCTCCTCCTTGCCCTCATCGTCTCGACCCCTGCCTTCGCCATCGATCCGCCCTACCAGCGGCAGATGGAGCGGCTCTCCGAAATCATGGGGAGCCTTTATTATCTCCAGCCGCTCTGCGATGCAGGGAACGAGGATTGGCGCGCTCAGGCAGCAGAACTCATCGCGCTCGACGAGCCGGACGAAGACCGGCGGCAGCGCCTCGCCGGCGCCTTCAACACTGGCTACACCGCCTTTTCGCGCTTCCATCGCCAATGCACGCCGGCGTCGCGCGAAGCGCTGACGCGGCTTCTCGAGGAGGCCCAGCGCCTTGCACGCGACATCCATACGCGGTTTGCCGAATGAAGCGTTAACGGCTTGGTAGAATTGCCTACCTGGCGTTAACCTTTGCATTACTTCTGGCGCGCGGGCCCCGGACCCGCGTGTTATGCCCGACAAATGAGCACGCCAAAGACCATCTTCGCCCCAGCTTCCGGACACGGCCCGTTCGACCGCAGCCAGTCGGAACGGCAGCTCGCGCTCGAATATCTTGCCGAAGCCTGGAACAGTGCCGAAGAAGACGGGCTTGAACCCGCCTCGCTTGCCCATGCCTCGCTTTTCGCGGCGCTCGCAACCTTCGTGCGCATGCATGGCGACGAGGCCACCGCGGACCTCGTCGAACAGCTTCCCGAGCGCATTCGCAATGGCGAATACAATCTCGAGCGTATCCTGCAGTAGGACCTTGCCGGATCAGGCCAGGAAATAGGTCACCAGACCCCCAAGCACGATTAAGCCGAGCACAAAGGCCAGGATGCGCAGAATGGCGCCATAGCCACTTCCGAGCGCAATCCGCTCGGCCTTGCCCTGGCCCGCTTCCGTCAGCGTCTTGTCGGTTTCAGAACGAACATTGATCATGGTTGTCCTCTAGCGCCTGGCGTCTGCGCCGGCCGCCGCCAGCGCCTGGTTTTCCATGGCATGGGCGTTTCGCAGGCCGGTAATGTAGATGTCCTTTTGGGGCGGTCATGGCGTCCTCCGTGCTGGGACAGGGCGGCCAACGGCAGGTGCCGTAGATCGCTCCATCACAATTCCCGCGACGGATTCGGGTCTGGCGGGTAACGGCGACTGGACTGCGCCGGCGATCAGGTCACTTCGGCAAGTTTTTGCTCCGCCGCGGGCTCGGGGCTGGCACCGACCATTTCGTCGAGGAACATGCGCATGACTGGCGAGGGCGTGCGATCCGAGCGCGTGACGAGCATATAGGGTTCCGAGCGCGTTCTCAGCGTCACCGGCAGCACGCGGATCGCGGCCGACTGCGAAAAGAAATTGCCGACATCGATGGAAAGCAGCGCCACCATCTGGTGGCTGTGCCGCATCAGCGACATGGTGGCAAAGGCCGAGGTCGTTTCCACCAGGCTTGTGGGGAACTGCAAGCCGTATTCGTTGAACTCGCGCTCCAGGAGCCGGCGCATCGGCATATTGGCCGAGCACACGATCCAGGGAAAATCGGCGACGTCTTCGAGCGTGACTTCACCAAGTTGCGCACAGGGATGCATGACGCTTACGGCGATGCACAACTGCTCGTCCTTGACCTTGACGCTGCTATATTGCTCGGGGTGGTGGCTGACGCTGGTGCGGCAGATGGCGATGTCGAGCCGCCCGTCGTCGATCAGATGCAGCAGGCGCGCACTGGTGTCTTCATGCACCTGTACGGAAAGCTGCGGCTGGCGGGCGAGGAGCCGTGACAACCCTTCCATCGCCAGAGGCACCGCACCCATGATCATGCCCACCGAGAGGCGCCCGCCCGAGCCCTCCTGAACCGCCTTCATCTCGTCGCGCAGGTGGCGCATGTCGGTCATGATCAGCCGGGCATAGCGGATGACGCAGTGACCGAGCTCGGTCGATTCAAGGCCGCGGTGGGTACGGATAAAGAGGGTATCGCCCATTGCCGCCTCGATTTCCTGCAGCGCCTTGGTCGCGCCCGGCTGGGTCAGGTTCACCGCTTCAGCCGCGCGCAGGATCGATCCATGCTCATCGATTGCGGTGAGCAAGCGGAAGTGGCGCAGGCGCAGGCGCGTCGCCATGGATTCGAGTGATGGCAGCATTGGTATAACCTCCCCTCATACCTCTATCAGAACACCTCATTATACAGCTGGCCATGAGCTGGCTAGTAGAACCACCGTGCCATGGGGCTTAAGAAGCATCCCGTCGAGGACGACCCCATGCGTATACGAGGAGACTGACCGGGTGGAAAAATCCAAATCCGTTATATTCCGCTGGATGGAGCATCTGCTCGTCCTCGGCATGGCCATCATGTGCCTGCTGGTATTCTGGAACGTGGTGCTGCGCTATGGCCTTCGCTCGGGCATTCCGATTTCGGTGGAAGTGTCGCGCCTGATTTTCGTGTGGATCATCATGATGGGTAGCGTCATTGCCCTGCGTGAGGGTTCGCACCTGGCGGTCGATGCGCTGATCACCCGCGTACCGCGCCAGGCCCGCATCGCCATCATCTGGTGCTCCCATATCCTGATGCTTGGCTGCTGCTGGCTGGTCTTTGCCGGCTGCCTGCGCCAGACCCAGCTCAACTGGTCCAATCACATGCCGCTATCGGGCCTCTCGACGGGCCTCCTCTACCTGTCCGGCGTGGTCGCGGCCATTGCCTGGGCAGCCGTGCTCCTCTTCAACCTTTACCGCTCTCTGCGTGGCGATCACCGCGCCCTGTCCAGCACCCTGGCCAATGACGGCGTTCCGGAGATCGTGTCCAAATGAGCCTGCTCGTATTTGTCGCCTCCTTGGGCGCCGCCATGGCCATCGGCATGCCGATCGCCTTCGCACTCATGGTCTGTGCCGTGGCCATGATGTGGTTCATGGGCCTGACCGATCCGCAGTTCCTGGCCCAGAAGATGATCGACGGAGCCGACAGCTATCCGCTGATGGCGATCCCCTTCTTCATCCTCGCTGGTGAACTGATGACCGCCGGCGGCCTGTCGCGCCGCATCGTCGATGTCGCCATGTCGCTGTTCGGCCATCTGCGCGGGGGCCTGGGCTATGTGGTCATTGGCACCGGCGTCATCATCGCCACGCTCTCGGGCTCGGCCATTGCCGATACTGCAGCGCTGGCCGTGATGCTGCTGCCGCTGATGACCCGCGCCGGCTATTCGGTGGGCCGTACCAGTGGCCTCATGGCGGCCACCGGCATCATCGCGCCGGTCATTCCGCCCTCAATCGGCTTCGTCGTGCTCGGTGTCACCGCCAACCTCTCCATCGTCAAGCTGTTCATGGCCGGCATCGTGCCGGGCCTGATGATGGCCGCCAGCCTGGTGGTCGCCTGGTTCCTGGTGTCACGCAGCGATAATATTCCGCCATTGCCGCGCCGCAGCCTGCGCGACGTCGGCAAGGCTCTGCGCGCCGCGATCTGGGCGCTGATGCTTCCGGTGATCATTGTCGTAGGCCTGCGCATGGGTGTCTTCACGCCCACCGAGGCCGGCATCGTGGCCGCCGCCTATGCCCTGTTCATCAGCACGGTTGTCTATCGCGAACTGAGCTGGAAGGCGCTCTACGACTGCCTTCTCGGCTCAGCCAAGCTCACCGCCATCATCATGCTGCTGGTGGCCGCATCGAGCGTCAGCGGCTTCCTGATCACCGTCGCCAATGTCCCGGCGCAGGTCGTGGGTCTTCTCAACCCATTCCTCGACCAGCCGATCCTGCTGATGGCCCTGATGATGCTGGGCGTCTTCATCATCGGCAGCGTGCTCGATTTCACCCCGTCGATCACCATCCTTGTGCCGGTGCTGATGCCGGCGGTGAACGCGGCGGGCATCGACCCGATCTATTTCGGCGTCCTGTTCATCGTCTGCGCGGCCATCGGCATGATCACCCCACCAGTCGGTGCCGTGCTCAATACCGTCAGCGGCGTGGCACGCATTCCGCTGGAAAAGGCAATTACCGGCGTCTGGCCCTTCCTGCTCGCGGAAGTCCTGGTTCTGGTCATCCTGATCCTTTTCCCAGGCATCGTCACCGCCCCGCTCTCGCTCTTCTTCTGACAACCAAGAACTAACTGGAGGAAACACCCATGAAGCATTTCACTCTCCTGGCCGCATCGGCCCTGATGCTGGCAGCCAGCATCGCTCCCGCCAGCGCCCAGACCGCCCGTATCGGCTATGTGCCGGTCGAGGAGCACCCCGTCGGCCAGGGCGTCAACAAGTTCGTCGAACTGGTGTCGGAAAAGTCCGGCGGTCGCATCGAGATCCAGAAGTTCTCCAATGGCACGCTGGGCAACGAGCCCCAGATGCAGTCCTCCCTGCAGGGCGGCATCCTCGAGATCATGGTCGGCCCGACCTCCAATCTCGTCGGCTCCATCCCGCAATACCTGCTGTTCGACCTTCCCTTCTTCTTCCCGAACTTCGAGGCTGCGGACAAGGTCATGGACGGCCGCGTCGGCCAGGCGCTGTTCGATCAGCTCGACGAGCTCAACATGGTCGGCCTTGCCTATTGGGACAACGGCTTCCGCCACATGACCAATGGCGTGCGCCCGATCAATTCGGTTGACGATGTCGCCGGGCTCAACATCCGCGTCATTCCCAACCCACTCTTCATCTCGACCTTCAGCGCGCTGGGCGCCAATCCCGTACCCCTGCCCTATACCGAGCTCTTTACCGCGCTCGAAACCCGGGCGGTCGATGCGCAGGAAACCCCGGTCGGGCTCATTCATTCGAGCCGCTTCTATGAAGTGCAGGATCACCTGGCGCTGACCGGCCACGTCTATACCCCCTACCTGCTGCTCGCGAGCAAGTCCTGGTTCGACGGCCTTTCCGCCGAAGACCAGGCTATCGTCCTCGAGGCCGCCCAGGAATCGGCTGTCTACCAGCGTGACCTGTCCCGCACCGATGCCGACCGTCTCGTCGGTCTGCTCGAGGAAGAGGGCATGGAAGTGACCCGTCTGTCGGACGAAGAAATGGCCCGGATGCGCGACACCGTGGCCCCCGTCGTCGACGAGTTCACCGAGACCATCGGTGCCGACCTCATCCAGCAGGCGCGCGAAGACATGGGCACCGCCCAGTAAGAACGCCTGACCCGGAGGCGCTGCCCCGCGCCTTCGGCCTCCTGGGCCGGCCATGCGCCGGCCCATCCTTTTTCCGAACCTTGGAGACTACCATGCGGCTGATTCAGTTCGAGCCTGCCGAAGGCATGCGCGCCGTCGGCATCGTCGATGGCAACACGATCCACGCAGTCAAGGGCGCCACCTCCGTCCGCCAGTTGGCGCTCGACGCCATCGCGGCCGGTCGGGGCCTTGTGGCTGAAGTCGAGCAGCGCGGTCGCGGCGAAACGCACGACTATGACGCGCTGTTGACCGCCGGCCAGGTGCTGCCGCCACTCGACCATGAAGACCCCGCGCACTGTGTCATTGCCGGAACGGGTCTCACCCACACCGGTAGCGCCGCGGCCCGCAGCCAGATGCATGCCAAAATCGCCGGCGACGAAGCCGAACTCAACGACTCCATGCGCATGTTCAAATGGGGCGTCGAAGGCGGCAAGCCGGAAGCCGGCAAGGCGGGTGTGCAGCCTGAATGGTTCTACAAGGGCGACGGCTCGATCGTCTCCCGTCCCGGCCAGGCACTGCCCATGCCCGATTTCGCCGAAGATTCGGGCGAAGAGCCGGAAGTTGTGGGTCTTTATGTCATCGCGCCCGATGGCCAGCCCTGGCGCGTCGGCTTTGCCGTCGGCAACGAGACCACCGACCACGTTACCGAGAAGAAGAATTACCTCTATCTCGCCCATGCCAAGCTGCGCTTCTGCGCCTATGGGCCGGAACTCTTTATCGGCGACCTTCCGTCCAATCTCGTCGGCCATGCCCGCATCATCCGCAACGGCGAGACCATCTGGGAAAAGTCCTTCCCGACCGGCGAGGACAATATGTGTCACTCGCTCGCCAATCTTGAATACCACCACTTCAAGTACGACCAGTTCCTGCGTCCCGGTGACGTCCATGTCCAGTTCATGGGTACCTCCGTTGCCTCCTTCGGCGACGGCATCAAGACCCAGGTTGGCGACGTGTTCGAAATCGGCATCCCCGAATTCGGCCGCCCGCTGAGCAATGCGATTTCCCTGGTCCCTTCCAGGAACGGCCTGTCGCCGATCAAGGCTCTCTAGACGAATCGGCCCCGCGCTTCCTGTTAAGCGCGGGGCCGATTGCCTGGCGGTATCCGAACCGCCGCAGACCTCTCCCTGCCCTCAAGCCTCCGCGCCGACCACCTGGTTGCGACCCGCCGTCTTGGCCGCATAAAGGTTCTTGTCGGCAGCGCGCAGCATTTCGGCAAATGTCTCCACCGCAGGATCGCCGCGATGCACGCCGAAGCTGGCGGTGATGGTCCTCGCCTCTCCCCCGAGGCTGGGCTGCCAGGCCTCGATGGCCGCACGAAGCCGTTCGGCGGCGGCCAATCCGAAGTCGGGACTGCTGTCGGTCGAAACCACGCAGAATTCCTCGCCGCCGAGCCGCGCGATGAGGTCATAGGGCCGCAACTGGCGCTGCGTCACTTCGGCGACGATCATCAGAACCTCGTCGCCGGCTTCATGCCCGAAGCGGTCGTTTATTACCTTGAAGTGATCGAGGTCGAAAGCGATGACCCATACCCATTGCCCGCGCCGCGTCGCCCGATTGACTTCTACCGAAACCGCATTGAGCAACCAGCGGCGATTGCCCAGCCCGGTCAGCGGGTCACTATTGGCCTGACGCTTGAGGATACTGAGGGATTTTTCCTGCGCCCGCACCAAGCCCAGAACCCTGTCGGCCAGACGCTTGACACCATCTGTGCCGCGCACTTCCACGAAGGGCTCGATACCGTCTGTCTGGTAACGGTCCACAGCCCGGACCAGCCGGTCGATCGGGCTCACCAGCTGGAAAATGGCGAGATAGGACAGCGCCGAACCCATCAACGTCGCCAGCAGCGCCACGATAAGTATGGGAAGCGGATCGGAAGGGCGGCCGAGACCGAGATAGAGCATCAGGGAAATTAGCGGCAGGTGGATCGCCAGAAAGCAGACGATGAACACTTTGGCCGTCAGGGAAGCGCGTATCCTATCCACCAACTTCGCCATTTCATGTTCCTCCATCAATCTCAGCGGGAACCTAGGCCCTTCAGGTTAGATGCTTCCTCCAGATGCGCTTAAAACTTTATCTATCCATCTCGATGGCCGTGGGCCGGTTGGGTCGCCAAGTTTCTGGCAGCAAAAAATTGAGGCGCGACAAATATATCACTCGCTGCCTTGTTTATGCCTCATATCGGGCAAAACCGCGTATTTCTAATTGTAAAGGTCTGTCGGCCCTGTCTTTTTGGGGCTAGAGCCACGCGATTCCGTATCGTGACAAGGTGCCGCTTGGAGGCAAGCGAGTGCCCTTGGCTCTTGCTACCCTCTTTTCTCAGGACTGCGGCCTTCCATGACGTTGAAAATTGCCTTGAAGAGCGGAGGTGCCCTTGCACTGATGCTGACCACCGCCCTCGTTCCACCCGCATTCGCGGCATCTTCTTTTGAAATCATCGGCCTCAGCGCCGATGGTGAGCATGTGCTGACGATGGAATATGACAGCCACGTCGGAACCGAACTTTACAAATACATTTCGACGTCCACGGGTACTGTGCGGATCATCGAGGCACCGGCAGGCGTCACCGACCTGTTTGCCACAGGATTGAGTGCCGATGGCAAGTCCGTGGTCGGCTCCTACATGACGGGCGGCCGCTATGAAGGTTTCGTGTGGACCGAAGCGGGTGGCTTCAAGTCCATCCCGTCGCTGGGCGGCGACTATGGCGCGACCTACGGCATGGCGGTCAGCGCGGACGGCTCCGCGGCAACCGGCTATATCAGCAAATTCAGCTTCATGACCTACCCGATCTACTGGAGCGAGGCGACCGGGACGATCGATCTCGGCTTCCTCGGCGGCAACCGCGCCCGTGGCCTGGCGATCAGCGGCGACGGCAAGACCGTTGCCGGCTACGCGCAGGATCCCAGCTACGAAGATCGCGCCTTCGTCTGGACAGTGGGGCAGAATGGCATCACCGATATCGACACGCTCTATGTCAGCTCCCAGGCAACCCATGTCAGCTTCGACGGATCGGTCGTGGCGGGCAACGGCCAGTCGCCGCAATATGATACCCGCACCTTCCGCTGGACGACCGCAGGCATGGTCGACATCGGAACACTGGGCGGCAGTTGGGCAAACCTCTACGCAATGAGCAATGACGGCAACATTCTCGTTGGCCAATCCGAGACGGCAGCGCATCAGTATCAGGCATTCCGCTACAATGCGGTGCTGTCCGACATGAAGAGCCTGGGCACGCTTGGCGGCAGTCATTCGCGCGCTCAGGACGTCACCGCCGATGGCAGCATCGTCGTGGGCACGTCGCAAAATACGGACGGCAAGTACCGGGGTTTCCGCTGGAGCGAAGCCACGGGCATGATCTCCATCGAGGACTGGATGAAGTCGGCGGGTGTCACGCCCGGTAACTACATCATCCAGGAAGTCTCGCATGTCTCGGACGACGGCCAGGTCATTGCCGGCATCACCGAGGACTACAAGACCTACTTTGCCCGCCAGGGCAATCAGGGTACGGGCATCATCAAGCTCGACGAATTCCTGCCCACCGTTGCCGATGCCGGCGTCATCGTCGTCAACCGGCAGCTCAGCAACGCCGACACGATCATGTTCGGCGCCCAGGGCCAGCCCATGCGTAATCTTCTGACCGACGGCCAGAAGGCAATCTGGGGCACGATCGACTTGGGCCGCGACGAAACCGCCTCTGCCAACGGCAATCTCGCCGTCGGCGAGTTC
>PJUF01000918.1_pt1 | contig 17401 bp, 16 predicted proteins | sample 1512191 | NCBI WGS metagenome assembly PJUF01 (sample SAMN08177673, study PRJNA422409) | Feces metagenome, whole genome shotgun sequencing project. | isolation source: Chicken feces (3) enriched on wood chips | host: Gallus gallus | place: USA: Madison | collected 2015-01-15 | reverse complement strand
GAGCGTCAGGTTGTCTTCGCCGGCATGCAGCGTGAACTGGCCGGCCGGCATGGATTGCATGACCCAGCCGAGCCGCCGGCAGCGCGAGCAGTTGCAATCGGCCAGACCCGAAAGGTCGGTACGGGCGGTGAAGCGGACAGCGCCGCAATGGCATTGGCCGGTGTAATCCTGGACTTGGGGCATGGCAGTCTCCTTTAGGGTACAAAACAAGAACATTGATCTTCGAGAGTCAAGTCCAAAGGCGCGGCCAGCCATGCCGGCAAGGCTCGACAGAGGCAAGGCCGCTGCGCTAGAAGCGGTGCGCCTATTGTCATCTTGCCTGATCGCGGAGCCGCACCATGGATCGCAATGCCCCCAAGCTCGTCACCATTTTCGGTGGCTCGGGATTTGTCGGCAATCATCTGGTGCAGTTGCTGGCCCGCAAGGGCTATCGCATCCGCGTTGCCGTGCGCCGGCCGGACCTGGCCGGCGAGGTGCGGATGTTCGGCGGGGTCGGCCAGATCGTGCCGGTGCAGGCCAATCTCAGGAACGAGGCCTCGGTGCAACGGGCCGTTGCCGGCGCCAATGTCGTCATCAACCTCGTGGGCATCGGCCATCAGGCGGGAAAGCAGAGCTTTCAAGCCGTGCATGTCGACGGCGCGGCGATCGTCGCCCGCGCGGCGAAGGCGGCCGGTGCAACGGCACTGGTCCACATGTCGGCGCTGGGCGTCGATAAAGCTGCCGATGTCAGCCACTATGCCGCTTCCAAGCTGGCCGGTGAAAAAGCCGTGCTCGAGGCTTTCCCCGACGCCGTGATCGTCCGGCCCTCGTTGATGTTCGGCCAGGGCGACGGCTTCTTCAACCTGATGGGGACGCTGGCGCGCATCGCTCCTGTCATGCCGCTGATTTCGGGGAAGACCCTGTTCCAGCCGGTCTTTGTCGGCGATGTGGCCGAGGCCATGGCCGCCGCCGCCGAAGGCGCGGTCAAGACCGGCCGCATCTACGAGCTCGGTGGACCTGACATCGAAACGCACAAGGCGTTGATGCAGCGCATCCTGCGCGAGGCAGGCCGCAACCGGCCGCTGCTGCCGATGCCTTCCGGGCTGATGAAGATCATGGCTTCGCTTCTGGGCATCCTGCCGTTCAAGCCGCTGATCACCGGCGACCAGGTAAACCTGCTAGGCGTCGACAATGTCGTGTCGGAGGAAGCCAAGAAGGACAAGCGGACGCTTGCGGCCTTCGGGATTACCCCCACCAGCATGGATGACATTCTGCCCACCTATATGTGGCGCTTCCGCCGCCACGGCGAATTCGACCGGGACGGCGATGCGCCGGCCTATCCGGTCTGATCAGCGCGATCCGATTTCGAGAACCAACCCCGGGCCATCGGCCTGGGGTTTTTCTTTGCATCGGCCGCCAAAGCTGCTCTTCCAAAAGAATCTTCAAGATATATCTTGAAAGGCCATGCTGCCTTGCCAATTTCCCTATGCACGGGCTTTGGCGATATATCTGGAGATATACAGATGACCTATTGGAAGAATGGCGAACCGAACTGGCGGCAGTTCGAACGCATGGCGCGGCGCGGCTGGGGCCGCATGCAGCGCATGGCCGATGATGAACTGGGCAATTGGGGTGGCAATGTGCGCGTGGGGCGCATGCTGGCCTCGGGCGACCTCAGGCTGGTGGCGCTTTACCTGATCGAGCAGCAGCCCCGGCATGGCTATGATCTCATCAAGGCGGTGGAAGAGCGTTCCAACGGCGTTTATTCGCCCAGTCCCGGCATCGTCTATCCGGCGCTCACTTATCTCGAAGAGGCCGGCTACGTGACCTCGGCGGCCGACGGCAACAAGAAGCTCTACACGATCACCGACGAGGGCCGGACTCATCTCAACGAGAATCGCGAGGCAGTCGCCTCGACCCTCGATTTCCTCGGGCGCACCGGCGAGCAGATGAATCGCTTTCGCGAATTCGTCAAAGCAGACTGGCCCTTCGGTGGCGAAGGGCGCCCGGAAGAGGGCAATGTACCGCCCCATTGGGACGAACGCCCACGTCATGGCGATCATGACCGGCCGATGCATGATGCCATTCCCGAACTCGAGGCCGCGCGCAAGGCGCTGAAAGAGGCGATCAAGCGCAGCCGCAAGGGCAGCGAGGAGCAACAGCGCCGTGCTGCAGATATCCTGCGACGCGCTGCCGCGGAGGTGAATGGCCTGGGCGACGACGAGGTGGATATCTAGTCTGGGTACCCCGATCTAGTCGGGCCCCCCGGCACCCCCACCTAACCTCCCCCTCAAGAAGGGGGAGGGATTCCACATGTGGTGGCGCCCGGAGATGAACACCTCTTCTCCCCTTCGTGGAGGGGGAGGCCCAGGGGCTTGTTTGAAGGCCTCAGCTTCCCGGCTTGGTCTTCAGAAAATCGAGCACCATCTGCACGGCGTGGGCTTCACGTTCCTGCACCATGTTGACGCTGGTAAGGTCGCGCTCGAAGATCACCGAGAGCGTGGCGGTGTTGGAGACGTAGAAAAAGCCGAGCGCCGCCACGGAAATATAAAGCTGCACCGGATCGACATCGCGGCGGAAGACGCCCGAGGCAGCGCCGCGCTCGATGATGGCGGCGATCTGGCCAACCAGCGGAGAATGCAGCGCCTTGATGTCGGGCAGGGTTTTGAGGAAGCGCGCATTCTCGATGTTTTCGGTGCCCAGAAGGCGCGGAAACCAGGGATTGGCGAGGAAGTGCCGGAAGGTGAAGCGCACCAGCCGGTCCATGGCCTGGACCGGATCGTATTGATCAAGGCTCAGCGCCCGCTCGCCGCGGCGGATTTCCTGATAGGCGTCGAGCAGCACCGCCCGGTAGAGCTCTTCCTTGTTGCCGAAGTAATGATAGAGCAGGCGCTTGTTGGCGCCGGCCCGCTCGGCAATGGCATCCACCCGTGCTCCCTCAAACCCCCGATCTGCAAACTCCACCCGCGCTGCGGCGAGGATGGAGGCCTTGGTCTTGGCCGAATTGCGCGGGCGTTTCGTTGCCTCAGCCTTGAGCCGGGGCGTCTCCACGATCGCGTTTGAAGAGGGATCGGACACGTGTGGACACCGCAGGAATGGACATAAGGACGGTCAGGACGATGACAATGCAGATAACAGCGCTGATAGGCCGGGTAAAGAAGGGCGTCGGATCGCCATTGGTCAGTGCGAGCCCGCGGCGAAGGTTGAGATCGAGCAGGTCGCCCAGGACGATGCCCAGCACCAGCGGAGCCATGGGATATTTCATCTCGCGCAGGATGAAGCCGACGATGCCGAAGAACAGCATGACATAGACGTCGAACATGCGCTGGGTGATGGCGAAGCTGCCAACGACGCAGAGCACGTAGATCACTGCCATCAGCCTCTCGCGCGGCACGGAGAGGACCTTGATGAAGACGCGGGTCAGCGAGAGACCGAAGACGAGGTTGGCCAGGGTTGCAAGGAGCAGCATGGCCACGACCTGGTAGAGGAAGGGCGCATTCTCGATCATGAGCATGGGCCCAGGACGAATGCCGTGGATCATCATTGCGGCGATGAGCACTGCCGCAGCGGCAGAGCCGGGCAGCGCCAGGGTCAAGGTGGGGATCATGGAGGCGGAAACCACGGCATTGTCGCCGGTTTCCGCCGCGATCAGGCCTTCCTGGCTGCCCCTGCCAAACTCTTCTGGGTGTTTCGAGCGCTTCTTGGCCGCGGCGTAGGAACTCCAGGCGCCGACATCCTCGCCGACGCCGGGAATGATGCCGACGAATGTGCCGATGATGCCGGAACGGATGATGGTTTTCCAGTAGCGGAAGATTTCGCGGAAGGTCGGCACGACACGGTCGTTGACCGGCGCGATATGGGCGATGGCGGTGCGCTTCATGGTCGAGAGGATTTCGGCCAGGCCGAAGGCGCCCACCATGGCCGGGATGAGGTCGACACCGGCCCCGAGCGCGGGAATACCGAAGGTGAAGCGCTGATAGGCGTGCAGCGTCTCCATGCCGACCATGGCCACCATCAGTCCCAATATGCCGGCGATATAGCCCTTGAGCGGGGTGTCCGAGCCGGTCATCTGCCCGGAAATGACGACGCCGAACAAAGCCAGCCAGAAGAATTCGTAGGAGCCGAACTTGAGCGCCGCCTCGGCCAGGAGCGGGGCGATGATGGCGAGAAAGAAGATGCCGACCAGCGTGCCAAGAGTGGAGGAGGTGGTGGCCAGGCCCATGGCAAGGCCCGCCTTGCCCTGCAGGGCCAGGGGATGGCCGTCGAGCGTGGCAGCGGCATTGGCGGGGGTGCCGGGAATGTTGAGCAAGATGGCGGTACGGCTGCCGCCATAGATGGCGCCGAGATAGACGCACATCAGCGTCAGGATCGCCTGATCGGGCGCCATCTTGTAGGTCAGCGTGACGAGGAGCGCGACGCCCATAGTAGCGGTGAGGCCAGGCAGGATGCCGATGGCCAGGCCCAGAAGCGTGGCCCAGGCGACATTGAAAAGGCCCGCAGGGGTGAGAAAATGGGCGATACCCTGGCCGAGGAGAATGAGACCGTCGAACATGGATGGGTTTTCCTAAGGCAGGCGCACCAAAAATATCTGGCCGAAGAGGTAGTGGATACCCCAGCCGGCGCCGAGCGCCACGACCAGCGCCCAGACCAGCGTCCGCGGCAGGGCGCCCGGCCGATCGGCCAGCACGGTTTCGAACAGGGTGATGAAGCTGAAGATAAAAAGAGCCGAGGCCAGCCAGAACGGCATGCGGCCGATGAGCCCGAGCGTATAGACCAGTGCCAGGCCGAGGACCGTGAGCACCCGGACGGCCTGCCAGGAGACGAGCACCCGCAGCAGTGCGGCACCACCGCCCCTTATATCGAGGCGCGCCGATCTCACGGCCAGCAGACCTCCGCATATCGTCAGCGCCAGGCCGAGGATGAAGGGCACGAGGCCCGGAATGGTCGAGGGGTGGATGCGCCGCACCTCGAGCCGATCCATGGTCCAGGAGAAATAGGCGACGACAAGGCCCAGCGCGATCAGCACGATGGCGGTAATAAGATCGGCGCGGATGCGGGCCGGATCGTTGCCGTCGCTGGCGGCGATGTCATTGGGGGTTTGGCTGGTCATGATTGCGGGCCTGTCGACGCTTCAAGCAAGCTGCTGTGGTCACCGTCATTGCAAGGCTTGTCCGGACAATTCAGATGCCGGATCGGCCATGGACCACCCGGACAAGCCCGGTGGTGACGATCGATGAAAGCGTGGGAAGGGCCGCCGGCCTCGGCCGGCGACCCGATCAGACTATCTACTGCGCGCCCACTTCCGTGCGGGTTTCGCAGTCGATGCCGATGGTGGAGGGATCGTTGACCGCCTCGCCGCGCTCGACCGAGTCGCAGGCCTCAAGGATCACGACCGGCATGGCCAGGGCCCGGGCCTCGGCGCCATAGGACGGGGCAAAGACCGCACCGAATGTTTCGGCATAGGTCTTGATGGCATCCGAATTGGCTACCTGGTCGGCCCAGATCTTGTCGAGCGTGGCGACGACTTCATCGGGCACGCCGACAGGCACGAAAATGCCGAAATAGTCCGGCGCCAGTTCCATGTCGGGGAGCCATTGGGTGATGGGCGGAATGGGTTCGACACCATCGAGTACCAAGGGCTGATCAGAAAGAACGGCCAGGGCCTTGAGGCGGCCGCCGCGGATGAGCTCGGTCTGCTCCACCGCAAGCTGGGTGGTGACCATGGCCTCGCCGGCCGCCGTGGCAATGGCTGCGGGGCCGCCGCCATCATAGGTGATCATATTGTAGTCGAAGCCATCGGCTGCGCCGGAGAGCGCCGCAATGGCGGTGCCGCCGGACGAGGTGACGCCGGCCGTGGCCACGGTGATCTCTGCCCCGCGGGTCTGCAGGGCCTCGAGCAGTTCGCCGAAATCCTCGAACTCGCTGTCTGCCGGGACCGAGACGACGGGGACGTTGGCGACCGAAAGGTAGATGTGCCAGTCGTCGATGTCGGTATCCGGCAGCAGGCCCGAGACGTGGTAGGTGGCGTTGTTGGCAATGGCGTTGGCCGTCCAGGTGTAGCCGTCCTTGGCTGCGTTCAGCACTTCCTGGGTGCCGATGGCGCCCGAGGCGCCGGGCTGGTTGACGACGACGACGTCGACGCCAAGGGCTTCGGCCAGGATCGGGGCGGTGACGCGCGTGACCTGGTCGGTCGAGCCGCCGGCACCCCATGGCACGATCAGGTTGATCGGCCGGTCCGGCTTCCATTCCTGCGCGAAGGCGCTCGCCGTCCCTAGCGCAAGCAGGGCACAGCCCGATGCCAGAACGACTTGCAATGACTGCTTCATCTCATAGTCCTCCCTCATGTCACGGACCCGATTTTTCGGTGTCAGCTGGGGGAGCTTGCGGCGGAAGATGACGCGAGTCAAGACAGATGTAACTATCTGGTGACCAAAGTGCGGGGTGGTCTTGCAGAATTAATTCCATTGCCACAGTAGCTTCGTGACGCCATCATATCCATCTATTGGGTAAGTGCACCGAAGAGTGCAGGGGGCAATATGTGGGGGCTTGAACCGACGAGCGTGGCGGTGATGCTCGTGGCGCTCGGCGCCGGCGCCGTGGTCAAGGGCGCTACGGGCATGGGTCTGCCGCTCGTTGCCTTGCCGGTCATGGCGTCCTATTTCGGCCTGCAGCATGCCGTCTGCATCATGGCCATCACGCAGGTGATCACCAATTCGGTGCAGATCTGGCAGTTCCGCGATGCCAGCGGGACGGAACAGATGCGGTTCCTGCCATGGTTCCTTGCCGCGGGCGGCGTGGGCGTACTGGTGGGGACATGGCTGCTCGGTACCCTGCCCGAGCGCTTGCTCGTCATGGCGCTGGGCATATTGCTGCTGGGCTATTTCGCACTCAAGGTCAGCGCGCCCCATCTGGTAGTGACGCCACGAAAGGCCAAGATTTTCGGTCCTTTCGCGGGGTTTGGCAGCGGCACGCTGCAAGGAGCGACGGGCATATCAGCACCGATCGGCGTCACATTCATCCACGCCATGGGAATGGAACGGCGCGCACATGTCTATGCCGTGTCGGCCATGTTCCTGTTGCTGGGCCTCGTCCAGCTTCCGGCGCTGTTCATATCCGGCATCATGCAGCCCGCATGGATGCTGCAGGCCATCCTGGCCATGATCCCCATCCTGGTCTTCATGCCGGTAGGCCAGGCGCTGGCCGGCAAGCTAAGCCGCCAAGCCTTTGATCGCATGATCCTCCTGTTCCTCGGGCTGATCGGTCTCAAACTGGTGCTGGGCCTTTGACGTTCTGGCTCGTCTCGAAAATGGACTGCAGGGCCGCTTGACGGGTCCGGTCCACCTCCTATAGGTAAGTAACCAGACAGTTACACCAATGTTCGGGTCTGGGAGGAATTGAAATGACAGAGCAGAGGCTCGGCATCATCATGCACGGTGTCACCGGGCGCATGGGATATAATCAGCATCTGGTGCGCTCGATCCTGGCGATCCGTGACCAGGGCGGCATCATGCTGAAAAACGGCGACCGGCTGGTCGTCGACCCGATCATTGTGGGCCGCGACCGCGACAAGATCGAAGCCCTGGCCAAGAAGCACAACATTGCGCGCTGGGGCACCGATCTCGATGCGGCGCTCGCCAATCCCGAGGACACGATCTTCTTCGATGCCGGCACGACGCTGATGCGCGCCGGGCTGCTCGAGCGGGCGCTGGCCGCCGGCAAGCATGTCTATTGTGAAAAACCGACCTCGGACGATCTCGAGGTCGCCGTGAACCTCGCCAAAACGGCGCGCGCCTCGGGCCTCAAGCACGGCGTAGTACAGGACAAGCTGTTCCTGCCGGGCCTGATGAAGATCAAGATGCTCCGCGACTCGGGCTTTTTCGGCAAGATTTTGTCGGTGCGCGGCGAATTCGGCTACTGGGTCTTCGAGGGCGACTGGCAGAAGGCGCAGCGCCCCAGCTGGAACTATCGCAAGAATGACGGCGGCGGCATCATCCTCGATATGCTCTGCCACTGGCGCTATGTGATGGATAATCTATTCGGCGAAGTGCAGGCGGTCTCGTGCCTCGGCGCTACCCATATCCCGCAGCGGGTCGACGAGAAGGGCAATGTCTTCGATTGCGACACCGATGACGCGGCCTATGCGACCTTCGAGCTCGAGGGTGGCGTCATCGCCCAGATCAATTCGAGCTGGACCACCCGCGTCCGCCGCGACGATCTCGTGACCTTCCATGTCGATGGCACCCATGGCTCGGCCGTCGCCGGGCTGCACAAATGCTGGACTCAGCATCGGGTCAATACACCCAAGCCGGTGTGGAATCCCGACCAGCCGCAGACCATGAATTTCTTCAATGACTGGGAAGAAGTGCCGGACAACTGGCCCGCCGACAATGGCTTCAAAGCCCAGTGGGAAATGTTCCTGCGCCATGTCGCCGAGGACGCACCCTGGGAATATGGCCTCGAAGCCGGCGCCAAGGGCGTGCAGCTGGCCGAGCTTGGTCTCAAGAGCTGGGAAGAACGCCGCTGGCTGGAGGTGCCCAAGCTGGAGTTTTGATGCAGCGTTGACGGGAAAGCCCCCTCACCCGTCTCGGCCTTCGGCCGATCCACCCTCTCCCGCGAGGGGAGAGGGGGCACCGCGCTAGCCCCGCTCTCGACGCTGCCCTTGTCCCCTTGCGGGAGAAGGGCCCGAAGGGCGGATGAGGGGTATTCTTTCCATGCCGACCATCAACCTGCCTAATGCCGACCGCTCCATCAGTCCTTACGTGCTGACCGGAGATCCGATCCCCTTCGTCAAATTCAAGGCCAGCGATTTTCCGCGTATTGCCTATTCTGCAGCGCATGTCGTGGCCGATCCGCTGGCGAGCAACGATCCCTGGCTTAAGCCTGCAATCGATTGGGAAACCACACTAAAATTCCGCCATCGCATGTGGGACCTGGGCCTGGGCGTCGCCGAGGCGATGGATACGGCCCAGCGCGGCATGGGCCTCGGATGGGCCGAAGCGCAGGAATTGATCCGGCGCTCGCAGGCCGAGGCGCGGACGCGCGATGATGCGCTGATCGCCTATGGCGCGGGCACCGACCATCTCGCACCGGGCCCCGATGTGACCATAAAGGACATCCTGGAGGCCTATGATGAACAGGTTGGCTTCGTGGAAAAGGAGGGCGGCCGCGTCATCCTCATGGCCAGCCGGGCGCTGGCGGCGGCGGCCAAATCGCCCGACGACTATGCCCGCGTCTATGGCCATGTGCTGAGCCAGGTGAAGCAGCCCGTGATCATGCACTGGCTGGGCGAAATGTTCGACCCGGCCCTCCGGGGCTACTGGGGCAATGCCGACCACGACAAGGCCATGGACACCTGCCTCGACGTCATTGCCGCCCATGCAGACAATGTCGACGGTATAAAAATCTCGCTTCTTTCTGCCGAGAAGGAAATCGCCATGCGCCGCCGCCTGCCCGCCTCGGTGAAAATGTATACGGGCGACGATTTCAACTATGCCGAACTGATTGCGGGCGACGATCAGGGCTATTCCCATGCACTGCTGGGCATTTTCGACGCCATCGCGCCGGCCGCCTCGGCGGGGCTGGCGGCGCTGGGCAAGGGGAACAAAGAAGAGTTCTTCGATATTCTCGAACCCACCGTGCCGCTCAGCCGGCACATCTTTGCGGCCCCAACCCGCTTCTACAAGACGGGCGTCGTCTTCCTTGCCTATCTCAATGGGCTCCAGGACCACTTCCAGATGATCGGCGGCCAGCAATCGACGCGATCGCTGCAGCACTTGAGCGAACTTTTCCGCCTTGCCGACAAGGCGCGGGTACTGGCCGATCCGGACCTGGCGACCGCGCGGATGAAGGCGGTGCTTGCGGTCAATGGAGTTGCGGCATGACCGACAGGAAAATCTCGCTCAATCTCGCCACCACCCGCCAGCAATGGGGCTTTGCCGAAGCGGTGGATGGATGCCTGAGAGCCGGCATCACCGCCATTTCGCCCTGGCGCGACCAGATCGCGGCGATCGGGCTCGACGAGGCGGCCCGCATCGTGCGCGAAAACGGATTGCAGGTGACCGGGGTATGCCGGGGCGGCATGTTTCCGGCGGCAACGCCGGAAGGTCGGCATGCCAATATCGACGATAACCTGCGCGCTATCGACGAGGCCGCGGCGCTCAATGCCGATTGCCTGGTGCTGGTGGTGGGCGGCCTGCCTCAAGGCAGCCGGGATATCGGCGCGGCGCGGCAGATGGTCAGCGACGGCATTGCCGCCATGCTGCCCCATGCCAATGCCTGCGGCGTCAAGATCGCCATCGAGCCCCTGCACCCCATGTATGCGGCGGACCGGGCCTGTGTGAACACGATCGACCAGGCGCTCGACATCTGCGAAACGCTTGGCGAAACCGTGGGCGTCGCGATCGACGTCTATCACGTGTGGTGGGATCCGAACCTTGCCAGGGCGATCGCCCGGGCGGGGCGGATGAAGCGCATCTTTGCCCACCATATCTGCGACTGGCTGGTGCCGACCAAGGACATGCTGCTCGACCGCGGCATGATGGGGGATGGTGTCATCGACCTGCCGGGAATTCGCAAAATGATCGAGGATGCGGGATTTTTCGGTCCGCAGGAGGTCGAGATCTTTTCCCAGGACAATTGGTGGAAGCGGCCGGGGGACGAAGTGCTCCAGGTGATCAAGGAGCGGGTGGCCACGGTGTGCTGAAACGAAAATCCCGGGCGTGGAGCCCGGGATTTGCGGTTTCTGCGGGGCCGTTTAGCTGGCCTTGTAGAAGGTGATGGTCTGGCAGAGGATGCCCAGCTGGCAACCGGTGATGTCGACGGCATCCTCGGCGACGAGCGTCACCTTGGCGCCGGCCGAACGGCCACCATAATTGATCGTGCCTTCCCAGCGACCGGGTGCGGTCTGCTCGGCCTGCACCACTTCGGTGTTCACAAGGGCAAGATTTTCCTCGGTGCGCGAGGCGCCCTGGATATCGTTGAGCACGCCGCAGAGCGCGGTGCCGTCACCGCAGAGCGAGAAGGTGAAGCTGGTGCCTTCCGCGTCCACCCAGGTGCCGTTGATATCGGCATCCTGTGCGAAGGCCGGCATGGCGAGGGTACCCAGAAGAGCACCGGCGGCAAGAAAAAGCTTGGCTTTGTTCATAGTGAATCTCCATCCGATGATTGCGCGCCCTCCACTCGCCATCATCTATGTCTCGATTTGAATGATGCCGTCTCAACGCGACAGATACGGCAGGGTTGCGCAGACTTTGCTGTTGGCCTGCAGTTGTGATCGCAGCGCTCAGCGCCGGAACGTCGCCGCCAGCTCGACATGGGTCGAGTAAGCGAACTGATCCACAGCAATTAGCCCATCCAACATGAACCCGGCCTGAACGAGGGTCGCAGCGTCGCGCGCAAAGCTTTTCGGATCGCAGGCGACCATAACCACGTGCCCAACCTTGGAGCGGCCGATCTCGGCTATCTGGGCCTGGGCACCGGCGCGCGGGGGATCGAGAACCACGCAGTCGAAGGGCAGTTCGAACCGGGTCAGGGGATCGCGAAAAAGATCGCGTGCCTTGGCCGTGACCGCCTTGAGGCCCCTCGTGTGGCGCACCGCCTTGTCGAGCGCGGCAATGCCGGCGCGATCGCTGTCGGCAGCATAGACCGTCGCCTTTTCGGCGAGGCGCAGCGCGAAGGGGCCAATGCCGCAAAAGAGGTCGGCGACCGATTTCGCCTTGCCCACGGCGTCCAGCACATAGTCGGCCAGTATGGTCTCGGCCTCTGCGGTGGCCTGGAGAAAACTGCCGATCGGCAGCTCGACCTCGGAGCGTCCCATGGTCACCGTGGGCTGCTGGCGCAAAAGGATCATTTCGCGGTCCAGCGCCAGGCGCGCGAGACCCAGGGCATTGGCAAGCGGCACCAGCTTTTCGGCTCGGAGGCCCTTTGGGGCATTGCGGATGCCCACATCTATCCCGGCATTGGTAGCGGTGACGCTGACATCGCATTCGCCGATCGCCGCGCCCAGGGCGCGGGCGATATCCGGCGCGCGCCGCAGCGCCGGCACGAGGATGGGGCATTGGGCGATGTCGAGCAGGTCATGGCTGCGCAGCCGCATGTAGCCGGCGGCATCGCGGCGCGCATGCAGGGTCGCCCGCCGTCGCCCCGCGCCATGGGCGGTCACGAAGCGCTCGACCCTGGCGTCGATGCCGGCATGACGCAGCGGCGTTTCGACGAGGCCGATCTGGAAGGCGGCATAGGTCTTTGCGTCCATATGCTGCAGCTGGCAGCCGCCGCAGCTGCCGAAATATGGGCAGAAGGGGTCTATGCGGTGCGGGGAAGGCGCTTCCACCGCCAGCAGCGTGCCGCGCTCGCCCTCGATGGCGAGGCTCACCTGCTCGCCGGGCAAGGCAAAGGGGACGAAGACCTTGCGGCCATCGATGGTGATGACGCCTTCGCCCTTGTGGCCGAGCGTTTCGATGGTGGCGGTGATGGTCATGACAGGTCCGGGGCTTGCAGGCCGGAGTTAGCGGGTTTGGGGGTCGGGGGCAACTGTGGGAGGTTGCAGGTTACCCCCACTCCGCCTGCCCCTGAAGAAGCGGCAGGGGTGCATCGGGTTCGCTCCGATGCTTCCGCAGGCGCACGGGCTCGGCTTACCCCACCACGTCGAGCGGGCATGGTAGGCGCTGAAAAGACGGAAGCCCGACAACTGCTCATCGGGCTTCCGGCTTGCTGCTGAACTGGTCTGCGACCCGCCTGCCATTAGGGCAGACTCATGGCTTTGAAACCGGCTTCAAACCTGCTGCACTGCCTCGACGCCGGGGACGAAGTGGCGGAGCAGATTCTCGATGCCGTTCTTGAGCGTGGCGGTCGAGGACGGGCAGCCCGAGCAGGCGCCCTGCATGTGAAGGAAGACGGTGCCTTCCTTGAAGCCCTTGAAGATGATGTCGCCGCCATCCATGGCCACGGCCGGACGGACGCGGGTGGCCAGCAATTCCTTGATGACCTCGACCATTTCCTTGTCGTCTTCCTCGAAGAACTCGTCGACTTCGCTGAAATCGACCGGCGCGGCGCTGCCACCCATGATCACCGGCTTGCCGGAGAGGAAATGGTCCATGATGACGCCCAGAATGGCCGGCTTGATATGGGCCCAGTTGGTCTCGTCCTTGGTCACGGAGATGAAGTCGGACCCCAGGAACACTCCGGTGACGCCGGATATGGCGAAAAGACCGGTGGCCAGCGGCGAGATGGCGGCGCCATCGGCAGTGCGGAAATCGCGCGGCTCACCCGACAGCACTTCGCGCCCCGGCAGGAACTTGAGGGTCGCCGGATTGGGCGTGGCTTCGGTCTGGATGAACATGGGTTTCCCGCGCGGTGCGATTAGAATGCTTCTAAAATAGAGTTTTTGAGTCAGGATGCAAGGGGGAATGCGGGGGCGCCGGCGGCCGGGGTGGGCTGCCGCATACACGTTTGTCACTGCGGCCAGTTCTGGTCGCACCGCCACGTCACTTTGGGTGTCGTGGCCTGTTAGCATGAAATCGGTCCACCGGACCGATTTTGCCCGCCCAAGCGGGTCGGCGCCTCGCCATTCGAGCAGCCACTCAGGCATAGCCTTCGTGGCCTTGACCTCTAAGATCGGTCCACTGGACCGATCTTGCCTGCGGCACGCGGCCAAGTCTCATGGCCTGCTAGCCTAAAATCGGTCCACCGGACCGATTTTCACGGCTAGCAGATCGCGATGACTTCTTCGTCGGTCATGCGGCCGGGTACGATGGTCAGCGGGATGGGCAGGACGTTTGCACGGGCGGCAAAGTGGGTGACGAGCGGCCCCGGTCCGTCGGGGGATTTGGAGGCGGCGAGGACCAGGATGGCAATATCGTGGTCCTTGTCGATCACCTTCTCGATCTGCTCGGGGCCATTGCCCTCGCGGATCACCGATTCGGCGCGAACGTCACCGATTTCGCGGATGCGAGCCAGGCGCATGTCGAGATTGCGCTCGGCCTCTTCCACGGCCTCGGCCCGCAGCACTTCCTCGACCCCGAGGCCAATGAATTCTGGCGGCGAGACCACGCTCATCAGCACCACCGTGCCGCCGGTACGCTTGGTGCGCCAGGCGGCAAAAGTAAGGGCGCGCTCGCATTCCTCCGTTTCGTCGATGACGACGAGGAACTTGCGCTTGTATTCGTCCTGCGAAACCAAAGGCGCCTCCGGGCTGGGTTAGCGAACAAAGCCGACGATGTTGCGCACATCGTCCATGACCGGCTGGGCGATGGCGCGGGCGCGATCGGCCCCGTCACGCAGGATCCGGTCCATTTCGCCACGATCGGCGACGAGCCGTTTCATCTCCTCGGCAATGGGCGAGAGCACGGCGACGGAGAGGTCCGCCAGTGCCGGCTTGAAGGCACCCCAGCCCTGGCCGCCAAATTCGGACAGGACATCATCGACCGCGCGATTGGAGAGAGCCGCATAGATCCCCACGAGGTTTTCCGCCTCGGGGCGATCGGCCAGACCCGCCGCTTCGCTGGGCAGGGCATCGGCATCGGTGGTGGCGCGCTTGATCTTCTTGGCGATGAGATCGGCGTCATCCATCATGTAGATGGTGGCCAGGTCCGAGGCTTCGGACTTGCTCATCTTCTTTGACCCGTCCTTGAGCGACTTGACGCGCATGGCGGGCCCGGTGGCCAGGGTCTCGGTAATGGGGAAGAAGTCGCCCTTCACGCCCAGCGCCTTGATCTGCTTCTTGAAGTCGTGGTTGAACTTCTTGGCGATGTCGCGCGTGAGCTCGAGATGCTGGCGCTGGTCCTCGCCGACCGGCACGGCTGTGGCCTTGTAGAGCAGGATATCGGCGGCCATCAGCGAGGGATAGGCAAAGAGGCCCAGCGACACGTTCTCGCTATTTTCGCCGGCCTTGTCCTTGAACTGGGTCATGCGCGCCATCCAGCCCATGCGGGCGACGCAGTTGAAGATCCAGCTCAGTTCGGCATGCTCGATCACCTGACTTTGGTTGAAGATGATCGATTTTCTGGGGTCGAGGCCGGCAGCGATATAGGCGGCGGCAATCTCGTAGGTCCAGCGCTTGAGGTCCTCGGGATCCTGCCAGACGGTGATGGCGTGCATGTCGACCACGCAATAGAGGGTCTCATGCGTATCCTGCAGGGGCACGAAGCGGCGGATGGCGCCGAGATAATTGCCCAGGTGCAGGTCGCCGGATGGCTTGATGCCGGAAAAGACGCGGGGGCTGAACGTCATGATGCCCTTCACTCGAATACGGGAAACAGGGGCTCGTTCTATACGGGCCGAAGCGAGATGAAAACCGTCAGCGGCGCCGGCGCAGGCGGCCGGCCAGGGTCCTGAGGTTCTGGGTGCCCGAAATGTGCACGAGCGTGAAATAGATGACGACGCCGAAGCCGATGAGCAAAGCCAATACGCCACCCTGGCGCCAGAGCGGGACACCCGAGGCAAGATGGGCGGCGCCGCGATCGGCGAGAATCCACAGCGCCCCGCCCATGACGAGACTGATGGCGGCAATGGCCAGTTGGGCGCGCCATTGCTGGGCCGTCAGCCGGAAATGGCCGCGCAGCGCCAGTGTTCCGGCGAGCATTACCACATTGAGCCAGGAGGAGGCGGCCGTGGCGATAGCAATGCCGACATGGAGAAGGCTCGGGAAGAGCCAGAGCGAGATGGCGATATTGGCCGCGACGCTGACGCCGGCAAAGATGGTGGGCGTGACCGTATCCTCGCGGGCGAAAAAGCCCGGCTGCAGGACGCGGATCAGCACATAGGCGGGCAGGCCGGCGGAAAACGCGACCAACGCCTCGGCGGTCTGGCGGGTGGCCAGGGCCTCGAAGGCGCCGCGTTCGAACAGCACGCGCACGATGGGCTCGGCCAGCGCGATCAGCGCCACGGCCGCGGGCATGGTGAGCAGCATGGAGATGAACAGCGCCTGGTCTTGGCTGGCCCGTGCCTCGAGATCGCGCCCGCCCTTGAGATGGCGGCTCAGCTCGGGCAGCAGCACGGTGCCCACGGCAATGCCGATAATGCCCAGCGGCAGCTGGTAGAGCCGGTCGGCATAGGAGAGGACCGAGATGGCATTATCGGCGCCCGAGGCGATGATTGTGCCCACGAAAATGTTGATCTGGGTGATGCCGCCGGCCAGGATTGCCGGCACCGCCAGGACCCAGAAACGGCGCACTTCGGCGTCGAGCCGCGGCATGCGGAAACGAGGCCGGAAGCCGGAGCGCTCGATGGCCGCCCAGACCAGTACCAGCTGGGCGATGCCCCCGCCCATGGTGGCGATGGCGACCCAGACGGTGGCATTGGCCGGATCCTGCACCCAGAAGGTGGCGAGCGGGATCAGCATGGCGATGTTGACGATATTGAGCAGGACCGGCGCGAAGGCGGCGGCAAAGAACCTGCCCAGCGTGTTGAGGATGGCGCCATAGGCGGCCATCAGCGACATGCAGGCGAGATAGGGGAACATGATCCGTGTCAGGAGCACGGTGAGGTCGAATTTTTCCGTATCGTCGACAAAGCCGGGCACGAAGGCCAGCATCAGCTGCGGCATGAAGATTTCGGCGAGTATGGTCACGACGACCAGCATGACGACGAGCCAGCTCATGATGCGCGCGGCCAGCAGCTTGGCGCCCGCCTCGCCCTCGCGCTCCAATGCACCCGAGAACATGGGCACGAAGGCGGTGTTGAAGGCGCCTTCGGCAAAGAGCCGCCGGAAGAGGTTGGGGAAGCGGAAGGCGGCGAAGAAGGCGTCGGCGGCCGGGCCTGTACCCAATACAGCCGCCATCAGCGCGTCGCGCGCAAAGCCGGCAATGCGGCTCAATAGCGTCATCGCCCCGACGGACACGAAATTGCGGAACAGGCTCATGAGGGAGCGGCGCCCTCTTTACCTCTCCATTGGGGGCAGCGCGCGGGCCACGACCTACCCATTGACCACCTTCTTGTCCTGCACCTTTTCCTCGACCGGTCGCTGGAAGACACCCATCAGCGCATCGTGAATCTTCTTCTGCCGCGCCTTGACGTGGATTTTCTGGCCCGTGAGGTCGGTGACGTAGAAGACGTCGACCGCCTTCTCGCCATAGGTGCCGATATGGGCCGAGCCGATGGTGAGGCTGAGATCGGAGATTTCGCGGGTCAGCGCATAGAGGAGGCCGATGCGGTCGAGGCCCGACACTTCGATGACGGTGAATTTTTCCGAGATGGCGTTGGACACCGAGACCATGGCGGGCAGGGCGAAGGGCCTGAGGCGCTTGTTGTGGCGCGATTCCTTGCCCAGATCGATCAGAACCGTGCGCTTGCCCTGGAGCAGTTGCTTGACCGTATCGATGATGCGGGTGGCGCGGACCTTTTCATCTTCGTCCGAGGTGAAGGAGCGCTTGAGCCGGAACGTATCGATGGCGCGCCCATCGCGGGTGGAAAATATCTGCGCCCCGAT
>PJUF01000917.1_pt1 | contig 17408 bp, 10 predicted proteins | sample 1512191 | NCBI WGS metagenome assembly PJUF01 (sample SAMN08177673, study PRJNA422409) | Feces metagenome, whole genome shotgun sequencing project. | isolation source: Chicken feces (3) enriched on wood chips | host: Gallus gallus | place: USA: Madison | collected 2015-01-15 | reverse complement strand
GGCACGACCTTGACGCCATTGTCATAGGTGGTGGTGTCGAGGCCGCTCGGCTCGTTGCCCGACAGCACGGTGTCGAGCAGCTGGGCGGTGTACTGGGCCAATTCGCGGGTGTCCTTGAACACGGTCGAATACTGCTCGCCGGCAATGATCGCCTTCACGGACGGGACTTCGGCGTCCTGGCCGGTGATGATCGGCCAGGCGAGGTCGCCCGAGCCGTAGCCAACGCCGCGGAGCGACGAGATGATGCCGCGCGACAGGCCATCATAGGGAGCCAGCACGCCGTGAACGCGGCTGCCATCCGAGTAGTTGGCGGACAGGATGTTGTCCATGCGGGCCTGTGCAACGGCACCGTCCCAGCGCAGCGTGCCGACCTGCTCCATGCCCATCTGGCCCGACTTGATGACGATGTCACCGCTGTCAATCATGGGCTGCAGCACGGCCATGGCGCCGTCGTAGAAGAAGAAGGCGTTGTTGTCGTCCGGCGAACCGCCGAACAGCTCGACATTCCACGGCTTGTCGTCGGGGAAACGCTCTTCGAGGCCCTTGACCAGGCTGTTGGCCTGGAGCACGCCGACCTGGAAGTTGTCGAAGGTGGTGTAGTAGTCGACATTGGCGCTGTCGCGGATCAGGCGGTCATAGGCGATGACCTTGACGCCCTGGTCGGCGGCCTGCTGCAGCACGGCGCTGAGCGTGGTGCCGTCGATCGAGCCGATCACGAGGGCCTTGGCGCCCTTGGTGACCATGTTTTCGACCTGGGCCAGCTGGTTCGGAATCTCGTCTTCCGCATACTGCAGGTCGACGGTGTAGCCCATGCCTTCCAGCGCGGACTTCAGCTCGTTGCCGTCCGAGATCCAGCGCAGCGACGACGAGGTCGGCATGGCAATGCCGATCAGGCCCTTGTCCTGGGCGAAAGCGCTGGTGGCAGCGGTGGCCAGCAAGGCACCCGTGGCGACCAGCGTCGCGATTGATTTGAGAACCTTCACGTCTCGACTCCCTAAAAATATTCGAGATTGTTTGTTTTCGGTCTTCTGGGTCGGGGAAAATTCAGGCAGGCCAAGCGGCTCGGCAGTCGTCAGTTCAGCCCTGAAGGAACTGAACCTGCGCATGCTGCTGCGGGCCACATCTTGTCCGGTCGACGCCCTGGGGCACCGCCGCTCTGAACTGCATGAAGTTCTCCGGAATGGACGACATCTGTCGCCATGGACTCTCCCAAGCCCATTGATCCGGACGCTAGGATAATCAGACAGGCCTGTAAAGCATCGAAAATGCGATCAGCGCATATTTTTCGACTCTTGTAATAAAATGAGAGCCCCGCTTGCTGGTCGCTTTTCGCCTGCGTATGGTAGCGCCGCTTTTGGGAGGAGCTGTTGCATACCGACGCAGAATGGTGTGCAACGGACCAAAGGTATCTGATATCTTTTGGGAGCGTCATCATTTTGAGCGCAGACATCAGACCCGATCATGGAAGCGCCGCCAGCGTGGTTGCCGATGATCTGGCCAATGAAATCCTGACCGAACTCGCGCCCGGCGCCAGCCTGCCCAGCGAGGCTGAACTGGCGGAACGTTTCGCCGTCAGCCGCCTCACCATCCGCGAGGCGGTCAAGCTTCTCGCCGGACGGGGCCTGCTCGAACTGGCCCGCGGACGCCGCGCTGTGGTGCGCGAGCCCGACGGCGCGGCCTTCGCCGATTTCCTCACAGCGCTGCTGCACAACGATTCCAAGGGCCTGTTCGATCTGGTCGAGGTTCGCCTGTCGCTCGAAGTGCAGAGCGCCACGCTCGCCGCCAAGCGCGTCAATCGCGCGGGCCTGTTGGCCATCGAGACGGCACTGCAGGGCATGCGCGACAATGCCGGGGCGGCCATGGCGGACGACCCCGATGCCGACCGCCGCTTTCACGATTTCGATGTCGGCTTTCACGAAGCCATCGCCCTGGCCAGCGGCAACCGCATCCTGGGCTATCTGTTCGAAGCCATGGCCGTGCCGCTGCGCCAGGGCATTCAGATCAGCCGCCGCGGTCACGCCAATCGCGGCCATACCCTGCTCGACACCGTCGAGGCGCATGAACGCATTCTCGAAGCCATCCGCTCCGGCAATGGACGCGCCGCCGGCGAGGCCATGCGCCTTCACCTCAAGGACACCGAGCGCGACATCCGCAATGCCCTCTCCAGCATGGCCGACCGCCCGACCCGCGCGCGTCTGCGCTAAGGCCCTTGCGGCCGGGCGCACGATCGGAATAATCGCGTGAGCCCTGAGGAAGAGAGGCCATGGCCGCGCGCACCGACACCACTGCGACCCGTCTGGACGACGCTGCGCGCGCCGGCTGGCTCTATTATGTCGCCGGCAATACCCAGGAAGAGATCGCCGCCAAGATGGGCATTTCTCGTCAGTCCGCGCAGCGTCTCGTGTCGCTTTCGGTCAGCGAGGGCCTGATCAAGGTCCGTCTAGACCACCCGATCGGGCGCTGCCTCGATCTCGCGGAACGTTTGCGCAGCCGGTTCGCCCTCGATCATTGCGAGATCGTGCCGTCCGACCCGGGTAGTTCGTCCACCACCATCGGCCTGGCTGAGGCCGGGGCCGCCGAGATCGAGCGCTGCCTGCGCAGACCCGATCCCATAGTCATGGCGATCGGCACGGGTCGAACTCTCAAGGCCGCCATCGAGCAACTCCAGCCCATGGATTGCCCGCACCACAAGGTCGTTTCGCTTACCGGCAATATCGCCCCCGACGGCTCGGCCGCCTTCTACAACGTCATCTTCAACGTTGCCGATACGGTCAAGGCTCGCTCCTTCCCGATGCCGATGCCGGTCATCGCCTCCTCGGCAATTGAGCGCGAAATGCTGCACACCCAGCCCATGATCGCCTCGACCCTCGACCTCGCAGCACGGGCGAACATCACCTTTGTCGGCATCGGCCATCTGGGCGCCGACGCGCCGCTGCTGCTCGATGGCTTCATTTCCGAAAGCGAGCACAAGACCTTGCAGAAGGCGGGCGCCGTGGGTGAAATCTGCGGTTGGGTCTTCGATGCCGAGGGGCGCCTCATCGAGGGCCTCACCAATGACCGCGTCGCCTCTGCCCCGATTCCCAGCCGGGAAAATGGCCTCGTCATTGCCCTCGCCATGGGCGGCAAAAAGGCCGCAGCCATCCGCGCGGCGCTCAACCGGCGCCTCGCCAACGGGCTCATCACGGACGAGGCCACCGCCGAAATGCTGTTGGCCTGATCCAACTGCCCTATAGCCATCTGACAAGTTTGCCGGGCAATGGCTCACCGTGTCCGCTTTTACTCGCCCGACCGGGACCGCATCCCGCTACTTGACGTACGTTGCGCAAGAAATCGGCAAAAACCCCGCTTGACTCTCCACATGGCTTTTGTGAACATTTGCCCACCGCCGAAGCAAATGCCCGTTTCGGCCTCTGGGAGGAAATCTATGAAACTGACACCGCTTTTCGCGGGCGCTTTTCTGCTCGCCCTTGCCGGCACCGCCTCTGCGCAGACGCTCACCATTGCCACCGTGAACAATGGCGACATGATCCGCATGCAGGGCCTGTCCAGCGCTTTCACGGATGAGACCGGCATCGAACTCAACTGGGTCGTGCTCGAAGAAAACACCCTGCGCCAGAACGTGACCACCGACATCGCCACCAATGGCGGTCAGTACGACGTCATGACGATCGGCACCTATGAAGCGCCGATCTGGGCCAAGCAGGGCTGGCTGAAGCCCCTCGACGCGCTCAGCGCCGATGCCGAATATGACGTCGACGACCTCCTGCCTGCCATCCGCAGCGGCCTTTCCTTTGACGGCAAGCTCTATGCCGCGCCCTTCTACGGCGAGAGCTCCTTCATCATGTATCGCACCGACCTGATGGAAAAAGCCGGCCTCGAAATGCCCGAAGCGCCCACTTGGGAATTCATCGGCGAAGCCGCCCGTGCCATGACCGACCGCGCCAACGACATCAACGGCATCTGCCTGCGCGGCAAGGCCGGCTGGGGCGAGAACATGGCCTTCCTAACCGCCATGTCCAATTCCTTCGGCGCCCGCTGGTTCGATGAAAACTGGCAGCCCCAGTTCGACAGCCCGCAGTGGAAGGAAACGCTCGACACTTATCTCTCACTGATGGCCGATGCCGGCCCCTCGGGCGCCTCGTCCAACGGCTTCAACGAAAACCTGACCCTGTTCCAGCAGGGCAAGTGCGGCATGTGGATCGACGCCACCGTCGCCGCCTCCTTCGTGACCAACCCCACCGACTCCACCGTCGCGGACAAGGTCGGCTTTGCCCTGGCGCCCGATACCGGCCTGGGCAAGCGCGGCAATTGGCTCTGGGCCTGGTCGCTGGCCATCCCGGCCTCTTCGCAGAATGCCGATGCAGCCGAGCAGTTCATCAACTGGGCGACCGACAAGGCCTATCTCGAACTGGTCGCCGAACAGGACGGCTGGGCCAACGTGCCCCCGGGCACCCGCACCTCGCTCTACGAAAACGCGGACTACCAGGCCGCCGCGCCCTTCGCCAAGATGACGCTGGACTCCATCAACGCCGCCGATCCGACCAACCCCACGGTTGACCCGGTGCCCTATACCGGCGTGCAGTTCGTCGCCATCCCCGAGTTCGCCGGCATCGGCACCAATGTCGGCCAGCTCTTCTCGGCTGCCCTTGCCGGCCAGATGTCCGCCGACGACGCCCTGGCCCAGGCGCAGGAAGCCACCCTGCGCGACATGACCCGCGCCGGCTACATCAAGTAAGACCTCCTCCCGCGACGAGGGTGGGGACTGCTCCGGCACCCCCACCCAACCTCCCCTGAGGGATAGAACACCCCTGCCTGAGAACATAGATGCCCCCGAATGGAGGCAACGCCTTTCCCGTCTTCCGGGGAAGGATGGGTGGGGCTCTTTCCCCACATGAGGGACACTGAATGGCCACCAGACAAACCCGGATCCTCGCCCGCACCATGATGGCCCCGGCCGTCATCGCGCTCTTTGTCTGGATGATCGTGCCATTGGTCATGACCATCTGGTTCTCGTTCCAGAACTACAATCTCATCAATCCGATGATGACCGGCTTCGCCGGCTGGGCGAACTATGTTTACGTGATCGGCGACCCCAGCTTCACCCAAGCTCTCGTCAACACCCTGCTGCTGGTGGGTGGCGTCCTCGTCATCACCATTGTCGGCGGCACCTTCCTGGCGCTGCTGCTCGATCAGCCCATCTGGGGCCAGGGGATCCTGCGCATCCTCGTCATTTCGCCCTTCTTCGTCATGCCCCCGGTCGCGGCGCTGATCTGGAAGAACGGCTTCATGCATCCCGGCTACGGCATGCTGGGCCACTTGTGGAAAGCCTTCGGCCTGCAGCCCGTCGACTGGTTCAACCAGTATCCCCTGGGCTCGGTTATCGTCATCGTCGCCTGGCAATGGCTGCCCTTTGCGACCCTGATCCTGCTGACAGCCCTGCAGTCGCTTTCGGAAGAACAGCGCGAGGCCGCCGAAATGGACGGCGCCAATGCGCTCAACCGCTTCCGCTTCATCATCCTGCCGCACATGGCCCGGGCGATCACCATCGTCATCCTGATCCAGACCATATTCCTGCTCGGCATTTTCGCCGAAATCCGCGTCACCACTGGCGGCGGCCCAGGCTATGCCTCCACCAACATCGCCTTCCTCGTCTTCCGCACCGGCATCTTGTCCAATGACATCGGCGCCGGCTCTGCAGGTGGCGTCGTCGCCGTCATCATCGCCAATATCGTCGCCATCTTCCTGATGCGCGCGGTTGGCAAGAACCTCGACGCGTAGGAGAAACCCATGGCCCGCCGCGTCCCCACCTCGACCCGCATCGGCTTCACCGTCCTCGCCTGGGCCATCGCGCTCCTGCTGTTCTCGCCCATCCTCTGGACGCTGCTGACCGCGTTCAAGACCGAGGCCGAGGCCATCGCATCGCCGCCGACCTTCCTGCCCGAGACCTTCACGCTCGACAATTTCGCCGCCGTCCAGGCGCGCTCGGACTATGTCAAGCACGCCACCAATTCCATCATCGTCTCGGTCGGCTCTACTCTGCTCGGCCTGCTCATCGCCATTCCGGCGGCCTGGTCCATGGCCTTTGCGCCCACCAAGCGCACCAAGGACATCCTGATGTGGATGCTGTCGACCAAGATGATGCCCGCGGTCGGCGTGCTGATCCCGATCTACCTGATCTTCCGCGACCTGCGCCTGCTCGACACGGTGCATGGCCTCACCATCATCATGACGCTGATCAACCTGCCGATCATCATCTGGATGCTCTACACCTACTTCAAGGAAATCCCGGTCGATATCCTCGAAGCTGCCCGCATGGATGGCGCCGAACTCTGGAACGAGATCACCCATGTCCTCGTGCCCATGGCCATTCCCGGCATTGCCTCGACACTGCTGCTCAACGTCATCCTTGCCTGGAACGAGGCCTTCTGGACCATTACCCTCACGTCCGGCCGCGCCGGCACGCTGACCGCCTTCATCTCCAGCTTCTCCTCGCCACAGGGCCTCTTCCTCGCCAAGCTCTCCGCCGCCTCGCTCCTCGCCATCGCCCCCATCCTGCTGCTCGGCTGGTTCAGCCAGAAACAGCTCGTGCGCGGCCTGACCTTTGGAGCGGTGAAGTGATGCCTTCCACGAAGCTATCGGCTCTTGCGCATCCCTCCCCCCTGAGGGCTTCGACACGTCCCGCAGGGCTGATCGCTCCAGTGGAGCGATCAGAGGTGAGAAGGACCGAGGGTGGGGGTGTCGAGGTTTCGACAAACGCCGCATTCGCCGATGGCATGACACCCCCACCCCTGACCCCTCCCCTCAAGGGGGAGGGGGACGCAGCCGCCGCGCTCAACGCCAAAGGACCAAGATAATGGGCTCGATCACCCTCGAACACGTCAACAAGTCCTTCGGCGAAGTCCAGGTCATCCCGGACATTTCCCTTGAGATCAAGGATGGGGAATTCGTCGTCTTCGTCGGCCCTTCGGGCTGCGGCAAGTCCACGCTGCTGCGCCTGATTGCCGGCCTTGAAGATACGACCTCCGGTCATATCAAGCTCGATGGCCAGGACGTGACCGATGCGCCGCCGGCCCGCCGTGGCCTCGCCATGGTCTTCCAGTCCTACGCGCTTTATCCGCATATGACGGTGCGCGATAACATCGCCTTCCCGCTCAAGATGGCCAAGGTCCCGCAGGTCGAGATCGATCGCAAGGTCGACTATGCCGCCCGCACGCTCAACCTCACTTCCTATCTCGACCGCAAGCCGCGGGCCCTTTCCGGCGGTCAGCGCCAGCGCGTCGCCATCGGTCGCGCCATCGTGCGCGAGCCCAAGGCCTTCCTGTTCGACGAACCCCTGTCCAATCTCGACGCGGCGCTCCGCGTCAACATGCGGCTCGAAATCACTGAACTGCACCAGCAGCTCAAGACCACAATGATCTACGTCACCCACGACCAGGTCGAAGCCATGACCATGGCCGACCGCATCGTGGTTCTCAATGCCGGCAATGTGGAGCAGTTCGGCTCTCCGCTCGAACTCTACAAGAAGCCCGCCAATCGCTTCGTGGCCGGCTTTATCGGTTCGCCCAGGATGAACTTCATCGACGGCGCCGAGGCGGCAAAGTACGATGCCCATTCCATCGGCGCCCGCCCCGAGCACATCCGCCTCTCCACCAGCGAAGGCGCGTGGAAGGGCGTAGTCAACGTCTCCGAACAGCTCGGCTCGGACACTTTCCTCCATGTCCAGACCGATTTTGGCCTCATGACCGTCCGCACCGATGGCGACCAGACTTTTTCGCATGGCGACACCGTCTGGCTGACGCCTGATCCCAACCGCATCTACAAGTTCGATGCGGCCGGACAGGCGATCTAACTCAAGCAGACCTCACCCTGAGCCTGTCGAAGGGCGAGGTCGCGGCACAGTGTTTCAGTGAACCCGACCTCGTGGTTCGACAGGCTCACCATGAGGTCTCATGGGAGCGCAAGGACGACCAAATGACCAAACTCTCACTCGGCACCCTGCCCGCGATCTCAACCGTTGCCACGCCCGGCTACACCCGCGCCGATCTCTCCCCCGGCATCGTCCATTTTGGCGTCGGCAATTTCCATCGCGCCCATCAGGCCGTCTATCTCGATGCTCTCTTCAACACCGGCGCAGGCCATGACTGGGCCATTATCGGCGCCGGTACCCGCGCTTCCGACGCCGCCATGCGCGATGCCCTCTCGCAGCAGGATTGGCTGACCACGGTGGTGGAGCAGGAAGCGGACACCTCGTCCGCGCACATTACCGGGGTCATGGTCGACTATCTCGAGCCCGGCGACAGCCAGGCCGTTATCGCAGCCCTCATCAATCCCGCCATCCGCATCGTTTCGCTCACTATCACCGAGGGCGGCTACTATATCGATCCGGCCAGCCAGAAATTCGATCCGACCCATCCCGACATCGCCTGGGACGCGGCCAATTTCGCCACGCCGAAAACCGCCTTCGGCCTGATCCTCGCTGGTCTGGCCAAGCGCCGCGAAGCCGGGATCACGCCTTTCACCGTCATGAGCTGCGACAATATTCCGGGCAATGGCCACGTCACCCAGAACGCCGTGGCTGGCCTGGCAGAGCTGATCGATCCGACCCTCGCCGCCTGGGTCAAGTCTTCCGTCGCCTTCCCTAACGGCATGGTGGACCGCATCACCCCCGCCACCTCCGATCGCGAGAAAAAGCTGCTCGCCGAGCAATTCGGCATCGACGACGCCTGGCCGGTCTTCTGCGAAAGCTTCAAGCAATGGGTGCTCGAAGACCATTTTCCCGCCGGCCGTCCGGCCCTGGAAAAGGTCGGCGTTCAGTTCGTGGCCGATGTCGCGCCCTATGAGCACATGAAGATCCGCATCCTCAATGGCGGCCACGCTACCATCGCCTATCCCGCGGGCCTGCTCGACATCCACTTCGTCCATGAAGCGATGGAACATCCCCTGGTCTCGGCTTTCCTCAAGAAGGTCGAAGGCGACGAGATCATCCCCATCGTGCCGCCCGTTCCCGACACCGACCTCCACGCCTATTTCGCACTTTGCGAAAAACGCTTCGCCAATCCCAAGATCGGCGACACCATCCGGCGGCTAGCGCTCGATGGCTCCAATCGCCAGCCAAAATTCATCGTGCCCAGCGCGCTCGACCGTGCCAATGCCGGCCAGACGTTGACGGGGCTGGCCCTGGTCTCGGCCTTCTGGTGCCGCTACTGCTACGGAACAACCGAATCCGGCGCCGTGATCGAAGCCAATGACCCGGCCTGGGACCGCCTCACCGTCCAGGCGCGAAAGGCCAGGGACAATCCCGCCGCCTGGCTCGACATGGCCGACATCTATGGCGAGCTTGCCAAGGCACCGGCCTTTATCGAGGCATTCACCACCAGCCTGAATTACATCTGGAAAAACGGCACCACGGCTACGCTGGAAGCCTATCTCGCCGGCCGCCCCTAGCCCCTCCCCATCGCTTCGGCTAAGGTCCGCCCGGACCGAAAAAGAGAGGGCGGCGTGGCGCAAAGCCTCCTGGTGGGAGTGGACGTGGGCACCGGCAGTGCCCGGGCTGGCATTTTCACGCCGGCCGGCAAGCTGTTGGGCCGCCACGAAAACCCCATCGTCATGCGGCGCACCGACGCCAATTTCGCCGAACACGACAGCGAGGACATCTGGTCTTCCGTTTGTCTTGCCGTGCGCGGCGCATTGGCCGAGGCCAAGGCCGATCCGGCCGATGTCGTCGGCATCGGCTTTGACGCAACCTGTTCGCTCGTTGTCCGCGATGCGGCTGGCGGCCAGGTCACCGTGTCGATGGACGGAAACGATCGTTGGGATACCGTGGTCTGGCTCGACCATCGGGCTCTCGAAGAGGCGGACGAATGCACCCGCACTGGCCATGACGTGCTCCATTATGCCGGCGGCGTCATGTCGCCGGAAATGGAAGTGCCCAAGCTCATGTGGCTCAAGCGCCACCTGGCCCGCAGTTGGGCCCGCGCCGGCCAGATGTTCGACCTGGCCGACTTTCTCTCCTGGAAGGCCACGGGTTCGCTCGCGCGCTCGCAATCGACGCTGACCTGCAAATGGACTTATCTCGGCCATTCAGAGCAGCCGTGGCGGAAGGATTTCCTGGCCCGTGTCGGTCTTGACGATCTGCTGGAAAAAGCGGCGCTTCCCGAGACTGCCAGCCCGGTCGGCAAGGACCTTGGCTCTCTGACCGAACGGGCCGCTTCCGACTTGGGCCTGACCACCCGTTGCCGCGTCGGAGCCGGTCTTATCGATGCTCATGCCGGCGCCCTGGGCACACTCGGCGCCTTCACGTCCGACATTGCCACGATCGACCGCCATCTGGCGTTGATCGCCGGAACCTCGTCCTGCGTCATGGCACTTTCCGCCGAAGACCGGCCGACGGCAGGCGTGTGGGGGCCCTATTTCGGTGCCGTCCTGCCCGGCGTATGGCTCAATGAAGGCGGCCAGTCGGCCACCGGCGCCCTGCTCGATCATATCATTCGCTGGCACGGCGCCGGCGGCGAGCCCACGCGTGAGCGCCATCTGGCCATCTGCCGCCGGGTCATGGAGCTTCGGCAAAGCGAGGGCCTTGCCCTCGCAAACCGCCTCCACGTCCTCCCCGACTTTCACGGCAACCGCTCGCCGCTGGGTGATCCCTTTGCCCTCGGGGTCATTTCAGGGCTGACGCTCGACAGCGATTACGACAGTCTCTGCCGCCTTTACTGGCGCACCTGCGTGTCCATCGCCCTCGGCGTGCGCCACATTCTGGAGACGCTCAATACCAAGGGCTATTCCATAGACACCTTGCACGTCACCGGCGGCCACACCCGCAACCCGTTGCTGATGGAGCTTTATGCGGACGCGACCGGCTGCACCGTTGTCGAACCTTCGGCGCCCGATGCGACACTTCTGGGGATGGCGATGGTTGCAGCAAATGCCGCGGGGCTCCATTCAACGCTCGATCAGGCCTGCCTTGCCATGCAGCAGGGCGGCACCGCGCGCCAGCCCAAACCTGAAGCCCGCCCGCAATTTGACCGCGACTATCGCATCTTCCTCGCCATGCTGCGCCAGCGCCAGGAAATCGACGCGCTGGAATAGGCGCCGCTATCGGCCTATCAACCGGTGGCGATCTCCGCTAAGCTCTTTTTCGGGAAGCCGAAATCTGTGGCCTCGGAGCGAGCGAATAGCTGCATGTCGATCAAAGCCGCTATCTATCATCTGACCCACTACAAATATGATCGCCCGGTCACTCTGCAGCCGCAGATCATCCGGTTGCAGCCTGCGCCGCATTCGCGCACCAAGGTCCTGAGCCATTCGCTGCGGGTCAGCCCATCCCTGCACTTCGTCAATGTGCAGCAGGATCCCTATGGCAATTTCCTCACCCGCTTCGTCTTTCCCGAGCCGGTGACCGAGCTCAAGATCGAAGTCGACCTCGTCGCCGACATGACGGTCTACAACCCGTTCGATTTCTTCGTCGAGGAAAGCGCCGAGACCTGGCCCTTCGAATATCCCGAAGAGCTGCGCGAGGATCTGGCCATCTATCGCCGTCCCGAGCCGGCCGGGCCGTTCATCAACGACCTCCTGGCCTCCATAGATCGCTCGCCGCAGAACACCGTGACCTTCGTCACCGGGCTCAATGCACGTCTCCAGCAGATGACGAATTACATCGTCCGCCTCGAACCGGGCGTCTGGTCGCCCGAGGAGACCCTAGCCAATGGCAGGGGATCTTGTCGCGATTCCAGTTGGTTACTGGTCAACCTGCTCCGTCACCTCGGCTTTGCCGCCCGCTTCGTCTCCGGCTACCTGATCCAGCTCAAGCCCGACCTCGTCTCCCTCGACGGCCCCGCAGGCACCGACCACGACTTCACCGACCTCCACGCCTGGTGCGAAGTCTACCTCCCCGGCGCCGGCTGGATCGGCCTCGATCCAACCTCCGGCCTGCTGACCGGCGAAAGCCACGTCCCCCTCGCCGCAACCCCGCATTATCGCAACGCAGCCCCGATTTCCGGCTTCGCCTCCTATGCCGAAGTCGACTTCGCTTTCGACATGAAGGTGACGCGTGTCGCCGAGCACCCCCGCATAACCAAGCCCTTTTCCGACGAGAGCTGGGAGCGCCTGAACGCGCTCGGTAAACAGGTCGATGCCAAACTGGCCGCACAGGACGTGCGCCTCACCATGGGCGGCGAACCTACTTTCGTCTCCGTGGACGACTTCGAGGCCGACGAATGGAATGCCGGTGCCGTCGGCCCTACGAAGCGCAAGCTGGCCGACGACCTGATCCGCCGCTTGCGCCAGCGCTTTGCACCGCAGGGCATGCTCCACTACGGCCAGGGCAAGTGGTATCCCGGCGAAACCCTGCCGCGCTGGACCTTTTCGCTCTATTGGCGAACCGATGGCAAGCCCGTCTGGAAGGACGAAACCCTCATCGCCCGCGAGGGCGCCAGGACCGGTGCGACGCATGAAGATGCCAGGCGCTTCCTCGACGCCTTTGCCCGCAATCTGGGCCTCACCGGGGATACCATTTCCGAAGCATACGAAGACCCCGGCGAATGGCTGCTCAAGGAGTCGCGGCTACCGGAAAATGTCGATCCTGCCAATTCCGAACTGGCCGACCCCGAGGCCCGCGCCCGCATCGCCAAGGTGTTCGAGCGCGGCCTCACCAGTCCGACCGGCTATGTTCTGCCCGTCCAGCGCTGGAACGCGATCGCCTCCAGCCCATGGCTGACCGAGAAATGGAAGACAAGGCGCGGCAAGCTCTTCCTCGCGCCCGGCGACAGCCCCGCCGGCTATCGCCTGCCGCTGAGTTCGCTCAAGCATCTCAAGGCTACCGACTATCCCCATGTCGTGCCGCTCGACCCAGCTGCGCCACGAGCACCGCTGCCTGATCCGGAAGAGGTCGCGAGCCGTCACAAGACGGGCCTGGAGGTCGATCCGCGCGCGCAGAACGCCGCTGCCTTCACTGCGGCGACCGAGCAGCAGGACATAACCGAACAGGTGATCAGCGAGATCGAAGGCCAGGTCCGCACGGCCGTCACCGCCGAATTGCGCGACCACCGCATCTGCGTCTTCCTGCCCCCGGTTGAAAAGCTCGAGGACTTTCTCGAACTGATCGCCGCGACTGAGGCGGCCGCGCGCGAGAGCGGACAGCCGGTCCATGTTGAAGGCTATGCCCCACCGCACGATCCGCGCCTCAACGCCATCCGCGTCGCGCCTGATCCGGGGGTGATCGAGGTTAATATCCACCCTGCCTCAAACTGGGACGACTGCGTCACGACGACCAATGCGGTCTACGAGGAGGCACGCCAGTCCCGTCTTGGTGCCGACAAGTTCATGATCGACGGCAAGCATGTGGGCACCGGGGGCGGCAACCACGTGGTCGTCGGCGGCGCCACGCCGCAGGACAGCCCGTTCCTGCGACGGCCGGACCTGCTGAAGTCGCTGATACTGCATTGGCAGCGCCACCCCTCGATGAGCTACCTCTTCTCGGGCCTCTTCATCGGGCCGACAAGCCAGGCGCCGCGCATCGACGAGGCTCGGCACGACAGCCTCTATGAACTTGAAATCGCCATGGCGCAGGTGCCGACTCCCGGGGAAGGCGAGGCGCCCTTGCCTTGGCTGGTCGATCGGTTGTTCCGCAACCTTCTGACCGACGTCACCGGCAATACCCACCGCTCCGAGATCTGCATCGACAAGCTGTTCTCGCCCGACGGCCCAACCGGACGTCTCGGTCTCGTCGAATTCCGCGGCTTCGAGATGCCACCCAATGCCCGCATGTCGCTGGCCCAGCAATTGCTGATCCGCGCCCTGATCGCCCGCTATTGGGACCGCCCACTCTCCGGCGATCTCATGCGCTGGGGCACGAGCCTCCATGACCGGTTCATGCTGGGCACCTATGTTTGGCAAGATTTCCTTGGCGTCCTCGACGATCTCAGGGAACACGGTTTCGACTTCGACCCAGCATGGTTCGCCGCCCAGCGCGAATTCCGCTTTCCTTTCTGCGGCGAAGTCGGCGTCGAGGATGTACGCCTCGAACTGCGCCAGGCGCTCGAGCCATGGCATGTTATGGGTGAACAAGGCGCCATCGGCGGCACGGTGCGCTTCGTCGACAGTTCGGTCGAGCGGCTGGAAGTCACCCTCGAAACGACCAATCCGTCGCGCTACGCTGTCACCTGTAACCAGCGTCCGGTTCCGCTCAAGCTCTCGGGCACGAGCGGGGTCGCCGTTGCCGGTGTCCGCTTCAAGGCCTGGCAGCCCGCCTCCGGCATGCATCCGGCCATGCCCGTTAACGCGCCACTGGTATTCGACATCTACGACACCTGGACCGGGCGGGCCATTGGCGGTTGCACCTACCATGTCGCGCATCCCGGCGGCCGGAATTACGAAACCTTCCCCGTCAATGGCAACGAGGCCGAAGCCCGGCGCCTGGCACGCTTCGTGCCGCACAATTACACACCTGGACCCTATGTCCTGCGCCCCGAAAAGCCTGCGGATGAGTTCCCACTGACGCTTGACCTCAGGCGCCCGCCACGGTTCACCTGACCCCATGAGCGCGCGGAATCAGCAGACCCGCGGCAAGCCTCCGGCCGGCCCCAGCATCATCGCTGACTATCGCCTGCTGCCCGGCGTGCCGGACGAGATGATCGACCCGTCCGGCCAGATCAGGCCGGGCTGGGACAAGCTCATGTCGGCATTCGATGCCTTGGGCCCCACCGAACTTGCCGCCCGCTTCGAGCGCGCCGACCAGTATCTGCGTGATGCCGGCGTCTTCTACCGCAAGTACGATGGCGCTGAAGGCAAGGAGCGTGCCTGGCCGCTCGCGCATATTCCACTGCTGATCGACGAGGCGGACTGGGTTCAGATTTCGAGCGGCCTCACCCAGCGTGCCGAGCTGCTTGAGCGTGTGGTCGCGGACATCTACGGCAACAACACCCTCGTGCAGCAGGGCCTGTTGCCGCCCGAACTGGTAGCCCAGAACAACGAATTTCTCCGCCCTCTCGTCGGGGTCCAGCCGACAAGCGGCTATTATCTCCACTTTTGCGCCTTTGAACTGGGCCGCGGGCCCGATGGCGCATGGTGGGTGCTCGGCGACCGAACACAGGCTCCGTCCGGGGCCGGCTTTGCTCTGGAAAACCGGGTGGCCACGACGAGGGCGCTGTCCGACATTTACTCGGGCCTCAATATCAACCGCCTCGCCGGCTTCTTCCGGGCCTTCCGCGATACACTATTCGCGCAGGCACGCCGGGATGGCGGCCGCGTCGGCATCCTTACGCCAGGCCAGCTCAACGAGACCTATTTCGAGCACGCCTATATCGCCCGCTATCTCGGCCTGATGCTGCTGGAGGGCGAAGATCTGGTGGTCGAGGACGATCAGGTCATGGTGCGCACCGTGGCCGGACTCAAGCCTGTCAGCGTGCTGTGGCGCCGGCTCGACGCCAGCTTTGCAGACCCGCTCGAGCTTCGCTACGACAGCCACATCGGCACGCCCGGCATGGTGGAGGCCCTGCGCTCGGGCTCCATCTCGATGATCAATGCCCTGGGCACCGGCATTCTCGAAACGCGCGCCCTGGCTGCCTTCATGCCGCGCCTCTGCAAGCATCTCCTTGGCACCGGGCTCGAACTGCCGGAGATCGCGACCTGGTGGTGCGGACAGGGGGCAGAGCAGGAATTCGTGCTCGACAATTTCGACAGCCTGATGATTGGCCCGGCCTTCTCGACGCAGCTTCCCTTCGACGACCTGCGCGGTACTGCGCTCGGTGCCGGCATGACCGAGGAGCAGAAGAGCGATCTCAAGGCCCGCATCGCCGCGCAGGGTGGTTTTTATGTCGGTCAGGAACCGGTGCGCCTGTCGACCGCCCCTGTCTATGTTGATGGCAGGCTGGAGCCCCGGCCCATCACCCTGCGCGTCTATGCCGCCCGCACCGAGAACGGCTGGACCATCATGCCCGGCGGCTTCGCCCGCGTCGGCTCCAGTACCGAAACAAGTGCCCTGGCCATGCAGCGCGGCGGCCAGGCTGCCGACGTCTGGGTCATGTCGTCCCAGCCGGTGGAACAGGTTTCCCTGCTGCCGATCGAGGGGCAAAAGCTGGTCCGCAATTCGCCGGGAAGCCTGCCGAGCCGCGCCGCCGACAACCTCATCTGGCTGGGCCGCTATGCGGAGCGCTGCGAGGCCACGGTGCGCATCCTGCGCGCTTACAATGCACGCTTGGCAGAGCTTTCCAAACCGGACCTGCCGATCCTGGCCCATGCCGCCGATTTCCTCGAGACCATCGACGTTGACGCGACCGAAGCAATGCCGGCAGGCCTGCTCGCCTCCATTGACAGTGCGGTTCACAGCGCGGGGCAGATCCGCGACCGCTTCTCGCCCGATGGCTGGCTGGCCCTCAATGACCTGCAAAAGACCGCGCAGCGCTTTGCGACCCGCATCAGCCCGGGCGACGACGCGACGCGGGCCATGACGGTGCTGCTGCGCAAGCTGGCCGGCTTTTCCGGCCTCGTGCATGAAAACATGTACCGCTTCGCAGGCTGGCGTTTCCTCGAACTCGGCCGCCGCCTCGAACGCGCCATCCAGATTGCCCGGGCGACCTCGTGGCTGACGGCACCGGACGCGCCCGATGGTTCGCTGGAAATGCTGCTCGAAATCGGCGACAGCGTCATGTCCCACCGCCGCCGCTACTCCGTCAGCGCCGGAACGCAGAGCGTCATCGATCTTCTGGTGCTGGACCCGCTTAATCCGCGCTCCGTGCTGTTTCAGCTGGCCGAATTGCGGGCGCAGGTCGAAACCCTGCCCGGCGGCGTCGATGACGGCCAGCTGTCACCCGCCGCCAAGCTGGCCTTGCAGATCCATACAGACCTGGTCATCGTCGAGCCGCAGGCGCTGACACCGGAGCGCCTCGACCGCCTGGCCGCGGATATCGGCATGCTCTCGGGCCTCGTCGCTGCCGCCTATTTCACCTGAGTGCGCGACATGCTCTACGACATTCGCCTCGCCCTCGAATATGACTACGACGCCCCCGTGCATGGTGGGCGCCATCACATCCGCGTCGCTCCGGCCAGCATCGCAGGCATCCAGAGGGTCATCGCCTCCTCCCTCGTCATTGAGCCATCGCCTGCCCGCCAGACCGGCTTCCTTGATTTCTTCGGCAATTCGGTCACCGCCATCACGATGACCGAGCCGCACGAGAAGCTGACCATCAAGCTCTCGGCGCGCGTCCAGGTGGACGACCTAACCCCGCCCGCCGACCTGTCGCCGCCGTTGCCGCAGCTGGGAAGGGAGGTTGGACAATATTGGTCGATCGCTCCCGCCAGTCCGCAGCATTTTCTGGCTGCCTCTCCGAGGGTGCAGATCGTGCCGGCCATAACCGACTATGCACTTGAAGCCATCGAAGATGAGCAAACGACGCTGGCTTGCGCCACGGCCCTGT
>PJUF01000912.1_pt1 | contig 17502 bp, 14 predicted proteins | sample 1512191 | NCBI WGS metagenome assembly PJUF01 (sample SAMN08177673, study PRJNA422409) | Feces metagenome, whole genome shotgun sequencing project. | isolation source: Chicken feces (3) enriched on wood chips | host: Gallus gallus | place: USA: Madison | collected 2015-01-15 | reverse complement strand
TTCGTTTCTGGTTTTTGGATATGCCATGTTCTATTTTTTAGAAAAATACTTATAAAATAAAACAAATAAGCCCTGTATTTTACAGGGCTTATTTGTTTAAATGTGGAGTCGGAGGGATTCGAACCCTCGTCCAAACATGGGACCAGTTGCGCTTTCTACATGCTTATTTTATGTTTACTTGTCGGGAATAATTTGGCCATAAACAACCTGATTATTCCTTAGTTTCTAAAATTGTCGGGATAAAATCGAAACTCTTTTATCCTTATCCTGACTATTCGGTGCTTCCACATCAGGTGTCGTCAGTCAAGACTCCTGGGAAACATCTTGCTTTCCGTACTGTACGGAAGAAAGGGAATTTCAAACCTAGTTGAAATTACGCAGCAAGAGCGTAGTTGTTTTCGCCGTTTATAAGTTCGAGAGTTCAGTTTTAAGCGATGTCCTCACAAAGCGCTGCATGCTTACACACTTATCATCCATCCTGTCAATTCCGGTCGACCCCGATATTAACCTTACAAAGGTACTAATTATTTGCAATTAGTTTGTTTGTACAAGTTCATTTTTATCTTTGGAAATTCTACCTGGATAAGTTTTTAACGCTTTTTCTAAACAAATCATGGCATTCGTTAAATCTTCCTGATTTAGAACATAAGCCAATCTAATTTCGTTTTCTCCAACACCTTTAGTGGAGTAAAAGCCTGAAGCAGGCGCCAGCATTACCGTTTGTTGCTCGTAAGAAAATTCTTCCAGCATCCAACGGCAAAATTTATCTGCATTATCTATTGGCAATTTAGCAACTACATAAAATGCACCACCTGGGTTAGGACAGAAAACGCCATCCATTTTATTCAATGCATTTACCAATATGTCTCTACGTTTTTCGTATTCTTTATTTACTTCTTTAAAATATTCATCTGGAGTATATAAAGCTGCCGCTTCGCCGGCAATTTGTTCTACCATTCCTGGGCTTAACCTTGCTTGTGCAAAGCGTAAGGCAATCTCCATAAAGGCTTTGTTTTTGGTGATAATACAGCCTAATCTTGCGCCGCAGGCACTGTAACGTTTAGACACCGTATCAATAATAATCGCATGTTCTTCTAGGCCATCAAAATGCATTGGCGAAAGAAATTCTTTATTATCATAGCAGAATTCGCGATAAGCTTCATCTGCTATGATATATAAGTCATGCTTTAGTGCTAATTCTTTAAGATCTAAGAATTCTTGTTTCGAGTATAAGTAACCGGTAGGATTATTGGGGTTACAAATCATAATAGCCCTTGTTTTCGGAGTGATTGCTTTTTCAAACTCAGAAATAGGGGGCAGCGCAAAACCATTATCAATTACAGATAAAATAGGTTTAACTATAGAATCGCTTTGGCAGGCATAAGCATTATAGTTAGCATAAAAAGGTTCTGGTATAATTACTTCTTCGCCCGGGTTTAAACAGGTCATTAAAGAAATAATAATTGCTTCAGAACCACCAGTTGTAACTAAAATGTCTTCTGGTGTAATATTATAACCTTTTTTATTGTAATAATGGGCCAGAGACTTTCTATAAGCCGTTGTACCTTCAGATGCAGTATAGGCCCAAACTTTAAAATCTATATTCTTAATGGCATCCAGCATAACCTCTGGGGTTTCAATATCTGGTTGTCCAATATTTAAGTGATAAACCTTTGTCCCTTTTAACTTAGCTTGTTCTGCAAACGGGGTTAGCTTCCTTATTGGCGAAGCTGGCATTAGTTGTCCTTTTTCGGATATTTTTGGCATAATTCCACAAAATTTAGTGGTGTTTTTCTTTTTAATTTTAGAGTTTGAGCATATATAAGAAAAGCCTTTTCTGAAAATACAGAGAAGGCTTTTCCTGAATTTTATGTCTTTAGATAATTATTTGGCGGCTGCGCTGGCACTTATCACTTCTCCTTTAATGTATAACATTTTTACAGGAGTTTTAGAATTGGAAGTGATTTTAACAAATTTGTTGAAAGGAGCTACGGCAGCAGCATTATATGTTAAAGTAATGGAGCCTGTGCCGCCTTTTGGAACCGGTGTGCCCTGTTTAGGTTCTACATTAGGAACGGTACATCCGCAAGTAGATTCTACATTAGAGATAATCAAAGGCTCATTTCCTACGTTGGTATATTTAAATGTAAAAGAAACTGGTTTGCCTTGCGCTATTTTGCCAAAATCATGTGTCTCTTCCACAAATTTAAATTCCGCTTTATTGTCTTGCATTGCTGTAAAACCAATGAAACTCATTAATACCACAGCAAGTAAAATTGCTTTTTTCATGACCACTTAAATATTTAGTTCAAATGTAAGAAACTAAAAACTTGTTACAAATATTTTGCCGAAATAAGATTGTAAAATTCGCAGACCAAATGATATTTTCCTATTTTTGACCATTAACTAACCGTTGAAATAGAAAGATGCATTATAAAGTAACCAATCAGTTTGATACTTCGGAATTAAGTTTTGATGATTTTAAGTCCTTGGTAATCAAAGATTACAAAATAGCGTATTTAAGCCGTCAGGTAAGTTTGCAAGGAAGAAAGGAAGCGCTAACTGGAAAGGCTAAATTTGGGATTTTTGGAGACGGAAAAGAAGTGGCTCAGGTGGCTATGAGTAAAGCTTTCAGGTTAGGCGACTGGCGATCTGGATATTACAGAGACCAAACCGTGATGCTGGCTACTGGAATGACTACCGTAAAGCAATTCTTTGCTCAACTATATGCACATACCGATTTAGAGAAGGAACCGCATTCTGGCGGAAGACAGATGAATGCACACTTTGTAAGCAGATCATTAAATGAAGATGGTTCTTGGAAAAACCTTACAGAGATGATGAATTCTGCATCAGATATCTCTCCAACAGGAATTCAAATGGCCCGCTTAGTTGGTTTGGCTCAAGCTTCAAAATTATATAGAGAAAACCCGGAATTAAGAAAATACAACCAGTTTTCTATCAACGGAAACGAAGTAGCTTTTGGTACAATTGGTAATGCTTCTACCTCAGAAGGCATATTTTTTGAAGCTATCAATGCCGCCGGTGTACTACAGGTTCCTATGGTGGTTTCTGTTTGGGACGACGGATATGGCATATCTGTGCCAAATAAATATCAAACCACAAAAGAAGATATCTCCGAAGTCTTACAAGGCTTCCAGCGTACAGAAGATAAACCCGGAATAGAAATTTTTAAAGTAAAAGGTTGGGATTATGTGGCACTATGCGAAACTTATGAAATAGCAGCAAAAATTGCCCGCGAAGAGCATGTGCCGGTTTTAATACACGTTACAGAGCTTACACAGCCGCAGGGCCATTCTACTTCTGGTTCTCATGAGAGGTATAAGTCTAAAGAAAGGTTAAACTGGGAAAAAGAATACGATTGTATTGAACAAATGCGTACTTGGATGCTGGAGTCGGCAATTAGTACAGAAGAGGCACTTAGCCAAATAGAAGAAGAAATTAAAAATGAGGTAAAGACTTTAATGAAAGAAGCCTGGGCTGAGTTTTTAGTGGATGTAAAGCAAGAAAGAAATGAAGCCTTAAGTTTGCTGGAAAATTTAGGCGAAGAAATGCCTGAAGTAAAAAAAATAGCTCTCATCTTAAGATCGGAAATAGAACCCCTACGTAAAGAGATCTTTGGCGCAGTGCGTAAAGCTCTAAGAGTGGCTAGGAACCATCAGTCGGTAGCTAAAGATCAATTAAAAAGCTGGTTAACCATTCAGAAAGAAGTTAACGCCGAGCGATACAATTCAGGCTTATTCTCTAATACGGCTCAATCTCCACTAAAAGTAGAGGAAATTAAACCTGTTTATTCAGCAGATTCTAAAGTAATAGACGGCAAAGATGTGTTAAATGCTTGTTTCGAGGCTAACTTCAGGAAAAACCCTTTTTTGGTTGCCTTTGGCGAAGATTTAGGTAAAATAGGCGATGTAAATCAAGGTTTTGCAGGCTTGCAGGCCAAGTTTGGTGAGGTGAGAATTTCTGATACAGGCATCAGGGAAATGACCATTATGGGGCAGGGCTTGGGTTTAGCGCTTAGAGGATTGAGGCCGATTGCTGAAATCCAGTACTTAGATTATCTACTTTTTGGCTTAAATGTTTTAAGTGACGACCTCGCCACGCTGAGCTATAGAACCAAAATAGGACAAATTGCTCCTATGATTGTCAGGACCAGAGGCCATCGGTTAGAAGGTATTTGGCATTCGGGTTCACCCATGAGCATGATAATTGGCTCTCTACGAGGTATACATTTTTGTGTGCCCAGAGATATGACACAAGCCGCAGGTATGTATAATACATTACTTAAAGGCGATGAGCCTGCTTTAATAGTAGAAAGCTTAAATGGTTATCGATTAAAAGAAAGATTACCAGATAATATTGGCGAGTTTACCATTCCTTTGGGAAAAGTAGATGTGTTAAGAGAAGGTAAAGATATTACCATTGTTTCTTATGGCTCTACGCTTAAGCAGGTAATGGAAGCGGTTGTAGAACTGGCTTCAATAGGCATAGATGCAGAAGTGATAGATGTACAGACTTTAATGCCTTTTGATTTATCTAAAGATTGCGTAAAATCACTTCAAAAAACTAATAAATTGTTAATTGTAGACGAAGATGTTCCCGGAGGTGCCTCTGCTTACATTCTGCAACAAATATTAGAAAACCAAAACGGTTATTATTATTTAGATGCTAAGCCCTTAACACTTACTGCTAAAGAACATCGTACTTCATATGGTTCTGATGGCGATTATTTTGGCAAACCTAATACAGATGATATCATCGAAAAAGTTTATGCCATGATGAGTGATGCAGATCCGGGAAAATATCCTTCTTTATAAAGAAATATTGCTAATTATAGAATTCGGGGTGATGATGAGGATAGACTTGAAATCATCAATCATTCCGAATTTTACTTTTATTCTTCTTTACTGCATAAAGAGCAGCTCCACCCATTAATACCAGGCCAGCAAGGTGAAACCAATTATAAGAAGCTTTTTTTACCACAGAAATTTCCAATTCCTGTCCGGTATAAATCAAACTATCCCAATAATAGGGGAGCGCTAAAATATTGCTGGTTTCTTTGTGGATAAGCCAGTTTAATTTAGCCTGACGTAAAGCGTCATGCGCATTTTTGTTTTTTAGCAAATGCCGATAGTAAGAAACCAATAATCGAGCGCCTGCTTCGTCGTTAATTTTCCAAATGCCAGAAATAACCGCTTTACTTCCAGCTGCTAAAAAGCCTCTGCCCATATTTTCTACGCCTTCTCCGCTAACGTATTGTCCATTGGCAGTTTGACAGGCGTTTAAAATAACCAGTTCCGGAAGGGTGAAATCGCCCAGTTCAAAAAGATAGAATTTATCTTTGTACATTTCTAAAACAGGTTCTGCACTATCTGATAAATAGGCGTGGCTGCTGACGTGTAGTATATGACTATTAATTAGGGCTTTTTTGAAATTTGAACCTTGAGCTTCCTCATTGAGATAGAATTCTCCCTGTACAAATTTCTTTAATTCATCATACTCGTAGCGTACAGAAGGTATTTCTATAGAATTATTCTGTGTATTGCTGAGGAAAAATCCTGAAAATAAATCTTTGCGTTTTGATGGACTTTCTGCTTCAAATTGATATAAAGAATATTGATAACGCATTGATTTATTCAGCATTAAGAAAGGCCATTTTTTAATATTAGAGCTGTATATATTTTTGCTAATTAATCCGTCAAAAGATAAGTAATTGTAAACACCATCTTTAATAATGAGAAGGTTTTGATGTGAGGAATTATCCACTCCTTCAAAAATGTTATTGTAGATTTTATAAGATTGATGAAAGAAATCCTTAGGATTATTCATCATGGCAGAAGGACCGTTGTAGAAATAAGTATTTAAGAAATCTCGGCTTAGTTTTTCAAGATAGGCCGCATTTTCAAGGCGTTTGATAAGGTTAATGCCTTTGTTATCTGCATCAATAATATAATGATTTCTATTTCCGGTAAAAAACACAATGGCTTTGGTATTTACGGGTATTTTAGAGAGCAAGGATTTGATGTCAATAATCAGCTCCAGGTTTTTAATGTTTTCTCGTTTTTTTAAAGACGATAGTTCGAATTTTAATTCGTTAATTTTTTTATCAAAATTTTCTGCATGGTTTTCTGTTCTTTTCTGTCTTTCGTAATAGGCTATAGCTCTTTCAATCTTCAGAATATCGGCGTAAGATTTGTTTTTAGCGGCCATTTTTTCCTGATGGAAGCTCAAATCATCAAATAATAAACGGGCTTTGGTTTGTTCAGAAATTTCCAGAATTAATTCGGCGTATGCTTTCTTTTGGCTCTGTAACCATAGAGAATAAGCTGTTTCTATAATATCTTCGGCAAGTTGCTTAGACTCTTCTTGCAACTGCTTTTTAGAAGAAGTGTAAGTGTATTCTGTGCGCAGCTTCTCCGAAACGTAAAATGCCAGCTTATAGCCTTTTAACGCTTGATTTTTTTCTTTAATCTGTTTTAAAACAGCTGCTTTCTGAATAAGTGCTGCTCTTAATTTATATTCGGCATATAGTTGTTTTTCTTGGGGATAACCTAATTTTTCATCAAATTCTGGAACTAACGACTTAATCGACTGGTTTACAAAGACCAGCGCTTGCCGGTATTCTTGTTTTTGCAACGCGAGTTTGCTTTTAAGCGTTAGTACATGGGCGAGTTCTCTTTTTCGAGAACCGGAAAATTCTGTTTTTATGATATGTAAAGCTTGGTTGAAATGCAAATCGGCCCTGTCTAAATCATTGTTAAACAGATAGATGTTGCCAGCCAGGCTATGCGCTCCAGAAAGCCAATACGAAGTGTTCTTCTTTCCCGATAAATACTGAATAGCCTTGGATGCGTTTGTCAGGGCTTCTTTATACTCTTCCTGTTCAAAAAGTATATCAGCAGAGGTAGAGAGCAATAACCCGTAAATATGGTTCTGTGGTTTACTATGTTGCAAACCTTTTTTTACTTGTGTGAGCGCTTGTTCAAGCTTTCCATTATAACGGTAGGAGATGGCTAAATTGTTGTAAATAGAAGCAATTAAGGTGTCTGTTTTTTGGGTTAAAGCTAAATCGAGGCTTTTTTGCTGTATAAAAATAGCTCTTTCATAATCGCCTGTTCTGGTGTAATTATTAGCCAGCGGTTTTAAAACATATTCTTCTATATCTATAGGTAATTGATGCTTCTGGTAGTAGGCATAAGCATCTTCGTATTTGTTGATGGATTGCAGGATATCGCCATTGTACAATTGGTAATATCCCTGATTGATTAAGAGGTAAGCCCAGGAAATGTGCTCGTTTATGTTTCGAGGGTTGCGCCATACTTTTTCTTGTGTTTTTAGCAGGAAATTGAGATTCTCTCTGGGATTTTCTGCAACGTAATTCAGACGTAAATCCAGCCAATCTATTAAATTATCCTCCTTTTTAAATCTGTTTAAATCATCATCTATATAAGTTGCGTAGCCCGGGTAGTAAGAGGCTAGCAAAAATAAAATAATGAAGGCCGATAATTTCAAAGCATATTAAAGTTTGAAACTAAAATACGTAAATATGCGATTATCTTTATGCGTTACCCCTTGAAAATATCTTATACCTATAGCCGGCCCTTTTCTTACCAAACCAATTTGCACATCGGCAAATACACTGGCATTCAATAAAGAGAAGGTTTTTTTGTGCTTGTCCAGGTAAAGATTATCATAATAAATATTGGTTGGCAATTTAGGTGGCTGATTATTTTCTATAACATATTCTTCTATAGCTGTTCTTTGCAAGATTTTAGTCTTCTCTGAAATGGTTACAGACGTAAAAGCACCAATGCCCACACCAATAAATTTATTAAGATTGTAGCGTAAGTGTACAGGCACAATATCTATATTTACTCTTTGCGTTTCCTGATAGATTTCTCTTCCGTTAACCCTATAGGTTGCTCTGTCCGTTGCGCCAGAATTATTATAAGTAGTGTCTCTTGTAACGTCTATTTTATTCATCAAATCTTCGCTATGGTTATAGCTGTTTAAATAAAGTTCTGCTTGTAAATATTTTCTGTAAGGCGAATAGGGCGAAATCGAAAATCCCAGCGAGTAGTTTTTGTCTCCAAAACCCTTTACGGCGTCATTAGAAAATCCGTAACCCACTATAATTCCTGGAGATAAACCGGGTTTAAATTTTCCTCTGACTTTGTTGGTGTAAATAGGTTCATTTTTATCAAATATTATGGCCGCCGAACTTGCAAAAGGCAGTTTCTTAGGCTTTTCCATAAATTTTATCTCATAGGCCACAAAGCCTTTGGTAGAATCTGCGTCATTCACGCCTTCTTGCTGTACACCGGGCAGATAAATATTCCTGAATATAAAATGTACGCTATCTTTTTTGATGACGGTATCCAGGCAGCTTTGGCCAGTGTAAGCACTATCACACATAATTACTTTAGGACTGGTGTCTATTATTTTAATAGACACTTTATCTAAAACTTCAGGTATTTCTACACCAACATTTACTAGTTTGGCAGGCCCCTTTCCGGTATTCTGAAATTTCACCTTATAATCCAGCGTTTTATTTTTTCCTAAAAAGCGGTAGTTTATAGACTGGTTTCTTAGAATCATTTTATTAGGATCATGTGAGGCTACAATCTGCAATTCCAGATTATAAACACCAATGTCTGCCATCGGATCGTCGGGAATAAACAAAGCAGACAGGTTAACAACAGCATTAGTGTCTTTAATCATTTCGGGGGTGGTTTCTAAACTCAGAAACATAAAACGTTCCTCGCTTACGTTTAATCCTTCATATTTCCATGCTTCAACGTTTCTAAATAAAGCTTTTTTTTCTTGTATAATTTGGGTTGTGTTTTTATTAAGGGTAGAAAAAGTCATTATGGGAACATTGGGGCCACTGCTGGCATAGTATTGGAAATTTATCCGCTCTAAAGCACTCAGTTGCAATAATTGGTTAATGTCCGACTTTTTCTCCTGATGATGCATCCTTATGTCGGTAATTTTGAAATTATCTTTTTCAAATTCTACGTCGTTATAAAAAAGAGCAACAGTGCCACTTTTAGACAAGATTCCCGCAGTTTGCTGGTTTCTGTATCCCAGAATTAATACCATTTCTTCTTGCGGACGAGGCATTCTGTTGGTTTTGAGTACAATATTTTCGCTGTCTTTAAACACATCAGCAGAAACCATTAGACTTCTGGTTGTCGGTTTTGTTTTGATATTGATTTTTCCGGGCCGTGTCGGAGGTACTTTTCCATCATCATAATTATTAGTGGCGTATAAACGAGGGTGGTACGTTCCGCTATCTGCATAATGGTGAACCGGATACTGCTTAAAAGAAAAATGACCATCGCCAAACTCCCAGAAATAAGAATAGAAAGGGGCAGGAGCTCCGGCAATAGCTCTTAATGCTCGCAGTTCTGCATCGAATTTAACTTCGTTATTTTGTACAGAAAAAATAAGCTTAGCCGGAACAGTATCAGTAACTAAAGTCTGCTGTGCTAAAGCATTGCCAGACAGTAGAGATACCAACAGATAGCTGTAAAGTTTTTTCATAAGATAATTATCCAGGTTCTGTAGCAGCATTGTAATCAATACTGTAATTTATAATGTTAGTATTTACTTTATAAACCCCAAAATAAGTAAAAGAGCAGATATTTTTCCTGCTCTTTCCAATTTAAATTTTGTGATTAACAATTTGTCACTTCTTTTCAGGGATGCATGTGTATGCCATTTTTGTCTTTTTTTACAGGCAGAAAATGCTTGTGGAAAAAATAATAATGCCCCCATGATTTTAGCGGTTCATGATTTTTCTGTTTTTTGGTTACCTAATTGATTATTGCTAACCCAATATTTGAATAAGCAGAAACAGTGATAATAACATAACTACATTAGTTAACCACTGTAATACTATTTCTTCAGTTGTTCTCATTTTATTGCTTTAACTTCTATTTTCATTTACATCACTATATCAAACAGCGTTTTAAATTGTTACCCCTTAATTTTCTATTTTATTTTGTTTTAGTTTGTCAGGGGCGATGAACGGGAAGGTTTAAGAATTTTAATTTTATATTTGCTTTATCAGGATTTTAAACCGATTACTTTGAGTAAAATACACGAAGACCAATTTTATATAGACGGTTTGTTGCAGAATAACCACGCAACAATTCAAAAAATATATGATAAATTTTCTGGTAAGGTTAAGAGCTACATCAAAAATAATAATGGAACAGAAGACGACGCGGGAGATATTTTTCAGGAATCGTTAATTGATATATATAACCAGGCCAAATACAAAGGCTTGCAGCTTACCTGTCCGTTTGAACCTTTCTTTCTTATGGTTTGCAAGCGTAAGTGGCTGAATTATTTGAAGAAAAAATCAAATATACAGGTAACAAATAACGAGGATGATTTATTATCTATTGGTGAGGATGTATTTCTCAGGGCAGACCAGCTTGTAGAAGAGGAAGAGCAGAGCAAGCTTTATGTAATGATGTTTGAAAAGTTATCTGAAAGATGCAGAGAGGTTATTAGCCTTACACTTACAGAAGAACATCAGGAGAAAATTGCTGAGCGGCTGGGTGTTACTTACGGCTATTTGCGAAAGAAAAAATCAGAATGTATAGCCTCATTAATGCAAATGATAAAATCTGAAATACATAGACAATGACAAACAGGTTTGACATAAAAGATATTATACGTTTCTCTGAAGGTGAAATGGAAGCGAAGGAAAGGCTGGATTTTGAACAAGCTTTACAAACCGACCAAAACCTGAAAAATGATTACGATTTATATAATCAGGTAAACGGAACATTACGAGCAAAGTTTAATACGCAACCCGCAGATATTGAATTTAAACAAAAACTAAAAGAGTTTAATACAAAGTATTTTACCAAAGGGAGAGAAGTGCCTGTGCGTAAATTAAAAACAAACAGGTTCTTTTATGCAGCAGCCGTAATTCTGTTAGCGTTATTTATTTGGGCACCCTGGAACCAAAATCTTTACAATAAATATTCAGGAACACAAATGGTTTCAGTAGCAGAACGTGGCACAGCTAACGAAACTTTATTATCAGAAGCAACACAGGCCTTTAATTCCAAAGACTTCTATACAGCAAAAAGCAAATTGAAATCACTTTTAGAAAGCGATACAAATAATGACATGCTGAAATTCTATTACGGAATTTCTTTGCTAGAGACGAATGAAATATTAAATTCCAGAACTCATTTAGATGCTGTTTTTAATGGAGAGTCCGTTTTTAAAGACGAAGCAGCATTCTATATGGCGTTGAGCTATGTAAAGGAAAAAAATAACAATGCGGCCAAAGCATGGTTAGAGAAAGTAAGCAGTGATTCGGCAGTTTTTGAAAAGGCTCAAGAGTTAAAAGCCAGGCTTTAACATGAAATAATGCAGCTTGCCCATAGTTTTAATTTTATCTGAGAATAGATTTGCTCTAAATATCTTACCTTTGCATCCTTAAAAAGCACTTACTTGTACAAAGTGTAAAAGCAAATTTTCGATAAACATTAAATCATGTTGTAAATGATTAAGATTACACTTCCCGATGGTTCTATAAGGGAATATGAAAAAGGAACCAATGCACATCAGATAGCGCTGTCTATTTCAGAAGGTTTAGCAAGAAATGTACTGGCAGCGGAAGTTAACGGAGAGGTTTGGGATTCTTCTCGTCCGATAGAAAGTGATGCTTCTGTAAAATTGTTAACTTGGAATGATGACGCCGGAAAATCTACTTTTTGGCATTCTTCTGCCCACTTATTGGCAGAAGCTTTGGAAGCCTTATATCCGGGAACCAAATTTGGAATAGGTCCGGCCATAGAAACCGGGTTTTATTACGATGTAGATTTTGGTGATAGAGATTTCTCGTCAGACGATTTTAAGAAAATAGAAGATAAGATACTGGAACTTGCTAAAACCAAAGAGGAATATTCCAGAAAAGCGGTATCTAAAGCCGACGCTTTAAAGTATTTTGAAGAAAAAGGCGATGAATATAAACTGGATTTAATTAAAGATCTGGAAGACGGGAAAATTACTTTTTATACACAGGGTAATTTTACCGATTTATGTCGCGGGCCGCACATTCCTCATACAGGTTTTATTAAAGCGGTAAAATTAACCAACGTGGCCGGTGCATATTGGCGGGGAGACGAAAGTAGAAAACAGCTTACTCGTATCTACGGCGTAACTTTTCCTAAACAAAGCGAATTGACAGAATATCTTCACCGCATAGAAGAAGCTAAGAAAAGAGACCACAGAAAGCTAGGAAAAGAGCTGGAGCTATTTACTTTCTCAGAAAAAGTAGGAATGGGCTTACCACTTTGGTTGCCAAAAGGAACAGCTTTAAGAGAAAGGTTAGTTCAGTTTTTACAAAGAGCACAACAAAAATCAGGTTACGACCAGGTGATTACGCCACACATCGGACATAAAAATCTATATGTAACCTCTGGGCATTATGATAAATACGGAGCAGATTCATTCCAGCCTATAAAAACTCCACAGGAAGGAGAAGAATTCTTTCTAAAACCGATGAACTGCCCACACCACTGCGAGATTTATAAGTCTAAACCACGTTCTTATAAAGACTTACCAGTAAGATTGGCCGAATTTGGTACAGTATATCGTTATGAGCAAAGTGGGGAATTACATGGTTTAACTCGTGTAAGAGGCTTTACTCAAGATGATGCGCATTTATTCTGCCGCCCAGACCAGGTTAAAGAAGAATTTAAAAAGGTAATTGATTTGGTGCTGTACGTTTTTAAAGCTCTAGGCTTTGAAGATTATGTAGCACAGGTGTCTTTAAGAGACCCAGAAAACAAATCTAAATATATAGGTTCTGATGAAAATTGGGTATTGGCAGAGCAGGCTATTATTGAAGCTGCCGATGAAAAAGGTTTGCCAACAGTAGTAGAAACTGGCGAAGCAGCATTTTACGGGCCAAAATTAGACTTTATGGTGAAGGATGCCCTGGGTAGAAAATGGCAGCTGGGGACTATACAGGTAGATTATAATTTGCCGGAAAGATTTGAGCTGGAATATACCGGAAGCGATAATCAGAAACACCGCCCTGTAATGATACACAGAGCGCCTTTTGGCTCTTTAGAAAGGTTTGTTGCAGTGCTGATAGAACATTGCGCAGGTAACTTCCCTTTGTGGCTTACACCAGAGCAATTTATAGTTTTACCAATCTCCGAAAAATTTGAAGATTATGGTAAAAAAGTTTTAGATTCGTTAAATAATTCCGATATTCGCGGCTTGATAGATTTGCGGGACGAAAAGATTGGAAGAAAAATTCGCGATGCTGAAATCAAAAAAATCCCTTATATGTTGATTATCGGGGAAAAAGAGATGCAAGACGATGTGGTTTCTGTGCGTAAGCATGGCGAAGGAGACAAAGGAAGCATGACATTAGAAGAGTTTAATCAGCTTCTTCTTGACGAGATTTCAATTAAATAATAATAGTATAAAAAGACTGGAGGAATAATATAAAACCGAAGTTGAACCCGAATAATAACAGAAGAAGAAACACTGAACCGGCTCATAATATCAATAAAAGAATTAGAGCTAAGGAAGTAAGGGTAGTAGGGGAAGGCATAGAACAAGGCGTTTACCCTATAGAACAAGCATTAGCAATGGCTGAAGAGCAGGAGTTGGATTTAGTAGAAATCTCTCCAAATGCTAATCCGCCGGTTTGCAGAATTATAGATTATAACAAGTTTGTCTACGAGCAAAAGAAAAAGCTTAAAGAAATTAAAGCTAATGCTAAGCAAACGGTTATAAAAGAGATACGTTTTGGGCCTAACACCAGCGACCACGACTATCAATTCAAATTAAAACATGCCATAAGCTTTTTAGAAGCAGGTGAAAAGGTGAGAGCCTATGTTCATTTTAAAGGAAGAGCAATTGTGTATAAAGAGCAGGGAGAAATTCTACTCTTAAAATTTGCACAGGCTTTAGAAGATTATGGTAAAGTAGAACTCCTTCCTAAATTAGAAGGTAAAAGGATGTTCTTAACAGTAGCTCCTAAAACGTCAAAAAAATAAATTCAGGTTAAATTAAAAAGCATAGTTATGCCAAAGATGAAGACCAATTCCAGTGCTAAAAAGCGTTTCTCGCTTACTGGAACAGGTAAAGTAAAAAGAAAAAGCGCTTATAAAAGCCACATTCTTACAAAGAAAACTACAAAGCAAAAACGTAATTTAACTCATACCACTTACGTTCATGACGGAGATATGGGTAATGTTAAACGTATGCTTTGCATAGGAAAATAATTAAATTAATTAACCAGGTATTCGGTTTTAAGAACCTTTAAATAGGTCACCGCTTATCAAAACATTTAAAAATTATGCCACGTTCGGTTAACGCAGTAGCGTCAAGAAGAAGAAGAAAAAAGATTCTTAATCTAGCCAAAGGCTATTGGGGATCAAGAAGCAAAGTTTATACAATTGCTAAAAATACTGTTGAAAAAGGTTTACAATATGCCTATAGAGACAGAAAAGTTAAGAAAAGAGAATTTAGAGCTTTATGGATTCAACGTATTAACGCTGGAGCCCGCGAACACGGAATCTCTTACTCTCAATTAATAGGGAAATTAGCTGCTAAAAACATAGGTTTAAACAGAAAAGTATTGGCTGATTTAGCGATGAATCATCCGGAAGCTTTTAAAGCTATTGTTGATACAGTAAAATAAGAACTCTGTAAATTCATGTTTTAGGATATAAAGTCTGATTTTTTAATCAGACTTTTTTTGTTTTCGGGAATTTCTAAAACATTTTATGTTTTATTCCTGTCAAGATTGATAGTCAAATTCCAAAAAATTTGGAAAAAGCAATAATACCTACTAAATTGGTAGATATTAATGGTTCAATTTTAATTCTAATACTATGAGTTTAAAACTAGGCGATGCTGCCCCAAATTTTAAAGCACAGACTTCGCAAGGCGAAATCGATTTTTATGAATATATAGGAGATAACTGGGTTGTTTTATTTTCGCACCCGGCAGATTATACTCCGGTTTGTACTACCGAATTAGGTAGAACAGCAGCTTTAGAGCAAGAGTTTACCAAGAGAAATGTAAAAGTTATTGCACTGAGTGTAGATGATGTAGAATCTCATCAAGGATGGATTAAGGATATTAATGAGACGCAGAATGTGAATTTAACTTTTCCTATTATTGCAGATCCAGACCGTAAAATTTCTGAGCTCTATGATTTCATTCACCCAAATGCTTCTGCTACCGCTACCGTACGTTCTTTGCTGATTATTGCTCCGGATAAGACCATTAAATTGATGATTACTTATCCGGCATCTACTGGAAGAAACTTCCAGGAGATATTAAGGGTTATAGATTCTTTGCAATTAACAGCATACCATAGCGTAGCTACACCAGCCGATTGGAAAGAAGGAGAGGACGTAGTAGTGGCTCCGGCTATTAAAACAGAAGACATACCGGCTAAATTCCCGAAAGGATTTAGAGAGATTAAGCCTTATTTGCGCTATACTCCTCAACCCAATAAATAAGCTTAAGTGTTGATTAGAGTAATAAAAAGAAGCGATTCCGTGATATCAGAATCGCTTCTTTTTATTATTGCATCATACTATCTGTAGGTCGTTCATCTCCCAAGAGAATTCCCCAATGCTTAAATAATTCTGATCTGTCGAATATAATTTTAAGAACGGCAATAATTGGCAGCGCCAGAAACATTCCTGCTATTCCCGCCAGTGTGCCACCTATAATAACCCCTAAAATGGCGCTTAAGGCGTTTATTTTTACTTTAGAACCTACAATTCTAGGCATCAGAATATTGTTGTCTATAAATTGTACTACGGCAATCACAATTAATACGGTAAATATAGGCCATATCTCGTCAGAAGATGTTAAAGTTAGCAATACGCCTATAATATTGCCAAATAATGCGCCTACGTATGGAATTAAGTTCAGTAAAGCGAAGATAACGCCAATTAGCAAAGCATGCTTTATTCCGATAATCATTAAAATTCCACCTAATAAAACGGTCATATATGCTACCTGAATAGTTAATCCAACTAAATAACTTTTAATAATTACTTCTGTTTCTTTTAAACTTTCTCTTACTTTGGGGTGGCTGCTTCTGTTAAACCACATAAAGATGAATTTTAAAAACAGGTTTTTATAGTATAGAAAAAGATAAATATAGATTGGTAATAAACCAAAAAACAGAAAGATAGAAGATACAGAGCCCATTGCACCTGATAAAATATTGCCGGCAGAACTGAGTATATTTTTACTCTGCTCATCTATAAAATCTGTTTGCTGTTTGGCAGAAACGTTGAAAGTGTGGAAAACCCAGTCGCTTAAAGAGTTAAGATGGATACTTACGTTACGTTTTATCTGGGGAAAATCATTAACTAAAATAGAAACTTGAGAAGAGAAGAACCAGATGATGCCCGCAATAGCTATTAATAATAATAAAATAGGTAAAATAATGGCAAGCATGTCTGGTACTTTGTATTTTCTAAATAAGCGGTATGCAGGCAGCAGCATAATGCTTATGAAAAACGCCATTAGTAAGGGCATTATAATATCTGCCCCAAGCACAATAATGGTAAAGATTAATACAAGTCCGAGTAATTCTATGGATCGTATAACAGTAACAGGTAAATCTTTCATATTAAGTCAATGAATTGAAGTGTTTAATTTAATAAAAAAGATAATTGATTTTTGTTTTAAAAAATAAAACCCATCAAATTTGATGGGTTTTATTTTAAAATCCGTTTTTCAGTATTAACCTAAATAGGATTTTAGGATTTTGCTTCTGGAAGTATGACGAAGTCTTTGTAAAGCTTTGTCTTTGATTTGACGTACACGCTCTCTGGTAAGATTAAATTTCTCGCCAATTTCTTCTAATGATAGTGGATGATTAGAGCCTAGACCAAAGAATAATACAATAATTTCTCTTTCTCTGTCTGTTAACGTAGATAAAGAACGTTTAATTTCTTCGGATAAAGATTCGTCAATCAACATGCTATCTGTATCCGGATTATCATTTTCCAGTACATCCAGTAATGTGTTTTCTTCTCCCTGAACAAAAGGCGCATCCATAGAAACATGGCGTCCGGAGTTGCTCAAAGTGTCAGAGATTTTATCAACCGTAGTTTCTAAAATGTCTGCCAATTCTTCAGGAGATGGTTCTCTTTCATATTCTTGCTCTAGTTTAGAGAACGCTTTGCTGATTTTACTTAAAGAACCGACTTGGTTTAATGGCAAGCGTACGATACGCGATTGCTCTGCTATGGCTTGTAAAATCGATTGGCGAATCCACCAAACGGCATAAGAAATGAATTTGAAACCTTTAGTTTCATCAAATCTTTTGGCGGCTTTAATTAGACCTAAGTTTCCTTCGTTAATTAAATCGCCTAAGGTTAAACCTTGATTTTGGTATTGTTTTGCTACGGAAACAACGAAACGTAAGTTGGTTTTGGTAAGGCGCTCAAGTGC
>PJUF01000909.1_pt1 | contig 17560 bp, 18 predicted proteins | sample 1512191 | NCBI WGS metagenome assembly PJUF01 (sample SAMN08177673, study PRJNA422409) | Feces metagenome, whole genome shotgun sequencing project. | isolation source: Chicken feces (3) enriched on wood chips | host: Gallus gallus | place: USA: Madison | collected 2015-01-15 | reverse complement strand
GCGCTGCAGGCGTACCCCGACATGAACCTGCTGTTCGCGCACAACGACGACATGGGTCTGGGTGCGATCGAGGCGATCGAGGCCGCGGGCAAGGTCCCGGGCAAGGACATCATCATCGTCACGATCGACGGCGTGCGCGACGGCCTGCAGGCCCTCGTGGACAAGAAGTTCAACTACGTCGTCGAGTGCAACCCGGTCTTCGGCGACCAGATCCTGGACGCCATCAAGAAGGTCCACTCCGGGGCGCAGCTGCCGCGCACGACCATCGTCTTCGACCAGGCGTTCGACCAGACCATCACGCAGGCCGACGTGGACGCGCGCCTGTACTGACACCACGCGGCGGGCGGACACCCAGGTGGCCGCCCGCCGCGCGCGCAGCGTCCGCGCAGCGCTCTGACCAGCGAGTTGAACATTCGTCTCACAACCACGACGTGCCGGCCGATGGAGAACACGAGGGCCCACGGACGGGTCCGACGCGGCTTCGGCCGCAACGAAGGACCAGGGACGGGACTCAGCCATGATCGTCGTGACGCGCCTCACCGGCGACCGGTTCGGCATCAACTCCGACCTCATCCAGCGGGTCGAGAGCGCTCCGGACACGATCGTCACGCTGGTCGACGGGACCAAGTACATCGTCGCCGAACCGCTCGTCGAGGTCATCGGACTGATCGACGAACGTGCGGCCCAGGTGCTGGCCCGTTCGCAGGAGCTCCGGTCCACCGCTCGGCTCATGGCCGTCCCCGACCGGGACGACGACGAGCGGATCGAGCCCCCGCTGCCTCTTCGACCCCGGAGCGTGTGATGGATCCGGCAGGCCTCATCGGCATCGGAGTCGCGCTCTCCGCGATCTTCGGCGCCATGATCCTCGAGGGCGCGCAGCCCATGTCGATCATGCTGCCCGCACCGCTGCTGCTGGTGTGGCTCGGCACGCTCGGCGTCGGCGTGGCCGGCCACACGCTGCGTGACGTCAAGAACGCGTTCGCCGCCGTGCCGCGCGCGCTGCGCTCGAAGGCGCCCGACCCCTCGGTGACGGTCGACACGGTCGTCTCGCTCGCCGACCGCGCCCGGCGCGAGGGCCTGCTCGCGCTCGAGGACGCCGCGCGCGACATCGACGACGAGTTCCTGCGCACCGGCCTGCAGGCCGCGATCGACGGCACCGACCCCGAGGACCTGCGGATCATCCTCGAGGACCGGATCGCGACCAAGCGCACGCAGGAGAAGGTCAACTCCAAGTACTTCCAGGACATGGGCGGCTACGCGCCCACGATCGGCATCATCGGCACGGTCATCTCGCTCGTGCACGTGCTCGAGAACCTGTCCGAGCCCGCGACGCTCGGGCACTCGATCGCCGCGGCGTTCGTCGCGACCCTGTGGGGCATCCTGTCCGCCAACGTCGTGTGGCTGCCGCTCAGCGCCCGGATCAAGCGGATCTCGGACCTCGAGTGCGCGCACATGGAGGTCACGCTCGAGGGCCTGCTCGCGGTGCAGGCGGGTGCCAACCCGCGCGTCGTGGGCGAGCGCCTGCGCTCCCTCATCCCGCACGACATGGTGGCGGAGCCGCGTCAGGCGGCGGCGTGAGCAGCCACGCGCCGGGCAAGCGCCGCGGTCGCCGGTCGCCTGAGCCCGAGGAGCACGTCAACCACGAGCGGTGGCTCGTGAGCTACTCCGACATGATCACGGTGCTCATGGCGTTGTTCATCGTGCTGTTCGCCATCAGCCAGGTCGACCAGGCGAAGTACGAGGCGCTGCGCCAGTCGCTCACGGCCGGGTTCCAGGACCAGACCGGCAGCGACGCGATCCTCGACGGCTCCGCGGGCACGCTCGACGGGCAGTCGGTGGTGCCCGAGACGAGCACCGCGAACGGCACCGCAGGCATGGTCGACGCCGACATGGGTCTGGGTGACCAGGGCGCGTCCCCGTCGCCCGCCGAGAGCACCGAGGCGGTGAGCCCCGAGCTGCTCGCCGCCGCGCGCGCCGAGGCGGACCACCTGGCCGAGATCCGCGCGACCATCCAGAAGGCGCTCGACAAGGCGCGCCTGGGCGACGCCGTGCGGTTCCGCGTCGACGAGCGCGGCCTCGTGCTCGGGCTCGTCGCCGACGACGTCTTCTTCGCCGCCGCGAGCGCCGACCTCACGCCCACGGCCCGCGCGGTGCTCGACATCGCCGGCCCCACGCTCAAGGCCCTCGAGGAGCACATCTCCGTCGAGGGACACGCGAACGTGCTGCCCGTGTCCGGCCGGTACGCGACCAACTGGGAGCTGTCCGCCGACCGTGCGACGCAGGTGCTGCGCCACCTCGTGGAGAAGGACGCCCTGCCGGGCGGCCGCATCATGGCCGTCGGGTACGGGGACCAGCGCCCGCTCGTGGGCGGCAAGAGCGGCGCGGCCATGGAGACCAACCGACGCGTGGACCTGGTGATCCTGTCCGACGCGCCCGAGACCGTGCGGGCCCTGCTGCCCGCCATGACCAAGGAGTGAGTGCCGTGCCCGTGGAGCAGCGTGTGGTCGGGTCCGGCGTCAAGATCGGCGCCGGCAAGATCGGTGGGGCCAAGATCGGGACCTCCGCGCCGGAGCCCGAGCCGGAGAAGACGAAGAAGAAGCGCGGCAAGGCGCCGCTCCTCGTCGTCCTGGCGCTCGTCGTCGTGATCGCCGGTGCCGCGGCGTGGTGGTTCCTGCTGCGCCCGACCGGCACGGGGGCCGAGGTCGAGAAGGCGCCCGAGCCGGGCGACGTCGTCGCGGTCGAGCCGGTGAGCCTCAACCTGGCCGGCGGCCACTACCTGCGCCTCGGCTTCTCGCTGCAGCTCACCGCGGACGCGCACGAGGCGCCGGACCCGGCGGTCGCCGTCGACCACGCGATCGCCCTGTTCTCCGGGCGCACGGTCGCGGAGATCTCCGACCCCGCCACGCGTGAGCAGCTGCGCGACGAGCTGGCCGAGCAGCTCGCCGAGGCCTACGACGGGGAGGTGATGGCGGTCTACCTGACCAACTACGTCACGCAGTAGCGCACGACCGCTCACTGCACCCGCCGGCCCCGCGCCGGCGGCACCAGGGCGCCACGGAGGGCGCCGCACCGCTGCGCACCCCGCGAGGGGACCCGGCCACGGACGGACGGGGCGCAGATCACGCAGACGCGTGACACCCGTCGGCACCATCGCCCGGCAACTGCTCACAACTGTCGTCTGCCCGCCGATGGATCGGCCGTGACCGTCCTCGACACTGCCCCGGGCGCACCCGCGGGCGCCCGTGAGCCGCAGGTGGAGCCGTACGACTTCCGCCGCCCGCTCACCCTCGTGCGCGAGCACGCCCGCCACCTCGAGATGGCGTTCGGCCGGCTCGCGCGGCAGTTCGGCACCCAGCTCACCGCCCGGCTGCGGGCCGTCAGCAGCCTCGAGCTCGAGCAGATCGCGCTGCACACGTACGAGGAGTACGTCGGCGGGCTGCCGACGCCGACCGCGATGGTGCTGTGCACGGTCGACCCGACCCGCCAGACGGCGGTGCTCCAGCTCCCGGTCGCCGCGACGATGGTGTGGGTCGACTACCTGTTCGGTGGCGACGGCCGCGGCGACGACCGCCCGGGCCGTGAGCTCACCGAGATCGAGATGACGCTCGTGCGCGAGCTGCTCGAGCACGCGCTCGCGGACATGGAGTACGCGTTCGCGGGCATCACCCGCCTGGGGCTCGAGATCCGCGGCGTGCAGTACAACCCGCAGTTCGTGCAGGCCGCCGCGGCCACCGACGCCGTGCTGGTGGCGACGTTCCGCCTGCGGGTCGGCGAGCGCGAGGACACCCTGACGCTCATGCTCCCGGGCGAGCACATGGTGCACGCGCTCCAGGTCGCGGACGGCGTGGTCGCCACGAGCCCCGAGGACCGGCGCAAGGCGATGGTCGCGCACGCGGACCTCGCGACCGCCGTGGCCGCGGTGCCCGTCGAGGTCGGCGTCCGCTTCGCCCCCGTCACCGTGCAGCCGCGTGACGTGCTCACGCTCGCGGTCGGCGACGTGCTCCCGCTCACCCACCCGTCCACCGAGCCGCTCGACGTGGTCGTCGACGACGTCGTGCTCGCCAAGGCCGCGATCGGCAGCCACGGGCCGCGGCTCGCGTGCCGCGTCGTCGCCGTCACCGAGGAGAACCGCGCATGACCATCACGTCCCAGACCGTCGCCGCCGTCGACGCGAGCGCGGTGGCGCAGGCCGCCGCGGCCCTCGTGCCGTCGTCGGTCCCGCTCGTCGCCGTGCCGTGCGCCGCGGGCGACGTGCCCACCGACCTCGACGCCGTGGTCGCCACGTTCGTCGGTGCGCCGAGTGCCGACCTGCTGTTCGTCGTCGCGGACGCGCTCGCGGACGTCGAGGCGGCCGGCGCCGCGGCCGGTGCGCGGCTCGCACCCGGTGACGCGCTGCGTCCCGCGCTCGAGGCCGCCGCGCAGACGCTCGGCGCCGGGGTGCTCGAGCAGGTGCGCACCGAGCCCGTCGCGCAGGTGCTCGTGCCCGGCGCCGAGGTGTTCGCGCTGCAGCACGACGGCGTCGCGATCGCGTGGTTCGCGGTCCGCGTGCGCGCGGGTCAGCCCACCGCACCGCACGCACCGGCGGGCCGCGTCCCGACGCAGCGCAGCTCGATGCGCATGCTCTACGACGTCGACATGACGCTCACGGCCCAGATCGGCCGCACCACGCTGCCGGTCCGCCAGGTGCTCGACCTGGTCCCGGGCACTGTGCTCGAGCTCGACCGCGCGGCGGGCAGCCCGGCCGACGTCATGGTCAACGGCCGCCTGATCGCGCGCGGCGAGATCGTCGTCGTCGACGAGGCGTACGGCGTGCGGATCACGGAGATCGTCACGGACGAGGACGGACGCTGACCCATGGACGACCTCATGCTCGTCGGACGCGTGCTGCTGTCGCTGGCATGCGTCGTCGGGCTGATCTGGTACGCGGGGCGCAGGCTCAGCGGGACCACGACGCGCGTCGCACGGCGCGGCGGCGACGAGCACGAGGTGCACGTCGTCGGCCGGCAGGGGATCGGGCGGCACTCCGGGGTCGCGGTCGTCGCGATCGGGACGCGCCGCCTGCTCGTGGGGTACGGCGAGCAGCAGGTCACGATGCTCACGGAGCTCGGACCGGTGGTGCCACCGCCCGCCCCGCCTCCGTCGGCGGCGCCGCGCACACGGGTTCCGGCACCGAGACGGGCCCCGCAGCTCGAGCGGGCACACGGTGCGAGCGCGACGCACGACGACGGGATTGCGGCCGCGGTGGGGGCGGCCGTCAAGCCCGGCAAGGTGGGTCAGCTCACGGGTCCGCTCGCCGGCTCCGTGCTCGCGCCGGACACGTGGCGCACGTTCGTGCGCTCGTTGCAGGAGCGGACGGTCAGACGGTGACGCGCGCCGTCCTCGCCCCCGGGTCCGCCCGGGTGGGGGCGTCGCGGGTACGACGAGTGGCCCTGCTGCTCGCGGTGACGTGCGCGCTCGTCGTGATCGGCGTGCTGGCCGCCGGCCCCACGTGGGCTGCACCCGCGCCGCCGACCGACCCGGTCGCGCCCGCGACCCCGGGCGGCGACTCCGTCTCGGTCTCGCTGAACGGTGTCAACGGCACGCCCAGCTCGTCCATCGTGGTGCTCGTCGCGATCACGCTGCTGTCGGTCGCGCCCGCGCTGATCCTCATGATGACGAGCTTCACGAAGATCTTCGTCGTCCTCGCGTTCACCCGGAACGCGCTCGGCCTGCAGGGCGTCCCGCCGAACCAGGTGCTCGCGGGGCTCGCGCTGTTCCTGTCGCTGTTCGTCATGTCGCCCGTGCTGGGCGACGTCAACGACGCGGCGGTCCAGCCGTACCTGTCCGGCGACCTGTCGTTCAGCCAGGCCGTCGACGTGGGTCAGGGACCGCTGCGGGACTTCATGCTCGCGCACACGCGCGAGCAGGACCTCGCGCTCCTGACGCGCGCCGCGGACCAGCCGAACCCGGCCACGCCCGCCGACGTCGAGCTCACGACGCTCGTGCCCGCGTTCTTGCTCTCCGAGCTGCGGTCCGCGTTCATCATGGGCTTCGTCATCTTCGTGCCGTTCCTCGTCATCGACCTCGTGACGTCGGCGGTCCTCATGGCGATGGGCATGATGATGCTCCCGCCCGTGATGATCTCGCTGCCCTTCAAGATCCTGCTGTTCGTGCTCGTCGACGGCTGGGGCCTGATCGTCACGTCGCTCGTCAGCTCCTACACCGGGAGCGGCTGATGGATACCAATGCCGTCCTCGACGTCGCGTTCGACGCGCTCGTCCTGGCCGCCAAGCTCGCCGCACCCGTCCTGGTCAGCGCGCTCGTCGTGGGGTTCGTCGTCTCGCTCGTGCAGTCGGTGACGCAGATCCAGGAGATCACGCTGAGCTTCGTGCCCAAGGCGCTCGCCGCGGGCGTCGCGCTCATGGTGTGCGGGCACTGGATGATCACCGAGCTCGTGACGTTCACGCACGAGCTGTTCGACCGCATCCCGTCGCTGGTCGGGGGCTGACGTGGGGCCGATCGCGCTGACGATGCCGCTCGCCCAGGTCGAGACCGTGATGCTCGCGAGCGTGCGGTTCGCGGCGTTCTTCGTCCTGGCGCCGCCGTTCGCGCACAAGGCCATCCCCGGGCAGGTCAAGGTCGCGCTGTCCCTGGGCCTCGCGCTCGCGGTCGCGCCGCGCCTCGAGCCGCTGGCCGACGAGCGCACGGCCGCCTTCCTCGCGGCGCTCGTCGCGCAGGCGCTCGTGGGCGCCGCCCTGGGGTTCGGGGTCATGCTCGTGTTCTCGGCGCTGCAGTCCGCGGGCGGGCTCATCGACATCTTCGGCGGGTTCCAGGTGTCGTCCGGGTACGACCCGCTGGGCATGACGAGCGGCGCGGTGTTCCAGCGCTTCTACCAGCTCCTGGCGCTCGTCCTGCTGTTCGTCACCGACGGCTACCTCGTGGTCGTCTCGGGGCTCGTGCGCACGTTCGACGCGCTGCCGGTCGACGCGATCCTCGACCCCGCGGCGGTCGCCGAGAACCTCGCCGGCGGTCTCGGCCAGATGTTCCTCGCGGCGCTGCAGATCGCCGGGCCCATGGTCGTCGTGCTGTTCCTCGCCGACGTCGGCCTCGGCCTGCTCACGCGCGTCGCGCCCGCGCTCAACGCGTTCGCGCTCGGGTTCCCGCTCAAGGTGCTGCTCACGCTGCTGATGTCCGGGTTCGCGGTCGTCGGCCTGCCCCACGTGGTCGAGGGGCTCACCGACCGGTCGGTCGTCGAGATGCTGGGGGTGCTGCCGTGAGCAGCGACGGTCAGGACCGCACCGAGAAGGCCACCCCGCAGCGGATGAAGGACGTGATCCGCAAGGGTCGCCTCGGACGTTCGCAGGACCTGTCGGCGTGGCTGGGCCTGGGCGCAGCCGCGCTCATGCTGCCCGCCGTGCTCACACGCGCGCAGGGCGCCGCCGAGCACCAGCTCGCCACGGTGCGCGACATCGCGCGCAACCCCAGCACCGACGGCGCGCTGTCCGCGCTCGGCGAGGGGCTGACGAGCCTGCTCGGGACGCTCGCCCCCTTGTTCGCGGGGGTCGTCGTCGTGGCGCTGACCGTCGGCATCGCGCAGGGCGGCTGGCGTCCGCGCCGGTTCCGGATCGTGCTCGACCACCTCAAGCCGAAGTCGGCGGTGCAGCGGCTCGTCGGGCCGCAGGCCTGGTGGCAGGGCGCGAAGACGCTGCTCAAGAGCGCGGTCGTCGGCCTCGTGCTCTACGTCGCGATCCAGTCCATGATCCCGCTGGTCCTCGCCTCGGGCCGGCTGCCGATCGGCGAGCTGCTCGCCCAGGCGGGCTCGGGGACGACGAACCTGCTGCGGCTGGGCATCGCCGCGGGCCTCGTGCTCGCGGCCGCCGACGTGTTCGTCGTGCTCCGCCGCAACCGCAAGCAGACCCGCATGACGCGGCGGGAGATCAAGGAAGAGCACAAGCGCACCGAGGGCGACCCGCTCGTCAAGGGTCAGATCCGCTCGCGGCAGATGGCCATGAGCCGCAACCGGATGCTCGCCGAGGTCGCGAACGCCGACGTCGTGCTCGTCAACCCGACGCACGTCGCGGTCGCGCTGCGCTACGAGCCCGGGACGGGTGCGCCGCGCGTCGTCGCCAAGGGCGCCGGGGCGGTGGCCGCCAAGCTGCGCGCCGTCGCCGCGGAGCACCGCGTGCCGATGGTCGAGGACGTGCCGCTGGCCCGCGCGCTGCACGCGACGTGCGAGCTCGGCCAGGAGATCCCCGCGCACCTGTTCACCGCGGTCGCGACCGTGCTCGCGTTCGTGATGGCGCTGCGCCGCAAGGGTGCCGCCGCGGGCCGGCACCGCCTGGCCACCGGGCCGACCCTCTCGCCCGACGACCCCATCGACCACCGGGCCGCCGCACGCGCGGCCCGCCGGCCCGCCCGGGCCGGCACGACGACCGCGACCTCCGGGAGGACGCCGTGAAGAACCGCTCGATCGCGCCCATGGCGGTGCCGGCAGGAGTCGTCGGCGTCGTCCTGCTGCTCGTCGTGCCGCTGCCGGCCGCGCTGCTCGACCTGCTGATCGTCGTCAACATCACGGGCTCGCTCGTCGTGCTGCTGACCGCGATGTACGTGAAGCGGCCGCTCGACTTCTCGGTGTTCCCGTCGCTGATCCTGGTGCTCACGCTCTTCCGGCTCGGGCTCAACGTCGCGTCCACCCGCCTGGTGCTGCGGGACGGCTACGCGGGCCAGGTGATCGACGCGTTCGGGCACTTCGTGGTCGGCGGCTCGCTCGTGATCGGTCTCGTGATCTTCCTGATCCTCGTGGTGATCCAGTTCGTCGTCATCACCAACGGTGCCGGGCGTGTGGCCGAGGTCGGCGCGCGGTTCACGCTCGACGCGATGCCCGGCAAGCAGATGGCGATCGACGCCGACCTGAACTCCGGCCTGATCGACGAGGACACCGCCCGCAGGCGTCGCGCCGACGTCGCCGCCGAGGCCGACTTCTACGGCGCGATGGACGGTGGCTCGAAGTTCGTCAAGGGCGACGCGATCGCCGGCATCGTCATCACCGTCATCAACCTCATCGGTGGCTTCGTCATCGGCATGATGCAGATGGGCATGTCCCCGGCCGAGGCGCTCGAGCGGTTCAGCCTGCTGACGATCGGCGACGGCCTGGTCACGCAGATCCCCGCGCTGCTGCTCTCGGTCGCCACGGGCATCGTCGTGACGCGGTCGACCGCCGAGGGCGACATGGGCACCGCGGCCGCGAGTCAGCTCACGCAGTCCCGCACCGCCCTGATGATCGCGGGCGCAGGGGCGATCGTGCTCGCGCTGATCCCCGGCATGCCCAAGGTGCCGTTCATCCTCGTCGGCACGGTCCTGATCATCACCTCGCAGCGGATCAAGTCCGCCGAGCGCAAGACCGCCGCGGACGAGGCCACCGCCGCCGCGAGCGACGCCGTCGCGCTGCCCGGCCCGGACTCGCCCGAGCAGCTCATCGAGCAGATGCGCGTGCACGTCCTCGAGGTGCTGCTCGCGCCCGACCTGGTCACGCTCGTGGGGGAGGGGCCCGACGGCGACCTGCTGGGCCGTGTGCGCGCGCTGCGGCGCAAGATCGCGCTCGAGCTGGGGATCGTCGTGCCGCCCGTGCGCACGCGCGACAGCGTGGACCTGCCGGCCTCGACGTACGCCGTGCGGATCGCCGGCGTCGAGGTCGGTCGTGGGCAGGCGCCTGCGGGCCGCGTGCTCGCCCTCGGCGACGACCTCGCGGCGCTGCCCGGGACGCCCGTCGTCGAGCCCGTGTTCGGGCTGCCCGGCAAGTGGGTGCCGGCCGAGCTGCGGCACGCCGCCGAGCTCGCGGGCGCGACGGTCGTCGACCGCGTGTCCGTGCTCATCACGCACCTCGGTGCGCTCGTGCAGCAGAACGCCGCGCGCCTCATGACGCGCGAGGACGTCCGCGTGCTCACCGAGGGCGTCAAGCGCGTCAACCCCTCGGTCGTCGAGGAGCTCGTGCCGGGCCTGCTGAGCCTGGGCGAGGTGCAGCGCGTGCTGCAGGGCCTGCTCGCCGAGGAGGTCCCGATCCGCGACCTCGGCCGCATCTTCGAGGCGCTCACGCTGCGCGCCCGCACGAGCACCGAGCCGGAGAGCCTGGTCGAGGCCGCGCGCGTCGCGCTGGGCCCCGCGCTCGCGGCGCCGCACGTCGAGGAGGGCGTGCTGCGCGTCATCACGCTCGACCCGATCCTCGAGCAGTCGCTGCTCGACGGCCTGCGGCCGGGCGACGGCGGCTCGCAGCTCGTCGTCGACCCGATGCGCGTCGACGCCGTGCTGCGCCAGCTGCGCGAGTGCGTCGCGCAGGCCGAGGCGAGCGGGCGGCCCGTCGTGCTGGTGTGCGCGCCGACCATCCGGCCCGCGCTGCGCCGGCTCGTCGCGCTCGGCCTGCCGCGCCTGCCCGTGCTGTCCTACACCGAGGTGACCGGCGCCGGAGTGACCGTCGAGACGACCCAGGTGGTGAGCGGTGGCCACGCGATTGCTGCTTGAGGGCTCGCACCTGGCGGCCCTGCTCGCGCACGTCGCGTCCGAGCTCGGCCCCGACGCGAAGGTCGTGCGCGCCGAGCGCGTGCGCAGCGGCGGGATCGCGGGGTTCTTCCAGCGGGAGCACTACGAGCTGACGGTCGACGTCCCGGACAAGCCCGCCGCGGCGCCGCGCCGCCCGCGGCGCCCGGCTCCCGTCGGGCTGGACGCGCTCGTGGACGCGGCCGACGAGGCCGACGACGCGACGGGCCTGGCGGGTGCGGCCGACGCGCCCCAGGTCTCGACCGGCAGCGAGGCGTTCGCCGACGTGCTCGCGCAGGTGCGCGCCCTGGCCGCCGACACCGGCGGGCTGCCCGTCGCCGCGCACCAGGGCGTCCGGAGCGAGGTGGTGCTGCCGCCGCGCCCGCCCGAGCCGAGCGCCGACGAGCTGGTCCGCCGGCTCGCCGGGCTGGGCGTCCCGTCGTCGCTGCTCGCGCACCGTCCCGTGACGCTCTCGGCGTGGGCCGCCGCGCTCCCGCCCGCACCCGTGCCGGTGCGCGACCCGGGGCGCGTCCTCGTCGTCGCCGGTCCGCCGGGGGTGGTCGACACGACCGCCACGCTGATCGCCGACCGGCTCGACCTGCCCGCCGACGCGGTCGTGCTCGCCGGGACCCTCGTGGCGCGCGCCGGCACCGGCCGCGGCCGGCCCGCCCGGCACCGTCCCGCGGACGTCGCCGCGGCCGAGGCGTGGCGCGCCGGCGCGGGCAAGGCCCCGCACTCGTGGGTGGTCGCGCTCGCGGTCGCCGACGGTGCCGAGGAGCGCGAGGCCGCCCGCGACCTCCTGCGCGCGCTCGCGCCCGACCAGGCGTGGGCCACGGTCGACGCACGCACCCGGACCGCGGACGTGCGCGCGTGGCTCGCCGAGGTCGGGCCGTTCGACGCGCTCGCGGCGCGCGGGCTGTTCGACACCGCCGAACCCGGCGCGGTGCTCGACCTCGGCACGCCCGTCGCGTGGTTCGACGGCATCCCGGCGACGCCCACGGCGTGGGCCTCGGCACTCGACCGCGCGCTCGACGGCGCGTCCGGCTGGTGAGCGGCGAGCCGGGCCGCCGCCGTGCCTACTGCGGCGTCGGGTCGGACGCGGGCTCGGGGGACGACGAGGCGGGCGGCCGGGGCTCGGCGTGCCACGCCGACCACGCGTCGCGCGCCCGGGTGAGCGCCCGGCGGACCTCGGCGGCGTCCCGGGTCCGGGCCGCGCGCTCGTCGGGCAGCAGGCGGTGCAGGTGCTGCTCGACCATGTCGAGCTCGCCGAGCAGGAACCCGCAGTGGTCGGCCAGCGACCCCGCCTCGGCCGGGAGCCACTGCTCGGGCGGCGTCAGCCAGGAGACGTACGGCGTCGAGCCGGGCGGGATGACGCTCGCGGCCAGCGCGTCGTCGAGCCACGCCGCGGTCTTCTCGAGGCCCTGCTCGCGCGCGACCTCGACGACGGCACGCGCCAGGTCGGTCGCGGCCTGCGCCTGTCGGCGCACCGCGGTCAGCGCGCCGACCACGAGCGCGGCGTCGGGGCCGGCCGAGCTGCTCACCGCGAGGTCCAGCACCGCCAGCACGTCGAGCCCGGGGTCGCTCAGGTCGACCTCGGCGCGCCGCAGCTCGACGAGCTCGTCGAGCTCGGACTGTGTCTGGCCGTAGCGCACGACGAGGTCGTCGTCCCGGGGCTCGTTCGTCGCCTGCATGCCTCGTCGTTCGTCGGACCCGTGCCGGTGGGCGCGGGTCAGCGGGCGTCATCCGCGTGTCCGCGGGAACGCAGGGCTACGCCTGCGTACCGACGAACCGTACGACCAGCCGCCCGGTACGTCCACGATTTGCCGCATCCCAGCTGTCGGGCGTGGACACCGTGACGGTCGCGGCGGCCGACGCGCCCGGCTCGAGCGCGGGAGGGAGGCCGTCGACCCGGACCTGCGGCTCCTCGACGAACGCCTCGTCCGACGGCACGGGCGCCCACGCGAACGCCGACCCGACGAGCACGCTCACCGCGGCGTCGTTGGACACGCGGATCGTGAACGTGCGCTCGTCGCCGGGGGCCAGACCGTCGAGCACCTCGCTGGGCAGCGTCACGTGGTCCCGGCCCATCACCGCGCCCGGGACGTCCGGCAGCGTCAGCCGCAGCGAGTCGCCGGGCCGTGCGTCGACGTGCGTCGTGACCTGCACGGCATCGGCGGTCTGGCGGACCGCGATGCCCACGGCGACCACGCTCACGGTCGCGAGCAGCACCGCGCACGCACGACGCCACCGGTCCGACGCGCGCGACCGACGCACGCCGCGCCCTGCCGTGGGCCGACCCTGTGCGGTCAGCAGCACGGTCGCGCTCTCGCCCGCGACCACGACGGGTCGGGACGGTGCGTCGGCGGTGGGCACACCCGTCCGATCGGTCACGGCCGAGTCGGGATGAGCGGTTCGCTCCGGTATTGTCGCCGCATGCTCGTGCTCACACGCCGTGCCGGCGAGAGCGTCGTGATCGGCGACGGGATCGTCGTCACCATCATCGACGTCCGCGGCGACGGCGTGCGGATCGGCATCGACGCACCCCGCTCCGTCAAGGTGCACCGTGCCGAGGTGCTCGACGCGGTGAAGGCCGAGAACGCCGGCGCCGCCGTGCCCGACGACGCCGCCGAGGCGACCGCCGCCGCCCTGCGGTCGATCCTGCCCGGCCCGGCCGCCGCGCCCAGCCCGGCGCAGCCCGAGTGACGCAGTCCGAGTGACGCATCCCGCGTGACGCTGCCCGCGTGACACAGCCCGCGTGACGCTGCCCGGGTGACGCAGCCCAGGTGGAGCACGGCGCGGCCCGGCCCGCGCCTCCGTCCGCCCCCGTGATGTGACGTCCGCCGCGCACACACTCCTCATGTCCGGCACTCCTCGGCCGATGAGTCGGGTCGCCGGGTGGTGTCGACAGCCCCCGCAGGAGGGTTGTCATGGAGGAGATCGACGAGATCGTCCACGAGTTCCTGGTCGAGAGCCACGAGAACCTCGACCAGCTCGACCGCGACCTGATCGCGCTCGAGGGAGCTCCCGGTTCGCGTGAGCTCTTGAGCAGCGTGTTCCGGACGATCCACACGATCAAGGGGACCAGCGGGTTCCTCGCGTTCGGCCGTCTCGAGCGGCTCGCCCACGTGGGCGAGAACCTGCTCGTGGACCTGCGCGACGGTCGCCGGTCGATGGACCAGCCGACGACCGACGTCCTGCTGCTCATGGTCGACACCGTGCGCGACCTGCTCGGGTCGATCGAGCGGACCGGTGGCGAGGGTGACGTCGACGTCGAACCCGCCGTCGCCGCGATCACGCGGGTGCACGACGACGTACCCGCCGCCGCGCAGGCACCGACGACGCCGGACGCCGAGCCCGAGACCCCCGCTGCCGACGCGCCTGCCCTCGAGACGCGCGCAGCGCAGACCACGGCCGTCGAGACCCAGGCCGTCGAGACCCAGGCACCCGAGACGAACGCTGACGAGACGAGTGCTGACGAGGTGAGCGCAGTGGAGACGGCGGCCGACGAGGCGGAGGTCGAGCCCGCTCCCGCCGCCCAGGCCCCCGCGCGCCCCGGGATCATCCCGTCGCCGCGCGCCGAGGCCGTGCCGAGCGACGAGGTGGGCACGCAGCGCGGCGCCGCGGACTCCTCGATCCGCGTCGACATCGAGCTCCTCGACCAGCTCATGCGCCAGGTGGGCGAGCTCGTCCTGGCCCGCAACCGGATCAGCCGCCTCGCGTCGTCGCAGCAGGACGTCGACCTCGCGCGCTCGGCCCAGCAGCTCAACCTCATCGCCTCGGAGCTGCAGGAGGGTGTCATGCGCACCCGCATGCAGCCCATCGAGCACGTGTGGTCGAAGATGCCGCGCGTCGTGCGCGACCTGGCGGCGCTGTGCGGCCGTGAGGTGCGCCTCGAGATGGTCGGTGGCGACACCGAGCTCGACCGCAGCCTGCTCGAGGCGGTCAAGGACCCGCTGACGCACCTGGTGCGCAACGCGGTGGACCACGGCATCGAGCCGCGCGAGGTGCGGGTCGCGGCGGGCAAGCCCGCCCAGGGTCTGCTCGAGCTGCGCGCGTCGCACGCGGGTGGCCAGGTCTCGGTCGAGGTCCGCGACGACGGCCGAGGGATCGACCCCGAGGTCGTCGGCGCGAAGGCCATCGCGAAGGGTCTGCGCACGCCCGAGCAGGTCGCCGCCATGAGCGCGAACGAGCTGCTCCAGCTGCTGTTCCTGCCGGGGTTCTCGACGGCCGAGAAGGTCACCAACGTGTCCGGCCGCGGCGTCGGCATGGACGTCGTCCGCACGCGCATCGAGGCGATCGGCGGCACCGTCGACGTCGAGTCCGTCGTGGGCGCCGGCACCGTGTGGCGCCTGCGGATCCCGCTGACGCTCGCGATCATGCCGTCGCTGTCGGTCGAGTGCGCGGGCGACCTGTACGCGCTGCCGCAGGTGCACGTGGTCGAGCTCGTCGCGCTCGACGCGCAGCGCTCGGACTCGGGCGTCGAGTACGTGCACGCCGCGCCGGTCTACCGGCTGCGCGGCGAGCTGCTGCCGCTGGTCTCGCTCGCGGGCGTCCTGGGCGTCGAGGTGCCGCAGGACGAGCACCCCGCGGTCATCGCGGTCGTGCAGGCGGACCAGCAGCGCTTCGGCCTGCTCGTCGACCGCGTGCTGACCACCGAGGAGATCGTCGTGACGCCCCTGGCGGCGCGGCTCAAGGCCATCGGCGTGTACTCGGGTGCCACGGTGCTCGGGGACGGCCGGGTCGCGCTCATCCTCGACGTCCAGGCGATCGCGCGCCGCGCGATCACGCGGGACAGCGAGCTGTCGACGCGCGACGCGAACGCCGCGAGCATCACGCGCGCCGAGGTCGAGCAGGTGCTCGTCGCGGGCATCGGCGGCGGCCGCCGGGTGGCGATGCCGCTCGCGTCGGTCGCGCGGCTCGAGCACGTGCGCGCCGAGCAGGTCGAGCTCGTCGGCGGCCGTGAGGTCGTGCAGTACCGCGGCACGATCCTGCCGCTCGCGCGTCTCGACCGGCTGCTCGGCACGTTCGCCAAGGAGTCCGACGAGCTGCTCCTCGTCGTCTACACGCGCGGCAGCCGCTCGGTCGGCCTCGTCGTGGAGGAGATCGTCGACATCGTCGAGGACGAGGTCGGCAACCACTCGACGATCGACGACAGCGGCCTGACCGGGTCGACCGTCCTCGGCGACAAGGTCACCGAGCTGCTCGACGTCCGCTCGGCGGTCCTGGCCGCCGACCGGGAGTTCTACGACGAACCCGCGCCGGACGACGTGTTCGCCGGCCTCGACGAGCTCGTGGGAGCAGCGCGATGAGCAGCTACGTGACCTTCACCGTCGACGCGGGCCTGTACGGCGTCGACGTCCAGCGGGTGCAGGAGGCCCTGCGGGCGCACGCGCGCACCCGCGTGCCGCTGGCCCCCGAGGGCGTCGCCGGCCTGGTGAACCTGCGCGGTCAGGTGGTCCTCACGGTCGACCTGCGGCCGCGCCTGGGCCTGCCCCCGGTGGACGACGACGCCCAGCAGATGATGGTCGTCGTCCAGGTGGGCGGTGAGACCGTCAGCCTCCTGGTCGACGAGATCGGCGACGTCGTCGACGTCTCGCCCGAGCGTGTCGAGGCCCCGCCGGACACGCTCGACCCCGCCATCCGGCCGCTGATCCGCGCGGCCTGCACGCTCGACGACCGGCTCCTGCTGGTCCTCGACGTCGACGAGGCCGCCGCGGCCTGATCCGCGTCGTCCCCTCTGCACTGCCCTCGTGGCGTCGTCGATCCCCCCGACCGACCCCACCACGCCCGCGATCCACCCAAGGAGGCCTCCCATGAGCACCACCCCCGCTGCACCGCCGCGACCTCGCCGAGCTCGCTGGTTCTCCGACCGCGGGCTGCAGACGAAGATCTTCTCCGTCTTCGCGCTCCTCGGCGTCGTCGCCGTGGCCTGCGGCTGGTACGCGATGTCCTCGCTCGAGAAGTCGAAGGACGACCTGGAGACGGTCGCGAGCCTGCAGGCCGAGATCGCGGACGTGCGCTCGCTGGTGCACCAGAACCAGATCAAGGGCCGCATGATCATCGCCCAGATCGCGGCGTCCGACCAGCAGTCGGACAAGGACGTGTGGACCGTCAAGCTCGCCGACAACGACCGCGAGCTCAACGGGCAGATCGATGCCTTCACGGCGTCCGCCGCCGGCACCGCCGAGCCCTGGGTCGCGTTCCTCGACGACTACGCAGCGTTCCTCGCCGTCCGTGACGGGCAGCTCGTGCCCGCGGCGCAGGGCGCGGACGTCGCGCGCTACGCCGAGGTCCGCGACGTCGTCGCGCAGCCGCTCATCGACGCGTACGCGGCCGACCTCGACGCGGCCGCCGCGGAGATCACCGCGTACGTGCAGGGGATGGCCGACGCGGCCTCCGACCGGACCACGAAGGCCAAGACGATCATGATCGTCGCGCTCCTGGCCGCGCTCGCCGCCTCGCTCGCGCTCGGCTGGGTCGTGGTGCGCGGGATCCGCAAGTCGGTGAGCAAGGTGCAGGGGACGCTCGAGGCGATGGCCGGTGGCGACTTCACGGTCGCGGCCGAGGTCGACAGCCGGGACGAGCTGGGCCGCATGGCCGCCGCCCTGGGCAGCGCGCAGACGGCGGTGCGCGAGACGCTCGCGGGCGTCGTCGAGACCGCTCAGACCGTCGCGGCCGCGGCCGAGGAGCTCTCCGCCGCCTCGCAGCAGGTCGGCTCGACGTCCGAGGAGACGTCCGCGCAGGCGGGTGTCGTGGCCGCGGCGGCCGAGCAGGTCTCGCGCAACGTGCAGGCGGTCGCGGCGGGTGCCGAGCAGATGGGTGCCTCGATCCGGGAGATCGCGCAGAACGCCACGGAGGCCGCCAAGGTCGCCTCGACGGCCACGGGCGTGGCCGCGCAGGCGAACGACACGGTCGCGCGGCTGGGGACGTCGTCGGCGGAGATCGGCAACGTCGTCAAGCTGATCACGACGATCGCGGAGCAGACGAACCTGCTGGCGCTGAACGCGACGATCGAGGCGGCGCGGGCCGGGGAGGCCGGCAAGGGCTTCGC
>PJUF01000907.1_pt1 | contig 17571 bp, 17 predicted proteins | sample 1512191 | NCBI WGS metagenome assembly PJUF01 (sample SAMN08177673, study PRJNA422409) | Feces metagenome, whole genome shotgun sequencing project. | isolation source: Chicken feces (3) enriched on wood chips | host: Gallus gallus | place: USA: Madison | collected 2015-01-15 | reverse complement strand
TGGGAGCATATCCAGCGCGTCTATGAGTTGTGCGACCACAACGTCTCCGAGACGGCCCGTCGCCTGGGCATGCACCGCCGCACCCTGCAACGCATCCTGGCCAAACGCGCGCCGCGATAGGCTGCGCCTATCGCTTCATTGTGGGGCGCTATGCTCGCGACGCGGTCGCTCGCGACTTGAGCGCATTGTTCTTCTCCTTCTCCCCTTGTGAGAGAAGGCGCTACTCCCGCATCGTCCGGAGCGCGCCCAGGCGGGCGAAGGCCAGGGTCAGGGCCTTGCGGCGCGCCGGGGCGAGGGGCGTCGCCGGCGCCTCGCGCACCACCGCCCCGCCGAAACCGTCAGCGACGATCAGACCCGGTTCGTCAGGCAGCACGCCCTCAGGAAACTCCGGCGCCACGGCGAAATAGAAGGCGTCGCAGAAGGGGCCGTACTCATGCCACTTCCGGTCGACGCGATAGTCGTCGATCCCCGACTTCACCTCGCAGATGACGATGTCCCCCTTCGGCCCCAGGGCCATGACGTCGGCGCGCCGTCCATTGGGCAGGCAGACCTCCAGCAGGGGCGCATAACCCATGTCCGCCATCAGCCGGGCGGCCCCGCGCGTGACGGACAGGGTCGTTTCAGGGCGGCTGAAGACCAGTTCGAGATGAAGCGCGGCGGCGGGCATTCGCCTTTATGTTCCGCCTATGTTCCTATCGCAAGCGCTGCCGGTTCAGACGCCACTGATCCCGCGTCTGGCCCCACAGATTGACGGCGTGCTCATGGAAGGGCGGCGGCATGACGGCCGGTCCGCGATTGGTCGAGCCCAGCCGTTCCGCCACCTTCTCCGACGCCCGGTTGTCCGGGTCGATGCAGTGGATGACGTCCGCCCAGTCCAGCACGTCGCAGGCGTAGTCCATGGTCGCGACGGCGGCCTCGATCGCATAGCCCTTGCCCGTGGCGTCGGGGTGCAGGCTCCAGCCCACCTCGCGGCCCGGCCAGTCATAGGGATGCAGCGGCCCGATGCGGCCCATCCACAGGCCGGTCGCCTTCTCGATGACCGAAAACATGCCCTCGCCATGCAAGGCCCACATGCCCGCGACCGAGGCGATGGTCCGCCAGACCTGATGCTTCGACTGCGGCCCGCCGATGAAACGCGTCGTGTCCGGGTCGGCCTGAAACTCGGCCCAGCGCGGAAAATCATCCAGCGTCGGCGGGCGCAGGAACAGACGCTCGGTCTCCAGCGTGGGACCGAGAAGCGAAGCAGGGCGTTCGATCACAACAGATACTCGCGTTCCAGGGTGTAGACGCTGCCGTCGCCGGTCAGGACGCTGGAATAGAGGCCGAAGCGATCCACGCGGATCGGCGGCGACTTCAACAGGTTGTGCCCCGCGATCCAGGCGCCGATACGGTCCGGGTTCGCCTGGGGCTTCAGATAGGCCAGAGTGACGTGCGGGCGGTATTCGCGCTTTTCAGGCGGGACGCCCGCCCGTTCGCCCGCCGCGCGGCAACGCCCGGCCAGGACGCTCAGCGGCTCCGACCGGTCCAGCCCCGCCCACAGGGTGTGGCTGCGATGCGCGTCTCCGAAGGCGCCGACGCCGTTCAGGGTGACTTCGAACGCCGCTCCGCCCTCGGCGCGGGTCAGTTCCGACGCCAGATCGTCGGCCGTGCGCTCAGACGCCTCGCCATAGAAGGCCAGGGTGACGTGCAGGGCGTCCAGCGGCCGCCAGCGGGCGCCGGGCAGGCCGGACTGGCGCCGCGCCAGGGTCTCGGCGACGTCCTCGGGAATGGCGATGGCGGTGAACAGGCGCAACATGCGACCCTTGGTAGCGGGCGGAACCGGCGGCCGGAAGTCCGGTTTTTCTTGCATGGACGTCTCCGCGTCCCGATATTTGAGCCACGGGTCGGGATATTTCCGGCCACATGGGAGACTTCTTTCGCGATGAGCGATTTCAACAACGGCTATGCGCGCCCGCTTCCGCAGTCGGCGGACATGTCCGTCGACGCCGGCCTGCGCGCCTTCATGCTGGGCGTCTACAACAAGCTGGCGATCGGCCTGGTCGTCGCCGGCGCCCTGGCCTACCTGACGGGCAATTACGGCCCGGTGCAGCAGATGCTCTATGTGCAGGCGCCGGACGGCCGCATCGGCCTGACCCTGCTGGGCATGATCGTTCAGTTCTCGCCGCTGGTCATGCTGTTCGGCTCGATGTTCTTCATGAAGAACCCGACCGCCAAGGGCGTGAATGCCCTCTACTGGGCCGTGGTCGCCACCATCGGCGCCGGCCTCGGCGTGCTGTTCCTGCGCTACACCCACGGCTCGCTGGCCTCGACCTTCTTCGTCACGGCGGCGGCCTTCGCGGGCCTCAGCCTGGTTGGCTACACGACCAAGAAGGACCTGAGCGGCATGGGCACCTTCCTGATCATGGCCGTGATCGGCCTGATCATCGCCATGCTGGTCAACGCCTTCCTCGTGAAGTCGGGCATGTTCGGCCTGGTGATCTCGGGCGCGGGCGTGCTGATCTTCTCGGGCCTGATCGCCTACGACACCCAGCGGCTGAAGATGACCTACTACGCCCTGGGCGGCGACCAGAACGCCATGGGCGTGGCCACGGGCTTCGGCGCCCTGAGCCTGTTCATCAACTTCATCAACCTGTTCCAGTTCCTGCTGGCCTTCATGGGCGGCAGCCGGGAATAGGGGCTTGATAAGCGCGCTATGGCCGCGACGCGGTCACGGCCGACTTGAGCGCATAGGCTGCCCGTCCGAAGGGCGATAGGCCAAAAAGAATGAGGCCCCGACGGCGACGTCGGGGCCTCATTCTTTGGACCACGCTCCCCCACCACGCCGTCATCCTCGGGCTTGACCCGAGGATCGGGTTGTCCGCGCGCGCGGCGCCGACCGTCGAGGATGCATCGTCGCTCGATCCTCGGGTCAAGCCCGAGGATGACGGCAGAGAGAGAGGCCAAGAGCGCTTCCGGCCCTACTCCACCACCGTGAACTTGCGGCTGTCGAACACCCGCAGCACCTGGGCCAGGTCGCGGCCGCGCTTCAGCACATGGCCACCCTCGCCGATCACGGCCCACTGGCCCTGTTTCAGCCGCAGGGCCGGACGCTTCTCGATGCGATAAAGGGGGGCGTCGCCGTGGCGGCGGAAGACGGCGAATTCGGCATGGTCCTTCTGGCCGGCCATGGCGTAATCGCGCCATTCGCCCGCGGCCACCATCCGCCCATAGACCCGCAGCATCTGGTCCAGTTCCCGCCGGTCGAAGAAGACCGGCCCGGCCTGGGGCTGCGCGTTCGGACTGTCGACGTCGAAGCTCATGGCTTCAACTTAGGCCCCGTATCGCGAAACGCCAGCGTCAGCGCTCCACTTGTCACCCGCCGCGCGGGCGTCCAAAAGGCGCGTCAACGATCTGATTTGACGGAGACGAACCCATGGCGACGAGCGAAGGCTGGGACATGCCCACCGGAGACCTCATGAAGGGCAAGAAGGGCCTGATCATGGGGGTGGCCAACTCCAGCTCCATCGCCTGGGGCATCGCCTCGCAGCTGGCCGCCCAGGGCGCCGAGCTGGCCTTCACCTACCTGGGCGAGGGTCTTGAGCGCCGCGTGCGCCCGCTGGCCGAGAGCGTCGGCGCCAGGCTGCTGATCCAGGCCGACGTCACCGACGACGCCTCGATGGACGCCGCCTTCGCCGAGTTGGAGAAGGAATTCGGCATGATCGACTTCGTCGTCCACTCGGTGGCCTTCGCCAACAAGGACGAGCTGAAGGGCTCCTTCGTCGACAACACCACCCGCGACAGCTTCCTGCTGGCCATGAACATCTCGGCCTTCAGCTTCGTCGACGTGGCCAAGCGTTCGGCCAGGCTGATGCCGAACGGCGGCTCGATGATCACCCTGACCTATCTGGGGTCCGAACGGGTCATCCCGAACTACAACACCATGGGCGTGGCCAAGGCCGCCCTGGAAGCCGCGACCCGCTACATCGCCCGCGACCTGGGTCCGAAGAACATCCGCGTCAACGCCATCTCGGCGGGCGCCATGCGCACCTTGTCGCTGGCGGGCATCTCGGGCGGACGCGGCCTGCACTCCAAGTCGGCGCAGTTCTCCCTGATCAAGGAAGAGACCTCGATGGAAGGCGTCGCCGGCGCCGCCCTGTGGCTGTGCTCGGACCTGGGCCGCTCGACGACGGGCGAGGTCGTCCACGTCGACGCCGGTTTCCACGCCGTCGGCCTGCCGGACGACATGGAGGGCTGAGCCCTCGAGTGAGATCAGGAAAAGTTGCAGACTTTTCCGGTTCGATCTCACGCCGCCCTCAGCGGGCCGCAGCGCCCCGGCAGCAGGCCTCGATGTTGTTGCCGTCGGGGTCCAGCACGAAGGCCCCGTAATAGTCCCCGGCCCCTTCGCGGGGGCCGGGCGCGCCGTTGTCGCGGCCGCCCGCCGCCAGGGCCGCCCGATGGAAGGCCTCGACCATGGCCTTGTCCCGCGCGACGAAGGCGACGTGCATCTGGTTCAACCCTGCGCGCGAACCCTCGACCCAATAGGACGGCCGCGTGGTCCCGATCCACAGATAGGGAATGGGCTGTTCGGCGCTGTGGCCGAACAGGAAGGACTCCGGAGAATTACTGGCGGTCTGCAGACCCAGAGCCTCCGCCACGGCGTCATAGAAGCGGCGGGCCGCCGTCAGGTCCGAAACGATGATCCCGGTGTGGTCCAGCATGACGACTCAAACGACGCCAGAACGGCGCCGTTCCCCTTTGCGAAGCGTTGCGGCGCAGCCTAAGCCATAGGGCATGAGCCTGTCCCGCCTGCCGCCTTCTTCCAGCATTGTGGCCGCCAGCTTCTCGGCCGCCGCCGTGGCGACCGTCGTCGGCTTCGGCGGCACGGTCGCCCTGGTGGTGCAGGCCGGACAGGCCATGGGCGCGGCCCCCGCCCAGATCATTTCCATGGTCACCGCCCTGTGCCTGGGCATCGGCCTGCCCGGCGCGGTGCTGAGCTGGCGGCTGAAGATGCCCGTGGTGCTGGCCTGGTCGACGCCGGGTGCGGCCCTGCTGGCCGCCTCGACGCTCGGCCTCGGCTGGTCGACGGCCGTGGGGGCCTTCGTCATCGCCGGGCTGATGATGGTGCTGACCGGCCTGATCCCGGCGCTGGGTCGGCTGGCCGAGCGCATTCCGGCGGCCGTCGCCTCGGCCATGCTGGCGGGGGTGCTGCTGCCCTTCTGCCTCAAGCTGTTCCTAGTGTTTCCGACCGATCTGACGCTGGCGGCGGGTCTGCTGCTGGTCTTTCTGGTCATGCGCCGGCTGGCGCCCGCCTGGTCCCTGCCCGCCGTTCTGGTCGCCGCCTTCGCGGTCCTGGCCCTGCGCGGCCAGGTCGCCCTGCCCGAAGGCGCCGGCCTGTTCGGCGCCCTGTCGCCGGTCATGCCCGCCTTCGACTGGAAGGCGGCGGTCAGTCTGGCCCTGCCGCTGTATCTGGTGACGCTGGCGTCGCAGAACCTGCCGGGCCTGGTGGTGCTGAGGGCCGCAGGCTACGCCCCGCCCGCCGGAAAGCTGATCTTCTGGGGCGGACTGACAAGCACCCTGCTGGCGCCGTTCGGCGCGCACGGCGTCAACCTGGCCGCCATCACCGCCGCCATCTGCACCGAGCCGGACGCCCACCCCGACGCCGCCAAACGCTGGACCGTGGGGGTGATCTACGGCCTGTTCTACCTGGTCGTCGCCCTGTTCGCGGCGCCGCTGGCGGGCCTGTTCATCGCCATGCCGACCGGCGCCCTGGCCGCCATCACCGGCCTGGCCCTGATCGCGCCCCTGACCGGATCGCTGGGGGCCATGATGGGCGAGGTCAAGGATCGCGAGGCGGCGGTGCTGACCTTCGCCGCCACCGCGTCGGGCGTTGCCCTGTTCGGGGTCGGTTCGGCCTTCTGGGGCCTGGCCGTCGGCTTCCTGGCCCTGGCGGCGCGGCGCTGGATTCCCTCGCGCGGCTGAGCCGCTTCGCCGCCTTTTACATTTCGCGCCCTTTACGGCCCGAGCGGGGCCGTGGCAGCTTCTCCGCCTCGGCCGACTGGCGGCCGTCAGAGCGAGGCGATCATGGCGCACAAGTTCGAAGTCTATCAGGACAAGGCGGGCGAGTTCCGCGTCCGGTTCAAGTACAACTCCGAGATCATCTTCTCGACCGAAGGCTATTCCGACAAGTCCGGCGCCAAGCGCGCCATCGAGTCGATCAAGAAATATGTGCCGGACGCTCCGACCGAAGAGATCTGAGCCTGCGCGGGGGCGCGGCGCATCGCCCGCCCCCGCAACTCTCGCCTTACGGCCGCGCCGGAATGTTCAGGCCCCGCTGCACGGCCGGGCGCGCCAGGCCGCGCGCCAGCCAGGCCGTGACGTGCGGGAAGTCGGCGTAGCCGACCAGCTCGCCCGCGCCATAGTGTTCGACCAGATTGCGCACCCAGCCCAGAATGGCGATGTCGGCGATGGTGTAGCCGTCGCCCATGATCCAGGCGCGATCTTTCAGCCGCCCTTCCAGCACGCCCAGCAGGCGTCGTGATTCCGCGACGTAGCGATCGCGCGGGCGTTTGTCCTCGAAGGCGCTGCCTGCGTATTTGTGGAAGAAGCCGACCTGGCCGAACATCGGGCCGATGGCCGCCATCTGGAAGAAGACCCACTGCAGGGTCTCATAGCGCGCCGCCGGATCAGTCGGCAGGAACCGCCCCGCCTTTTCGGCCAGATAGACCAGGATGGCGCCGGATTCGAACAGGGGCAGCGGTTTCCCGCCGGGCCCGTCCGGATCGATGATGGCCGGGATCTTGCCGTTGGGATTCAGCGACAGGAACTCCGGCGTCCAGGTCTCGTCCTTGCTGATGTCGACCAGATGGACCTCATAGGGCAGGCCCAGCTCCTCCAGCAGGATGGAGACCTTCACCCCGTTGGGAGTCGGCAGGGAATAGAGCTGAAGCCGATCCGGGTGCTGCGGCGGAAACTGGCGGGTGACAGGAAAGGCGGACAGATCGGCCATGGAGCGCTCCAACAAGAAGTGTCCCGCTCATGTTGGAGGCGCGGCCGCCATCCGCAACCGCCCATGCGGCGAATGTCCGTGCGTCAGTCTTCGTCGCGCTCGCTGACTTCGGTCGGGCGGACGATGCGCAGCCAGCCCTCGCTGATGTGCAGCTCGGGCGCCGCCTCGCGGGTGAAGGGCAGGTACCAGGTCGGGCCGCCCTCGGCGGGAGCGATCTCCAGCATGTCGTCGGCGCCGAAGTTCTGGACCGACTTCACCTTGCCCAGCACCACATCGGCCGGGTCGCGCCCCTCAAGCCCGACCAGGTCGGTCAGGTAGAACTCGTCTTCGTCCGGCTCAGGCAGGGCGTCGCGGGTGACGAACAGCTTCTGGCCGCGCCGGGCGTCGGCCTCTTCCTTGGAGACGATCTCCTTGACGCGCGCCACTACGCCCGCCTTGTCCGGGCGCGCCGAGAGCAAGGTCAGCACCGGCTTGCCGTCCGTGCCCAGCAGCGGCGAATAGCCGACCAGGGCCATGGCGTCGGCGGTATAGGCGCTGATCCGCACCTCGCCCTTCACCCCGAAGGCGCCGCCGATCTGACCGACCAGGATCAGTCTGTCTTCGCTGCTCATGGCCGGGCTCCGTTTGCCGATGCGATGGGTCCAGATAGCAGAAAAGCAGCGCCCCGGAAGGACGCTGCTTTCCCGTTTCAACCGGCCGGGGCCGGATGAGAAGATAAGGCTCAGGCCTGCTCTTCGGTCGCCTCGGCGGCGACTTCAGCAGCCGCTTCAGCCGCAGGGGCTTCTTCAGCAGGCGCTTCTTCCACGGCCGGAGCAGCGGCGGCGGCGGCGGCGGCTTCAGCGGCCTCGGCCTTGGCGGCGGCTTCGGCTTCCAGGCGGTCGGCTTCGCGCTGGGCGCGTTCGGCGGCGCGTTCCTGGGCCTTCTTGCCCGGCTCGGCCTTCTTCGGGTTGTTGCCCTGGGTCCACTTGACCTTGGCGCCCAGGACTTCGTCCTGCGACAGGAAGCGGGCGACGCGGTCGGTCGGCTGAGCGCCCTTGACCAGCCACTCCGAGATGCGCTCCTGCTTCAGGACGACGCGCGGGGTGGCGCTGTCCTTCGGCAGCATCGGGTTGTAGCTGCCGACGCGCTCGATGAACTTGCCGTCGCGCGGGCTGTGCGAGTCGGCGATGACGATGTGGTAGTAGGGGCGCTTCTTGGCGCCGCCGCGGGCCAGACGAATCTTCAGCATTTTCAGTCTCTTTCTAGAAAGGCGTTAGTTCTTTTTGGGGAAGCCCGGCAGACCCGGAAGGCCCCCCGGAAGTTGTCCGCCGCCCAGACCCGCCAAGCGGTCCTGAATGGCTTTCATTTCATCGGCCGAGGGTTCCGGCATCTTGCCGCCGCCCAGGGCCTTCAGGCGGTTCATGTCCGGACCGCCGCCGCCCATGCCGGGCAAGCCGCCCATCATGGAGGCCATCTTCTGCAGGTTCTTGCCGCCGCCCTTGGACAGCGACTTGACCATGTCGGCCATCTGCCGGTGCTGTTTCAGCAGGCGGTTGATGTCCTGAACCTCGACGCCGGCGCCCTTGGCCACGCGCTTCTTGCGGCTGGCGTTCAGCAGGTCCGGCTTCTTGCGCTCGGCCTTGGTCATGGAGCTGATGACGGCCAGCTGGCGGTCGATCATCTTGTCCGAGACGTTGTTCTCGGCCATCTGGTTCTTCAGCTTGGCCACGCCGGGCAGCAGGCCCATGATGCCCTGAAGACCGCCCATCTTCTTCATCTGGTTCAACTGGCCCGCCAGATCGTCCAGATCGAACTGACCCTTGGCCAGCTTGCGGGCCATCTTCTCGGCCTTGGCCTGATCCAGCTCGCCCGCGGCCTTCTCGACCAGGGCGACGATGTCCCCCTGACCCAGGATACGGCCGGCGACGCGGCGGGCGTCGAAGACGTCCAGCGCGTCGACCTTTTCGCCCGCGCCCAGATATTTGATCGGCAGGCCGGTGACGGCGCGCATCGACAGCATGGCGCCGCCGCGCCCGTCGCCGTCGGCGCGGGTCAGCACCAGACCCGTCAGCGGCAGACGCTCGTGGAAGGCGCTAGCGGTGCGCACCGCGTCCTGACCCGTCAGGCTGTCGGCGACCAGCAGGGTCTCGACCGGCTTGGCGATCTCGGCGACCTCGGCCACCTCGTTCATCAGCCCTTCGTCCAGGGTGATGCGGCCGGCGGTGTCGAGGATCAGGACGTCGAAGCCCTGAAGCTTGGCCGACTGCAGCGCGCGGCGGGTGATCTGGACCGCGCTCTCGCCCGCCACGATGGGCAGGGTCGCAACCTCGATCTGCTGGCCCAGAGTGGCCAGCTGCTCCATGGCCGCCGGACGACGCGTGTCCAGCGAGGCCATCATGACCTTCTTCTTGTCGAACTTCGACAGACGCAGGGCCAGCTTGGCCGAGGTCGTCGTCTTGCCCGAGCCCTGCAGACCGGCCATCAGCACGACGGCGGGCGGGGTCGCATTGGTGTTCAGCGGAACCGGCTCTTCGCCGCCCAGCATCTCGACCAGGCCGTCATAGACGATCTTGACCACCTGATCGGCGGGCTTGACCGCGCGGATGACTTCCTCGCCGGTCGCGGCCGTCTTGGCGCGGGCGATGAAGTCCTTGACCACCGGCAGGGCGACGTCGGCCTCGAGCAGGGCGACGCGGACCTCGCGCAGGGCCTCCTCGACATCCTTTTCAGACAGGGCGCCGCGGCCGGTGATCCGGTCGAAGACGCCTGTCAGCCGCTCGTTCAGAGCCTCGAACATTCAAACCCTTTCATGCGCCTGGGCCTTAAGCCTCCATGAGAAACGCCCATAGGCGGGCGACCTCTGCGAACGATCACGTCGACAGAGGCCCTCTCCCGCCTCGTCCTGAAGAAGATCAGGGGTCGTGCGGGTGGAGGCGCAGGTTCAATTGCGCCGGAAGTCGCGGCTTATGGCGGAAAAACAAGCAGGAGTCGATAGGCGTGTCGCTACAGCCGAGCCCCTCTACCGTCATTCCCGGGCTTGTCCCGGGAATCCATAAACACGGCGTCCGATATCAAAGGCGCGGCGCGCAACCGACAAACGGCTGAGCGTCTGGATCCCCGGGACAAGCCCGGGGATGACGGAATAAAGAACAGGGCGGCGCCGCCACACAAAGGGTTTCTGCGTTGCAGCATGGACTGGCGCGCTCGGATCCCGCTGATACGGTTCCTGCCCGGCCTCCCCGCTGAGAGACGATCCACATGACCCAGACTTCCGAATTTCCTCATGACCGCCTCCGCGCGGAGGTCCGGCTTCTGGGCGCCTTGCTGGGCGAGGTGATCCGCGACGAGGGCGGACAGGCTCTCTACGACCGCATCGAAGCGGTGCGCCAGGCGTCGGTCGCCTATCACCGCGACCCGGCCTCGGACGACGCCTCTGAGCTGGAGCGTCTGCTGGGCGAGCTGTCGCTGGATCAGGCCATCGGCCTGACGCACGGTTTCGCCGCCTTCTCCCTGCTGGCCAATGTCGCGGAGGACCGAGCAGGCAAGCGCCGCGCCCAGGCGCAGGCCGAAGCCGGCCAACGGGCCGACACGCCCGAGGGCGTGCTCAAGCGTCTGGCCGACGCGGGCGTCGGTCTGGACGCCGTGCGCGATCTGCTGACCCAGGCCCTGATTTCGCCGGTGCTGACCGCCCATCCGTCCGAGGTGCGCCGCAAGAGCGTGCTGGACCGCACGGCGACGGTCGGCGAACTGCTGGACGGCTGCGACCGCGACGGCGTGGCCTGCGACGCCAAAACCCTGAAGGAAGCGCTGCGCCGCCAGATCGTCATCCTGTGGGCCACGCGGCTGACCCGCGCCTCGGCCCTGGTGGTGCAGGACGAGATCGACACCGTGGTCGACTGGCTGCAGCGCATCTTCCTGCACGTCGCCCCGGCCCAGTTGGCCGAGTGGCGCAAGCTGCTGGACGCGCCGGACCTGGCGCCCTTCCTGCGCATCGGCTCCTGGGTCGGCGGCGACCGCGACGGCAACCCGAACGTCGACGCCGACACCCTGCGCGCCGCCTTCCGCAGCCAGGCCCGCGCCGCGCTCGGCTTCTATCTGGACGAGGTGCATGCCCTGGGCGCCGAGCTCAGCCTGTCCATCGACCTGACCCGCGTCACCCCGGAACTGGCCGCATTAGCGCAAGGGTCCGGCGACGCCTCCATCCAGCGCGCGGACGAGCCCTATCGCCTGGCGCTCAGCCAGATCTACGCCCGCCTGTCGGCGGCCCATCCCGCCCTGACCGGCGAGCCGACGCCCCGCCCCGCCCGCTTCGAAGCCGCGGCCTATGACGGCCCCGACGCCTTCCGCGCCGATCTGAACATCCTGCACGACAGTCTGGTGCGGACCCACGGCGCCGTCTTCGCCGACGACCGGCTGGCGCGGCTGATCACGGCGGCGGACGTGTTCGGCTTCCACATGGCGACGGTGGACCTCCGCCAGAACTCGGACGTGCATCAGCGCGTGGTCGCCGACCTGCTGAAGACAGCCGGCGCCTGCCCCGACTACGCCGCCCTGGACGAGGCCGAACGGCTGGCCGTGCTGGCGCGCGAACTGGCCAGCCCCCGCCCCCTCTTCTCGCCCTACGCCGACTATGCGGCCGAGACGCTGAAGGAGCGCGCCATCCTTCAAGCCGCCGCCGAGGCCCTTTCGACCTTCGGCCCGCAGGCGATCCGCACCCACATCGTGTCCAAGACCGACGCCGCCTCGGACATGCTGGAGGTCTATCTGCTGCTCAAGGAAGTCGGCCTCTACGACCCGGCCAAGCCTTCCGCCTGCCCCATCCAGGCCGCGCCCCTGTTCGAGACCATCGACGACCTGCGCGCCGCCCGCGCCACGCTGGAGCGCGTCCTCGCCGAGCCTTCCGCCCGCGCCGTGGCCGAGGCGCGCGGGGTGCAGGAGGTGATGATCGGCTATTCCGACTCGAACAAGGACGGCTCCTACCTGACCTCGGGCTGGGAGCTGCACGAGGCCTCGCGCGCCCTGCTGGACGTCACGCGCGCCGCAGGGGTGCGGCTGCAGCTCTTCCACGGGCGGGGCGGCGCTGTGGGGCGTGGCGGCGGATCCAGCTTCTCGGCCGTGCTGGGCCAGCCCGCCGGCACCGTCGCGGGCCGCATCCGCGTCACCGAACAGGGCGAGGTCATCGCCAACAAGTACGGCGAACCGGAGGTGGCCCAGCGCAACCTCGACGCCCTGACCTGCGGGACGCTTCTGGCCTCGCTGGGACCGCAGTCCGACGCGGGTTACAGCGCCCGGCACGGCGAGACGGCCGCGCGCCTGTCGGCCGCCTCGATGAAGGCCTATCGCGCCCTGGTCTATGACACGCCCGGCTTCGTCGACTATTTCCGCGCCGCCACCCCGATCGCCGAGATCGCCGACCTGAAGATCGGCTCGCGCCCGGCCAGCCGCACCGCCTCGCCCGCCATCGAGGACCTGCGCGCCATTCCGTGGGTATTCAGCTGGTCGCAGTCGCGGGTCATGCTGCCCGGCTGGTACGGCTTCGGCGCGGCGGTCCAGGGCGAGGACCCCGCCGAGCTGCGCGCCATGGCCGAGACCTGGCCCTTCTTCCGCACCGTGGTGCAGAACATGGAGATGGTGATGGCCAAGGCCGACATGGCCATCGCCCGCCGCTACGCCGGACTGGTCCCCGACCCCGCCCTGGCCGAACGCATCTACGCCGCCATCCGCGCCGAGTGGGACCGCACCGTGGCCGCAGTCCTGTCGATCACCGGCCAGGACGCCCTGCTGGGCGGGCAGCCCGAGCTCAGCCGCCTGATCCGCCAGCGGATGCCCTATGTCGAGCCGTTGAACCATGTGCAGATCGAGCTGATCCGCCGCCGCCGGGCGGGCGACGACGACCCGCGCGTCAGCAACGGCATTCTCCTGGCCATCAACGGCGTGGCGGCGGGCCTTCGAAACAGCGGCTGATCACAGCCACCGCGTCCGCTTGAAGGTGATGTAGAGACCGATGCAGATGGCGACGATCAAGGCCAGAACCGCCGGATAGCCATAGGTCCAGCGCAGCTCGGGCATGTGCTCGAAATTCATGCCGTAGATGCCCGCCACCGCCGTCGGCGTGGCCAGGATGGCGGCCCAGGCGGCCAGCTTGCGGGTGATGACGCCCTGGCGCTGCTGCTCCAGCAGGTTGGACACCTCGAACACCGAGGCCAGGATGTCGCGCAGAGCCGCCGCCCGGCTGGCGACGCGACGCACATGGTCGGCCACATCGCGGAAATAGGGCCGAACCTCTCGGTCGATGCAGGGCAGGTCCAGCGACTGCAGCTTGACGCAGACCTCCTCCATCGGCCCCAGAACCCGGCTGAATTTCACCAGTTCGCGGCGCAGCTGGAACAGGCGGGTGATGTCATCGCGCGCCAGGAAGCTGTCCAGCGCGACCTGCTCCATCTCCAGCACCTTGTCCTCGATGGCGTCGATGATCGGGATGTAGCCGTCGACGATGAAGTCCAGCACCCCGTGCAGGATGAAGTCCGGCCCGTGCTTCAGCTGATGCGGCGAGGCCTCCAGCTGGGCGCGCAACTGGGTGTGGGCGCGCGCCGATCCGTGGCGGATGGTGATGACGTAGTTGGGTCCGACGAAGACGTGGGTCTCGCCGTACAGGATGCGGTCGCCCTTGGCCTGGGCCGTGCGGGCGACGATGAACAGCTCGGAGCCATAGACTTCCAGCTTGGGGATCTGATGCGCCGTCAGGGCGTCCTCGACCGCCAGGGGATGCAGATGAAAGCGTCGGACCAGAACGTCGAACTCCTCGTCCGACGGCTCATGCAGGCCGATCCAGAGATACTCCCCCTCGCCCAGGGCCAGGCCCTGATCCGTCAGCGGCGCCGCGCGCACCCGCTTGCCGTCCTTGTAGACATAGGAGGCGACGACGCTCATGGGCTCTCCTTCTTGGTGGGCCGCGATCAGAAGGCTCCGCCTTGGCTGCTTCGCGCCGCCCTTCGGGTCTCGACCCGACGCGGCCCGTGACTCTTTCAAGCCTTAGCATGGACGTGGTCGCCGTCGAGCCCTCCCCCTCCTTCGTCATCCTCGGGTCAATCCCCGGCAACGAAAAGGGCTCGGCAAGTCACCCCGCCGAGCCCCTTCAGCTTTATCACCTAACGGGCCTCAAGCAGCCCGAAGGGCGGTAGGCCCCTTAAGACACCGGGAAGCCGCGCACCTTCAGCAGGGCCACCACGTCCGGGTTGCGGCCGCGGAACTGGCGATAGGCGTCGCCGCGATCCGTGGTGTTGCCCGGCGCCAGCATGATCGACTTGAAGCGGCCCGCGATATCCGGATTGAAGACGTCGCCCGACTCCTCGAAGTAGGCCCAAGTGTCGGCGTCCATCGTCTCCGACCACAGGTAGGAGTAGTAGCCGGCCGAATAGGCGTCGGAGGTGAACAGGTGGTTGAACTGCGGCAGGCGGTGCCGCATCACCATCTCCTTGGGCATGCCGAAGCGCGCCAGCGAAGCCTTTTCGAAGCCGTCGATGTCGGTCGGCGGCGTCGCCTGGGTGTGCAGGTCCATGTCGACCAGGGCCGACGACAGATAGCTGACGGTCGCATAGCCCTGGTTGAAGGTCTGCGACGCCTCGATCTTGTCGACCAGGGCCTGCGGCATCGGCTGGCCCGTCTCGACGTGCTTCATGTAGCCGTCCAGGATCGGGCGGGTCAGCACCCAGTGCTCGTGCACCTGCGACGGATATTCCACGAAGTCGCGCGGCGTGTTGCCGAACGACGGATAGGTCACGTTCGAGCTGAAATAATGCAGGGCGTGGCCGAATTCGTGGAACAGGGTCTCGGCGTCGTCCAGCGAGATCAGCAGGGGCTGGCCTTCGGGCGCCTTGACGAAGTTGTTGTTGTTCGACGCCAGGATCGGCTGGGACCCCGTCAGGGCCGAGAACGACCGATAGGTGGTCATCCAGGCGCCCGAACGCTTGCCCGGACGGGCGAAGTCGTCGGCGTAGTAGAGGCCGATCAGCTTGCCGGTGGCCTTGTCGGTGACCTCATAGGTGGTCACGTCCGGCTCGAAGGTCGAGACCTGGCCCTTGGGCAGTTGCTTGAAGACGAAGCCGTACAGGCGCTCGGCCATGTAGAAGGAGGCCGCGCGCACGGCGTGCAGCTCGAAATAGGGCTTCAGCTCGTTCTGATCGAGGTCGTACTTCGCCTTGCGGACCTTCTCGGCGAAATACAGATAGTCCCACGGCTCGATGTCGTGGCCGGCGATCGCCTTCATATCGGCGACTTCCTCGGCGACACGGGCCTTGGCCGGGGCCCAGACGCGCTGCATCAGGTCCATGGCAGCGGCCGGGGTCTTGGCCATGGTGTCCTGCATCCGCCATTCGGCGTGGTTCTTGAACCCCAGCAGCTTGGCGCGCTGGTCGCGCAGGGCGACGATGCGGACGATGGTCGCCTTGGTGTCGTTGGCGTCGCCGTTGTCGCCGCGCATGACGAATTTGCGCCAGACCTGTTCGCGCAGGGCGCGGTCGTCGGCGAAGGTCAGGAACGGATCGACGCTGGAGCGGGTGTTGAGGATGGCCCAGCCCTGGACATTGCGCGAACGCGCCGCGGCGGCCGCGGCGGCCTTGTTCGAGTCCGGCAGTCCCTTCAGACCGGCTTCGTTCGCAATCACCGTCCAGGTGTTCTCGTCGGCCACGACCTTCTGGCCGAAGCTGGTGAAGGCGTTCGACAGTTCGGTGTTGATGCGGCCCAGTTCGGCCTTGCCGGCGGCGTCCAGGGCGGCGCCGTTGCGCACGAAGCGGTCGCGGCTGCGCTCGGCGAGACGCGTCTGCTGGGCGTTCAGGCCGTCGTTGTCGCCGCCGTCGGCCACAGCCTTGATGCGCTGGAACAGCTTGTCGTTGAAGGTGATCTCGTCGGACGCCGCCGACAGGATCGGCGACAGCTCGGTCTCGAGCACGTCCCACTCGTCGCCGCCGATGTTCGACGTCATGACGCTGAAGATGTTCATCGCGCGATCCAGAGGCTCGCCGACCAGCTCCATCGCCGCCAGGGTGTTGGCGAAGGTCGGGGCCTCGGGGTTGTTCGCGATCGCGGCCACGTCGGCGCGTTGCAGTTCGATGCCTTCCAGGATGGCTTCGCGCATCTTGGGCGCCGTCACCTTGTCCCACGGCGGCACGCCGTCATAGGGGCCGGTCCAGGGCTGCAGCAGTTCGGCCCGCGGCGCGCTGGTCGGCAGGACCGCGCGGGCGATGCGGGCCTCATCGGCCGTCGTCAAGGCGGCGACGGCGCCGCTCACGGCGTTCTCCACGGCCCCGGCCGAGGCGCAGCCCGATAGGGCGAAGAGGCTCGCGCCCCCGATGAGAAGATGGCGTCTGTGCATCCAGGTCTCCCAACCATTGCTGTTTCGCACGTCCTTCGGCGCAAGGGCCTCTGACGTCGCATAAATCCGGTTTAGTCCTAAGTATTGGACGACGAAACCCCGCGAGGCTAAAGGCCGCTGCATGGCGATAGGCGTTTTCGACTCCGGCGTGGGGGGCCTGACGGTCCACCGCGAACTCACGACCCGCTTTCCGACGCGGGACTTCATCTATCTCGGCGATCAGGCCCATGCTCCCTATGGCGGACGCGGCGGCGAGGACATCGTCGCGCTGACCCGCGCCGGGTGCGAGCGCCTGTTCGAGGCCGGCGCCTCGGTGGTGATCCTGGCCTGCAACACCGCCTCGGCCATCGCCCTTCGCCGCCTGCAGCAGACCTGGATTCCGGGGATGCGCGAAAAACTGGGCCGGCCGGTCAACATCCTGGGCATCATCGTCCCGACCATCGAGGCGGCCACCGGCCTGCCCTGGTCGTTCGAGGCCGAGCGCGAAAGCCGCCTGGAGGGCGAGAAGAAGGAGGCGATCGACATCACCGGCGTCTTCTGCACCGCCGCCACCGCCATGAGCCGCGTCTATGAGATCGAGATCGACAAGCGCCGCGACGACCTGGCCGTCTTCACCGAAGCCTGCCCCGGCCTGGCGGGCCTGATCGAACTGGGCGCCCCGGCCGAGGAGCTGAAGGTGGTGGTCGACGACCACGTCGACGCCCTGCGCCGCCGCATCGGCCGCCACCCGGACAAGGCCATCCTGGGCTGCACCCACTATGAGATCGTGGCCGACCTGTTCGCCCAGGCCCTGCCGCCCGGCGTCCAGGTCATCAGCCAGCCCGCCGCCGTGGCCGATTCGCTGGAGCGTTATTTCGACCGCCATCCGGAATACGACCTGGGCGCGTCGGCGCGCCGCGACTTCCTGACCACCGGAACGCCCGGTCCGCAGTCGGACCTGGTCGCCCAGTTCTGGGGCGCGCCGCTGACGTTCGCTCAGGCCTAGCCGCAACTCGGTCGCCATAGGGAGCGAGACCTACGGCTCCGCCCGCGTCCCGGTCCGGCGCTGGCCGAAGGTCGGCGCCCGCTCCTTCTGCTGCGCCCAATAGGCCGGACCGTCGTCCGGCTTGAACATGGTGCGCGGCACGCCATCGCCGTCCACCACGGCGAAGGTGTTGGTCGACGCCTGATAGAAGAGGGTGTCCCCGTTCGGCCGTTTGACCGTCTCGGTCCCGCGCGGCGCGTTGTCGGTGAAGGC